>Ga0209810_1004249_pt1 | contig 14002 bp, 8 predicted proteins | sample Coa_R1_7_FD_187159 | JGI IMG/M metagenome (GOLD analysis project Ga0209810, IMG submission 187159) | Surface soil microbial communities from Centralia Pennsylvania, which are recovering from an underground coalmine fire - Coalmine... | ecosystem: Environmental > Terrestrial > Soil > Unclassified ...
TTGTCTCGACCTCGCCCCCGAGCGCTCCAACGCCCTGCCCTTCGACGCCGCGATCGCCCGGCTGAAGCGCCTCGCCGAGGCGCCCGGCGTGCTCAAAATCCTGGCCGACGCCAAGGGCGCGGCGCATCTGCTGCGGCGCCACGGCATCCGCCTTGCCCCGTACGACTGCACGATGCTGATGTCCTACGTGCTCGACGGCGGCCAGGTCGAGCACCACATCGAGGCGCTGACCCAGCGCACCTTCGAACACTCACTGACCGCGGCGAAGGACCTGCTCGGCACCGGCAAGAGCACGATCGCCTTCGCCGAGGTCGAGGCGGCGGCGGCGTGCGGCTTTGCCGCCGAGCGCGCCGATGCGGCGCTGCGCGCGCATGCGCTGCTCAAGGCGCGGCTGCTGCGCGAGAAGATGACCGCGTTCTACGAGACGGTCGAACGGCCGCTGGTGCCGGCGGTGGCGATGATGGAGGACCACGGCATCAAGGTCGACCGCGCCGCGCTGGCCGCCATGTCGGCCGACTTCACCCGGCGCATCGCCGAGCTCGAGGCGGCGATCTATCGCGATGTCGGCCACGAATTCAACATCGGCTCGACCAAGCAGCTCGGCGACGTGCTGTTCGAGAAGCTCGGCCTGCCGGGCGGGCGCAAGGGCAAGACCGGCGCCTACGGCACCGACGCCTCGATCCTCGAACAGCTCGTGCCGCTGCATCCGGTGCCCGGGCGGGTGCTGGAATGGCGGCAGCTGACCAAGCTCAAATCGACCTATGCCGACGCGCTGGGCGGAGAGATCGACCGGGAGACCGGCCGCGTCCACACCACCTTCGCCCTCGCCGCGACCTCGACCGGGCGGCTGAGCTCGAACGAGCCCAACCTGCAGAACATCCCGATCCGCACCGAGGAAGGCCGCAAGATCCGCGCCGCCTTTGTCGCCGAGCCGGGGCACCTGCTGCTGTCGGCCGACTACAGCCAGATCGAATTGCGCCTGGCCGCGCATGTCGCCGACATCCCGGCGCTGAAGGAGGCGTTTCTCGCCGGCTACGACATCCACGCCGCCACCGCCAGCGAGGTGTTCGGCGTGCCGCTTGCCGAAATGGACCCGCTGACCCGGCGGCGCGCCAAGGCGATCAATTTCGGCATCCTCTACGGCATCAGCGCGTTCGGGCTCGGCAACCAGATCGGCGTGAGCCAGGCCGAGGCGTCGGAATACATCCGCAAGTATTTCGAGCGCTTTCCCGGCATCCGCGCCTATATGGAGCGGATCAAGGCGGAATGCCGCGCGGCCGGCTATGTCGAGACGATCTTCGGCCGCAAATGCTTCATCCCCGGCATCCGCGACGCCAACCCGATGCGCCGCGCCGGCGCCGAGCGCCAGGCGATCAACGCGCCGCTGCAGGGCTCGGCCGCCGACATCATCAAGCGGGCGATGGGGCGGCTGCCGGAGGCGCTGGAACAGGCCGGGCTGCGGGCGAAGATGCTGCTGCAGGTGCACGACGAACTGCTGTTCGAGGTGCCGGAGGACGAGGTCGAACAGACCGCCAGCCTCGCCAAAACGGTGATGGAAGGCGCCTGCGCGCCGCGCTGCGAGCTGTCGGTGCCGCTGGTCGTCGAAACCGGCTGGGCCCGGAGCTGGGACGCGGCGCATTAGCGCCCAAGACATCTTGTAACGCAGAGGTCGCGAAGGCGCTGCGCCGCCGCCGCCTCCGTCGCGTGCCCGTCGCGTCCGTCGCGTTAAGGCTATTTCTCTGCGATGTTTTTTTTACCGCGCGGCGAACCTCGAACCGCCGGTCCTGAGCAGTCGATTGTGGAAATACGTTATCGAAGACTAATACGGTATATGTTTTATCTTATCATAGCAACCGGATGGAACGTTATTGACAATGCGATAAACGGTCTTCATGAGTGAAATCATTCGCCGAGAATGAAAGACTTGTGTGCTATGAATTTTTGATTCTTAAAAGACCCGCTTGAACCCTCCGTAGTAATCCTGGTGTCAGCGTCGGAGCGAGACGCATCAGAAGTCTCGTTGTACTTGGCTGTTTTGCAGCCAGGCAAAGGACAGGCGCGTCAAAAAAACCGGAACAGGGGGATCAGCGATGGCGACGACAGGCGCGAAATTCAGGATAATCGTGCCGGGACTTGGCTTGCTCGTCTCGGCCCTCGCGGGAACCGGCCAGGCCCGCGCGGACGAAGCGGCGGTTCTGCAGGCCAACAACCGGCTGCTGCAGGAGCGGCTCGACCAGCTCGCGCAGGTACCGCCGGCACCGGGCGGCCCCTATGGCGGCGGCCCGGCCAATCCGGCGGCGACCGCCGGGGCGACCGGCGGCAGCTTCGCGCGCTCGTTCCTGATCCCGGGCACCGACACCTCGATCCGCATCGGCGGCCAGATCACCGAGATCGTCGACTACTGGCTGTCGGGCGGCAATCCCAATCAGAGTCCGCAATCGACGACCGTCGGCAACAACGGCCAGTTGAACTCGCTGCCGCTCGGCAACGGCGGCGCCGGCGCGCGCGGCAACGGCATCTTCCAGCAGAGCCCGCGCGAATCGAAGCTCAGCGTCGAGACCCGCACGCCGACGCCGTGGGGCCAGGCGCGCACCTTTATGGAGTTCGACTGGGCCGGCTCGACCAACTATGCGCCGGGCGGCGCCAATCCGACCTCGGTGGCCGACAACCTCCACCCGCGTCTGCGCTATGCCTACGGCACGCTGGGCGGATTCCTCGCCGGCCAGGCCAACTCCAATTTCCGCGATTCCGACGCCGATTCCGAGACCCTCGATTTCGGCGGCAACGCCGGCTCGCCCGGCGTCGTGCGCATCCCGCAGGTGCGCTACACGATCGCCGTTCCGTGGTGGAACAGCGCGCTGTCGTTCTCGGCCGAAACGCCGGAGACCGACATCATGACGCCGTTGGGCCTGGTGGCCAACGACAGCGGGGTCAGCAGCGCCGCGGTGTCGCCGGGAACCAACTCGTGCACGGTCACCGGCGCTCCCGGCGCGACCTGTACCGTCGGCGCCCAACTCAACGTCAACCCGGCCAAGGCGACCGCGCCCGACCTGACCGCGGCGTGGTTCATCCCGCAGCCCTGGGGCCATCTCGACTTTGCCCTGGTCGTGCGGCCCGGCCTCGACGTGCAGGACGGCCGCTTCCTGTCGCGCCAGTTCGTCGGCTATGGCGGCCAGTTCAGCGGCGCCGTCAAGCCCGGCTGGTTCGGCTGGGCGAGGGATACGATCCAGTGGCACCTGACGGCGGGCGATGCCATCGGCCGCTATCTCAACAACAACACCAACTTCGCCCTGGCGACCAACTTCCGGGCGGCGACGACGAGCCCCGCCAACGCGGCGACGATCCTCGTCAAGCCGACCCGCGAACTCGGCGCCCAGATCGGCTACACCCACCACTGGAGCCCGCGGCTGCGCTCGACGATCTCGTTCGGCTACAACCGCCACGACATTCCCTTTGCGGTGGTCGGGGCGAGCGAGGCCCGGGCGGCGAACAAGGAGCTTTACAGCAGCCACGTCAACCTGATCTGGAGCCCGGTCGGCTTTGTCGATGTCGGCGCCGAATACGTCTACGGCCACCGCGTCGTGCTGAACAATGCGAGCGGCAACGAAAACGTGCTGATCGGCAAATTCGCGGTCAGGTTCTGAGGGGGCGGGCGGGCTAGAACTCCATGTCGAGCTCGGGCACCGCCTCGGGCTCGGCGCGGGCCGCGGCGCACCACTCCTGCATCGCCGGCAGCGCCAGGATGCGCTCGCAATAGGCGGCCGAGACCGGGTCGAGCGCGACCTCGTAGGTACGGAACCGGGTGCACACCGGCGCGTACATCGCGTCGGCCATGTTGGGGCCGGCGCCGAACAGGAACGGCCCGCCCGAGGCGGCCAAGCACTCGCGCCAGATCGCCAGGATGCGGTCGATATCGGCCCGCGCCGCCGACCACACGCGGAACCCCGGCTTGCGCCGGCGCAGATTCATCGGCAGCGCCGAGCGCAGCGCGGCAAAGCCGGCATGCATCTCGCCGCAGACGGCGCGGCAATGCGCGCGCGCCGCCCGCGCCGCCGGCAGCAGAGCGGCCTCGGGGCGGATCTCGTGCAGGTATTCGCCGATCGCCAGCGTGTCCCAGATCGACATGCCGTCATGGATCAGGCACGGCACCAGGATCGACGAGGCGCGCAGCAGCAGCTCGGCACGGACCGCCGGATCGTCGGGCGAGACGGTGCGCTCGGCGAAGTCGAGGCCGGCCCATTTGGCGAGGAGCCAGCCGCGCAGCGACCACGACGAATAGTTCTTGCTGCTGATGACGAGAGTCGCTTCAGCCATGATGACCCTCCCGTGCAATCCGGCTGTTTTGCGGCGCAACATCGTGTACCTTCGCGCGATGCTCTATCAGGCTTATCAGGCATACGCCGATGCGATGTTGCCGATCCGAGCCTTGGCCGAAGCGATGGCGCGCATCGCCGGACGGCCGTGGTCCGGGTTCGACCCGTTTCTGGTGCAGCGCAATATGGCGGCCGCCTGGACGCTGCTGGCCGAGACCCGGCTGACGCACCGCCGCCCGCCCTTTGGCATCGACGAGACCACGGTCGCCGGCAAGAGCGTCGCGGTCGCCGAGACGGCGGTGCGCACCACCCCGTTCTGCCGCCTCGTGCATTTCGCCAAGAAGGCGGCGGCGGCGCAGCCCCGCGTCCTGCTGGTGGCGCCGATGTCGGGCCATTTCGCCACCCTCCTGCGTCACACCGTGCGCACGATGCTGCCCGATCACGACATTTACGTGACCGATTGGGCCAATGCACGCGACGTGCCGCTCGCCGCCGGACGGTTCGGCTTCGACGAGTTCATCGCCCACCTGATCGACTTCATCGAGTTTCTCGGCCCCGGGACGCATGTGCTCGGGGTATGCCAGCCGGCCGTGGCGGTGCTCGCCGCGGTGGCGCTGATGGCCGCCGAGGACCACCCGGCGCAGCCGCCGAGCATGACGCTGATGGCCGGACCGATCGACACGCGGGTCAACCCGACCCGGGTCGACGAACTGGCGGTCGAGCGGCCGATCGAATGGTTCGAGGCCAACCTGATCAGCCGCGTGCCGCTGTGCCACGCCGGGGCGCTGCGCCGCGTCTATCCCGGCTTTGTCCAGCTCGCCGCGTTCATGGCGATGAACTCGGGCCGCCACCTGCGCGCCTTCGGCCGCTATTTCGCCGCGCTGGTCGACGGCGACGCCGCCGGGCTTGCGGCGCACCACGCCTTCTACGACGAGTATTTCGCGGTGATGGACCTGCCGGCGGAATTCTACCTGGAGACGGTCGAGCGCGTGTTCCAGCGCCACGAGCTGGCGCGCGGCACCCTGGTGTGGCGCGGCCGCAAGGTCGATCCCGGCCGCATCCGCCGCACCGCGCTGCTGACCGTCGAAGGCGAGCGCGACGACATCTGCGCCGTCGGCCAGACCCTCGCCGCCCAGGAATTATGCAGCGGCCTCGCGCCCGCCAAGAAGCGCCACCACCTGCAGACCGGCGTCGGCCATTACGGCGTATTCAGCGGCCGGCGCTGGGCGAGCGAGGTCTACCCGCGGGTCTGCGAGATCATCGGGTCGAGCGAGCACGATTAAACGCCCGGCTCCCGGCGCTACCGGCAGATCGGTGCTACCTGGTTGCTGCGGCCACTACTGCGGCAAGCGCAAACGCAAGAACCCCGCAGAAGCCGCCCGCCGCGTACCACCCCAGTTCGCTCACAGCCCATCGGACGGTTGGCCACGCCCCTTGTCCCACCCCCATCGGAGGGCGGAAGCGATGCTGCCGATCATCGCCGCACCGAGCCGCCATGCTTACGCTCGTTGCAATCGCGATGTTCTCTTGTTGGGCATAGCAGAACGACCATGCCCTCATCGCATTGGCCGCGCTTGCTCGTGACGTTGCGGGCCGTTTCGTGATGGAACCGAACGCACGCCTTATCGGCATCGATCAGGATCGATCTTGGCGATGCGGATCGCGTGGGAAACTGTATCGGCTCGCCGTTTTTGGCCTTGCGGTCCCCCAGGCATAGCTCCTCGCGCTTGCTTCACGCCAAGCATATATTGTGGGATGTGGTGCTCAAGCAACAGCGGGCCGTCGCCTAGATGCGGCGACGGAATGGCTCTCCTAAGCGCTTCTGCCATATGCTAGCCTGCCGACCAGGAGCCCGTAGAGGGCCAGGAGGTCTTAAATGCCGCTACCCGAGGGACCCATCGAACTCGAATTGGATTCGGTCGCGAAGGGCGCAATTGCATCGATCATCGAAGCTTTTGACGGGAAAATCGAGCCGTCAGAAGCTATCGAACGAGCGCTAGGAACCGAAGTGTTTTTGCTCAGGCAAATCAGGGAAGGTGGCCGCGTGATCGTTGAGAAAAAAGGAGAGCGCCTAGCCGTGGATCTCTTCAAGTAGGCCAATCCCCGTTGGCCTGCAAAAATGCGAATAAGGATATCCGACGTTAAGGAGCCTGGTACCACCCCAATCCCAAACCCACCGGGGGGCGGGAACCCGTCGTCCCCGCCCCCGCCGACGACACCGCCGATGCCCCAAAAGGTCAGAACGATCATCTACCCGCGAGTGCAGGTACTGCAACCGCGGCTTTCACCGTGTTGAGCGGCCCTCGCTTGCGCGTACTAGATACGCGCGAGCCACAAGTCCGTAGCATCGCTCAGCGCCGAGAGGGCGTGCGGGCCCTGCTTGCGTTCTGCCTTTTCGTATTGCTTGCGGGCGAGGTCGCTTTCGCTTTTTGGGGCTTGCTCAAGGTCATCGCAGACCCCAACCAAATCCAAGCTCTTAAAGATGTTGTGACTATGGTATTGAGCCCAACGGTGGCACTGGTCGGGGCGGCTACGGGGTTCTATTACGGGACCCGGCAGGACGATGCCGGGGATCGCTCTCGCAATCCCTAAAATTTCGAACTAAGTCACCACCTTTACCCGCCCAAGCATGACAAGTTGCCGCCGGTCCGCTACCCTGCCGCCATGACGCCCGCCGAGATCGAGCATTACCGCCGCGACGGCTATTCGTTTCCGCACGCGGCGCTGTCGCCCGCCGAGCTGGAGGAGTGCCGCGCCGGGCTCCGGCGCTACGAGGCCTGGCTCGGCGGCCCGGTCAACCGGGCCGACCGGCGCTGGCGCTCGCAGGGCTATGTGTTCCTGCCGTGGTACGACCGGCTGATCCGCCATCCCCGCATCCTCGAGGCGGTGGCGGCGGTGATCGGACCCGACATCCTGGTCTATACCGCGACCTTCTTCATCAAGGAGGCGAACAGCCCGACCTTTGCCGCCTGGCATCAGGACGCGACCTATTTCGGGCTGACCCCGCACGAGCACGTCACCGCCTGGGTCGCGCTTAGCGACGCCTCGGCGGCGGCCGGCTGCATGGAGGTGGTGCCGGCGCGCGGCCGCCCGGCGCAGCTCCGCCACGCCGCGCTCGGCCTCGAACACAGCATCAACGGCGGCGGCCAGGCGATCGTCGAGGAATTCGACCAAAGCGGCTCGGTGATGATGGAGCTGCCGGCGGGCAGCTTCTCGCTGCACCACACGCTGTGCCGGCACCGCTCGGCGCCGAACCGCGCGGCGCACCGCCGCATCGGCATCGGCATCAGCTACATTCCGACGCGCTGCCGCCTCACCGGCTCGGTGCGGATGTATGCCCGGCTGGTGCACGGCGAGGACCGCTTCGGCCATTTCGAGCCGATCCCCGCGCCGGAAGGCGAGTTCGCCTCGGCCGCGCTCGCCAGGCACGAGCAGGTCTATCGCCGCTACCGCGACAACTACGCCGAGCACATCGCCGCGCACGAACGGGCGTTCGCGGCCGAGTAGTCCCGGCTATCGGGGGCGGCGGGCCGCCGCACCCTCCCCTTCCGACCCGGCCATGACCGGGGCCGGGCGGTCAGTTGAGCCCGTAGAACCCCATCGCGCCGCCGGCGAAAATCTGGTGCTGGGTCGCCGGCGACACCCCCTGCAGCCGCTGGCGCAGCATGTCGGGCGCGCCGGGGAAGAACCCGTCCGGGTGCGGATAGTCGGTCGCCCACAGGATCTTGTGGCCGCCGATATAATCGGCCAGCACCTTGATGCTGCCTTCGACCGGCTCGAACGAAATCCAGCAATTGCGCTGGAACAGTTCGGAGGGCCGGGTCTTCAGCCCGGAATCGTTGAAGCCCTTGTCGTCGAAATGGCGGTCCATACGGTCGAGCCACGGCGCGATCCAGCCGCCGCCGGATTCGAGGAAGCCGATCCGCACCTTCGGATGGCGCTCGCACACCCCGCCCCAGATCACGCTCATCGCCACCAGCATCATCTCCATCGTGTGGCTGATGATGTGGCGGGCGCCGCGGCCCTCGAAGCGGTCGACGCCGACGGTCGGCATGCCGCTGCTCGCCCCCTCGTGGAAGCCGATCGCGAAATCGAGCTCCTCCGCCTCGTTCCAGAACGGCTCGTAGATCGGGTCGTGGATCATCTTGTTGTTGTAGGGGTTGGGGCGCAGGAAGCCGCCGCGGAAGCCCAGCTCCTTGCGGGCGAAGCGCATCTCCTCGATCGCCAGGTCGACCGACTGCATCGGCAGCATGGCGACGCCGAACAGCCGGTCGGGATAGGGCTTGCAGTAATCGGCGAGCCAGCGGTTGTAGGCGCGGCACACCGCGGCGGCGAGCGGCGGGTCGTGGATGGCGCCGGAGAACAGCCCGAGGCTCGGATAGAGGAAGGCGGCGTCGATGCCGTCGGCGTCCATGTCGGGGATGCGCTTGTGCGGATCGAAGCCGCCGGGCTTGCCGTCCTTGTAGGCCATCGTGTCGGCCTCGACGACGCCCTGGCGCGCGCCGACCGCGCCGATCCGGCCGATGCCGAGGCGGCCGTCGCCGACCGTGTGCTCCTCGATGACCAGCCGCTCCTTGCCGTTGTCGCCCTTGACGATGCGCGGGGCGCGGTCGCGGAAGGCCGGGTCGATGTAGTTGTCCCACAGATCGAGCGGCTCGAGGATGTGACCGTCGGCGTCGATGACGTTGTAGGTGCGGGACATTGCGTCGCCTCCTCAGTTGAGACCGTAGAACCCCATCGCGCCGCCGGCGAGGACGCCGTGCCGGGTCGCGGGCGAAGCGTCGGCCAGCATCTTCTCGATCATGTCGGGCGCGCCGGGGAAGAAGCCGTCGCGGTGGGGGTAGTCGGTCGCCCACAGAATCTTGTCGGCGCCGATATAGTCGGCGAGGTGCTTCAGGCTGCCCTCGACCGGCTCGAACGAAATCCAGCAATTGCGCCGGAAGATGTCGGAGGGCCGCATCTTGAGCCCGGAATCGTTGAAGCCCTTGTCGTCGAAATGGCGGTCCATGCGGTCCAGCCACGGGGCGATCCAGCCGCCGCCCGACTCCAAAAAGCCGACGCGCAGTTTCGGATGCCGCTCGCAGACGCCGCCCCAGATCATGCTCATGCAGGCCAGCATCATCTCCATCGTATGGCTGATGATGTGCTGGGCGCCGCGGCCCTGGAAACGGTCGATGCCGACCGTCGGCATGCCGCTGTTGCCGCCCTCGTGGATGCCGATGACAAAATCGAGCTCTTCGGCCTCGTTCCACAACGGCTCGTAGGCCGGGTCGTGCAGCATGCGGTTGTTGTAGGGGTTGGGGCGGATGAAGCCGCCGCGCATGCCGAGCTCCTTGCGGGCGAAGCGCATCTCGGCGATGGCGTGCTCGACCGACTGCATCGGCAGCATGGCGATGCCGAACAGGCGGTCGGGATAGGGCTTGCAGTAGTCGGCAAGCCAGCGGTTATAGGCGCGGCACAGCGCGCCGGCGAGGGCCGGATCGTGCACCGCGCCGGCGAACAGCCCCATGCTGGGATAGAGGAAGGCGGCGTCGATCCCGTCGAGGTCCATGTCGGGGATGCGCTTGTGCGGATCGAACCCGCCGGGCCGCCCCTCCTCGTACTTCATCGTCTCGGCCTTGACCGCGCCCTGCCGCGCGCCGACCCCGCCGATCCCGCCCATGCCCTGCTGGCTGCCGAGAATCTGCTCTTCGACGAGAAGCTTCTCCTTGCCGTCGTTGTCGACGATCAGGCGCGGCGCCCGGTCGCGGAACTTGGGGTCCATGTAGTCGTCCCACAGGGTCACCGGCTCGAGAATGTGGCCGTCCGAATCGATACGGTGATACTCGCGGGCCATCCGCCGCCTCCTTGTTGAAACCTGCGCCGATGGTAACCCAGTGGCGAGGTCGTAAGTCTTGCTTATCAAGCAGGCCGACATGCGCACGGCGCAATTCAGCAATGCGGCAAGCATGCCTTCGGCACGGGCAGTCGGCCGCGCGCCACGCCAGCGCCGGCACGATCCCCGGAAGCCGCCCGGCGCCGCCGCGCTGCCGAGCTATCGCCGGGCCGCCGCCTTGGCTCTGGCCGGTTCGCGGGCGGGGGCCGGCATCGCCGCCGCGCCGTCGGCTTCGCCGGCGCGGGCGAGCCTGACCAACGCCTGCATCAGCCCGGCGACGCCCTTGAGGCGCTCGCCCTCGTCGGCCCAGTTGCGCAGGTAGACAAGCTTGTGGTCGGGACGCAGGCGCAGCGTGCCGGCGTGGCGCTGGATCAGTTCGACGAGCCCGGCCGGGTTGGCGAAGCGGTTGTTCCTGAGCGCGATGACCGCGCCTTTCGGCCCGGCCTCGACGCGCTCGACCCCGGCCTCGCGGCAGTAGCGCTTGATCGCGATGATCTGCAGCAGGTTCTCGACCTCGGGCGGGAGCGGCCCGAAGCGGTCGATCAATTCGGCGGCAAAGGCGTCGCGCTCGCGCTCGCTCGACAATTGCGCGATGCGCCGGTAGAGGCCGAGGCGCACGCCGAGATCGGCGACATAGGTTTCGGGGATCAGGACCGGCGTGCCGATGGTGATCTGCGGGCTCCATTCCTCGGGCGCGGCGCCGCCGCCGTCCTGGCGCGCCGCGGCCACCGCCTCTTCGAGCATCGCCTGATAGAGCTCGATGCCGACCTCGCGGATATGGCCGGACTGCTCGTCGCCGAGCAGGTTGCCGGCGCCGCGGATGTCGAGGTCGTGGCTGGCGAGCTGGAACCCGGCGCCGAGCGTGTCAAGGGTCTGCATCACCTCGAGCCGGCGCAACGCGGCCGGCGCCAGCTTCTTCTTCTCCGGCAGGGTCAGGTAGGCGTAGGCGCGCACCTTGCTGCGGCCGATGCGGCCGCGCAGCTGGTAGAGCTGGGCCAGGCCGAACATGTCGGCGCGGTGCACGATCAGCGTGTTGGCCGAGGGGATGTCGAGCCCCGATTCGATGATGTTGGTCGACAGCAGGAGGTCGTAGGCGCGGTCGTCGAACGCGTTCATCACCGCCTCGAGCTCGGCCGCCGGCATGCGGCCATGCGCGACGGCGACGCGGATCTCGGGCACCACCGCGGCCAGCCCCTCGCGCACCTCGTCGAGATCGGAAATGCGCGGGGCGACGTAGAACACCTGGCCGCCGCGGTCGCGCTCTCTGAGGATCGCCTCGCGCAGCACCACCGGGTCGTAGGGCATGACAAAGGTGCGCACCGCCAGCCGGTCGATCGGCGGGGTGGCGATGATGCTCATCTCGCGCACGCCGGAAAGCGCGAGCTGCAGGGTGCGCGGGATCGGCGTCGCGGTCAGGGTGAGGACGTGGACGTCGGCCTTGAGCTGCTTCAGCCGCTCCTTCTGGGCGACGCCGAAATGCTGCTCCTCGTCGACGATGACGAGGCCGAGATGGTGGAAGCGCACGTCCTTGGCGAGCAGCGCATGGGTGCCGATGACGATGTCGAGGCGGCCCGCGGCCAACTCTTCCTTGACCGCCTTCGCTTCCTTGGCCGCGACCAGCCGCGACAATTGGCCGATACGCACCGGCAGCCCGGCGAAACGCTCGGCGAAGCTGCGCAGATGCTGGCGCGCGAGCAGGGTGGTCGGCACGATGACCGCGACCTGGGCGCCGGCGAAGGCGGTGATGAAGGCGGCGCGCAACGCCACTTCGGTCTTGCCGAAGCCGACATCGCCGCAGATCAGCCGGTCCATCGGCTTGCCCGAAGCCATGTCGGCGAAGGTGTCGGCGATGGCGCGAAGCTGATCCTCGGTCTCGGGATAGGGGAAGCGGGCGGCGAACTCCTCGTAAAGTCCCTCCGGCGGCACCACCGCCTCGCCGGGGCGGAGCTGCCGCTCGGCGGCGACGCGGATCAATTCGCCGGCGATCTCGCGGATGCGCTGCTTGACCCGCGCCTTGCGCCCCTGCCAGGCGACGCCGCCGAGGCGGTCGAGCTGCACCCCGGAATCCTCCGAGCCGTAGCGCGACAGCACCTCGATGTTCTCGACCGGCACGAACAGGCGGTCGTCGCCGGCGTAGAGCACCTTGAGGCAATCGTGCGGCGCGCCGGCGACGTCGATCGTCTCCAGCGCCTCGTAGCGGCCGATACCGTGCTCGGCATGGACAACGAGGTCGCCCGGCGCCAGGCTTGCCGCCTCGCTGATGAACTGGTCGAGGCTGCGGCGCCGGCGCGGCACCCGCGCCAGGCGGTCGCCGAGAATGTCCTGCTCGCCGAGCAGCACCAGGCTGTCGGTGACGAAGCCCTGCTCCAGCGGCAGCAGAGCCAGGCCGGTGGCGCCTGTCGGAAGCTGCGCCAGGGCGGCCGCGTCATCGACCCGGCGCAAGTCGGCAAGGCCGCGCTCGCGCAATACGGTGGCGAGACGGTCGGCCGAGCCGGCGCTGTAGGCGGCGATCGCGGTGCGGCGGCCGGACTTGCGCTCGGCGTCGAGATAATCGCGCACCGCCTCGAACAGGTTGACCTTGGGATCGGCGCGCTCGGCGGCGAAGTTCCGCGCCGGGCGGGCGCCGGCATCGGCGTCGCCGACACCGGCGAACGGCGACAGGCGCACGACCGCCCGGCCCGCCAGATGGGACTGCCACTCGGCGTCGCCGATATAGAGCTGCTCGGGCCGCACCGGGCGGTAGACCGGCGCCGCGGCGTGCGCGGCGCCGGCAAGGCTGCTGCGCGCGGCGTAGAAATCGGCGATCGCCTCGTTGCGGTGGGCGCGCACCTCCTCGGCCTGGTAATCGAACGACAGGCCGGCGCCGGGCAGGTAGTCGAACAAAGTTTCGAGCCGCTCGTAATAAAGCGGCAGCCAATGCTCCATTCCGGCGTGGCGGCGCCCGGCGCTGACCGACTCGTACAGCGGATCCTCGCTGACCGCGGCGCCGTACTGCTCGCGGTAGCGCGAACGGAAGCGCGAGATCGCCGCATCGTCGAGCAGGACCTCGCTGACCGGGCGCAGGGTCAGCCGCTCGAGCGTGCCGGTCGAGCGCTGGGTCAGCGGGTCGAAATGCCGCAGGCTTTCGATCGTATCGCCGAAGAAATCGAGGCGCACCGGCTGCGCCTCCCCTGCCGGGTAGATATCGACGATGCCGCCGCGCACCGCAAACTCGCCGGGCTCGCGCACCGTGTCGGTGCGCAGGTAGCCGTTGTTGCGGAAGAAGCTCTGCAGCCGGTCGAGATTGATGCGGCCGCCGCGGCCGAGGGCCAGGACGCGGCCGTCGAACAGGCTCTTCGGCGGCACCCGCTGGACCAGCGCGTTGACCGTGGTCAGCACGACGAGGGGGCTCGGCTCGCCGTCGCCGGCGAGCCGGGTCAGGGTGTCGATGCGGCGGCTGGTGATCTCGCCGTTCGGCGACACCCGGTCGTAGGGCAGGCAATCCCAGGCCGGAAAGGTGAGGACGGCGAGGCCGGGATGAAAGAACGCGAGCGCGGCGGCAAAACGCGCCATGCTGCCGTCGTCGCGGCAGACATGCAGCCAACGAGCGAACCCGCCGGCGGCGACGAGGGCGCCGATCGCGGCGGCGTCATGCCCCTCGGGGGCGCCCGACAGGGTGACCGTGCGCGGCGCCTCGGCCAGCGAGCGGGCCAGGTCCTTCATGTCGGCCGCGGCCGGTAGCGGAAGGCGAGCAACAGGCGGGTCACGTCGTTGTCGTATTCGGGCGGCGGCGCGGCGCGGCCGCCGATCCAGTCGAAGATGTCGGGCTCGGGAC
>Ga0209810_1004251_pt1 | contig 13995 bp, 8 predicted proteins | sample Coa_R1_7_FD_187159 | JGI IMG/M metagenome (GOLD analysis project Ga0209810, IMG submission 187159) | Surface soil microbial communities from Centralia Pennsylvania, which are recovering from an underground coalmine fire - Coalmine... | ecosystem: Environmental > Terrestrial > Soil > Unclassified ...
GACGGAGGCGATCGAAGGCAGGGCCTCGCCGCGGAAGCCAAGCGTGGCGATCGAGAGCAGATCCTTCACGTCGCGGAGCTTCGAGGTGGCGTGGCGCTCGAAGGCGAGCAGGGCGTCATCGCGGAGCATGCCGCAGCCGTCATCGGCGATGCGGATGAGGCGGCGTCCGCCGGATTCGACCTCGATGCGCAGATCGCGCGCGCCGGCATCGAGCGAGTTTTCGAGCAGCTCTTTGACCACGGAAGCGGGGCGCTCGACGACCTCCCCGGCCGCGATTTTATTGGCGACCTGATCGGGGAGGATGCGGATGCGGCCCATGGCGAAAGTATGGGTTCAGTGTAGCAGGGGTTTGTTACTCTAATCGCTTGGACCGATATCTCGTGGTGCTGGCCGGCGCCGGGCTCGGAGGAGTGGCGCGGTACGCAGCCGGTGTGTGGATCATGCAAAAATACGCCGGGCGGTTTCCCATGGGGACGTTCGCGATCAACGTCACCGGGTCGTTTATCATCGGCCTGCTGATGACGCTGTTTACCGAGCGGCTGCCTCCGTATCCGCAATGGCGGCTGTTTCTGGTAACGGGGGTGCTCGGCGGTTACACCACGTTTTCCAGCTTCGAATGGGAGCTGTACCAGGCGGTGCGCGAGGGGGCGCGATGGATCGCGCTGCTGTACGTGACGGGCAGCGTGGGATTCGGGTATTGCGGCGTGTGGCTGGGATCGCTCGCGGCGCGGAAGTGAATCACCGGCCGCTGGAGAGGCGGTCGGCGAGGACATCGGGCAGGCCGGCGGCGCGGATTTTGCGCTGCGCGGCCGCAATATCGTACCCGGTGCGGTAATACGCCACCATGCGGGCCGCGGAATCGAAGATGGCGAAGGCGGCGCGGGGGTCGCCGTCGCGCGGCTGCCCGACCGAGCCGGGGTTGATCAGATACGCGCACTCGGGGTCGATTTCCATCGCCTGGCGATCGGAGCGCGGCGAGGTGCGGGGGATGATCTCGACCCGCGAATGGTTCCAGAGGAAGCCGCCCTGCAAGTGGGTGTGGCCGAAAAAGGCGACGCGGCGCTGCAGATAGCCGAAGCTGCTCGCCGCTTCGTGGGCGGCGGCCACGTACTCATCCTCATCGTTGGGCGAGCCGTGGAGGATCTGGAAATCCTCGATATCGGCCGGCCCCTGCGGCAGGCCCCGCAGCCAGGCATCGTTTTCCGGCGTGAGGTTCGCCTGCGTCCAGAGCGTGGCGGTTTTGGCGACGGGGTTGAACCATTCCAGGTCTTCGAGGCCGGTGGCGGCTTTATCGTGGTTGCCGCGAACGGTGATGGAGCAGTGGGCGCGGACCCATTCGGCGACCGGGTTGGGATCGGCGCCGTAGCCGACGACGTCGCCGCAGCAGAGGATCCGGTCGTAGCGGCCGTCGGCCTCCGCGATCACAGCTTCCAAGGCTTCCAGATTTGCGTGGAGATCGCTCAGGATGAGATAGCGCACGGCCGCTAGTGTCTACGCCTTTCTGAGCCGGATGAGAGCGAGTTCGGGAGGCGCGCCGATGCGCGTCGGAATGCCGATGGTGCCGATGCCGCGGGTGACATACGCGGATTGGGCGCCGATGCGGTACAGCCCGTAAACGAACGGGGTGAAGAAAAACGCCGGGCTGATGGGCCGGTGGAGAATCTCGATCGTGACCTGCCCGCCATGTGTATGTCCCGCAAGCAGGAGATTATAGCCCTGACGGGCAGCCGTGGGGAAGACGTCCGGATTGTGCTGCAACAGGATGTTGACGGCGCCGGGCCGGATGAGGCGCTCGGCGCCCTCGAGATAGTTCGGCTTGAGCGACTTGGGCTGGTAATCCTGGCCCGCGAAATTGAGCGTGGCGGCGCCGAATCGCAGCGTCTTCGCCTCGTCGCGGAGGAAGCGGATGCCCAGCCGGGCGCCCTGGCGCTCGGAGTAATCGGCGACGCCGGCGTAGATTTCGTGGTTGCCGATGCAGGCGAGGGTGCCGGCATCGGACTTGAGCCGCGCCACCTGCCGGAGGGCGGCGTCGATCGGGTCGCCGTAAGCGGTGATCAGGTCGCCGGTCATTACGGCCACGTGCGCGCGCAGTTCGTTGGCGGCATCGATGACGCCGGCCAGTTGCTTTTCGGATAAGAACGGGCTGAGGTGAATGTCGCTGACCTGCACGATGCGGAGGCCTTCGAGATCGCGCGGCAGGCCGGGGATGGGAATGTCGATTTCGCGGGTGTGCAGGTTCAGGCGCTCGATGAAGGAGCCGTAGCCGAGAACGGCAAATGGCGCGGCGAGCGCGGTGTTGCCGGCGGCGGTGAGGAGACGGCGGCGGGCCGGATCGGTCCGGGCATCGAACCGGCGGCGCAGGAATTGGAGCGCGCGGTGCAGGATCAGCACGGCGCTCGCCAGCAGCAGATAGAACAGGGCCACGGCGGTGAGGACCGTGGCGCCGACGCGCGGCAGGTGGAGCGAGGCGGTAGGCGCCCCGAAGGACAGGATGTACCCGGCGATGAGCAGGAGATCGAAGGCGACGATGCCGCACCAGGCAAGCGCGAGCCGGCCGCGCGTGTACCGCCGGGCAGCCGCGCGCGCCAGAAGTTGCGAGATCCGCGCCTGCACGAGCAGGAACGTCAGGCCCACCAGAATGTCTATGGTGTGGTAGAGCTCCAAGAGGTCTAGGAATATTGTAGCGGGGATCGCGGCAGCAGGGGCCGGGGTTCGGGGTTGGGGATCACGAATCCGGGGCAGCCGCGGTCTATCGCGTTTCCGCTTCCGCGCCTTCCCGGGGTTCGTGCTCCCGCGGCGGGGCCTCTCGCAGACCGGGCACGCTCTCCCACACCACCGCCTCACCGCGCGATTCCCAGTCGGCGATCCGGTCGCGGTAGCGGTCCTCGAGCGGCCCGCGCCGGATCTTCAGCGTCGGCGTGATCAGCCCGTTGGCCACTGTCCATGGCCCGTCCGCGATGACGATCGTGTGGAGGCGCTCGTAGGGATCCAGTCCCTCATTGATCGCCTGCATCCGTTCGGCGAGCGAGCGCTCCATCTCCGCGCGCGCTTGCGGGTCCATGCAGAGCTCGCGTGCCGCCGGCGCCAGAAGCACGATGGCGAGCGGACTCGGCTGCCCCTGGCCCATCAGGCAGCATGCCTCGATTGCCGGGTGCTCCATCAACCGGCTCTCGATCGGCGCCGGCGCGACGTACTTGCCCTTGCTCGTCTTGAACTGCTCCTTCAGCCGCCCGATGATCTTCATCTGCCCGTCCGGGTCGATCCGCACCATGTCGCCGGTCCGGAAAAAGCGGTCCTCCGTGAATGCGGCGCGCGTCAACTCCGGGTCGCGGTAGTAGCCGGTCATGTTCATCGGGCTGCGGATCAGCAGCTCGCCCTGATCCGTGACGCGCGTCTCCACGCCTTCGATGGCGCATCCCACGTACCCTGGCCGCGCCTCGCCCGGACGCGGCAGGTGCGTGATCATGGTTTCGGTCATACCGTAGCCTTCGGTGAGCTCGAGCCCCAGCCTGCGATACCACTCGAGGACCGCCGCCGGCAGCGGCGCGCCGCCGCACGCCGCCAGCGTCACGCAGCCCAGCCCGAGCTGCTTCAGAATCCGCCGCCGCACGTACCGCTGCACCACCGGCATGCGCAGCAGCCGGTCCAGCCGCTCCGAAGGGAGCTTGGCGAACACTCCCTGCTGGAATTTCACCAGCAACCGCGGCACGGCCAGAAAAATGGTGGGACGCGCCCGTTCCAGATCCTGCAGAAACGTCTCCAGCCCTTCGGTGAAGAACATGTGGTTGCCCATGAGAAAGCTGGTGGCTTCCGACCCGACCCGCTCCAGAATGTGCGCCAGCGGCAGGTAAGAGAACAGGCGCTGCTCTCCGGTGAGCCCCAGCATTCCGGTCAGCACTCGGGCATCCTGTGCGAAGGCGCCGAAGCGGTGCATCGCACCCTTGGGCGCGCCGGTGGTGCCGGAGGTGTAAATAATGGTCGCGAGGTCATCCGCCGCCCGCACCGGCGAATCTTCGAGCGGCGGGGTGGCTTCCACGATTGCGTCCCAGCCCGGCTCGGCGCCGGCCTCCGCCGTCGGCAACCCGATCCACGCCACACCCGGCATGCCGCGCGCGCCCGCCGCTTCCTTCTCGATGCCGCCCACAAAGCACGCCCTGGCGCCGCTATGCTCCAGGATCTGCCGCACGGTTTGCGCCCGCAGCGAAGGATAGACCGGCACGCTGACGTGGCCCGCCATCCAGATGGCCGCGTCGGCCATAATCCACCACGCGCAGTTGCGCGAGAGGATCGCTATCCGCGAGCCCGGCTCCCAGCCTTGCGCCTTCAGGTACGCCGCCATCGCGCGCGCTTCGCGGACCGCCTGCCGCCATGTCCATTCCCGCACCTTGCCGCCGAGCGGCTGCGTGAGAAACACCCGCTCCGCGCGCTCGCGCTCCCACCGGTAAATCGACTGCAGCGCCAGATCGGCTTCCGCGATCTCCATGCCAAGCCCTCAGCCGGATCTTTGACGCAGAGGCGCGGAGACGCGGAGATTCTTTCGCCTGTTCTCCGTGCCTCTGTGCCTCTGCGTCAAGAAAGGCTGGCCTCCCGCTCTTGCGACGCCGCGCGGCTCCTGCGCGTTTCGCTTGCCTTTTTATCTTACCCGCCGGTAAGATATCAAGTGCCCGGTCCGTGCGCTATGAAGAAGGCCGCTGCCGCTCCGCCCCATTGGAAGGCGTTCGCCGACCGCCGCCGCGACCCTGCCACGAAGCGTGAGGCTGTCCTCCAGACTGCCGCCCAGTTGTTTCTCGAGAAGAGCTACAGCCGCACGTCGATGAACGACGTCGCGGAAAGACTCAATATCACCAAGCCCGCACTCTATCATTATTTCCGCAACAAAGAAGAGATTCTGCTCGAATGCTACCGCCTCGGCGCTGCGCTGATCGGCGAAATTCTCGATCAAATCGCCGCCCACTGCAGCTCGGGCGCGGCTAAGGTGGAAGCGTTCATCTACGCTTACGCCCATGTCATGACCGTAAACTACGGCCGCTGCGTCATGCGGCTGGATGAAGGCGATCTCTCGCCGGAAGCGTACGCGGAAGTACGAAACTATAAGCGCAAAATCGACCGCCGCCTGCGCGGCTTCGTGGAAGAGGGCATGGCGGATGGCTCCATCGCCCCCTGCGACCCCAGGCTCGCCGCTTTTGCGATTGCCGGCGCGCTGAACAGCATCTGTATCTGGTACGAGCCCGCCGGCCCGCGCACGCCCGACGAGATCGCCTCCGAGTTTGCCCGCGTCTTCACCAGAGGGCTTGTTGCGCAGCCGCGCCGCCAACCCGCGCGGAGACCACGATTTGTCTCAAGGAGCACCCATGACCGCTGAACCGATCGCCCAGCCGGCTCGCGAATCCGCATCCGCGGCGCCGCTGATCCAAAAGACCGCCGTGCTCGGCGCCGGAACCATGGGCGCGCGCATCGCCGCCCATTTTGCCAATGCCGGTTTGCCGGTGGTCCTGCTCGACCTCGCCTCGCCCGGCGGCGCGCGCTCGGCGGTTGCGCGGCAGGCGATCGAAGCGCTTAAGAAATCGAAGCCCGCGGCATTCTACGATCCCGCGCTCGCCGCCCACATTACCGCGGGCAATTTCGAGGACGATCTCCCGCTGCTCGCCTCCTGCGACTGGATCGTCGAGGCCGTCACCGAAGATCTCGCCATCAAGCACGCGCTGCTCGAAAAGGTCGTGCCGCACCTCAAGCCGGGCGCGATTCTCAGCACCAACACCAGCGGCATCCCGGTCGAATCGATCGCCAGCATCCTGCCCGCGGCGCTGCGCCCGCGCTTCTTCGGCACGCATTTCTTCAATCCACCGCGGTACATGCGCCTGGTCGAGATCATCGCGCCGCCCGGCGCGGACCGGGCCGCGGTCGAAGCGGTCGCGCATTTCGCCGGCCAGCGGCTCGGCAAGGAAGTCGTCTTCGCGCGCGACACGCCCAATTTCATCGCAAACCGTATCGGCGTGTTCATCATGCTGGAAGCCATCCGCCTGATGGAATCCGAAGACCTCACCATCGAAGAGGTCGATGCCCTCACCGGCGCGGCGATCGGCTGGCCGCGCACCGGAACATTCCGTCTGGCCGACCTCGTCGGTCTCGACGTGATGGCGCACGTCGCCTCGAATTTCGCCCGCATCCGCGAAGGCGCCGCCGCCGGCATGGCCATGCCGGCCTGGATCCAGACCATGATCGAGCGCCGCTGGCTCGGCGACAAGACCGGCCAGGGCTTCTATAAGAAAGCTAAGGCCGCCGATGGCAGCGAACAGCGGCTCGCCCTCGATTGGAAGACGCTCGAATACCGCCCCGCGGCCAAGGTCAAGCTGCCCTCGCTTGAGATGGCGAAGAACGCCGAGCGCCTGCCCGACCGCATCCGCACCCTCTTGAGCGGCGACGTCGACAAGGACAAGGCCGCGCGCTTCCACTGGCGCCTCCTCAGCGCGCTGTGGAACTACGCCGCCAATTGCCTCCCCGAAATCGCCGATGACGCCAGCGCCATCGATCGCGCCATGCGCGCCGGTTTCAACTGGGAAATGGGCCCCTTCGAACTCTGGGATGCCGCCGGCGTGCCGCAAACCGCCGCCCGCATGCAAGAGCCCAGCCCGATCGTCCGGAAGCTCCTCGATTCCGGCGCGACTTCCTGGTACCGGAATCACGAAGTTTTTGATCCCGGCACGGCCTCCTACATTCCCATCCCGCGCCCCGAGGGCGTGGCCCGCGTCGCCGATTTCCGCGCCTCGCATGGCGTCGTGACGTCTAATGCCGGCGCTTCGCTGGTCGATCTCGGCGACGGCGTCGCCTGCCTCGAGCTGCACTCCCCCAAGGACGCCATCGGCGCCGATATCGTCACCCTGCTCACGGAAACGCTCCGGCCCGATGGCGATGCCGTGCGCAATTTCGAGGCTTTCGTGATCGGCGGCGACTCCGCCCAGTTTTCCGTCGGCGCCAACCTCATGCAGCTTCTCATGGCCGCGCAGGATGAGGAATGGGACGAGATCGATCTCATGATCCGCGCCTTCCAGCGCTCGACCCAGCTCATCAAGTTCTGCCCGCGCCCGGTCATCGCCGCGCCATTCGGCCTGTGCCTCGGCGGCGGCGCCGAAATCGCGATGCACTCGGCGCGCCGCCAGGCCCACGCCGAACTCTACATCGGCCTGGTCGAAACCGGTGTCGGCCTGCTGCCCGGCGGCGGCGGTTGTAAGGAGATGACGCTGCGTTCGGAATCCGGCTTCGAGGCGCTCCGCAAAAATTTCGAAACCGTCGCCATGGCCAAGGTCTCGACCTCCGCGCTCGAAGCGCGGAGCCTCGGGTTCCTCGCGCCCGGCGACCGCATCACCATGAACCGCGACCGGCTGCTCCTGGACGCCAAACACCTTGCCCGTGCGATCGCCGACGCGGGCTACGCCTCGCCGGTTCCGCGCGCCGATATCGCCGCGCCCGGAGAAGCCGCGCTCGCCAACCTGAAGCTCGGCATCTATCTGATGCGCGAAGGCGAGTTTATCAGCGATCACGACGTCAAAGTCGCGACGCGCGCCGCCCACGTCCTCTGCGGCGGCGCCGTCACGGCAGGAACGCCTGTGAGCGAGCAGTATCTCTTAGACCTGGAGCGCGAAGCCTTTCTCTCCCTCTGTGGAGAAAAGAAGACCCAGGAACGCATCGCCTTCACACTGAAAACGGGCAAACCGTTGAGGAATTAGCGATGACAGCGATCATCTCCGTCCTCAGAACCCGCCCTTCGTCGGCGTCTCGGCGCCTCGGCGGTAAGTCCCTAGATTCGAGGTCCCTATGCCAGAAGCCGTAATCGTCTCCGCCGTCCGAACTCCCGTCGGCAAAGCGCCCAAGGGGGCCCTGCGCGCGACCCGTCCCGATGACCTGGGCGCGATCGCCATCGCCGGCGCCCTCGAACGCGTTCCCGCGCTCGACCGCCGCGAGATCGAAGACGTTATCCTCGGCTGCGCCATGCCGGAGGCCGAGCAAGGCATGAACGTCGCCCGCATCGCCGCTCTCCGCGCCGGGCTCCCCGTCGAATCGTCCGCCATGACGATCAATCGCTTCTGCTCTTCCGGCCTGCAGTCGATCGCGCTTGCCGCCGAGCGCATCCGCGGCGGCGGCGCGGAGGCCATCGTCGCCGGCGGCACGGAATCGATGTCCATGGTGCCCATGGGCGGCAACAAGATGGCCGCGAACCCCACTATCATCGATCTGCGGCCCGGCATCTATCTCTCGATGGGCCTCACTGCCGAGCGTCTTGCCAAACGGCACGGCATCACGCGCGAAGAGGCGGACGCCTTTGCCCTGCGCAGCCACCGCAATGCCCTTGCGGCGCAGGCCGCGGGCAAGTTCGAGTGCGAAATTGTTCCCGTGCGCGTCGCCTCCGCTGCCCCCAATGGAGCGAAGCCCGGCGCGGAGCCGCAGCGCGCCGAAGTCGAATTCAAAGCCGATGAAGGACCGCGCGCCGATACCTCGCTCGATGCCCTCGCCAAACTCAAACCCGCCTTCCATGCCCATGGAACGGTCACTGCCGGCAATTCGTCGCAGACTTCCGACGGCGCCGCCGCCGCGGTGGTCATGAGCGAGGCGCGCGCCCGCGCCCTCGGCATCCGCCCGCTGGCGCGCTTCGTGAGCTTCGCCACCGCGGGTTGCGAGCCCGAAGAGATGGGCGTTGGCCCGGTCTACGCCATCCCCAAGGCGCTCAAACTGGCCGGCCTCACGCTGGACCAGATCGATGTCATTGAGCTCAACGAAGCCTTCGCCGTCCAGGCGCTCTCCGTGATCCGGCTCGCGGGCCTCGACCTCGACCGCGTCAATGTCAACGGCGGCGCTATCGCGCTCGGCCATCCCCTCGGATGCACCGGCGCGAAGCTCACCGCCACAATCCTTCAGGAAATGAAGCGCCGCAATGCCGGTTACGGCATGGTCACGATGTGCGTCGGAGGGGGCATGGGCGCCGCCGGAATTTTCGAGAACCTCCAATAGGAAAGGACCTATGGCAACCACACCCACCACCGCCGCCAAACATTTCCGCGGCGGCAGCTTCCTCCTCGAGGAGCGCCGCCCGGAAGACATCTTCACACCCGAGGACTTCACCGAAGAGCACCGGCAGATCGCCAAAACCACCGTCGACTTCACCACCAACGAAGTCCTGCCCCACGCCGCCGAAATCGAAGCCAAACATTTCGACATCACCCGCGCCCTGCTCCGCAAAGCCGGCGAGCTCGGACTCATGGCGGCCGACATCCCCGAGGCCTACGGCGGCATGGAGATGGACAAGGTCACCAGCGCCCTGATTGCCGAATCCATGAGCCAGCTCGCGAGCTTTTCCGTCGCCTTCAGCGCCCACACCGGCATCGGCACGCTGCCCATCGTCTGGTACGGCACGCCGCAGCAAAAGCAGAAATACCTGCCCAAGCTCGCCACCGGCGAATGGATTGCAGCTTATGCGCTTTCCGAATCCTCGTCCGCTTCGGACGCCATGAACTGCCGCACGCGCGCCGTTCTTTCGCCCGAGGGCAACCACTACGTCCTGAACGGCGAAAAGATGTGGATCAGCAACGCCGGCTTCGCCGATTTGTTCACGGTGTTTGCAAAGGTGGATGGCGATAAGTTCACCGCCTTCCTGATCGAGCGCGGCACGCCCGGTTTCACGGTCGGCGCCGAGGAGCACAAGCTCGGCATCCGCGGTTCCTCGACCTGCCCTCTCATCCTGGCAGATTGCCGCGTGCCCGTCGAAAACGTCCTCGGGGAAATCGGCAAGGGCCACCACATCGCGTTCAACATCCTCAACATCGGCCGCTTCAAGCTCGGCGCGGCCTGCGTGGGCGGCGCGCGCAACGGTCTCAACAGCGCCATCGGTTACGCCAGGGAGCGGAAGGCTTTCGGCAAATCGATCGCCGAATTCGGCCTCATCCAGGAAAAGCTCGCCGAAATGGCCACCGGCGTTTATGCCGGCGAATGCCTCGCCTACCGCACCATCGGCATGATCGACGCCGCCCTCGCCGGCATTGACTCCACCGCCGAAGGCGCTTCCCGCGAGATCCAGAAGCGGATTGAGGAATACGCCGTCGAGTGCTCGATCCTCAAGGTCTGGGGCTCGGAAATGCTCGATATGGTGGTCGATCACGTTGTCCAGATCTACGCCGGGTACGGCTACGTCGAGGAGTACCCGGCCGAGCGCCCTTACCGCGATTCCCGCATCAACCGCATCTTCGAGGGCACCAACGAGATCAACCGGCTCATCATCACCGGCTTTCTCATGAAGCGCGCCATGGCGGGCCAGCTTCCGCTGCTCCCCGCGATCAAGAAGATCATGGACGAAGTCATGGCCGGCTCTGCCGCCGCAGAAGAGCGCCCCGGCCCGCTTGCCGCCGAACACGCCCTGCTCGCCACCGCCCGCAAGCTGACCCTCTTTGCTGCCGGCGCCGCCTCGCAGAAATACATGCAGGCGCTTGCCGATCAGCAGGAGATCATGGGCGCGCTCGCCGATTGCATCGCCGAGGTCTACGCCCTCGAATCGTGCATCCTGCGCGCCGAAAAGCTGCGGCTGAGCCGCGGCGAAGCAGCCGCCGCGCAGGCGGTCGCTATGACCCGCTACTATGCCGCCAAGGCGTTTAACACCGTAGAACGCTCGGCTCGCAAGGTGATCGCGGCATCCGCGGAGGGCGACATGCTCCGCACGCAACTGGCGATTCTCCGGCGCCTCGCCAAGCGCGAGCCCGCCGATACCATCGCCCTGGGGCGGCAGATCGCGCGGCATGTCATCGCCGCTGGCCGTTACACGTTGTAAACGGAGCCGCCAGCGCGACGGCGCGCACGCCGGTCACAAGGCTGCGCACGCCGGCCGCGCCGCCCCGCTCTGCCGGGCCCGCGTTCCACCGAATTGCCGTTGCGCGCGCGGCCCGGCCAATGGTTCCTGACCGTGACCGCCAATTGAACCCTGCGGTGCGGAATAGTACACTAGCCCATACCCCGACATGGAACGGCAGACCCTCTCGCGCGCCCGTGGGCTGAAGCCCTTCCTGCTCGTGATGGCCGGGGCTATCCTCGCCGGAGTCGTCGCCCTCTCCTATCGCGAGTGGAACCATTACCGCCGGGACAATGCCGAAGCCGCCCGCGCGCGGGGGATTGTCGAATCCTGCGACCGCGTCCTGGCGAGCCTCCTCGATGCCGAAACCGGCCAGCGCGGTTTCCTGCTCACCGGCCAGGAGCGCTACCTCGAGCCGTACAACCGCGCCCTCCAGGAACTCCCGGCTGAACGCGCCGCTCTCCGCTCCTCCCTGGCCGGCGCCCCCGCCGATTCCGCGGACATCCAGCACTTCGATCGCCTGGTCGAGCAGAAGCTCTCGGAGCTCCGCCAGACCATCGACGTGCGCCGCACCGAGGGCGCAGCGCCCGCTCTGGCCATTGTCCTCAGCGATCGCGGGAAGGAGACCATGGATGCCATCCGCGCCCTCCGCGCCGCCATTCAACATGACGAGAATGCCGCGCAGGCCCAGGCTGCAGCCGACGGGGAAGCCGCGGCGCGCATGGTGCTGCTCGCGACCGTCGCGGGCTCGCTCATCCTGCTGTTTCTGTTCGCCGCCGGGTTCGATCCGTCCCTCGGCGCCGGCCGGGCCGCAGCCGGCCGCGCGTGGTACGTGCGCTACGGCGTGGGGGTCCTCGCCGCCGCCGCGGCGCTGCTCTTGCGCATGGCGATGACGCCGCTGGTAGGCCCCACAGAGATGGTCTTCGCCGCGTTTCTCCCGGCCGTTCTGTTCTCCGCCTGGTTCGGCGGATTTCGGCCCGGCGCTCTTTGCATCGTGCTCTCGGCGCTCGCGGCCGACTACTACTTCGCCGAGCCGCCTGGCTCTCTTGCCATGCGCAAGCCGGCCGACCAGATCGGCCTCGTGATCTTCACCGTGGTCGGCTTCGGCGTGGCGCTGTTGAGCGACGCTCAACGGCGCGCGGTCTTCCGGGCCCGCAGCGCCGAATCCGCCGAGCGGCGCGAGCGGCAACGCTTCGAAACCACTCTCGCCAGCATCGGGGACGGCGTGATCGCGACGGATGCCGAGGGCCGCATCACATTCGCGAACAAGGTGGCGCTTGCGCTGGTCAAGCGCCAGTACCCGGAGGTCTCCGGCGTCGGGATCGGCCAGGTCTTCCGCGTGGTCAACGAACTGACGCAGGAGCCCATCGAAGGCCCGATCGCCAAGGTGCTGCGCGAGGGTGTCACCGCCGGGCTCGCCAATCACACCGTGCTCCTTGCGGCCGATGGAAGCGAGGTCCCCATCGCCGATTCCGCCGCCCCCATCCGCGGAGCCGAGGGCGCGGTCGAAGGCGCGGTGCTCGTCTTCCGCGATGTCACCGAGCGCCGCCGCGCCGAAGAGGCGTGGCGCCTGCTGGCCTCCATCGTCGAATCCTCCGACGACGCCATTATCAGCAAGGACCTCGCCGGCAGCATTACGAGCTGGAACAAAGGCGCCGAGCGCATGTTTGGCTACTCCCGCGAAGAGATCATCGGCCAGCCCATATCGATCCTGGCCGTTCCCGGCCGTGAGGACGAAATGCCCGCCATCCTGGAACGCATTCGCCGCGGCGAGCACGTCGAGCACTACCGCACTCTGCGCCGCGCCAGGGATGGCCGGGTGCTCCATGTTTCGCTCACGGTCTCGCCGCTCTACGATGCGGCCGGCCGCATTGTCGGCGCATCCAAAATCGTCCGCGACTTCACCGCGGAAGTCCAGGCGCAGAACGAAATCGCGGAGCAGCGCGAGCGCCTGCGCGTCACCCTGAGCAGCATCGGTGATGCCGTCATAGCGACCGATACCGAAGGGCTCGTCTCGTACCTGAACCCCGCCGCCGAGCGGGCGACCGGCTGGACCGCGGTGGAAGCCGCCGGGCGCCCGCTCGAAGAGGTCTTCCGCATCGTCAACGAGTATTCCAAACAGCCGGCAGAGAATCCCGTAGCAAGGGTTCTGCGCGAAGGCCGCGTTGTAGGCCTCGCCAACCACACCGTTCTCATTCGCCGCGATGGCGGCGAAATCTTCATCGATGACAGCGCCGCGCCGATCCGCGACGCGGCCGGCACGATTCTGGGAGTGGTCATGGTGTTCCGCGATAACAGCGAGCGCCGCCAGATCGAGCGCCAGCTTGAGGAGAGCGAGAAGCGCTACCACAGGGCCGTCGAGGCCGCGCCCAACGGAATGGTCGTGGTCAATCGCGAAGGCGAAATCGTCCTCGTCAACACGTTCGCGGAGAAGCTGTTCGGTTACGCGAGGCAAGAGATGCTCGGCAAGCCGGTCGAGATGCTCGTTCCCGTGCGCTTCCGCGGCGCGCACCCCGCGCATCGAGCTGCCTTCTCCCTCCGCCCCGAGGCACGCCCCATGGGCGCGGGCCGCGAGCTCTACGGGCTGCGCAAAGACGGCACGGAATTTCCCATCGAAATCGGCCTGAACCCGATCGAGACGGAGCGCGAAACCCTGGTCCTCAGCTCCATCGTCGACATTACCGAGCGCGCGCAGGCCGCCGCCGCGACCCGGCTACTGGCATCTGTCGTGGAATCCTCGGTCGATGGCATTGTCAGCAAGGACCTCGACGGCATCGTCACGAGCTGGAACAACGGCGCCACGCGCCTGTTCGGTTATTCCGCTGCGGAGATGGTCGGCCGCACCATTTCCGCCCTGATTCCGGACGGCCGCGAAGATGAGACGCCTACGGTTCTCGGCCGCATCCGTAGAGGAGAGCCGGTCGAACCGTACGAGACGGTCCGCCGGGCGAAAAACGGCGCGTTGATCACCGTTTCGATCACCTGGTCTCCGATTCGCGATTCCGCCGGCCGCGTCATCGGCGCATCGAAAATTGTCCGGGACATCACCGAGCGCAAGATCGTCGAGGAGCAGCGGCTGGAGCTGCTTGCCAAGGAGCGGGCCCTTGCCGCGGAGCGCGCGCTGCGCGAAACCGAAGCCGAGCTTGCCCGCGTGGTGCGTGTTTTGT
>Ga0209810_1004254_pt1 | contig 13992 bp, 13 predicted proteins | sample Coa_R1_7_FD_187159 | JGI IMG/M metagenome (GOLD analysis project Ga0209810, IMG submission 187159) | Surface soil microbial communities from Centralia Pennsylvania, which are recovering from an underground coalmine fire - Coalmine... | ecosystem: Environmental > Terrestrial > Soil > Unclassified...
GCGCAGGAGAGCAGGCAGCGCAACTGGGAAATGAAGCAGGAGAAACGCGCGCTCGACATGGAGGCAAAACTGATCGCGGGCATCCAGCAAGTTGAGAGCGACTGGAACACGTGGAAACAGAAAAATGCGGAACTGGCCCAGGCCGTTTCGCAACAGCACGCCGAGATAGCCACCTTCCTGCATATCGAGCGCGAACTGGCGCGTATTCCGCTTGTCGAAGAGATGCCCATAGCGTTTGATAGCAAAGGGCAGCGATTACCCCTTTCCTCACGCTGGCAGCCGCTGGCCCTCGCCCGCGTCGACCTCTCCGAGCGCGACCTCTCGCGCCGTTTTCTCGGGCAGGCCAACCTGCGCGAAGCCCGCTTACGAGGCGCGAACCTTTTCATGGCCGACCTCTCCGGCGCTGATCTCTCCGGCGCCGATCTGACAGGGGCAGACCTGACCGGCGCGAACCTTTCCCATGCCGACCTGCACAACGCCATTCTGGTCAACGCCAACCTGCAAGTCGCCGATATGCACAACACCATCCTCTTCGGCGCAAACCTGCACGGCGCGCGCAATCTTAGCCCGCAACAGCTTGACAGCGCCATTTACGATGCTAGCAGCCAGCTCGATACGGACACCGATCTCACGCTGCCCCGCCTGCCGCGCATGAACAAGGCCATACTCCCATCAACCACAGGCGCGCAGGCTCCATCTGCTCGCCCCTCATTCTCTGGCATACCAGAGACGCCCATAGCAAGAGCGAAACAGAAGGCAAACGATGAGGCCAGCAAGGGAGAGTTTATAGAAACTCCCGATCTGGACGTATCGCCCACGCCAGCAAAAACCCGTGCAGCTTCTCCAACCCCTGTATCTTTTGAAACCGACGGCATTATCGAGGGCGAAATTACCGAAATCAGCGAGGCTGTCACCCTTGAAACCGCCGCCTTCAGCGCCAGCCAGGGAAGCGAACCGACCGACGCTGAAATCCGTGAAATCAGCGATGGCGAGGTCAATGAGACGGGCGCAGTCGAAACTGGCGCAAGCGGCCAGGCAGAGAGCAGTGCCAGCGGTGATATGAGCGGTACAGTCAGCGAGACCACCTTAAACGAGAGTACAGATAGTCAGCCACTGCTGGCAGGCATCGAAGAGAGTGAGATACCCGACATTGCATCTCCACCCTTGCCAATCTCCGAAGCAGCCGTCGCTGAGCCTGAGCCACCTCTCTCTGAAAGTGGGCCTTCTACGCCTGAAGGTCAACTCGCTCTTTCTGAAAGTAAGCCTTCCAGGTGCGAAGGTGAGACAATGCTTGCGGAGAGCGAGCCGTCCTTCTCTGAAGGCGAACTTCCGCTTACAATGCCAGCATGGGCAGCAGATGGTGTTGCAGATGAAGCTTCGGCAGAAGCTACGATGCCCGAGCCTGAATTGATGGCGCTCGATGTTGCATCCGAAACTCTCTCCGAAGCCGCACCTACCGAGCCTGAGCTTGTCGCGCTCGAAATCGAGTATGACACTAATGGGAATGAGCCAGAGCATAACAATGGCAATGGGAACGGAACCGGAAATGGGCATAAGCGCGGCACCTCGACTGGCAGCGTCACGCAGAAGGGGAAAAATAGCGGTAGAAAACGCTCAAGAAGGCAGTAGCTTGCTATTTCGAGAAAAGCAATTGCATGTTCTCCTGATAAAAACCCGGCAATCTCCCGCACAGACAGGGTTCCATGTGCTATACTAGCAGCGATGGGCTGTGATGGGGTGGGGAAACGCTGGAAGGAGGAACAGTTATGGGAAATGAACAGCAATTGCCTCTCGCCGGGAAAGTGGCGGTCGTCACAGGCAGCAGTCAGGGTATTGGCCGCGCCACCGCCTACCGGCTCGCACAGTCGGGGGCTGATATTGTCGTAAACTATCGCAGTAATGCGAACGCCGCCGCCGAGTCAAAGGCCGCCATCGAGGCGCTGGGGCGGCGCTGCATCGCCATTCAGGCCGATGTGAGCCAGGAGGAGGAGGTGACACGCCTCTTTGCCGAGGCCAACGCGGCGCTGGGGCCAATCACCATTCTCGTCAACAACGCGGGAACCACCCGCGACAAGCTGATTATCCAGATGTCGCTGAATGACTTTGAGTACGTGCTGGATACGAACCTGCGCTCGGCATTCCTTTGCACCAAAGCGGCGCTGCGCAGCATGATGAGAGCGCGCTGGGGGCGTATCGTGAATATTTCCTCACCGGCTGGCCTGCTTGGCAACGCCGGTCAGGCCAACTATGCCGCCTCGAAGGCCGCCATCATCGCCCTCACTATCAGCACGGCCAGAGAGATGGCCAGCCGCAATATCACCGCCAACGCGATCGCGCCGGGCTTCATCCCTACCGAACTCACCTCTACTCTGACCGAGCAGCAGCGACAGGCTATGCTTGCGGCAACTCCACTGGGCCATTTCGGTACGCCGGAAGACATCGCTAACGCTATCAACTTCCTTTGCTCCCCGGAGGCCAGCTATATCACCGGCCAGATACTCAGCGTCGATGGCGGCATGTCCATGCATATCTGAGCTATTATCCCTGTTTCGAGACGGTGAAACAAAATGGGTGTAGATCTTCTCTAAATTCGTAACATAGACCCTGATAAAGGAGACTACACCCATGAGTTTAATTGAAACCGAGGAAACAAACCGGTTCTCCTTTGAACCGTTTGCCGCGCATTCCTTTTATACTACCATCAACCGCTCGCTTGTTCGCCAGGCGCTTGCTCATTTCGCCGACCGACCTGCCGATAAGAGCCTGACCATCGTCGATATGGCCTGCGGCACCGGAGCCGTGACGCGCCTGATCGCCGAAGAGATGCTTCGCCAGGGACGACCGGCGCATATCATCGGTGTCGACCCCTCAGCCGAGGCCCTGCGTCGCGCCCACAAAGGCATGCTGGAGACAGGGGCAAAGGCGGAATTTATTCAGGGAGAGGCCGATGACCTGCCGAAAATTGTGCGCAACGCTGATGCCGCCTTCTTCTGCAACGCCATCCACCTTGTCCCCGATAAGCTGGCCGCTTTCCGGCAGGTAGCGACGATTCTCACACCCGGCGGCGTCTTCGCCTGTAACAGCGCCTTTTATGAAGGCACTTACGTTCCAGGGACCGAACGTTTCTATCGCCTCTGGACGCGCCGCGCCGTTGGCTGGCTGCGCAAAGAACACCCTGAGGTGAAGCTTTCACGCGACTCCAAAGCGGTGGCCCGGCAGTGGCTGACGCCCGAAGAGTACACCGAGCAACTCAGGCAGGGCGGCTTCAGCCACGTCCAGACCGCGCAGGAAGTCGTCGATGTCACGCTCGATGGATGGCGAGACCTGGGTCGCTACTGGCTCTTCATCGAAGGGGCGTTGCCGGGCGCGCCGCTCTCCTGTGGAGCCGATGCGCTGAGCGTTGCCGTCTACGAGGCAGGCCAGGAAATGGGCCTGAACGAAGTGCCACGTACCTGGCTGCAAATCGTCGCCGTCAAGGATGCAAAGCCTTAAGCAGCTTACAGGGCAACGGTCGATGCAGGCTGAGCAATAATGCCGTCCTCTATCCTGATGCTACGGGAAGCTAGCGCGGCTACGCGGGAGTCGTGTGTGACCACAACAAGGGTCATAGAGCAAGTGTGCTGTAATTCTTGAAGCAGCTCCATCACCGTAAAGCCGGTAGCCGAGTCCAGGCTGCCGGTCGGCTCGTCGGCGAGCAGCAGGCGCGGGCCGGCAATTAACGCCCGCGCAATGGCGACGCGCTGCTGCTCGCCACCGGAAAGCTCGCCCGGCAGGCGATTCGCCCGTTGTTCCATCCCCACCCGCGCCAGCAATAGCCGCGCTCGCTCACGCAGAGTTCGCAGCGAACAATACGGCAACAATGGGGCCATCACATTTTCCAGCACTGTCAGCGCGGGAAGCAGATGAAAGCCCTGGAAGACCAGCCCGACGCGCTCGCGCCGGAAAGCCGCCAGCGCGCTTCCCCGCAAAGCGGAAGTATCAACGCCATCCACCAGCACGCGGCCCTTCGTGGGCAGATCAAGCGATGCCAGCAAGTGCAGCAGTGTCGATTTGCCCGAACCGGATGGCCCGCAGATGCTCACAAACTCGTCGGCACCAATGTGCAATGTTATGCCCCGCAGCGCCTCCACCTGTCCTGTCTCATACCTCCGGTATACATCCACCATGTCAACCGCCGCTCCCCCGGCAGGCTGTATCTCACCGCCATTCTCCGTCCCTCTGTGGAATGGCCATTGTACTCTGCCCATCGCCTTTCTCCTCACTCCTCGCTCAAAACGCGCTTCGGCAAAAGCCGGGCCGTCAGTAATGCCGGATAGGCGGCGCCACTCGCACAGAGCAACGCGCCCAGCAGGGTCGTACCTGCTATTACCGCAGCAAGCAGGGGCAGCGACCAGCTATGGTACAGGCTCAGGAAAAGCAGTACAGCCAGCAAACCACCGGTACAGCCGCCAACAAGCCCCGGCAGCAGCCCTTCACACATCATCTCCAGAGCCACTGCACGCCCTGTCCAGCCGATAGCCAGCAGCAGACCGGATTCGCGCCGCCGCTCGCGGGCAGCCAGTAACAACACCATGCCCGCCGTGAAGCTCGCACACGCGCAGACCAGCAGCGCCGTCAGCAGGTGAATGGCCGAAAGGCTCACCTCCACCTGCTGCCCCAGCAGCGTCGTCGCCAGCAAGCCATCCAGCCCCCACTGCACCAGCGCCAGTAGCCCCACCAGCCCGCATGCGCCGACTACCGCGACCAGCACCAGCAAAGTACTCCCCTTCCGCCAGCGCATCTGCCGCCTCAACATCACCCACCACCATACATTGCCCACAGCGTGTCCCACCATTCCCGCATAGGAGCGTGTTTGATCGCTTTCTGAATGAGAACGAGCCTTCAACTTCCAACTCCTGACACGTTGAGCAGGAAGGATATTTCTGTATATCGCCGTCACATATACCATTATGTAAAGGAGCGTACCTGCCGTCAGCAGCCCCGCGAGCAGGAGAGGTGAGACAGGGGGCGCGCCAACACGTTGCAGCAAGAGCGACACGGCCCAGGCAGGACAGGCGGCCAGCAACGCAGTCATCGTTGCCTCTAACGCTGCTTCGACCAGCAGGCGCTCGCCCGACCAGCCGATCCGGGCCAGCAGGCGCATATCGGCCTTGCGACTGCCTGCGGCCAGCAGGGCGGCGGCCAGCAGAGCAAGAGCCGTCACGCAGAGCATCGCTACCAGAAGCAAGATAGCGGCCAGATTGACGCCGCTTGCGATGCTCACAGTCGCATGCGGCACGACCCATAGCGCAGTGAGCGCCCGATTCGGGCCACCGGCAGTTGCCATCTGTACGGTGATCGGTTCAGCGGATGCGCCATCCAGTATATCCACGTGCAGGCCGGTACGCTCCTCAATATCCGAGGCCACCTGTTGCAGCAATGCCTCACTGCGCGGCCCGAAGCCATCCAGCCCGCTCACCCGCACGCGCACGGCGCTGACGCAGCGGTTTCCGGTCAACGCGCAGGCCGCCTGTAACGTGGTGAAGAGCAAAGGCGGCCACGTGGCAATGCTCTGCTGAGGAAACAGGCTCGCCGACAGCCCGCCCGGCTCTGGTTTGTAAAGACCGAGCGGTGTGGCAGACGAGGCCGACGTGTGCCATATCGGCAGCGTTGTAGCATCAAAGGTCGCAAACGAGCCGTGACCGCCATCGAGCATCACCCAGGGCATGGATGTCTGCGGCAACAATGGCAGGCGTGTGAGATTGCCCCCGGTCCCATCGCCGGAAACGGAAAGCACCGGCGCTGCGCCATCTGTGCTGCCTGCCTGCGCTACGCTGTAGCTCACGCGAGCATAGCGGGTCACGCCGCCGCCCTGAATCGGTGTCAGTGCCGATCCTTGCTCGCGCCCGGCCAGTTCCCGCGCCAGCAACGATAGAAATGATGGCGCGTCAAGCTGGCGACGTTGGAGAACGGCCCATGTCGGGTGAACGAACATATCGTTATTCACTGCCTGGGAGGCAAACAGCAGCGACGGAGAAAGGTTACTGGCCTCAACAGTCATCGTTGCGCTCAATGCTGACCAGGGGTGAATGTCCATCAAAAGCGGCAGACCCGCGTTTCCGGCCTGCGCGCGTGAGGGTTGCCAGCGCAGGCCAACCAGTTGCCCCTCCGCCGCCGGGTCAATGCCCACCAGCAATGTCGAGAGCGACCAGGTAGCCGCAACCGTCGCCCTGCCGGAAGTATCAAGCGGCACATAGCTAATACCGCTCGCATTCTGCTGCCCCGCAAGCTTCACATAGGCGGCGAGGGGCAATACCACGAAGGTCTGTTGCTCACTGGTAGACTGCGTAGCATCATCCAGCCGGGTGATAATACGATAGACGCCTGCGCGAGTAAAGGTGATCGGCATATAAGGGCGCAAGGGAAGCCAGCCCACAACGGCCTCCGGGGCGACCAGCTGTACGTGGGGAATACGGGCAATCTGTGCGAGCTGCGCCAGCGTGATACCCCCGTAGGTTTGTTCTGGCCCGGCAGGATCAATCACCCGAAGTTGCCGCTCAACCGAACTGATAGCATCCGGGGGGCGTACCAGCAGATCGTAGCTGGCCTGCCAGGAGCGACGGAGCTGCCGGTCGGTTGTGAGCGTTGAGAGCCGCGTGAAGCCTGCCAGCAGCGTGGTGCAGACAACAATGCAGAGCAGCCCGCAGCACAACGGAAGCAGCCTTCCCCACCGACCTCGCAGCGACCACCAGGCAAGACGCAGCATCGTCTCATCATCTCCTTAACTGATACATCAAATCACTGGCCATAGGGCGTGGGGGTGGGCAAGGTGCGTTCCTGCCGCTTCTCTTGCAGCGAAATCGGCGTCACCTTGAGCCGGGCATAGCGTGTGCCATCTACTGTACCCACCAGCACGAACTGACGCACCTGCCCGCTGCCCACGTCCTCCGCCGTGCCATAGGCCATCCCCACCTGCTGGCCGTTGAGATCCATCAGATCGGCCTGCATGGTCACATCGAAGGGAAATTTCATTGTGCTGGTATTTTCCACATCGCCAAACACCTCCGCCTGGCTGCCCTCGATAAGGACACGGGAATCGACGATCTTGAAATACTTGAGGCGCGGGTCACTCTGCTGTGCCTGCCCGCCACAACCGTTCAGCGCCACCGCCAGCACCAGCAGCAACCCACACAACCACGCGCTTGTAAAGAGATTTCTCCTGTTACTATATTTTCCCATGATAGCTTCCCGGTATCTCCTCAAGGACAGTGATTATCAAACAGTATGGTGAGCGTCTGCGCGCGGCTGCTGGCGGGTGCTGGCAGGCAGAGGCCGCGCAGGGCCGTTGCGGCTATGGCGAAGCTTGAGACAATCTGCGCATCCACAGCACCCGGCCTGACACCCTCGCCTGCCAGCACGAACGGCACGTGCAGGCTACTGCCTCGCCCATCTGGCCCCATACCATAGTAGTTGTCGTAGACGGTCTCATTGATCTGCGCTTCTGAGGCAGTCACCAGCAGCAGTGTTTGTGAAAGCAGGTGCTGACTCGCCAGCCAGTTGCGCAAGAGGTCGACCAGTTCATCATCGGCCTGCATGGCCCGTGCATACGCGCCGCCAGGAGCGTCAGGCGCCGCGCCTGACGCAGCTGCTGAACCAAAAGGCGGGTCAAGTTCGCTGTAGAAGACAAAGCCATTGGGATTGTTGGCCATCGTCTCGATCAGGCGCTGCGCTGTCGCCAGCCAGCTCGCGCTATCAAAGGTCAGTCCAACCTGCGCTGTCTGCACGCCGCGTGTACTGACATCGCTGAGGGCATACTGCGGCCCGCCGAGCGCAGCCGTACTCATGCCATAAGCCCTTGCCACGTCAAACAGGCTCTCCTGCCCGAAAGTCAGCGCCGCCGGATCAGCGTTGTACCAGAAAGGAATGTCGATACCATCTGGCCTCCCCCACGCCACGCCATAGGGCCAGGGGTCGTAGACGCGCCAGGCGGGATAGCTGCCGCTGAGCAGCGCGTACTGGTCGGCGGGATGCCAGCCATAGGGCGCGACGAGATTTACCGCTCGCGCCCCGCTGCTTGCCAGCTCGCGCATGTTCCGCGCATACCCCTGCAAAGCGGGATCATCGAACCAGGACTCCGCGTAGATACCGCTCAGGTCGAGCATAATCAGGTTGCGCGCAACGCCCATGCTCGCGGAACGCTGGCCCGGCGCTATCTGTGGTTGCAGGGCCAGTTGCAGCGCCACATGCGGCGACAATGGCACCCTGACATCGCTACGCACGACTTCCGGGTAGATGAACTGCTGCCCGTTGAGGATATAGTAACGAGCGGCGGCAAGGTTGTAAGCCCCCGCCGCGAGATGCAAAAAGGCAAACGTACCGTCAAGCGTGGAGACCGAGCGCAGCGCAGGCGCGGTTGGCCGTCCCAGGACGGGCGGCAACGTCACCCAGACCGAGATACCGCCAAGCGGATGTCCAGTTCGTGCATCAACGGTGATCCCGCTCAGCGTGTAGCCGCCGCGTTCAAACTGGAAGGCAGGAGTTTGCCCCAGCGCCACCGTTATGCCATCATCCAGATCACCCACATTACCTACGTCGCCCACTTTCGGTACAAAGGTCGGAACCGGAACCGGCACAAACTTCGTATGCGGTGAAGAAGACGGCAACCTGACCAGCGCGCTGGCAACCGTCACCAGGATCGCGCCTCCCAGTAGCAGTATCATACTCCAGCGCGACCACCATCGCTGCCTGTACAGCGGGCGTGATGGCCGCGCCGGAGCAGTTGGCGCCTGCTCTTTAATCGGATCCCTGACCATCGACATTTTCGGAGACTTTCGTAATGACCACCGAAATGGTCGTCCACGTTGGCTGTTTCGCTATGCCCTGAATGGTGAAGGTGACGGTCTGTCCACCCTGCACATTGTCTGCCAGTCCCCTGGCAATGCCCACAATCTTGCCGCTCGCGTCTTTCAGCGTCGCCTGCAGGTAAATATCGTGCTGGAGCTTATCCATATTTTTCACCTGGCCCGTCACCTGGAAATTCGCCCCCTGCGTCAATTTCGCCGTCGGCTGACCGACCAGTTCTGCCAGCGAGACATGGTTATTACCCTGTGTTGTCGTCGTGGCTGAAGGCGTGTTTACCGACGTGCTACTCTTCGTTGTCTGCTGACTGCTACTTGCATGTGTCGTATTGTTATTGCCGCAGGCCGCCAGCCCGATCAGCGAGAACAGGATGCAGCAGGCCAGCACTAACCAGAAAGCGGCTGAGCGCGAACGCATTACAATCAGATGTTTCATCTGAAACTCCCTCATCATTTTCTTGAATCATTCAGCTTCATCAATCAAGTGCAAACAAACCATGATCGCCAACCGAAGCGGCCAGTAAGGCTGTTCCGGTCAGTGCAGGCGCTGAGCGCAGTTCGCCCAGATAGACCCGCCAGATGCGCGAACCATTCTGGCTATCCAGCGCGCTGAGATTGCCATACTGATCGGCAATGTAGACCTGCGCAGCTTCACCGTTTACCAGCCCCACGACGGGCGTTGCCAGCAGTGGACTGCCATCGCGATATGTCCAGAGAACCGAGCCGCCGCGAGCATCTAATGCGGTGATGCGCCCCTGATAATCGCCGATAAAGAGGCGATTAGCCGCCAGAGCGGGGCCGCTGGCAAAACCCACACCTGGCCGTCCGGCATCCGGCAGGGCAAAACGCCATCGCAGCTTGCCCGTGCTGGCCTGAATGGCGTAGAGATACCCTGCCCATGTCGCGACGTAGACCAGTCCGGCCTGAGCGTTATAGACGGGCGCACCCACCGTGCGCGAGTCAACAGTCAGTTCCCAGGCTTTGCGCCCCGTGCGCAGGCGCAGCGCGTTAAATTCCGTCGAGGCGCCCGGCGCGGCGAAGACCAGCCCGCCATCGTCGAGCGTCACGGCAGGCTGCCCCTGCGTCGGCCAGAAATCAGCAAAGACATCCTCCGATTTGAACTCCCAGTATTCCCGGCCCGTCTGTCGATTCAGACAGAGCAGATCATTGGCTCCTGCCGCCACGAACAGCAGCGACCCCACGACCATAGGAGCGGCCCGTACCGGCAGGCGCATATCAACCGCCCAGAGCGACTGTCCCGTCGCGAGACGCAACGCGCTCAGTCCATGTCCCTGCGTCGCGACATAGATCACGCCATCGGCAATAGCCGCCGTTCCCGCGACCAGCGTATCGCCGACAGGCGCACGCCAGCGCAGTTCGCCCGTGTTCGTATCCACCGCGTAGAGTACCCCATCACCACCATTGACCAGCGCCATGCCATCACTCACTACGGGTGAGGACATAACAGGGCCGGGCGCCTGGAAAAACCAGCGCATCTTCCCATGCAATGGCACAGACGGCGCGGCAAATGTATTCGCCGCGTCATGTCCGGCCAGCAACCACGACGGCGCCTGCGGAGAAATGATGCTGGCAGCAGAGGGCAGCGGAGCCGGGGCATAGAGGCGCTGCAACTGCGGCAGTACCGGCTCCCCGCCGGCAAACTGCGGCGTCGGCGTCGGTACAACGCCAGACGGCGTATTCCAGGGCGTAGCACACCCCGCCAGCAGCGCCAGCGCCAGCAGCGCCAGCACTATTTTCCCGGCAGCGTGCCTTCTGCCAACACCGCCATTACAACGCATCGCTTTTCACCTGCCAGTCCTCTTAGCATCCCATCTCGCCTCCCTTCACACCTGCACTGCCAGAATAAACCAGCCTGTTCCACAGTTTTGCAGTAGACTGGCACAAATGGATAGATCAGATGCCACCTTGCAGAGACAGTGATGGGAAAAGGGTTGACAGAGTTTATCCACATGTGTTATCTTTTGACCATGCGGACAAAAGATAAACCAGATGGGCAAAATAAACCCACGTTTACCGAAACGGCCAGACGGTCACAGATCATTGAATGTGCCATTGAGACGCTTGCCACAATGGGCTATGCTCAGGCATCTCTGGCTCAAATCGCCAGACGGGCGGGCATCAGCAAAGGCGTGATCGTCTATTACTTCAACAGCAAAGAGGCATTGCTGGCGCAGGTGATCAGAGCGATCTACGCAGACGCCGCGTCCTATATCGGGCCGAAGATGGCCGCGCAGCCCACCGCTCAGCTGCGGTTACAAACCTATATCCAGGCACATGTCGAGTATATCAGCACCCATCTCATGGAGATGATGGCGATCATGGAAATCGCGCTCAACGTTCGCACGGAAGATGGGAAGCTTCGCTACGGCGCCGCGACCGAGAAGCCGGTGCTGGCAGCCCTGGAAACCCTCTTGCGCAAAGGCCAACAGGAAGGCGCGTTCAGGGACTTTGATCCCCACGTGATGGCTGTGACCATCAGAAGAGCCATTGATGCCTTACCCCCTCTCCTCATAGCCAATCCAGCCATTGATGCGAGCGTGTACGCGCGGGAACTGGTCACGCTGTTTGACCGGGCAACCCGAAAGGAGTGAGCGATATATGATCACATTTGCAATCCATGGATACTTGGGCGTCAACCCCGCACAGGAATTCGGCACGTTACAGACCGAATTCGAGAAACGCGGCTTCCCATGTCGTATCTTCCGTTCCACGAGACTGCGGCCCTTCCGTTCTTCTCCAAAACTGCCAGCGAAGATGCGGAATCGAGACGGAGCAGAGTTTCCGGTCGAGACAACAAAGACGCCAAATCAGGATCGCGCAAAGTTCATGGTCGAGGCTTTGCGTGATGTTGAGGGTGAGGTTGCCCTTATCGGCATCTCCAATCAGGGACTGTTCATGCCGCTCGTGGCAGCGGCTCGGCCAATACGGCGCATCGTCATGATCAACGCGGTGATTCCGCACCCTGGTCAATCCTTTGTGGAAGGGTCCAAAGGTGAGCGAGTCTGGGCGAATTTTATCACCGGCTTCATAGCGCGGCGCGCCATCGGCATGAATGAAATCTGCCCGCTCACAGAGCTACCGAAGGTGGAGTACGTTTACATCTGTGGAGAAAAAGACGACGCCATCCGCCCTGCATGGGAGCAGTGGGCAGCGCGCACGTACCTGCACGTGGAACCGGTCGTCCTCAAAGGCGCGGGACACGCCAATATTATCCTGAACTATGCCAGCGAAGTCGTCGAGGCCGCGATCAAAGGACTCTAACAGCGAATTAACGAGAGGATCGATATGTTTATTCAACAAAACGGAAAGCCGGGATACCAGCTTGCAAGGCTGGCGATCGGCGTCCTTACGCCTCTGATCGTGTATTTCGTAATCCGCCCGCATGTGGCGAGCGACACCGAGGCGCTTGCCTTTGCCTGGTTCATCCCGGTTGCCTGGACGCTCGGCTCTTCGCTGTGGCAGCGGCATCTCGATGTGTTCGGTCTCCTGGGCGTCGTTGCCTACGGCATCACCCTCGCCATTTCGGTCCTCCTCGGCGCGGGCGCGTTGCCGCTTAAGCTTCACCACGCACTGGTAGCTGGCGCAATCGGGCTGGTGTGCCTCATCTCGTTCGCCATCGGGAAACCGATCTTCTTGCTCATCCTACGACTCCCGGCAAAAAATAGCACAGACACCTCGCAAATCGAGGAAGTGCTTGCCAATCCACTGGTTGTCAGGAGAATAACCTATCTGACGCTCATTATCGGCATTGCCGCTCTCGCCGACGCAGTGATACAGACCGTGCTGGCACTTGCCCTCTCAACCAGCGCCTTCCTCGTCGCGACAACAATCATCCACATTGCTACCGTCGCAGGTATCGTCATCGGAGTGCTTTTGCTCTTCTGGATCAGATCGCGCAGCCAGGGGATGACGGAACATTAATCCATACACTCTTTTTGTGACTGAGGCAAACGCCGGTTAAAACAACACAAACAGGAACCGGGGCGTGTTATATATAGAACCCGGACAGGAAACGGGGAATGTGCTAGAATAAGGGACAGGACGTTTCCTGCCAACACTGTTAAGAACATCGCACGGTAGAACAGGAGCTACACATCTATGCAACTGGCATGGCCGGTCTTTGTGGCCGCGTTTCTCGCTTCGGCGGTCGAATTCGTCGAAGCGTTTACCATCGTCCTTGTCGTCGGCATCACCATCAACTGGCGCAGTTCGCTGCTTGGCGCGCTCCTAGCCGCCGCAACGCTGGCGCTGATCGTGGGGACACTGGGCGTCGCGCTCGTCACCTACGTTCCCATCGGCGTCTTACGACTCGTCGTGGGCATTATTCTGATTCTCTTTGGTTTGAAATGGCTCAAAAAGGCCATCCTGCGCTATAGCAAGCACAAGGCGCTGCACGACGAAGAGGCTATCTATGAAGAGAAGGTTGCCGAACTGCGCGCGCGTGGAGAAACGATACAGCAGATTGATACCTTCGGTACTGTCCTTTCCTACAAGGCCGTACTGCTGGAAGGGCTTGAGGTAGCCTTTATTGTGATTACTTTTGGCAGTAGCGCGATGAGCAATACCTGTAGCAGCGCCTGCGGCATCGGCTCCGCCACCATCGGCGCGGCCATCGCCGGCGTGCTGGTCATCCTGCTCGGCGCGCTGGTGCGAGCGCCGCTCACGAAGGTGCCGGAGAACACGCTCAAATTTGTCGTCGGCCTGATGCTAACCACCTTCGGCACCTTCTGGGCAGGTGAGGGCTTCGGCATTGCCTGGCCCTTCTCCGACGCCTTCCTCTTCGTCCTGCTCGCCATCTACCTGCTGTCCTCCTTCATCCTGATTGCGGCGCTCAGACAGCACAAACAGCGGCAACTGGCAACCCTCACAACCGATACTATGGTCATACCGCAGGAGGAGGTACATCGATGAAGGTCATCAAAGCCGTCTACAACTTCCTTGTCGGCGATATGATTATCCTGATCGGCGTCGTCATCGCCATCATCCTGCTCGCGCTGATCAATACTGTAGGTGCGCTCTCACCCCTGCGCGGCGCCGTCGAGGCCATCATCCTCATCGCCGCCGTCCTGATCAGCCTCACCGTCACGCTTATGCGCGAGGTCTGGGGTTGATATATGGCTATATGAAATACCTG
>Ga0209810_1004261_pt1 | contig 13979 bp, 8 predicted proteins | sample Coa_R1_7_FD_187159 | JGI IMG/M metagenome (GOLD analysis project Ga0209810, IMG submission 187159) | Surface soil microbial communities from Centralia Pennsylvania, which are recovering from an underground coalmine fire - Coalmine... | ecosystem: Environmental > Terrestrial > Soil > Unclassified ...
CCGCGCACATCCCCGATGAACCGTACCGAAAGATACGGCCGCAGCGGCAGCGAACCGAGCCGCACCTCCGACTTCATTTGCGCATACCCAAACAGATCGTTCCAGCGGGTGGAGAAGATGGGATAAGCCCACAGGGTGGTGCGGAACCGGGCAAAGGACGGCGCGAGGTTCCGGTAGGCTCGCGAGGCCTCTTCCGCCACCGCCGGATCCGCGCTCTCGCGAGCCAGTTCGAACCAGCGCAGCGCATCGCGGTCGTCCTTCAGCATGTTGTACGTCCAGGCGAGCTTCAGCATCACTTCGGAATCCTGCGGATCGGCCTCCACCGCCACTTGCAGGTACCTGAGGGCGTCGGCAAGGTAGCCCTTTTCGAAACTTTTCAAGCCAAGCTCCCGGACGGCGCCGCCGCCAGCCGGGGCAGGGGTGTCGTCGGAGCGCGTTTTCAACCTCTGCGGCTCCGCGGGTGCCGTGGTCCTGCGTTGAAAAGCCACGTCGCTTTGAAGCTGGCTGTTCGCCGGGTCGAGCGCCAGGGCGCGCTCGAATTCGGACAAATACGGATACCGCGCCGGGAGCAGGGCGCGAGCCTGCTCGCTCACCCGCGGCGAACCCCCGCGCCAGGCTGCCACTAAGGCGGCGATGGAATCCTCCTCGCGGCCCATTTGCTTCCACACGCGGCTCAGATCCAGCAGCAGATCCCGGCGGTCCGGCCGGAGCCGCCAGGCTTTTTCAAAGTGCTCGGCCGCCAGCGGCAGTTCATCGCGCTGCTCAGCCAGCCTGGCGAGCTCCTCGTGGGCACTGAAATTTGCCGGCGCCTGCGCGATTGCCTGCTGCCAACGCGCAATCCCTTCGCGCAAAGGGCGGTCGACATTTTCGAACGCTTCTTTCGCGGTTAGATTTCCGGCTTCGGCCAGCCGCGCGAAGATCCGGCGGGCGGTGACCGGCTCCTTGGTTTCGTAGCACAGGAACGCGTACTCCAGCGCGATCTGCTCGTTGTGCGGATCCAGGCGCATGGCCTCCGCGAACTGATCTCGGGCCGCTTCGGGATCGCCCGTCTTCAGCAGCGTGTACGCAAGGTCTTGCCGCACCGCCGGCCGGTCCGGCGCGATGGCGATCGCCTGCCGGAATGCGTATATGGCGCGGTCGTAATCGTTCGCCCTGAGCGCCTGGTAAGCGGCGTTCAGAGGGGCGAAGGCCGGATCGAGGGCTTGCGCGGTGGCAGGGGCCGTTGCCCCTAGAGCCACCGCGCTCAGGAGAAGTCCGATCCTTCCTTTGCCCATAGTGGGGTATGCAACATAGTGCGCCGAGCCGCGAACTCCTCTCAACCACTGCGGCAAATTCCGCAAACAAGATCCAGCCAGGAGCGCTGGTGGGTTAGACTATCCCAAGAGGGCCAAACCCGGTGAGAAACTAGCAGCAAATCCAGCAAGCGCCCCGGGAATCCCGGGGAAACCCGGTTGATCGCCGGCATGCGGATTTCGTGACTGGGATTGGCCCCTGCGCCGGCCTGTATCACCTTCGTATGACGGAAAAAGTCCGAGAGAATCTATAGCGTACTCGACTTCCAGGCAGGAACTCGCCGCGGAGCCCGTACGGGTGGTCCGGCGGCGCCTGCGCCGCGCCGGGATTCCAGGCACCATCGGCGCGCCGCGTTGTTGGGCGAGAAGGAAGACCTTCGAAAGCTCCGGGCCGCGATGGCCAAGGCCGGAGCGCCCTGGGAGCCGTACCTGAACCATCCCTCCGAACATCCCGATTCTCAGGACTGGAAAACGGAAGTCTGCTGGCAGGTCCAGACCTGAGAGGCGCGCGGCGAAGATCAGCACACGTAAACTGAAATAGAAATGAAGACTGTGCTGATCGTGTTGGGGGCGGGTTTATTTATTGCAGGATCGATCTGGTTTTTGCGGGCTCCGCAGTTGCGCCCCGAACCCGAGCCTGTGACGGCTCCGGCGGCGGCTTCTCCAGGCGCTGTATCCGCTCCCGCCACAGAGGGCAGCGTACCCCCGCCGGACACCATTATCTTCGAGGCGTCCAACGGAAACGTCACCTTCGATCACAAGAAACACTACGAGCGGGTCAACGGCGATTGCGGCGTCTGCCACCCCAAAGTTTTTCCCCAATCGCGAGCGCCGCTGAACTATAAAAAAGCCTCGCACCGGGCTGCCGAGGCGAGCCTCACCTCGTGCGCGCATTGCCACGCGGTGGGCGCGACCGCCTTCGCAGCCGACAGCAACTGCCTGAAGTGCCACGTGAAGGACTACTCCAAGCAATAAGCTTCCCTCACGCAGGCGGGCCCTGCGTTATTGAAGGACCGCTAGAGTCGGGCCGAATTTCCCGCGCGGCAGCAGGCTCGGACCGGACGGCTTGAAGATCTTCGAGACGTCCGTGTTCACATCCACCACCAGGCCCAGGAAGCCTGACTGCATCTCATCCCAGTTCTGATCGCCCCACAGGATGTCCTTGTTGGGGTCGGGATTGTACTTGTTATTGGCGGAGTTGTCGTAATGCGCGATGGCCAGCAGGCGAGTCCCTCTCGGCACGGGCAGGGGCTTGGCAAGCTGGTAGCCAATCTGCCAGTCGAAATTCCATTTGCCTTTGAAAACCACCTGCGTTTCTCCCGTCGGGTAGATGGCGCGCAGTTCGTAATCCTTGCCGCGCAGGTGCATGTGCGGCTGCACGTAGACCAGTTCCGCGCCATCGACGCCCACGGTCACCTCGCTGACCACCTCCGCGTTGCTGTCGTGCGCGGGAATCACCAGGTTAAACGCGGCCGGCGTGCCCGGCGACATCCAGTAGCGCTTCTTCGGCGGATTTTTCGCGAAAACCAGACCGACCTTGGACCGGTCCGTCTGGGGAGTCCCAACGGAGGTGTAGTGAAGATTGAAAACCATGTCGGAGCCCTTCGGGATGAACTTCGCGGCGCCGTCTATGTCGAACGTCTGTGCGCCCAGGCCGGGGTTATATTTGCCCAGCAGATCCGTGCCGTCGCGCGCCCCGCCCATGGCTTCCGAGCCCTCTTCATATGCCTCGCCAGGCACGGCCTTCGCCAGCCACGTGGAGGTCGGCGGCCGTACGATGGCTCTGGCGTGGTGCACCACCTTGGGATTTCCAGCGCGCATTTCCGCGGCCACCACCCACTTGTCTTCGTCGAAGTGGACCGGAATCAAAATATTCTGATAGTTGATGGTGCCCGTAGCCTTCACGTGAAAGTCCTTGGGCATCTCGATAATCATGTCCGGCTTGATATTCCAGCCGTCCTGGAAGGTGCGCGGGGGAGGCGCGTCCTTCTTATCGCCTTCGAGCGCGCCGCCATCGACCCAGGCGGTCAGCGTTTTCACTTCGGCCGGGCTGAGGCGCCGGTCGTTGGCAAAGTGGCCCACGCCCGCATCGGCAAACCAGGGCGGCATCTTTTCGGTGACCACGGCGTTTTTGATCGCCTTGGCCCACGGGCGCGCCTCAGTGTAGCTGAGCAGCGAAAACGGCGCGATCTCTCCGGGGCGGTGACACTCCTGGCAATGTTTCTGGAGAATCGGCAAAACGTCTTTATTGAACGTGACGGTGGCTGTGTTGGGAGCCGCCCACGCCGTCCCCACCACCAGAGTCAGACTACAAAAACGCAGCATTCCTCTTGCCTCCTATTGCACGCCTTCAAACTGCATGCAAGTATATCAATTCGCGCCGGGAACCGGAATCCCCTGCTTAGCCATGTACTCGCGGAGCAGAGCGGCGGTCGAGGGCCGCGGCGGAACCGGGCCGGTGACGCGCGGGCGCAGCCCGATGCCCAAGGCGAAATCGAGCGGGGTGTGCCCGGCCTTATCCTTCGCATCCAGCTTCGCCCCGTGTTCGACCAGCAACTTCACGGCTCCATCGGAGGATTGCGCAGCGAAGTGCAATGCCGTCTGGCCTTGATCATTCGCGGCGTTTACATCCACGCCGTGCTCCACCAGAACACGCACGGCTCCGGCGACCTCGTTCTCGGTGGCGTAGTCCTTCGCGAAGGGGCTGCTGCCCCGGCCCTGGCCAGCGGCGAGCATGAGGGCGGTGGTGTGATTCTTCTGGGTCAGCGACGGGTCGGCTCCGTGCGCGAGAAGCAGTCTCAGCGCCGCGGCATCGCCGTTGCGGGCCGCACGCATCAGCGGCGTCGAACCCTCGATAAGGTTCGGATCGCCCGGCGTGTGCGCGCGAAATAACGTCGCTGATTTCAGCCGGGCATTGGGATCTGCCCCGTGCTCCAGCAGGATTTTCATCAGATCGAGCGCGCTCAAGTTGTCGCTGGACGGGCGCGGCGGCCTCCCATATACCTCGCCCAGCGTATTCATATCGACAGTGGCATACAGCGCCGCCATTCCGGCCGAGTCCGCCAGGTTCGGGTCGGCCCCATGCGCCACCAGCATCGCCGCCGTGTCGTAATGGCCATTCATGATCGCCAGCACCAGCGCCGTCGTGCCGTCCGGGTCGACCAGGTTCAGATCTGCGTGCAGCTCCGCCAGCGCCTTGGCTGCATCGAGCGAGCCCTGCCGCGCCGCGTACATCAGCGCGGTCCAGCTTCCGTGCGGCAGAACGGTGGTTACGCCTTCGAGTCCGAACCGGTCATTCGGGTATTCAAGTTTTTTGCTCCGCGCGTCGATCTGCGCGCCGTGGCCGACCAGTGCTTTGATGGCCGCGGGGTGATTTTCGGCCGCGGCCCACATCAACGCGGTTTCTCCATAGGCCGGCTCGCTGGCATTCGGGTCCGCGCCATGCTCCAGCAGCAGATTGAGGACTTCCGGATTCCCGGTGCGCGCCGCGGTCATGAGCGCCAAGTTGCTCTTGGCGTCGGCGCCCGCTTCGAGCAGCGCGGCAACCATCGCCGGGTCCGCGTTCACCGCCGCCAGCGACAGCGGCGTGACGCCGTAGCGATTCGCGGCGTTCGGATCGGCCCCGCCGCGCAGCAGCGACTCAGCTTTCCTCAGATCGCCGTCGCGGACCGCCCAATGCAGGGGCGTCGTCCCATCGCCGCTATCGCCGCCAAATGCGAGTCCGATGCAAAAACAGCCCGCCAGCCAGAACCTGAGCCGGGTCATGCCCGGAACACGCCATCGACGACACCCGTGGCGTCTCCGAACTCATGCTGCGGCGTATCGAAACGCTCGGCCACCGCGCGCCAGAGGTTTCCGACCGGCGTGCGCGCCGCCACCTGAACGTGGCGGTTGCCCTGGCCCACGCCCCCGCCCGCCAGCACGACCGGCAGCGGGTCGGAAGCATGCGAATTGGAGTCGCCCATGCCCGCACCGTAAACGATCAGCGAGTGATCGAACAGCGAACCGTCGCCGTCCGGCGTGGCCTTGAGTTTCGCCAGGAATTTCGCCAGAAGCTCGACGTAATACGTGTTGATCTTCACCACCTTGGCGATTTTCTCCGGGTTGTTCTGGTGATGCGAGACCGTGTGGTGCTGCTCCGTGATGCCGATGTTTGGATACGTCCGCTGGCTCAGCTCGCGCGACATCATAAAGGAGAACACGCGCGTCACATCCGCCGCATACGCCGCGGCCAGCAGATCGAACATCAGCCCCAGATGTTCTTCGAAGGAATCCGGCACGCCGACCGGCGCATCCAGGCTCACCGCGCGGGCGCCGTTATGCGCCTCGGCCTGTGTGATGCGCCGCTCGATCTCGCGGATGTTGTCCAGGTAATCCCCGAGCCGCGCCCGGTCCTTCGGGCCGAGCTGCTGCTGCAATTCACGCGCTTCGTCGGTGATGGAGTCCAGAATGCTGCGCTCCTTCTCGACGCGCGAGGCCCGCTGCGCCGCAGTGCCCGCCTCGCCGAAGAGGCGTTCGAAAACCGTTCGCGGATTGGTCTCCATGGGCAGGGGCGTGGTGGGCGAACTCCACGAGATGGTGTTCATGTACGCGCAGCTAAAACCCGGCGAACACGCGCCAACATAGCCGGTAAAATCCTCGGTCGCGACCTCGATCGAAGGCAGCGGTGTATCCTGGCCGATTCTCTTGGCGACGATCTGGTCGATGGTGGTGTGCGCCCGCACGTCCTCGCCTTCGGTCCGTTTGGGCCACACTCCCGTAAGGAAGCCCGCGCAACTCACCGCGTGATCGCCGAGTTGGCTCCCCGGGTGCGACCGCGTCAGCCCTGTGATCACTGCCAGTGAGTCCTTGAACGGCTCCAGCGGCTTGAGAATTGGACTGAACTCAAAATTCTCGCCCGTGGTTTTCGGCGTGAACTGCGGCATGATCGCGCCGTTCGGAAAATAGATCACGCCGAATCGCATTTGGGAAGTCGCGGCGGCCCGCGCCCGCGGCGTCAGGGCGGGGAACATCGCATCCAAAACCGGCAGCGAAACGGCGGCGCCGATTCCCCGCAGAAGCGTGCGTCTGGGCAATGCTCGCTTGCGAACGAACATGCCTCAATTATAGGTTTACAGCGGGCCAAAGACCAGCGGCTGCGTTACCGGCCCACCACCAGCACTTCAAAGCTGTTCGGCACAATCGAGCCCCGTCCCTTTTTCCCGTCCTTGCCTTCCGCCGGGGGGCCGAACTCGGCCGCGGGAAGATACAGCTTGTGAGTGGCCGGATCCGCCGCGATGGTGCGCGCGCTGCGTTGCGTCTGAACCGTCTCTACGGCATCGAACTTGCCTGGCGACGTCTCGCCAACTACCGTGATCGTTCCATCCGCGCCGTTCGAGCTGAACGCGTACCCGTCCAGGAAGGCAACTCCGTCCGGGCCGCCGCCGATCGGAACCTGCGCTAGCACCTTGCCCGCCGCCGGGTCGCTGACGATCATCATGTGGTTTTCGCACACCGAGTACAGCCGGTTCTTCTTATCGATGGCCAGCCCGCTCGGAGCATCGCACGGCGCGATCGAATAGCGTTTGGAGACCAGCGCGTTCTTCGCGTCCATCTCGATGATCTCGTTCTTGTCCTCGATGTTGACGAAAATGTGGCCCTTGCCGTCCACCTGCGCGAACTCGGGCTTGCCACCCACCGGGATAGAGGACGTGATCACATTGCCGCTCTTGGCGTCGATCGCCGTGGAATCGGCGCTGCGGCCGTTGAACGTGTAAACACGGTGCGAGACGGGTTCATAAATGATCGCATCGGGATTTTGCCCGGTCTTCACTTTGGTGATGACCATAAAATTCTTCAGGTCGAACACGGTCACATCGTTGTCCCGGCCATCGCTGATGAAGCCCCGGCCCAGGTCGTCCGCGATCGCAATGCCGTGTACGCCGTTGGTGCCCATGATCGTCCCGGCAAGTTTGCCGGTGGAGGTATCGATCACCTCGGTTTGCGTCCCATGCGAGACATAAAGGCGGTGATTGGCGCTATCGACCTGCGGGTAATCCCACTGTCCGGCGCCTCCAATTTTGATGCGGTCAATGATCTTGTAGGCGGGCGGCGCGGCGAACGCGGCAACCGACATGAGGAGAAAGAAAGATTTTTTCATGCGCGCACTCCTTGGGCTCGAATGGGGCCAGCCTCCATCCTACGCGACCCAGGATGAAGATTTCCTGAAAAATTTGCGCCCGGAGCGGCCCTGCGCTTACAATGAAGTCCCACCCCGTTTACGTGTGTTGTAACCGGTCCGCGTCCGACTTCGAGAGCATTTACAGATCCCGATGAGTGAACCAGCTACCTCGCGGGCCAGTCACATTCTCACGTTGGAGGAGATCGCTAACCTGGCGAAAGAAAGTGGCAAGCCCGCGGAAACATTGATGAACCTGGTCGCGTTGATCGCCCGGCGCTTCCAGACCGACGTGTGTTCGGCTTACCTGCTCGAACCCGATCGCGCCAACCTGGTGCTGGCGGCGACGCTGGGTCTACGGCCGCAGTGCGTGGGCGCCCTCCGCATGTCCCTGCAAGAAGGGCTCGCCGGCCTGGTGGCCGAACAGGTCCGCCCGGTGGCCGTAGAGAACGCCGTCAATCATCCGCGTTTCAAATATTTCCGGGAAGCCGGCGAGGACGCCTACCAGTCCTTCCTGGGCGTGCCGGTTATCGATCGCGGCGTGCTGCAAGGAGTCCTGGTCGTGCAGACCATCGACGCCCGCAAGTTTCGCGACGACGAGATTCGCATGCTCTCGGAAGCCGCCTCCGAAGTTGCTCCGGTGATCAACGAGGCCCGCACGCTGGATCGCTTCATCGCTCCTTCGCAGGAACGGCTCTGGGCGCTGGCCCGCAATCTGTGGTGGATCTGGGATCACGATTCCAACAGCCTGTTCCATGAGTTGGATCCGGTACGCTGGCGTGAACTCAACCAGAATCCCATCGCGCTGCTGAACGAAATGCCCCTGTCCGTGCTGGAGCGCCGGGCGCGCGAACTGGTGCTGCACAGCCGCATCAATTACGCTTACCGTCGGCAGCAGGAGTATTTGCAAGCCGACCGCACTTGGGGATCCAAGCACGCGGGAATTCTCCGGCCCCGGCCGGTCGCCTATTTCTCCGCCGAATTTGGATTGCACGAATCGATTCCGGTTTATTCCGGAGGCCTCGGCGTGCTGGCCGGGGATCATATCAAGAGCGCGTCCGATCTGGACATTCCGCTCATCGGAATCGGCTTATTCTACAGCCACGGCTACTTCCGCCAGTGGCTGGATCGCAGCGGCTGGCAGCAGGAAGAATACCTGCTGACCGATCTCAGCCAGCTTCCCATGGAGCCCGCCATCGGCGCCAACGGCGCCCCCGTCAACGTCGAGATCGTCACCCGCGGAAGCGCCATTCGCGCCAAGGTGTGGCGGGTCAAGGTGGGCCGCTGCGATCTGCTGCTTTTGGATTCCAATGTCGAAGGCAATGCGCCCGAGGATCGCGAACTCACTTCGCGTCTTTACGGCGGCGATGCCCGCGTGCGAATTCGCCAGGAGTTACTGCTGGGCGTCGGGGGCTTCCGCGCTCTGCGCGCACTCGGCGTCACGCCCGGCGTGCTGCATCTTAACGAAGGCCACAGCGCCTTCGTGGTCCTGGAAGCGATCCGCGACCTCATGCAGGACGAGGGCCTGAGCTTCCAGCAGGCCGCGCCGCATGTCTCGCGGCAGGTCGTCTTCACCACCCACACCCCGGTGCCCGCCGGTCACGACCGGTTCCACTCGGGACTGATCGAAGAGCATCTGGGCCCCATGCGCGAGTCGATCGGGCTTTCGCATGACGAGCTGATGAGCCTGGGGCGCGAGAATCCGGCCAATTCCCACGAGGCCTTCTGCATGACGGTGCTGGGACTGAAGCTGTCGCGGCGCGCCAACGCCGTTTCCGCGCTGCACGGCGAAGTCTCGCGCGCCATGTGGACCGGCCTGTATCCGGGCAAGCCGGAAGAAGCTGTGCCCATCGGGCACATTACCAACGGCGTGCACGTGCCCTCCTGGCTCGCGCCCCAGATGTTCCGGCTGTATGACCGCCACCTGGGCTCGGGCTGGCATGAGCGCAGCGGCGACGCCCAAATCTGGGAGGGCATCGAGGACGTCAACGATGGCGAGCTGTGGGAAACGCATCTCAGCCTCAAATCGCGGCTCCTGGAGTTTGTGCGTAGCCGGGCGAAAGAACAGGCCCGCCGCCGCGGCGAGCCGCCTGAAAACATTCAACGGTTTGGAAACCTGCTGAGTCCGGATGCGCTCACCATAGGCTTCGCGCGGCGCTTCGCGACTTACAAACGCGCCAGCCTGATTCTTCGCGATTTTGAAAAGCTCGCGTCCATGGTGAATGACCCGAAGCGGCCCGTGCAGTTCGTGTTCGCCGGAAAAGCGCATCCGCAGGACGATCCGGGCAAACGGGTCCTCCAGCAGGTCGCCGCGCTGATGCGCGACCCCGAATTCGGGGATCGCTTCGTGTTTGTGGAAGATTACGACATCAACGTTGGGCGCTACTTTGTGCAGGGCGTGGATGTGTGGCTGAACAATCCGCGCCGGCCGCTGGAAGCCTCGGGCACCAGCGGGCAGAAGGTGGTTCTGAACGGCGGCCTCAATCTTTCGATTCTCGACGGCTGGTGGGCCGAGGCCTACGACGGCCTCAACGGTTTCGCGATCGGAACCGGCCGGACTCACTCCAACGCCGACATTCACGACGCTCGCGACGGCGAGGACCTGTATCGCGTGCTGCGCGAGCAGGTAATTCCGCTGTATTACGAGCGCGACCGCGACGGCCTCCCGCGGGGCTGGATCAAGCGGATGAAGCGCACCATCCGCACTCTCGGCTGGCGCTTCAACGCCAACCGCATGGTGATGGATTATACGCTCCAGTGCTACGTCCCGGCCGCCGGAGGCCGTTCCTCCGACATGGGTCCGGCGTTCTGAGCCATTTTAGAAGTTTCGACCCAGGGGCGGCGAGGTCGGAGGTTCTCACCGCCCGTGGGCGGAACGCCGCCTGATCGAAATCGGGCGGGTTCAAGCTAAAATGCTGCCAGTCCGCCGGCGGATTGCAGCGCGGAGGTAGGGCTTCCGCAGCAATCCTGATGCGGGCCTGCCGATCCCTGAGCAGGTCGACTACCAGTGAGTGCCTGGTCTTGCCGCGCAGCCACCGCGCGCCTAACACCCGGCGGCTGCACGTCTTGGATGATGCCGCACCGCGAAGGCTGCCTTCCCGCGCCGCTGGGAATCGTCTTCAGCGGAAGGCGGGTTCACTATTGTGGAAGAAAAATGCACCGCCAGGACAGCGGAACTCCGGTCCGGCGTGCCGGTTCCTCCTCATGATTCCCTATTTCAACTTCAGCTCGCGAATCCGGCACGCTTCGCCACCGGCGGTATACAAGACGCGCAGTTTCTACTCTAGCCCCAACGCCCGGGCCGGATTCTTCTTAGACATGAGATCCACTTCCGCTTGCGAAAAGCCCTGCTGCCGCAGCAGCTCGTAAAACGTCGCTAGCCCGTCGGGGTGCAGCGGATTGTTGGGCTGCCCGAGGTCGCTCGAAAGAATGCAGGACGCCGGCCCGACCTCGCGGATCGCGTTTACGAACGCCCGGAGTGTCTCGTTCCGGCTGCGCCCGGTCAGCCCGCCGTAAACAAACTCGATATACGCCCCCATCCCGGCCGCTTCCTTCATCTGGGCGATGTTCATTTCCACCGGAGCCTGCATCGCGTGCGTCACCACCATATGCTGCACGCCCTGCCGCTTGCCTTCTCGAACCAGCAGCAGGCCCTCCTCCGCCGAAGAGTGCCCGGTTTCGAGCGTCAACTGATGCTTTGCCACCAGCGCGATCACCTCCTGCACTTCGGGCAGCAGCTTGCCGGCCTTCGACACCGGCACGAACGGCCGGTTCTCTTTCGAGTAGCGCACTTGATTTTCGGCGTCGAAGGTCGGCATCCAGACCACTTTGCCGTAGCCGCCCTTCATCAACACCATGCGCTCGACGGCCGCCGGATTGATCCCGCCCACGGACCGGTTCAGATCGATGCCGCCGAAGACCTCGATACCCGGCACCACCTGGCGCACCACGTAGGCCAGCGCGGCCGTGGATTCGTAATGATTCTTGAGCACCAGCCCGCGCATCCCGCGTTGCCTGGCGAGCTTAGCCAGATCGATCGCGTCAATCGAACGCGGCGTGCTGTCCGGGCCGCTGTGCACGTGAATGTCGATGACCCCCTCTAGCCTCGGCTGAGCCCAGCCCGCCACCGCCATCGCGCCCAGACAAAACCACGCAGGTTTCATAGATCGCCCCCATCAATACTACTCCGCGAGCCCGAATTTCGCGCGGGCCCGGCAAACGTGGTAGAACATACGGAGAGGAAAGGCAGGTATTCGAGTGAAAAAGGCCCTGTTCAGGTTCTCATTGGTTGCGGCGGCGACGGCCTTAGGATGGACGATCGCGACGGCGGCTCCGCCGCAGGATAAGGGAGGCGATAAAGCCCCGCCCCCGGCGCAAGGCAAGGGCCGCGGGTTCGCCCGCGCGAAGAAGGGCCCTCCCGGTCCTCTGCCGCGCCTCTCCGACGGCCATCCCGATCTCACCGGAATCTGGAACGGATTCGGCGGCAGCGGCTCCACTCCCAATCTTCAGCCCTGGGCGGCGAAGATCGTCGAGGAGCGCCGTTCGCACAACGGGGCGGAAGACTACGAGGCGCGTTGCCTGCCCGGCGGTCCGCCCCGAGCCGCGCCGTATCACACGGCTCTGTTTGCCACGCCGAAGCTGGTGCTGATGCTGTTTGAAGGCAATACCCACATGTACCGGCAGTTCTTCGTGGACGGCTCGGGCCATCCGCAAAACCTCAAACCGACCTTCTACGGCGACTCCCGCGCGCACTGGGAGGGAGACACGCTGGTGGTGGACTCCATCGGTTTCTTCGAGAAATCCTGGTTCGATTTCGCCGGCACTCCGCACACCAAGGACTACCATTTGATTGAGACTTTCCATCGCCTGGATTACGGCAGCATGGAGATGGACGTCACCATCGAGGATCCCGGCGTATTCACGGCTCCGGTGAAGATCCACCGCACGACCACCCTGGAAACCGGCATCGAGATGACCGAATACGTCTGCAACGAGAACAACCAGGATCCGGAGCATCTGGATGCAACGCTCGGCAAACAGACCACCGTGCGGAAAGCCGGGGGCGTGCCGCCGCCGCAGCCCCGCAAGGCTCCACCCCCGCCCTCCGGCCCGGCGCCGCGCATGGCGGACGGCAAAGTGGATTTTCAGGGCGTGTGGGTGCCGGTGAGCACGAACCTGCCCGGCGATCCTTCGTATAAGCCCGAGTACAAAAAAATCTACGACCAGCGCAAGGCAAACAAACAGAAAGACGACCCCGAGCGCTTCTGCCTGCCCGACGGCGCGGTGCGCATCAACCCGCTCCCCTACAAGATCGTGCAGCGCCCCGAGATGATCACGCTGTTGTGGGAAGGCAACACCCACAGCTACCGGCGCTTCTTCCTCGACGGACGCTCGCACAACCTGGAGATCGAACCAGAGAGCTGGACCGGGCAATCCATCGGCAAATGGGACGGCGACACGCTGGTGGTGGATACCGTTGGCTTCAACGACAAAACCTGGCTCGATTCCACCGGCAAGCCCCACAGTGAAGCGATGCACCTGGTGGAGCGCTACAAGCGTCCCGACCTCGGTCACATGAATGTCGAGCTCACCATCGAAGACGAAAAAGCGCTGACGAAGCCTTACACATTTACGCGGCAATTCACGCTCGCGCCCAACTGGGAGCTTCAGGAGTACGTCTGCCAGGCCATCCTGGACGGAATCTACGACTAGAAACCGCGCGGCCGCCGGGTGACGTCTTAGAGCATCCCTTCGAGGCTCGTATAGACCTCGGCGAGCGCGCCTTCCAGCTTCGACGCATCCTTGCCGCCGGCTTCGGCCATATCGGGGCGGCCGCCGCCCTTTCCTCCTACGGCCTGCGCCACCGCGCCCGCCAGCTTCCCGGCATGGACTTTTCCCGTCAGATCTTTCGTGACGCCCGAGACGATGGCGATGTTGGAATCTTCCGCGGAAGCTAGCACCACCACCGCGCTTTTCCATTTGTTGCGCAGCGAATCGACCAGCGTGCGGAGCTGCGGGCGGTCGAAGCCGTCCAGGCGCGCCGCCAGAACCTTCACGCCTTTCAGTTCGCGGGCCTTGCCTTCCAACTGCCCGGCCTGCGCCTGGGCCAGCTTCATCTTGGCCTGCTGGAGTTCGTGCTCCAAGGCTTTCGCGTGTTCTTGCAGCTTTTCCACGTCGATTCCGGCAAATCTCTGGAGCTGCGCCTCGTCTTCCTGGAAGCGCCGCAGCGCGCCCTCGCCGGTGATCGCCTCGATGCGCCGCACACCCGCCGAAATCGAGCCTTCATACACGATTTTGCAGATTCCGATATCTCCGGTTCGCGCCACGTGCGTGCCGCCGCACAGCTCCTTGCTGAAGGTGCCGCCCTGTTGCGAAGCAATGGAGACAACCCGAACTCTGTCGCCGTATTTCTCTCCGAACAGCGCCATGGCCCCGGTTTTGAGCGCCTGGTCGAGATCCATCACCTCGGTGTGGACTTCAATGTTCGCCAGAATCTCCTCGTTCATGAGGCGTTCGACTTCGGCGATCTC
>Ga0209810_1004264_pt1 | contig 13976 bp, 11 predicted proteins | sample Coa_R1_7_FD_187159 | JGI IMG/M metagenome (GOLD analysis project Ga0209810, IMG submission 187159) | Surface soil microbial communities from Centralia Pennsylvania, which are recovering from an underground coalmine fire - Coalmine... | ecosystem: Environmental > Terrestrial > Soil > Unclassified...
TAGCCTCTGGGACGGCGTCAGGGGCTCCAGGAACCGAGCCAGGGTCACGGAGTCGACGTACTCCATGACGATGTACCGCATCCCCTGGTCGATCCCGAAGTCGTAGACGGGGACGATGCAGGGATGGGAGAGACCGACCGCGGTCCTGGCCTCCTGGAGGAAGCGGGCCTGGAGCTGCGGAACCTGGGCCAGGTCCGCCTGCAGCACCTTGACCGCGCGCAACACGTCAAGGTGCAGGTGCCGTCCCCGGTAGACCGAGCCGAAGGCACCCGCCCCGATCAGGCTCTCCAACCGGTACGGCCCCAGCTGGCGCCCGCTCAGGTCCGATCCTGCCGTACCTGTCTCCAATCCCTCCCACTCAGCGGCCGGACCCTCGGCCCATACTCGACGGGTGAGTATAGAGGTCCGGAGCGCGGCCGAGTCCCTACCTCCGGCCCGGGCTGTCGCCGGGGGGACGCCGCGGGCGAGATCCGGGCGCGACGCCGGCCTCACGCCTCACCGCTCGATCCCTCGAGCCTTCCCGCCGCCCCGATCCGAGCCCGGATGCGGCCGCCCTCCCGCGGGAGCCCAGGCTCGATCCGGAGCCGTGCGCCAGGCGACCGCCCGGGGCGGGCCCAGGGCAGGAAGTCGACCCCACCGAGCGCCGCCCCTGGAGGCGCTCCGGCCCGGTGAGGCCCAACCGGCGGCGCTCGTCGACCGCCCCTCGGCGGTACCCCGCCGACCTCCCGCCGGCCGCACCGGCGGTGGAGGCGGCGCTCAGCCGCCGCTGATGACCACGGTCTTGACCTGCGTGTACTCGAGGATGCCGTCCGCGCTCATGGTGCGGCCGAAGCCGCTGTGCTTGTAGCCCCCGAAGGGGGCACCGATGACCCCACGGGAGCCGGTGGTGTTGATCGTGACCTGGCCGGCCTGGATCCCCCGGGCCAGCCTCACCGCCCGGGACACGTCCCTGGTCCAGACCGAGGCCACGAGGCCGTAGCGGGTCCCGTTGGCGATCTCCAGCGCCTCCTCCTCGTCCCCGAAGGGGATGACCGAGAGCACGGGGCCGAAGATCTCCTCCTGGGCGATCCGCATCTCCGGCTCCACCTCGTCGAAGAGGGTCGGCGCGACGAAGAAGCCGCGATCGAACCTCTCACCCCGGAGCTTGTGCCCTCCGACCACCACCTTCGCCCCCTCCTGGCGGCCGAGGTCGAGGTAGCCGAGCACCCGCCGCTCCTGTCGGGCGCTGATCAGGGGGCCCATCTCCACCTCCTCGTACCAGGGCCCGACCCGAACCCTGGCGAAGGCGTCGGCCAGGGCCTCCACCAGCGGCCGGCGCAGGTCTCGGTCCACCACCACCCGCGAGCCGGCGGCGCACACCTGGCCGGTGTTGAGCGTGATGCTGCGCACGATAGCGGGGACCGCCTTCTCCAGGTCGGCGTCGCCCAGCACGACCTGGGGCGACTTCCCCCCCAGCTCGAGGTGGAGGGGGACGTGGTTGCGGGCGCAGGCCTCCATCACCTTCGTCCCCGTCTCCGGGGAGCCGGTGAAGCTCAGGTGCCGGACCAGCGGGTGCAGGGGCAGCGCCGCCCCGGCCTCGGACCCGAACCCGGTGACCACGTTGATCACCCCGGCCGGGATCCCGGCCTCGGCCGCGATCGCGGCCAGGAGGAGCACGGTCAGGGGCGCGTCCTCGGCCGGCTTGACCACGATGGTGTTGCCGGCGGCGAGGGCCGGGGCCACGTCCGAGATCATCAGGGGACCGGGGACGTTCCAGGGGATGATGCTGCCGCACACCCCGAACGGCTCCCGGATGGTCAGGCCGAGGACGTGGGGCGAGGACGTGGGCAGGGTGCTGCCGGTGATCTTGTCCGCCATCCCGGCGAAGAACCTGAGCACCACCGGGATGGGCGAGGGGCCCCAGGCGGGCCGGCCCACCTCCATGCGCTCGAGCAGATCGATCTCGCGCTGACGGCGGAGGCAGAGGTCGGCCCAGCGGAAGAGCAGCTCGGCGCGTCGGCCGGGGCTGGTGTCCCGCCAGGCGGGGAAGGCCTCCGCCGCCGCCCGGGCCGCGGCATCGACGTCCTCCGGCCCTCCCCGAGGGACCCGCAGCAGGACCTCCTGGGTGGCTGGGTTGAGGACCTCGAAGGTCTCGCCGCCCCTGGCCGCCACCCACTCGCCGCCGATGAGGTGGGCGCCCTCGGGCAGCAGGGTCCGCACGTCCAACCGGAGATCGGGTGGTACCGCGACCGCCATGATCCCTCCTCTCGTCTCCTGCCCGTCTCCCCGCCCTCGCGGGGATCGTTACCATGCTAGCATTCCACGACCAGGGCGACGTGCCCGGGGGCGCCACGGGGTGGGTCGGGCCCAGGAGCACCGGGCATCGGCGGGGTCGTGCCCCTCTCTGTCACGTCCGGCCGACGACGACGAAGACACCGGTGACGACCGTCGGACCGGCCGCCCCGGCCCCGAGCCGCGGCCCCCGGAACGGGCTTCAGGAGGAGCAGACGATGATGGGATACTCGCCGCCGCCATCCCCCACCTCGCCGGGATATCCCCCACCGGTGTATCCCGGCCCCACGATGCCGCCCAGACCGGCCCCCGGCCGCGGCTGGTACGCCCTGGCCGCGGTGCTCCTGGTCGCGAGCCTGGCCGTGGGGACGGCCCTGGTCCTGCTCGCCGTGCGCCAGCTCAACGACCAGGTGACCGCCCTCAAGCGGGTGGCGGTGCCGGGGCTGCAGCAGGTCTACCTGGACCACGGCGGCACCTACACCATCTACTACGAGACCCCGAACGCTCCCCACCGACCGGACCGGCCGGTGCGCGTCGCCGTGTTCGCCCCCGACGGTTCCTCGGTGGCCATCCACCTGATCCCGGCCAGCCACGACGAGACCTACGGGGCCGGTGGCCACCAGGGGATGGCGGTGGCCACCTTCAGCATCAACCGAGCCGGCCGCTATGAGGTCTCGGTGACCGCCGACTCACCGGAGGCGGGCGCCGACCTCGCCCTGGGCAACGTCAACATCCTGGGCCTGGTGCTGGGGGTGCTGGCGGGGATCGGCGTCTGGGTGGTGGGGATCGCCCTCGCCCTGGTCATCCTCGTCGTCACCCTGGTCCGGCGCCGGCGGGCCCGGTTCGGCCTTCGGTACTGAACCGACCCCGAGCCCTCGCCGGTCGTTCTCCGCGCCCTCCGCGGGCACCGGCGCGGCGGCTGCGTCGAGCCGCTCGCGCCCACTCCCGCAAGCAGCAGGGTTCTACCAACCGGCAGAAGAGCCCACAGCGACTCGCGCGACTCCGTGCCCGGATCGCCAACCTCCCGGGTACCCCACGAAGCCGGCTTCGTGGGGTACCCCGCGAGCGATCGGTGGCGGTGGTTCGTGTGCGTACTCATGCTCACTGACTGGCAACGGAGAGGAACCGTCCCACCTTCGGCAGCGTCCGCTGGCCCAGCTCCGGATAGTGGAGGAGGAAGTCGGCCAGGGCGACCCGGGGCAGATCGAGCGCGCTCTCCGCCACCAGGTAGCGCGGCTCCCAGGCCGGGGCGAACTTGGCCTTGAAGGCGTAGAGGCCGGGGGAGACGCTGACCACCCGCAACGCCCGGCGCACGAACGCCTCCAACCTGGCCAGCCGGGCCGCCGACTGGGCGCCGACCGCCGGCGCCAGCCCCAGGCTGGCCCGGCGCACCCGGCCCTTGAACGCGATCAGGCAGCCGGCGATCAGCAGGTCCACCGTCCCTCCCGGGGCCGTGGGCGCTCGCTTGACCTCGTCCAGCACCACCGCCGAGGCCGCCGGCACCACCAGCCAGGTCACGTAGGCGACCAGCTCGCCCTCCCGGTCGTGCGCCAGCCCCACCAGCCGCTCCACCACGGCGGGGTCCCCCCAGCGCCCGGCGGAGAAGGCCATGGGGCCGAACCGCCGCCGCTCCTCGAGCCGGGCGGCCAGAGTCCGGATCGCCGCAGTCTCCCCCTCGCTCAGCTCCGACTCCGCCACCACCCGGATGCGAACGTCCCGTCGGCGGGCCCGGTTGACCTCGTGCCGCAGGCGGGCCATGGCCGGTCCCTCCAGCCCGAAGCGGTCCACGTCGACCACGGCCTCGCTACCCACCACCAGGCGGATTCCGGCCCCGATCCGCTCCGCCACCTCCTCTGCCACCTGGTAGAAGGCCGGCCGCCATCCCCGCGCCCGGCAGGCGGCACGGAACTCGGCGTAGAGGCGGGTGAGCGCGGCGTCATCGCCGATGCCGGGGCCCAGGGCCAGGGCCACGCCCGCCCGGCAGCCGTAGCTCAAGAGGGCGGCACCGTCCGAGGACCAGAAGTGCCGCTTGTCGCTCATCAGCGCGAACGGGCAGACCCCGGAGCGCCCATGCTCCCGGTAGCGCTCCAGGGCCCGGTCCAGGTCGCGCTCCCCGGGCAGGGGAGGGTTCCGGCCCAGGAGCGCGACGCCGGACGCCACGGCCGTGAGGGCGAGCGCGGAGAGCAGGGGCATCCAGGCCAACAGACGGTGCCCGCGGTGCGCGAGCACCATCAGCCAGCCGACGCCGGCGCCGGCCGCGGCCACCCCGAACAACAGCGACCATCCCACCCGGCTGGAGGCCGGATCGCCGTCCTCCGGCCAGAGCCAGCCGGCCTGGAGCAGGGCCAGGCAGACGGCGCCGGCGGCCGCCAGCAGCCCGGGCTCGGAAGCCGCCAGCGAGAGCAGGCCCGCGACCGCCACCAGCCCGACCAGCAACCGCCGGAAGGCGCGCTTGCCACGGGTGGCGAGGTAGGCCGCGGTCACGCCCAGGACCAGCGTGGCCAGCGGCCGCACCGGCCCGACCACCTCCAGCCAGAGATGGGCCGCGGCATGGCCCTGCGGGCTCCGCCACCCCCAGGCCTCCAGGGAGAGCGCGGTGTCGGCCAGCGCCACCAGGCCGACGCTGGCCCGGAGCAGCCCGCCCCCGGGCCGGGGATCAGGCGTCGCGGGCTGGACCATGACGTCTCCTCTCGCCTTCGAATCGGGTCGATGGCGGATGCACCACCGGTTGGGGATCAACGCCGGAGGATCGGAGGCCCGGGGCCACCGGGCGACGGTGCCGGCCGAGCGGAGATGAGATGATACGTCCGTGGCCATCGTGAGCGGCCGAGGCGAGCCAGCTGGCCGGTGACCTGCTTCATCTGTACCACCTGCGGTACCCAACACGCCGACTCCCCCCAGCCCCCCGAACGCTGCGCCATCTGCACCGACGCCCGCCAGTACGTGGGCCGGGAGGGCCAGCGCTGGACCACCCTCGACCAGCTGCGCCGGGATCACCGCAACCGCATCCAGGGGCTGGAGCCGGCCCTGACCGGCATCGGCACCGAGCCCTCGTTCGCCATCGGGCAGCGGGCGCTGCTGGTCGAGACGCCGGAGGGCAATCTGCTCTGGGACTGCGTCAGCCTGCTGGACGACGCCACCGTGGCCGCCGTGCGCGCTCGGGGCGGGGTCGCGGCCATCGCGGTCTCCCACCCCCACTACTACTCCTCGATGGTGGAGTGGAGTCGTGCCTTCGAGGCCCCCGTCTACCTCCACCGGGCCGACCGGGACTGGGTCATGCGCCCCGACCCCTGCATCCGCTTCTGGTCGGGGGAGACGCTGCCGCTGTTCGGCGGGATCACGCTGATACGGTGCGGCGGGCACTTCCCGGGGGCCACCGTCGCCCACTGGCCGGCGGGCGCGGAAGGGAAGGGAGCGCTGCTGGCCGGCGACGTGCTGCAGGTGGTGCAGGACCGGCGCTACGTCAGCTTCATGTTCAGCTACCCGAACCTGATCCCCCTGCCCGCCCGCATCGTCGAGCGCATCGCCCGGACCGTCGCCGCCTACGAGTTCGATCGCATCTACGGCGCCTGGTGGGACCGGGTGGTGGACCGGGACGGCAGGGCGGCGGTGGCCCGATCGGCGGCACGCTACGCGGCGGCGGTGCGCAGCCGCGCCCGCGAACTCCGCCACCTCTGACCAGGACCGGGCCACACCCGACGGCTCCGGACCGACGCTACATTCGTGTCAGGGAGATCGTCGATGTCGACACCGCACTTCCTCGAGCACCTCACCGACTCGGACCTCCAGCTGCTGGGCACGGTGGCGGCGGCCGGGCCCGAGGAGCTGGCCCGGCTGCGTTCCGACCCGGCCGGCCTGGAGGCGCTGCTGAGGCGGCCCGCGGTCTTCGAGGCCCTGTTCGGCGGAGGGGAGGAGAACGAGGCGCTGCTCCGGGCCTCGCCCTTCCTGGCCTTCGCGGTGCTGGTCCACCGCGCAGCCGAGGACCTACAGCAGGCCACCTTCGTCGAGGAGTGGCTCGGCCCCAGGCAGAGCGTACCGATCTTCGACGTCTCCGGCCTGCGCGAGTTCATGGAGGCGCCCTCCCGGCGCCTCTCCCTGGCCGAGCTGCTCGCCTCCTACACCCACGTCGCCAGCGGCAGCGTGTGGTTCCGCACCCCGCGGGGCTGGCGCCGGCGCCGCTACAGCGAGCTCGATCCCCTGCGGCTGGCCTCCATGCTGGAGGTCGTGCCCGTCTCCGAGCAGCCCTACATCTACCGCCGCCTCGGCGACCTGTGCCTCTTCCTGAGCGGGGTCTTCCCCGAGCACGTGGTCGCCCGGCCGCTGGCCCCGCGGCATCTGGACCGGCTGAGCCGCGCCCTGGGCGGCGACCCTCCGGACGAGCTGGTGCTGGCCGGCGGAGGCGGCATCGTGCAGCTGGAGTGGCTGGGCCGCCGGGCCTACCAGCGAGCGGCGGCGGCGGTGCACCTGCCCTGGTGGCAGCGCACCGCCGACGAGCTGGCGGCGTCGTTCGGCCGGGCTCGGAGGATCCTGAACTTCATCACCGGCCGCTACCTGTTCCCGACCCGCGGGCGCTGGTTCGGCCGACCGGAGTAGGCGCCCGGGCGGCGGGAGAGCCGCTCGCACCCCGGCGGGTGCCGCCGTCACCCGCCCGGCGGGTCTCCGGCGGTCAGGCTCGGGATCACCCGGCGGGCGAACAGGTCGAGCGATCGCAGCGCCGCCTCCTGGCTGAGGTCCCCGAAGGCGAAGACGCCGGCGAAGTAGTTCCCGCCGCTCTCGACCAGGACCCGTCGCACCTGCTCGCGCACGCTCTCGGGAGAGCCGACCAGGGCGTGACCGGCGCCGATGAAGGCGTCGACGTCGGAGGGGAAGTACTCCGTCCCGTGTTCGCGCAGCCAGAGGTGGTTGAAGCTCGCGAACCACTCCCGGAGCGCCCGCCGGGCCAGCGCCTGCGCCTCGGCGTCGGTCTCCGCCACCACCACGTGGTGACAGACCCCGACGCAGGGCTCGGCCACGTGGCCGTTGAGACGGTCGGGATCGGCGACGTGCTCTCGCTGGATGCCCCGATAGCGCTCGACCTGCTCGGCCGCGGTCGTCTGCTGCCGGGCGAGCAGGAAGGCGAAGAGGACGCTGATCCCCTCCCGGGCGATCCAGGGCACGCTGCTGGGGAAGGAGGTCGGGTACCAGAGCGGCGGATAGGGCCGCTGGAGGGGCCGCAGGGGGGTGGTCCCGCTCCGGACCGCGAACCACCGGCCCCGGTGGTCGAAGCGGCCCTCGCGGAGCCCCTGGAGCACCAGCCCCAGCCCCTCCTGGAAGATCTCGCGGGTGTCCTCGGCCCGCACCCCGTAGGGGGCCAGCTCGCCGGGGACGCCGCCGCGCCCGAGGCCGAGCTCCAGCCGTCCCCGACTCAGGTGGTCGAGCATGCAGATCTCCTCGACCAGGCGCACGGGATCGTAGAGCGGGAGGACGTTCACCAGGGGGCCGAGGCGGAGCCGTCGGGTCCGGGAGGCGGCCGCGGCCAGGAACACGTTGGGCGACGGCACCAGGCCCAGGGGCGTCCCGTGGTGCTCGGCCACGTGGTAGCACCAGAAGGGGGAACGGTCGGCCAGCTCGATCAGGCGAAGCCGCCACTCGTACTGCTCGGCCAGGTCGTGGCCGGCCGCGTCGACCCAGTCGAAGATGCCGAAGCGGATGGTGGTCGCGGAGGTGGGCACGGCCGTCAGTCTAGGCCGCGGCCGGGCAGGGATGGGTGCCGAGGGCCGACAATGGGTCGCCGGATGACCGACACCGAGAGCGTTTCCGTGACCGGCGGCGACCTGTTGGTGGCGGCCCTCGAGGCCCAGGGGGTGAGCGAGGTCTTCGGGCTTCCAGGGGTTCAGCTCGACGCCGCCTTCGACGCGCTGGCCCGCCGGGGGACGATCCGCGTCTACCACACGCGACACGAGCAGGCGACCTCCTACATGGCCGACGGCTACGCGCGCGTGGCCGGGCGCCCCGCCGCCTGTCTGGTGGTGCCGGGGCCGGGCGTGCTCAACGCCGCCTCCGGGCTGGCCACGGCCTACGCCTGCAACTCGCCCCTGCTCTGCGTGGCGGGGCAGGTGGTCTCGACCGAGATCGGCTCCGGCCTCGGCCTGCTCCACGAGCTTCCGGACCAGCTTCGGATCCTGCGCGGCCTCACCCGCTGGGCGGAGCGCGCCCGGCGGCCGCAGGAGATCCCGGCCCTGGTCGCCGAGGCGGCCCGGCGCGCCCGCTCGGGACGGCCCGGCCCGGTGGCGGTGGAGGTGCCCTGGGACGTCCTGGAGGCGACCTGCGAGCCCGTTCCCGACCTCCCCGTGGGCATGGCCGAGGGTCGCCTTCCGGACGGGGAGGCTCTGGAGCGGGCGGCGTCGTTGCTGCACCGGGCCCGGCGCCCCCTGATCGTGGCCGGAGGAGGGGTCCTGGCCGCCGGGGCCTGGGAGGAGCTGCGCCAGCTGGCGGAGCGGCTCTCCGCCCCGGTGGCGCTCACCAGCAATGGCAAGGGCGCCCTGTCGGCCCGGCACCGGCTGGCCTTCGAGCCCCCGGCGATGCCCAGCCTGATCCGGGAGGCGGACGTGATCCTGGCCGCCGGCACCCGCTTCGCCACCCCGGAGGGCGCCCGCTGGCGCCTGCGCGAGGGGCAGCGGCTGATCCGGATCGAGGTCGACCCGGAGGAGCCCGGGCGCGGTCCCGAGGCCGAAGTCGTGGTCGCCGCGGACGCCAGGCGGGCGCTGGAGCTCCTGGTGGACCTGCTTCCGACGGGCGCCGCCTCCTCCTGGGAGGACCTGGATCGCCTTCGGGTGCGGGTGCAGGAGGCGCTGGAGCGGCTGCAACCGCAGGCGGCCTTCGCCCGGGCCATCCGAGCGGCGCTGCCCGACGACGCGGTGGTGGTGGACGGGATGACGCAGGTCGGCTACTGGGCCCGGATCGGCTTCCCGGTGTACGAGCCGCGGACCTGGCTCACCTCCGGCTACCAGGGCACCCTGGGGTTCGAGCTGCCGGTGGGCCTGGGCGCCCAGGTGGCGGCCCCCGGGCGCCGGGTGGTGATCATCGTCGGGGACGGCGGCCTCCTCTTCAACGTCCAGGAGCTGGCCACGGCGGTGCAGCACCGGCTGCCGGTGATCGTGGTGGTCTTCAACGACGGCGCCTACGGCAACGTGCGCCGCATCCAGCGCCAGCGGTTCGGGCGCGTGATCGCCAGCGAGCTCCACAACCCCGACCTGCGGCGGCTGGCGGAGTCGTTCGGCCTGCGGGCACTCGGGGCCGGCGACCCGGACCAGTTGGGCGAGGCCCTGCGCCGGGCCCTGGAGGTGGATGAGCCGGTGCTGATCGAGGTGCCGGTGGGCGAGATGGCCGACCCCTGGCCGCTCATCCTGAGCGTTCGACCCCTCTGAACCGCCGGCCGGGCTCCAGATGCGTCCCACATCATCCGGCCCCGGTCGGGCGACCCGAGTCGGGATCGGGCTCGTCCTCGCCGCCCTGGGATGGGCGGCCCCGGGTGTGGCCGCAGCGGGCTCGGGACTCAGCCTCCCCCCCTCGGTCCAGGCGGGTGAGGCGGTCGAGGCCAGCTTCCGCTACTCGGCTCAGGGCCTGGTCTTCGCCTCCTGTCCCTACTCGGCCGATTTCACCTGGGACGGCGTCCCGTGGGTGACCGGGGTGTCGGCCCAGCTTCGCAACCGGAGCTGCGAGGCCACGATCAGCGCGCCGCCACCGGCTGCGGCCGCCGGCGACCACCAGGTCTGCGCGGCCGGTGGCCACTACCACGACTGCGGCAGCCTGGTGCTGGTGGCCCCGGTCTCCCAACCGCGCCCGGCTCCCAGCCCTCCCACGGCGTCGCCTCCGCCCCCGACGCCGACCCCGACCCCGACTCCCTCCTCCTCCCCGTCGCCTTCGCCCACCACCAGCCCGCCGCCCCTCGCTTCACCGTCCCCGCCTGCCGCCTCCCCGCCGGCGGGCAGCACCCGGACCGCCGGCGACCGGCAGCCGGGGGCGCCGGCTGGCCTCCCCGGCCTCCTGGTCCTGGCCACGGGAACGCTGCTGCTGGAAGCGGCCGTGGTGCTGCTCGTGCGCCGCTTCTGGTGAGGAGCGGGTCCCGGCGCGCCGCTCGCGCGCACCCGGCGGTAACCTCGGCCCCGTGACCGGTATCGAGGCCGTGGCCTTCGACGCCTACGGCACCCTGTTCGACGTGACCGGCATCCCCGGCCTGCCGGTGGAGGCGGTGGCCACCCTGCGTGAGAAGCAGCTCCAGTACAGCTGGCTGGTCAGCCTGATGGGTCGGTATCGCGACTTCCGGGAGCTGACCCGGGCGGCAGTTGAGTACACCCTGGCCCGACACCAGGTCCGGGACGTGACCGTCGAGCAGGTGATGGAGGACCAGCTCCGGCTGCCGCTCTACCCCGAGGCGAGGGCGGCGCTGGAAGGGATGGGGCGGGGCCGACGGCTGGCGGTGCTCAGCAACGGACACCCGGAGTCCCTGGAGGCGTTGCTGGGGACGGCCGGAGTACGGGATCGCTTCGAGCAGGTGGTGACCGCCCACGAGGTCGGGATCTTCAAGCCGGCGCCGGCCGTCTACCGGCTGGCCCTCGACCGCCTGCGGGTCGAGGCCCGGCGGCTGCTCTTCGTCTCCGCCAACGGCTGGGACGCGGCCGGGGCCGCCGCCGTCGGCCTCCGGGTGGCCTGGGTGAACCGCTCCGGAACGCCCCGGGAGCGGATCGGCGGGGAGCCCGAGCTGGTGGTGTCGGACCTGGGCGAGCTGGCCGGGCACCTCGCTTGACGGCGGCCGCGCCCGGCGCGACGATGCCGGCATGGGGCCGCCGGGGGAGGAGGTGACGCCGGCCGAGGTCGCGGTCGGGGAGACCCTGGACTTCGTGCTCCGGGCGCTGGGGACGGCCCCGCTCCGGCTGCTCGAGGTGGGCGGCGGCCGGGGCGAGCTGGCCGCCGCCCTCCAGGCCAGGGGCCACGCCGTGACCATGATCGACCCCGACCCGGAGGCGGTGGCCGCGGCCCGGGCGGCCGGGGTGACCGCGCTCCCGATCGGCCTGCTCGAGCACGAGGGCGGCCCCTACGAGGCCGTGCTCTTCGTGCGCTCGCTCCACCACCTCGACGAGCCGCGGTCGGCCCTGGCCCGGACCGAGCGGCTCCTGGCCCCCCGGGGCCTGGTCGTGGTGGAGGAGTTCGCCCGGGAGCGGGCCGACCTTCTCACCGCCGCCATGGCCTTCGACCTGGAGACGATCCTGGCCGCGGCCGGGGTGCTCCGGTCCCCGCCCAGGGACGAGGAGGCGGGCCCCGAGACCGATCCCCTGCGGCGCTGGCAGGCCCGCTACGGGAGGGAGCGGGGGCTGCCCGGGGGCGCCGAGATCCGGGCCCTCCTGGAGGAGCGGTTCCAGCTGGTGCGGGCCGAGCCCTGCCCCTACCTCTACCGCCACCTGGGCCAGTGGCTGGAGCCGTCCGAACGCGGCGCGGCCGTGGCCCGAGCGCTGCTGGAGGTGGAGCGGGCCCGGCTGGAGCGGGGCGAGCTGGCCCCGCTGGGCCTGCGCCTCATCGCCCGGCGCCGGCCCTGACGACGGCCCCGGAGGCGAGGGCCGCGCGGGGCCGGGAGCTGCCTCACCCCCTGGCCGGTGCGGTGCGTCTGCACCTCGCTCGGCCCCCGAAGGTGGTCACGGAAGCTCGTCGGTTGAGTGTCTGCCGCGGGCACGTCGTCGCCGGACACCATCAACTCTCGACCGGATGGGTCAATCCATATATGCACCGACAACAAATTCGATTTGCACCGAATGTAATCCCAATCAAGATGGTTGTGAAGCGGGACACCGGAACCGAGAATGCCGCCATGAGTGGACCCATGGGAGGAGGAGACACGCCCCCGAACCTGATCTGGCTGGAGATCACGGGCCGATGTCAGCGGGAATGCGTACACTGCTACGCGGCCAGCGGACCCGGGAGCTCGCACGGCATCATGACCGAGTGGGACTGGTGCCGGGTGATCGACCAGGCGGCGGCCCTGGGAGTGCGGATGGTCCAGTTCATCGGAGGTGAGCCCACCCTGCACCCGGGCTGCCGGCGCTGATCGAGCGGGCCCTGACGGGCGGGATGACGGTCGAGGTCTACACCAACCTGGTCGGGGTCGGTCGGAGGCTCTGGGGGGTGCTGGAGCGGCCCGGGGTGCGGCTGGCCACCTCCTACCACTCGGCCAGGGCGGAGGCGCACGAGGCCATCACCGGCCGGCGGGGCGAGCCAGATCGCGGCGACGAGGAGCCGGCGGCAACACCGGCCTCGGGAGCAACGTCCCCTGCCCGCCGGCCGCTCCAGCAGGTGCATCCAGTTCCCGTCCGAGCCGAGGAGGCTCGCCACCGGATGCCAGCTGACGGTGCTGGCCCGAGCCAGCTCCACCGGCGGTCTTTTGCCAACGGGCCGGCATCCTCCTCCACCACCTCGTCCGGAGCCGCCTCCTGGCTTGCCGCCAGCCCCCTCAGCCTCTCGGCCAGGGTCGCCCCTGGGTCGCCAGCTCCAGGACGAGAGCCGAGGCTTCAGCGTTCAGGAAGGGAATGAGCGGCACCGAGACACCCCCACCCAAGGTCCCCTCTCGTCCACGAACAGGTCCGGCGGTGACCTTCCCTCGAGATCCCTCAGAAGGCTTCGCACCTCCTGGTAGGACCTCCAGGAAGGGTCCCAGAGCTGAGCCAGAAGGGTGTCGCCCGCCACGCCACCCACTTGCGCAGACCGCAGGCGACGAAGCCACCGGCGTTCCCGATCTCCACGTAACGGCCGTGGCACCCATGACCGTTGGCCACCCTCGACCTGGAGCGGGGCGAGCCGGTTCCCCGGGACCCATGTCTCATCGCCCGGCGCCGGTCTTGAGCGACCACGCCCGTCGTACGGCAGCGGGGGCGAAGGTCAGCGGCCGACACCGTTCAGCCCCGGTCGCCGCGTCCCCGCACCAGGCGGGCGATGGCCAGGATGCGGGGGCGGCCCGTGACCCGGAAGTCGAGGCCATGGCGGAAGATCTCGGGGATCCAGTACTGGTCCTCGTCCCGGTACACCACCCCGTTCTCGCCCAGGATGTCGAGGTCCTCCCGCTTCAACCCCACCGTCTCGGCCAGGAAGGGGATCTTCCGACGTTCGGCCGAGAGCCCACGCAGCTTGGCCAAAAGCCTTCCCACCACCGGGTTCTCGGCCTCCACCGCCCGGATCTTGGCCTGGCTGCACGCGATCAGGGCCTGGCGCATGGCGGCCGGGGCCAGCAGCCGGTCCGACCAGCGCTCGTCGGGGATCGAGAGCTTGGCCGCCTCGGCCAGGAAGGAGACCACGTCCCGGGCCTGGATCTCCCGGTTGAAGTCGGAGAGGGCGGCCTGGAACCACTGGGTGGAACGGGCCTCGCGCGATCGCGGACCGCCCATCTTGACCCCCCACAGCGCCTCCAGGTACGGCGCCAGCTGCCCCTGGCTCGCCTCGGCCACCTCCTCCCAGTCCAGATCCGGGATGGCGCCGGCCTGGTGGCAGACCCAGAGGGCCAGCCGCAGCGCCTCCTCCGGGTTCCAGCGCAGCTCGTAGGCTCCGTAACGAGCCAGGAACTGGGCCACGTTCTGCCGGATGGCGGCGTGCACCAGGTCGCGCCGGACGAAGACCAGCAGCCCGAGCGGGCGGCCGCGCAGGCCGTGCAGCCAGTCCAGGCAGTCGGTGAGCAGGACCCGGAG
>Ga0209810_1004265_pt1 | contig 13973 bp, 15 predicted proteins | sample Coa_R1_7_FD_187159 | JGI IMG/M metagenome (GOLD analysis project Ga0209810, IMG submission 187159) | Surface soil microbial communities from Centralia Pennsylvania, which are recovering from an underground coalmine fire - Coalmine... | ecosystem: Environmental > Terrestrial > Soil > Unclassified...
CGATGCGATATGGCGCGATCCAATCATGGGAGGCGGTACCGTTTCCGTGTTTGCCGTAATGGGAGCGGTCTCCTTATCAGTCGGCACGGTGTGCGCGGGGATCGCGTTGAAACGCGCCGGCGCCTCGCGGGGGCCGGTCGTGCTGCTGGCGCTTTCGGCGTTCGGGCTCAGCATTTTCAAGACCCATGCCTGGCCGGGAGGACCGCTGACTTTCGGGGGCATTGCGCTTGCGTCTGCCTGGCTGTTGTGGGAAAAAACGCCCGTACTACAGATCACGATGCCGCTTGCCCAGTCCCAGCCGGAGAGGAACACGGTTCCGTCGCGCAGGTGGCGTTCATCTGGTTAAACCGCAAACATCACGTCATTCCATGAACCATGTCGCGACCGCTCTATGGGTGATTCTGGTCGCGTTTTTTGTGGAAGAGTTCGTGCTAATCAAGCCGATTTTTGCGATCCGAGCATCGGACCCCGCAACCAGGCGGTTGGAGCGCGCTGCGATCTGGGTGCCGGCCATAACCATCGGGGTTGCGGTAGCGACTTTGAAGTTTCACGGCAGCGTTACTCTGGGAGGCACCGTGAACGCGCTGGGATTTCTGCTGTGTGTGGCCGCGCTTGGTCTGCGATATTGGTGCCGGCGAACACTTGGAGGCTACTTCACCATCGGGGTAATAAAACAAGAAGGGCATGTTATCGTTCGAAGCGGTCCCTATCGTTTCGTACGGCATCCCGGTTACCTTGCTTTTATTGTGTTTTACCTGGGTCTTACGCTGCTGATGGGAAGCTGGCTGGCCCTGCTCTTTTTATTCATTCCATCCTCGTTGCTCTTTATCTGTCTAAGTCGGCTAGAAGACAAACGTTTAACCGAAGAAATAGGCGATGAATATCTGGATTACAGCAAGGGTCGCGCGGCGCTAATTCCGGGACTTTGGTAATTTCTCAGTGGCACAGCGACTTGACTTCGGTGAACAGAGGCATCCAAAACGCAGGATCTTATTGCCTGGTTGCGTTGCTTTTGCCTTTCCGTGGATGTTTGCTGACCAATGACTAATTCTGTAAAAACTCGCCGCCCGGCAGGTGCCGCCGGGCTCGCGGGCGCGCTTTTGTTTTTCTGCGGCGACATGTTGTTTTATGGGTTTTGGGGGTCGGGCGCCAGTTTTAAAGAGGGCATGGTCAACGTGCTGCGTAACGGTTCATTGATCCGTCTTTTCACTGGTGGACTGGTCGGCCCGGCCGCGGCCTGCCTGTGCATCATTGGGTTTTGGCATGTGCGCCAGAATATCGAACCCCGCAGTCCGCTGCTGGGGCGCGTCGTATTTTTCGCTCTCGCTGCCATGATGGTCGCGGGCAGCGCTCTTCACACGCTCTGGGTGCCGCGCGGGCTAGCCATTAAATATTCGCAAACGGTCAGTCCGTATGCGCCCGAGCTGATCGCTGCGTTGCGGCGCTATTGGGAGATTGCATATGACGTGACGGCCGTGCCGGCTTACTTGGGCGCGATCGTGCTGGCGGTCGTGGTGGTGCTCGGAAAGAGTCTCTACCCGCGTTGGACGGTGCTGGCAAACTTTGGGCTCCTGTCACTTCTAGAGCCGCTGGCGGTTCAAGTCCCTGCCCCGTTTGGTGCAGTCTTGGTGGGCGGCTTTACCAATCTGTCGATTGCAACTTTTTTTCTCGTGTCGCTGATTTCCACCTGGAATCGGCTACCAAGCTGACTTCATGGCCATCTATGAGATTTCGCCAGCATGCTTGGCGACACCGGACGAGATGCGTGCTCGCTCGTGTGACAATCCGCGTTTCGCTGCAGCGGATCGATACGCTCACCCCTGTGGAGTATTACTTGCCGCTCGCTGGCTTCTTCAGTAGGGACGTTGCTCAACAGGATTCCAAACGAATGCACCGTGCAGGAATCGAACCTGCAACCCGCTGATTAAGAGTCAGCTGCTCTGCCAATTGAGCTAACGGTGCTTCAAATTCCGGCATCGAATGACTCGAATTTCGAAACTGTTGAAAGAAACCGCAACCGGAAAATTCAGAGCTCAGTTGGACGGCTGGGGAGCCGAGTCGCAGCTTTTGGAAAGCGCGCGCCCAGCACGGAAACATCGCAAGATTGTCGGCGTTTTCGATTGGGATCGGGCGGATCGGCATCCAGAAAACCGAGCGCGTGCGGCGGTCTGATTACCCGCACGCCGGCAGCGCGCTGCAAGTCGATGATCTGCGCGCGCAGCGCCTCCATCTGCGTCCAATGAACTTTTGGCCGGAAATGGTGTTCGGCGTGGTAGCCGTTAAAAAACCAAAGCCAATTGTAAAGCTTGCCGTAACTGCTCACGCCCCAGGCCAGCGGTTCATCCGGATTGCCACCGTAATGGCGGTAGTAACCGTTCAAATAAGAGAGGCAATGGCCAAAATACCAGAAGGGCAGCAGAAAACAGATGTAACGCAAGTTGAGAATTCCCAGAACCACAAAAGTGCAGACAAAAAGCGCCAGCTCCGCTACCCCCAAAAAGGCTTCGCCTGGGTTTCTGCGTTTCAATTCGCGGTACACCGTTTTGGGATCTTCGCGGAAAAAACTCAGAAACGTGTATCGGAGCGGAGACTCGGCCTCGCCGTGATGGCCATGCCTGTAAATTGAGATCCAATCGATGGTCTCACCGCGTTCGTCCGGGCGGTCGGCGTTGCCTTTGTGATGCTGCATATGGATGCACTCGTAAAAGATCTGGCTAAATCCCACCGTGACTGATTCCAAGACGCTGAAAAGGCGATTCAGCAGCGGCCAGCGAAAATAGGGATTGTGGATAAAGTTATGCGAGATGCCGTTGATGTTCCATGAAATGCTCACCGAATAGATCAAACCGAGAATGAGCATCACCCAGAGCGATACGCGCGGGAACAGGTAGAACAGCGCGAAGAAATACGCGCAGTGCAAGAGCGCTGCGCACACCGGGATGGCATCCCAGCGCGTATGCGCAAAGATCCGCGAATCCGTCCGGGGCGGTTCGATGGCAACCCTGTGCGATTTCATTCAGTTTCCGGGCAAGGCGCTCTGGGGGAGGGAGCGAGCGGTCTTATGCGAGGGTGTGGCGCGCGTAATATTTTTCCACGCCTTTAGGAAGCAAACGTTTGCGCCCGCGCTGGCGCCGGCGCGCGAGAGTGGCGCGCCCGCCCTTGGTGCGCATGCGGGCTCGGAAACCGTGCTGGCGCCTGCGGGTGCGCTTGGATGGCTGGTAGGTGCGTTTCATAACAACGATCGCTTTTTGAGGCGCAATGTGAGAGGCCTACGGTAGAGATACGCAAACCATTGTCAATTTGCAGCCGGAGCGACGGCTTAACAGCAAGCGATTGCCGCCGTTAAACCACGCCAGAGGATTGCGCCAAAGAGCCAGACGCCGGCCCTTCAAATTTGCAAGATTGCCAGAGCCGCCGATTTTTGGAATAACCGGGGCAGAAATGAGTGAAAAGGAAAATGTGGTGATCGAGCCCGCGACCGAGGCCGATCTGGACGAATTATCCGACATGCTCGGCGAATTGTTCGCTCAGGAGAGCGACTTCCGGCCCGACAAGCAAAAGCAGCTTCGCGGTTTGCGCCTCATTTTTGAGCAACCCAGCCGCGGCCGCGTCTTCGTGCTGCGGCGCAACGGAGCCATCGTGGGCATGATCAATTTGCTCTTCACCATTAGCACGGCCGAAGGCGGTTTTGTGATTTTGCTCGAAGACCTGGTAGTCCACAAACAATACCAGCATCAGGGTTACGGTTCGAAACTTCTCAAGCACGCCATCGAATTTGCCCGGCAGAAAAATTTTCTGCGCATTACCCTGCTGACAGATCGCCCGGAAAACGCGGCCCAGGAATTCTTCCGCAAACACGGGTTTGTGGAGTCCTCAATGATTCCGATGCGGCTGTGGATCACGCCGCAACAGGACAACCAATCGGAATAGAAAGCGGCGCTACTCGCAGTCGCTGCCGTTGGGACGCCGCTTGCGTTCAACAAGATGCCAAATGCTGCCCGCTCGAAGCGGGCGCTCGGCTAACGCGCCGCGGGAGTGTCGCCGCGTCCCGAAAAGCGACCGCTCGTTATTGGGCGCTGCGGCTTTTTGCTGTCGATCCACCCGTTCAACTGAGCAGCGAGACGCTTTCTAAATTCCGCGCGGAACTCAACTTCATCGACAACCTTGGCCACTTCGGGAGCGGCTGCCGGCGGCAGTTTTTCCCCGGCATACTGTTTCAACTCTTCCGCGCGAGAAGCATCGGAAAAGAACGTAAACAAGCCAGCCACGTATCGGTTGGCGCCGAGCGCATCGGTTTTCGCCAGTAAAGCTTTCATGTTTTTGCGGGCAAAATCCCAGGCCAACTCGGGGTGGTCGCTGTCGCGGGCCACTCTGCCCACCAGAAAGGTTGCCCTGCTTGTGGGCAATTCGTCCGTGAGAGCGATCGCCAAGGTTCGCTTTGCCAAAGCGGGATCGGTGACGCAGGCCAGCGCGTTGTAAAAGTTTTGTTTCTCTTCGATGCTGGTGGTTTTGAGACCGATCTCGTGCAGCTGATTCCAAATTTTTTCGTCGGCGTATCGTCCCGCCACTGAGAAAACGGCCGGGCGAAGATCCGGCTCGAGAGATTTCGGATCGGAGAGATATCCGGCAAATCGCGCCCGGCAGCCGGCGACAATTTCCCCGTCGTTCAAGCAGCCCAGCGCCGAAATCAAGCTCGCACGCAGCGTTCTTGCCGTCGGCGGTTCCGCAGCGTTTCTCGTTTTCCATTCCAGCGCTTCAAATGTGGGCCGCAAAAGTGAGCGCGCATAGGCCTGGAATTTTTCGCGCAGGGGAACGCCGATTAGCAAGCGGTTGATATATTCGAGCACATTGATGATTTGCTCGCGCTCGGCCAGCTCCGTAGAAGCCGGCAATTTCTCCACCAGATCGAAATAGAGCGAGACCGGCGCGCGATTGGCCTGAACCAGCGCCCACGCATCGCACAGCAGGTTAACGCGATCTGCCACGCTCAGCCGCGACAGCGCTTGAAGGAGCAGATCCCACGAGGTCTCGTCGTACTCCACGCGATAATTGCCGGTGCCGTTCAAATTCAACTTCAGCGCGCGGTTGGCGGGAATGTTTTCCAGCCATGCGACCTTGCTGGTCATGAGCATGCTTTGGGGCAAGCCCTCCGCGACGGCGTACGTAAGCGGAACTTTCCATTCAAGCGGCGGAGCATTTTTAAAATGGACAGTGAACCGTTCCTGCCTCAGCGAAACTTTTCCATTCTCCCGGTTCACTCTTACCACCGGGAATCCCGGTTGTTCCGTCCATCCGGCGGCAATTTGGGCAATTGGTTGGTGCGAGGCTTGGGAGAGCGCGTTCCATAAATCCGCCGTGGTACTATTGGAATATTTGTGCGATGCCATGTATCTGCGGATGCCGTCGCGGAAGACGTTTTCTCCCAGGAAACTTTCCAGCATGCGCAGGAACGATTCGCCCTTTTTGTAAGTGATGTCGTCGAAGACGCTGTCTGCCTCGGCTTCGGTGTGGACCGGCTGTTGAATGGGATGCGTCGTTGACCTGGCGTCGCCTTCCATGGCTGCTTCCTTGGCGATGCCGATGCGCCGGGTTGGGTCGCGAGGCTGATCTCTGCGCAACCAGACTTCCCATTGAGGATTGAAATGCGCGGTGCACTTGCTGCCCATCCACGATGCGAATCCTTCGTTCAACCAGAGGTTGTCCCACCAGGCCATGGTCACCAGATCGCCAAACCACTGGTGCGCCATTTCGTGGGCCAGCACCTCGTAAATGTTCTGTTTGGTGTCCGTGGAGGAATTCTTTGGATCGAACAAGAGCGAGGATTCGTAATAGGTAATCCCACCCCAGTTTTCCATTGCCCCGCCGAAACCGCCAGGCATGGCGATCTGATCAAGCTTTGGCAGCGGATAGGGAACGCCAAAGTAGTCGTTATAATACTTCAGGATTTGCGCGGTAGCTTCGAGCGCGTAACGGCCCATCTTCGCCTTGCCCCGCGTCGCGATTACCCGGATCTGCGTCGGGCCAACACGCGACTCAATCAAATCAAGTTCGCCGGCGACCAAAACATTGAGATAACTGGACATCGGCGGCGTGGCCGCGAAACGCACTTCTTTGCCTTTAGGAATTTTTTTGTGGCTTTCCACCGGCATGTTCGAAACTGCCAGCCAATCGTCCGGCACCACAGCCGTGAGTTGGAAGCGGGCGCGAAAAACCGGTTCATCCCAACAGGGAAAGAGTCGGCGCGCATCGGTCGGTTCAAACTGCGTGCCTAACATGATCTTTTTCGCCCCGGTGCCCTGCTCCTGATAGGGCATGTAGAAAAGACCCTGTCCCTGCTGGTTGATCTTTCCGGCAAAATCGAGAGCGAGCAGGTGTTGCCCCGGCCCGAGTTCGGAAGGGAGGACAAGCGTCAGTGTTTCGTTTGCCGGATCGGCCTTGATGCCAGAATCGGGCAACGCTTTTCCATCCAGGGCCGCTTTTTGAATCTGCAGCTCCAGCGCGTTTAAGACCAACTCTCGAACCGGCCGACGAACATTTATTTTTACTGTCTCGCTTCCCGCGAACGTCAGCTTGTCGATGTCGGGCACGATCCGGATCAAGTACTCAACAGGGAGGACCTCCTTGGGAAGTTTCCCCGGCGTTGCGTCGAAGCTGAACGGTTTTTCCGCCGCCATCCTGCTGCAAAACATAGCGAAACAAAGACTGGCAAGAAGCTGAAGTGCGCGCATTCCAGAAACTGTGCAGCGGAAATGGTGATCGCAACCCGCGCGGGCGGACTATTTTTCGACCATTAACATGAACGCGGCCAGAAGCGCCGAGCAATTATTCCACCACAAGCACCAGCAACAATTGTCCCCCGCCCACCTGCGGGCCTTTGATCACCAGCGGGCTGCGTTTGCTCAATTTGGTGTCGGTCTCGAGCAAAAGTTCCTTCTCTTTGTAGAGCTTTAAATTGAGAACGTAACCCGATTCGCTCTCGCCGCGCGCATCGACGTGCAGCGCAAAAAACTTGCTTGCCGCCAGCCAGTCTTCCTGCCCGGTTTTGAGCGTTTTCTGCGATTGACCGATTACGCGAAACTGGTTGTAGCCAAAGAGCTGTTTCAATGTTTTCTCCATGCGCATCAGCTCCGCGGGAACGCGCTCCGGCTGGGAGACGTTCTCCGCAATTACGAGCCCGCTCCAGACCGTTTCCGCGCCGCCGGCTTTTGTCGCGCCGGCAACACCCAGAGTGAAGCATGCGATAAACAACGCAAACAAACGAGCCATGAGCGCTATTTGGCTGCGTAATCCGCCGGCAGCGATTGCAATCCCTCGGTCCAGAGCACGGTCACCCGCTGGTCTTTGCTTTGGAACATTGAGATCGTCGCATTGGGGCTGACGACGGGGTCAACCCGCGCGTTTAAAATCTGAGTTAGATATTGCGATTGGCCCGCGGGATTTTTGTCGCGCATGACAAAGACCGCCAGCGCCAGAAAAATGGCAATCGAAGCGCTCCCCGCCCAGAGCATCCGCCGAACCGGCCGCCAGTCCCAGCCCCGCGCAGTCTCGGCGGCACCGAATCGGCCCATTTGCTCGGCGTTTTCTCGAGCAATGCGCTCGCGCAGCTGATGCGAGAAAAACTCTTCGTTGGACAACGCAGGCGCGACAAGCTCGCGTCTCAAAAGTGCGCCGAGTTTCTTCACCGCTGTTCTCTCCGCTTCCGCGGCTGGTTTATCCGGCAGGGACGCCTCGAACTCGGCCAGCTCCTTACCGCTCAGTTCGCCATCGACCCAGGCTGTCCACTTTTCTTCAAACGTTTTCATACAGATCCTTCAACAAGTTTTGCAATTTCTTGCGGGCATAGAACAGGCGCGACATGACGGTGCCGATGGAGCAACCCAGTGTTTCGGCGATTTCATGGTACTGCAGACCCTCAATCTCCTTCATCAGAATCACGGCGCGATGCTCAGGCGAAAGCTGAGCGATGGCGCTGTCGATTCGCGCCCGAATCTCGCTCCGCTCCATCCTTTGGTGGGGCAATGCCTCCGCTCGGGGCACTGTCCGTGAAGCCGGATCGACTTGCCTGAGCTGAACAGCGTCATCGAATTCGCTGCCTCCGCCTTTGATTTGTTTCTTGCGCAGCCAGTCGATCGTCACGTTCATGACGATGCGGTAAATCCAGGTGTAAAAGGATGAGCGTCCCCGGAAACGTCGAATGGACCGCCACGCTTTGAGGAAACTGTCTTGAGCGAGGTCCCACGCGTCCTGTTCGCTGTGCACCATGTTTTGGATCATGCCGAATACTCGTGTTCGGTAGCGCCGCACCAGCTCGTCGAACGCCTCGGTGTCGCCCGCCTGACATCGCTGCACCAGGTCGAGTTCAGACACATCGGGCTGAGCCAGAGTCGCTTCCTTCTGCATGGTTGGACGCAGCGGGCCTTATTTCATTCAACCCCGGAAGCTCTCGGGACCGAACCGACGCCGCCATTCGCCACGATATTGGCCCATCAGGCTGACGATCCCGTCGCGCACCTGGAAAAGCCGCTGTTGCAGCGTGACGTATTGCGACAGATCAAGGAGGCCCGTCGGTTTGCGAAGTTGCGCCGCTGCCTCCATGGCGATCGAGATTTCCTTTAAGGCGCGCTTGAGGTAGGCAATGGTCATGCCGATTCCATCTGCGCTGTCTCCGCTCAGCGCGGCTGCCAGCTTGGCGCTGGCCAGCGCGGCGTGCGTGGCCAATTTCACCGCCGCCGGTTCGTTTTGAAGAGCCGCGCTCTGGTCGAACAACTGATCAATCCAGATCGTGAGCGCAAAGGCGGCGCAATAGAGGGGATGCTCTTGGAACGCGTCGGCGGCTCGGCTCTCGCTTTCTGACAATTCGTCCTCGGCGTCGAGCTCTTCATCCAGCAAAGCGTCCACTTCGGCGCTCCAATCCTGGCGGTCGAGCAACTGAGTCCAGCCCATCTCCCGCGCAATGATTTCGTCCCGGTCCGGATTATCAAGATACGACTCCAGCAGCTGCATGTATTTCTCGGCTTTGCCGTCCTGTTGCTGGAGAAAACGTTCCCACTGATACTCGTCCCACACGCCCTCGGGCACGCCATCGTCGCCGGCCATGTCAGACTAAACGCCAGCTTCCTTGTACGCGCAAAAAGTTTCCGCCGCACCGCGGAGAATCAAAGACGGCCGCAAAATCTACACCGGCGCCGGGCCGGACAGTTGCCGTTGCGTTTGCAACCGCAACTGTCCACACGCGGCGTCAATCTCGTGGCCTTTTTCCCAGCGCAGCGTCGCGGGAATTCTGTGGCTGCGCAAAATGGAAAGAAATTTCTCCTGAGATTTGCGCGACGGCCGCGACCAAGGCAACCCGGTCACGGTGTTGTACGGAATCAGGTTCACTTTTGCGGAGACTCGCGCGGCGAGCCGGGCCAGCAGACGCGCCTGTTCAGCGCTGTCGTTGAGGCCGGCGATCAAAATGTATTCAAACGTCAGTCGCTGTTTTCTGCGCGCCGCATAGTACTGGCAGGCAGCCAACAGGGCCTCGATGTTGTAGCGCCGGTTGATTGGCATGATCTGATTGCGCACATCGTCCGTAGCCGCATGCAGTGAGAGAGCGAGGCGAATCTGCAACGGCTCCTCGGCGAGCTTGCGAATCTGCGGCGCCAGACCGCTGGTTGAAACGGTAATATGCCGCGCGCCGATGCCCAGTCCCCACGAGGCATTCATGATGTGGATTGCGCGCAGCAGGTTTTGAAAATTCGCCAGCGGTTCGCCCATTCCCATGAAAACGACGTTATCAATCTTCTCCCTGCTCCGTTCCTCGATGGCGATGATTTGGTCCACCATTTCGCCCGCATCCAGATTGCGTCTGAACCCGTCCAGGCCGCTTGCGCAAAACTTGCAACCCAGCGCGCAGCCAACCTGTGTGGATACGCAGACCGTCCGGCGATCGGACCTCGCGTCCGGGTCGCGCGATGCCGGAGACGCCGGGATGAGAACCGACTCGATCAAATTGCCGTCGGCCAGTCGAAAAAGAAATTTGCGCGTGGAATCGCTGGCCCCGAGCACGCGCACGACTTCAACTTTGCTGAAGGAAAATTGCTCCAGAAGCTTCTGTCGCAACGACCGGGAGAGATCGGTCATTTGCTCCGGGTGATCCACGCGCTTTTTGTAAATCCAGTTGAAGATTTGCTCCGCGCGGTAGGAGGGTTCGCCCATCTTGTGGAGGCCCCGGGCCAGTTCGCTCAACAGAAGCGATTTTATGTTTTTTTTGCGGGCGCTGAGCGGAGGGGACCCGCCCGCGCCGGTGGTTGCGTACGGGATGGCCGTGCTTAGCTTCATGCGCGTGAGCAAGTCTGCGGCGCTTTTGGCAATCGCGCTACTGGCGTTCCTGCTTTCCTCCTGTGCATCAATTGGCGATTCTTCCTCATCTGATTATTCCAACCCAGCGCCGGCCTCCGCCGTTCCCGGAGAGACGACATCCGACGATCGCTACGCGCCGGGCCCGCCCGGATCCAGCGGCAGCATCCGCTGGTAATGCGGCAAAGGATCATCAGTTCCCATTAAGGAAATTTAACAGCGCCTCGTACACGCCCGCGCCATGGGCATTGCGGGCCACGTAACCGCCCGCGTTACGCACGACCGTTTGCACTTCGGCGATGGCGTTGGCCGGGCAGGATGGCATCGCGGCGACCGTGCCGTCCAGCATCGAAATGTCATTGTAATGGTCGCCCGCGGCAAAGATGTTTTCCCGCGGCACCTGGATCAAGCGAGCCAGCTCCGCCAAGGCGGCGCCCTTGTGATAATCCGCGTGACAAAACCGGAGATAAACCGTGTTGCGCTGGTAGTCGAGCTTGGGATGCGCCGCGCGCGCCTGTTCGATGAACCGCGTGATGCGATCCATTTCTTCGTCGCTTTCCGCCACCAGGCCTTCGAGACCCTCGGAGTTGTAAATAAGCCGCGCCTTTGTTTCGCGGTTCACGAAATCCACAACCTCGGCCAGCACCGCATGCGCCGAAGAAAACAGTTCGGCGTGCTCCCGCGCGCACCGCTCATTCCAATCGCCAAGGGGCTCCCATTTTGCTCCGTCTCCCGCCGGACGAAAAACCTCGCGCTCGGTGGTGAGAATAAAATCCGGACGAATGGGGAAAGCGAACTCCGACAGGCCGATTTCCAGCGAATCCACAGAACGACCGGTATTGATCGCCCAAATCGTCCCCGTCTGCTGCAAGTCGCGAATCAATTCCATGCATTGCTCATGGAGAACCGGCGCGCCGTCGCGCGACACAAGCGTGCCGTCGAAATCGAGGCTCAGCAGGCGGATCGGGCAGGGCATGACGCAAATTAACTTAGGAATTGATTTTGGGGGCGCAATAACCTCGATTTAGCGAGAACTGAAAACACGGGCAGGAAACGATGATCAAATCAGCATACCAACTTGCCCTGGAAAGACTGGGGAAAACTTCGCCCACGGTGGCGCTCACCGACGAGCAGAAAAGACAACTCGCCGAGATCGATTCCAAACATCGCGCCAAAATCGCGGAGCGAGAAGTTTACCTGAAAGACCAGATCCGCAAGGCGCAGGTCGCTGGCAAATTGGATGAAGCTGAGACTCTGCAAAAGCAGCTGGCTTTGGAAATCCGCCGTTTGCAGGAAGAGTGCGAAGCCCAAAAGGAAAAATTGCGGGCTAGCTTTAAGTCCGGTTAGCGTGCGCCGGGAGCGCTTTGACCCGGCCGCGAAAAGGGCGGCGCTTTTTATCTGGGAATCGATGGCTCGGCGCCGGGAGCGCCCGATTTGCGCCGTTCGCGTCTGGGCAGATCCGGATCCAAAAATCCCAGCATGTGGGCGCGTTTGATGGTGCGCACCCCTTCCCGCTTTTGCAGCTCGGCGATTTGCTGCCGGAACTTTTCCATCCTTGTCCAGTGCACTTTCGGCCGGAAATGGTGCTCGGCATGATACCCGTTGTAAAAGAAGAGCCAGTTATAAATTTTCCCGTAACTACTCACTCCCCACGCAATGGGCTTATCCGGGTTGGCGCCATAGTGGCGGTAATAGCCGTTGAGGTAACTGAAGCAATGGCCCAGATACCAGAACGGCAAAAAGTAGAGTATGAAGCGCCAATTGATAAAATGAATCGGCCGGGTGGGCACAACAGCGGCCATCGCCAGCAACGCAGCGGCAAAGGCGGCCAGCTCGACGTTGCCCCAGAATAAATCGCCATTGTTGCGTTTGCGCAGTTCTCTGCGGATCGCGCCCAGGTCGTCGCGGAAAAAACTTAAAAAGACGTAGCTCCATGGATTTTCCGGCTCGCCGTCGTGGCCGTGTCTGTAAATGGAGAGCCAGTCGATCGTCTGGCCATGTTCATCGGGCCGATCCGAGTTCCCCTTGTGATGCTGCATGTGGACCGCGTCGTAATACGTCTGGGAAAAACCGCACGCGATCGATTGCGTCACTCCAAAGAGGCGATTCAAAATCCGAGACCGAAAAAAGGGATTGTGAATGAAGTTGTGCCCCACGCCATTGATGTTGGCGTTCACCATCAGCGAGTACACAAAGCCCAGAATGAGCATCACCCACAGCGGCGCGTGTGGGAACAAAAAATACAGCCCGAAAAAATATGCCAGATGAAAAAGTCCCGCCGCCGCGGGGAGCGCGTCCCAGCGCGTATGAGCGAAGAGGCGCGAATTTGTGGTCGGTCGCTCAATGCGAATCGCTTCAGCACTCATCGAAAACTCCCCACTTTCGCGAAGATCAACCAAATTGGCAACTCTCCCGACCTCGGGCGATGCGCCGATTTCGAGACGACGCCGCGGCCACTTCCAGTAAAAATTCTCAGCGCCAGTGAGCATCAAAAGCCGGCCCGCATCGGCCGTTCGGTTTTGAGGATTGCCAACGCGGGCAGAGCGCGGATAACTTTACGGCGCTTCATGTTTGCGCTTCAGCCAGAATTGAAAATTTTCAGCGGCTCGGCCAATCGCGATCTGGCGGAGCGCATCTGCAAATACGTTGGCGTGCCGCTGGGACAGGCCACCGTCAAATCGTTTCCCGACGGCGAAACCTATGTGCGGATCGAAGAAAACATCCGCGGCCACGATGTGTTTATCATTCAACCGACCTGTCCGCCCACCAATCAGCATCTGATGGAGCTGTTAATCATGGTGGACGCCGCGCGACGCGCCAGCGCAGACCGCATCACGGCGGTGATTCCCTTTTTTGGGTATGCCCGGCAGGACCGCAAGGATCAGCCGCGCGTGCCGATCACGGCGAAGTTGGTGGCAAACCTTCTGAATGCCGCAGGTGTTCACCGCGTGTTGACCATGGATTTGCACGCCCAGCAGGTGCAGGGCTTTTTCGACATCCCGGTGGACCATCTCTACTCGCTGCCGATTTTGATCCGCTACCTGCGCAAACGCCTCAAAGGCAAGACCACTACCGTTGTTTCCCCCGACCTTGGCGGTTTGAAGATGGCCTCGGCCTATGCCGAAGCCCTCGGAGCAAATCTGGCCATCGTAGCCAAGGAACGCAAAAGCGCCACGGAAACAGAAGCGCTCTATTTGATCGGCGACGTGGCGGACCGGGACGTGCTCATGGTGGACGATTTAACCGAAACGGCCGGCACGCTGACCTCCGCCGCTGAACTGGTGAAAAAACACGGCGCTCGCGATGTCTTTGCCGGCGTGGCGCACGCCGTGCTTGTGGATGTAGCCATTCCGCGGTTGCAAAAATCCCAAATCGCTGAATTAATTACCACGAACAGCACGCCGGTGCGCACCGTGGAAGGATTTAAGATCACGGTGTTATGCGTTTCCGAGTTGCTCGGAGAAGGCATCAAGCGGATTCATAACGACGAATCGGTCTCGTCGCTGTTCAAGATCGAGAACGGTACCAATGGCAACGCAAGTTAAGTTAAAAGCGCAACCGCGCCGTCAGGTGGGGCACTCCGCGGCGCGCAAGCTCAAGGCGCGCGGCCTTGTGCCAGCGATCGTGTACGGAGG
>Ga0209810_1004267_pt1 | contig 13965 bp, 9 predicted proteins | sample Coa_R1_7_FD_187159 | JGI IMG/M metagenome (GOLD analysis project Ga0209810, IMG submission 187159) | Surface soil microbial communities from Centralia Pennsylvania, which are recovering from an underground coalmine fire - Coalmine... | ecosystem: Environmental > Terrestrial > Soil > Unclassified ...
ACCGGCCAGCCTAGCACCTGCGCGATATCGCCCTCCGTCAGATCGGCGCCGTAGCGCAAGGCAATGACGCGGCGCTGATCGGCGTTGAGTCGGGCCAGCGCCTGCCGCACCTCCTCGCGCCGCGCGATTTGCTCCTGCATATCTTCAGTATGCGCGGCTGACACAGCATAGCTCTCACGATCAATAGCATCGTCGAGAGAAAGAGAGGATGGCTGGAGATAGCTGCGTTGTTGCTCCATTACATCCAGCGCATGGCGATAGAGGATGCGCATGAGCCAGGGACGAAAGGGACTGCCGCACTTAAAGCGAGGTAGCCCGCGCCAGGCCAGAAGAAATGCGCCCTGCGTGATCTCTTCAGCCAGCGCACGCTGGCGGCAGAGGCGCAAAGCAGCGGCCATCGCCACGGCATGATGCGCTTCCCAGAGCTGCTGAAACGCATCCTGGTCGCCCCGCGTCGCTTTTGCAATCAGATCATCCTCAATGGTCATTACCACATACGACCTCTCTTCTCTTCTGTAGATGTACTACGGAAAGAGATGGCCGAAAGGTTCCCGGCAATGAGAGGATTACCGCTCTTCGCAGTTCGCGAAAGAATAGAGAAATAGATATGATATGCTGTATGTACTATCAAAAAGCAACTCGGCCATGCCATGAGCAGATACAGTGAAAGGAATAGCGAGATGTTTTATATCGGCTGCCCTGTCTGGGGATATAAAGAGTGGGTGGGAAATTTTTTTCCAACACATACACCACAGAACGCCTTCCTGCGCCTGTATAGCCAGAAATTTAATACGGTTGAGGGGAATACGACGTTTTATGCCACCCCCGATGAAGAGACGGTGGCGCGCTGGCACGGTGAGACGCCAGAGGGCTTTCGTTTCTGCCCGAAGATCTCACGCGCCATCAGCCACCGGCCAGGCACAGGCTTGCAGGCAACACAGGCGGAGACCCTGGCTTTTACGGATCGCCTGCGCGGCCTGGGCAACCGCCTGGGGCCGATGTTTCTTCAACTGCCTGCGTCGTTTTCGCCGCAGCACCTTCCGGCGCTGGAAACATTTCTGGACTTCTGGCCCGCAGACCTGCAACTGGCGGTCGAAGTGCGCCACCCCGCCTTTTTCGCCGAGCCGCACGAGGCAACGTTGAATGACTTGCTGCGCGCGCATAAGGTAGCGCGCGTCATCATGGATAGCCGCCCAATACGGGTAGGTTCCGGCGAGGAAAAGCGCATTATGCAGGCTCGCGAGCGCAAACCGGATGTGCCGGTGCATATCGCCCTGACCGCCAGTTTCGTCCTCCTGCGCTATATCGGCAATCCCTCGGCGGCAGTGAACGAACCATTTCTCAATACGTGGGCCGGATACCTGGCACAATGGCACAGGCAGGGCATCACACCCTACGTTTTTTGCCATTGCCCCTTCACGGTTCACGCGCCAGAAATATGCACCTCCCTGTACCAGAAAGTGGCTGATCTGACGCCGCTCCCGCCGATCCGACCGCCTTCCGGTAAAGAGGAGGCGGCCATTACGGGGTTGGAGCAGGCACGAATGTTTTGAGAGCGGCAACATTGCTCGCACCAGCGAGCAATTTCTTGCGCGTCACCTCGGTAAAAATTTGCTTCGGCTTGCTCAGCGCAATCACCTTACGGTAAATCTTCACATACTTTTCCGCCATGACGCGCGCCGAGAAATGGCGATCAACATGCCTGCGCGTCGCTGCCCGGTCAATCTCATCGATGCGCGGGATAAATTTGACCATTTCATCAACGTCATGCACGAGAAAGCCCGTTTTGCCATGTACGATGATCTCTGGCGCGGCACCGCGAGGGAACGCGATGACAGGACAGCCCAGCGCCATTGCCTCAATCATCACCATGCCAAAGGGTTCCTCCCAGACAATAGGATTAAGAAAGCCGCGCGCACCGCTGAGCAGGTCAATCTTCTGCTCCATGTTGACCGGGCCGATGTACTGTATCTGCTCGCCATCGATCAGCGGCTCAACTACCTCCCGATAATACTTGAGCGATTCTTCGGCATGCTGGTCAACAATACCGGCCAGAATTAAGCGGACACCGGCACGCTGCGCAGCTTCTATTGCCAGGTGAACCCCTTTATCCGGCACAATACGCCCCAGCCAGACAAAATGATCCCCACGCTCCTTCGGCACCGGCTTGAAAGTATCCATGGGCAGACCATGATGCACAACCCCCACAAAGTTCAATGGAAATGGAACTTCCTTACGGGCGCGCTCACTGATTGCTACCATTGGCACGTCGGCTGCCCAATCCATATAATATTGATCGGCGTCCCCTGTCCAGCCATCGGGCAGACGATCAAAAGGGAAACGACTGTGTAACGTTGTCACATGCGGCGTCGCCAGCGACGCGCTCAACGGGAAAATGTAGAGATCGGCGCTCGAGGAGAGATGGGTATGCACAATATCAAACTCATCCGCGTGAGCCAGCGCCTTATGCAGGTGATAATATGCTTTCAGGTGCGCTGCCCAGGGTACACCTGAATCGATGAGAGAGCGAGGGAAAAACGAAACCAGCTTCGCTGATGTCCTGGCATCGCCGGGAGCGAATAACGTAACATCGTGCCCCTGTGCTACCTGTTCCTCCACGAGGTTCGATATCACAATCTCCGTCCCACCGTAATTTTTCGGCGGAATAGCGATCCACGGGGGCGCAACATGCGCTATCTTCATATATTTGTCCTTCAGTAGCAAAGCCGCCATGTCCCTGCCGACCGCCTGCACACTGCAAGCGGGGAGCAAGAAACATCTTCTCGCGGCAATGCTTCCACACTACCATGTACAAGCATCCAGGTATTTGATTCAATGTAGACCTCTGAATTGCTTCCCTCTAATATACGAACAACTCCCGTCAAACGGTTACAGTTCTTTGTGAGCATTTCTTCTGTATCTATCCCACAGCATCAATTGCATTGCCTTTCCCCGTCAAGTTAGCATGTTCACTATTTTAACAGGCAACATATCCTCAAAAAAGGGACTTATAGCAATTATAACTGAAATCTCTGTCAATAGATGGGATAAAAGATTGATAAAGGGAAATCAAACAGGGAAGCATAAGCGGAGAGAAAGGATAAAAACTGAATGGAAGCAGTGCGAAGCGAGGAAGACACGACATAAAGGGGAGGCTCAGGGTCTGCTCCTGGCCTCCCCTTTATGCGCAGAGAAGGAGAGAGGATAGTAACTCACCAGTGAACTCTGTTGAGTAACCGGCTACTATGAAATTGTAAGAATACAGCAAATTAGGAGTATCCGCTCCACGGGTTACGCAGTGTGATAAGAACAACTAGCCATACCAGGCGACACGGAGCGAATGCCGCCGTTATCGTCCTATCACAATCCCCCCTTTATAACCCGATACACCAGGTATTACGCCAGTTTGTCGCGCCAGGATTACCAGAATCAGGCCAGTTTCTCCACTTTTTCCCTGTCTCCAGACCCGGTGACAACACATCTGCAGACGCATCACAAAAACGCGCTTCTCGCCTATGCTTGTAGCAACAGATGCGCGACGATTGTGTTGCGCACGCGACAAAAGAAAGCAAAGCGAGAAAGGTGGAAAAACCCATGAGTAAGGAAGCACAACAGGGCAGGGGCGGCGTCGTGATGGATGTAATCGATATTACGAAAAGCCTGCCGCTCGGTCACGAACATATCGAAATTCTGAAGGGTATCAGCTTCCAGATTATGCGCGGAGAGTTCGTCTCCATCGTTGGCCCGTCCGGCTCCGGGAAAAGCACGCTGCTAGGCATTATCGCCGGTCTGGACAATCCCAGCACCGGGCAGGTGTTAATCGATGGCGTGGATATCACGCGCATGAGCGAGTGCAGGCTGGCAGGCGTGCGCAATAGCAAGATCGGCATGGTCTTCCAGGCATTCAACCTGATCCCCACGCTGACAGCGCAGGAAAATGTAGAAGTTCCCCTCTACGTCGGCAAGCACAAAGGTTCGCCCTCTGCGGCAGGCGTAATCTGAATGCCAGCGACGCGGGAACGAACAATGTCCTGATCAGCGACCTGCTGGCGAGCGATGGGCCGTTCCAGATGCAACTGTGAAACCCGGTGATACCATCATCTTTGCCAGCGCAGACGGCAAAACGCTCAAGACCGTCACCATCGTCGGAGTCTATGCGCGCACGCCTATCGTGGGAATAAACGGGACAATGCGTGGGGTGCTGGCAATGAAAATCCTGCAACCTGACATCTTTCAACTGACGAAAGGACTTTTACAGCTCATCGTCTTCAGTATGATCGTTGTCACCACTCTGGCTGCCATTGTCGGCCTGATCTTCGGTTCGCTGAATGCAAAGGGCCTGACCAGACGATTGAAAAGCCTATCTAGCGCAGCCGACAGGTGGAGCGAAGGCGATTTCTCTGCCTTTACTCATGACACATCTCAGGACGAGGTGGGACAACTGGCGCGACAACTCAATAGCATGGCTGCACAGTTGCAACAACTGCTCCAAACGCGGCAGAAGCTTGACCGCACGCAGGCGGCTGTAACGGCATGGCAGCAGGGGCTGATGCAACGAAAACTTGAATCATGAGCCTTGAAAAAGACGCTCTGACGCGTCATACTGCCTTCTTTTATTGATCTTCGGGTCTGGGAAACTCTCTTCCCTCCATCTGCTCAAATGCGTAGCGCAGCGATGGCGGCACGGGGGCGGGGCGACCGATATGATAGTTTGTCCAGACCATCACCGAACGCCCGGTGGCAAAGACGCGCGTGTGGTCGTCGATATCGCGAATTTGATGCTCCATGATGAAGCTGGTGCGGCCTACGTGCGCCACACGCACGCCCACTTCAGCATGGTCTTCACGAATGAGCGGCAGGTTATAGGTGCAGGAAATCTCTTTGACCAGCAGGCCATAGCGGTGCGCCACCGGCCCCGTCTGAATGCGCGGATTGTGCGGCTCGTCCTCTTCATTTCGTTCCTGGTGGTGTTCTTCTGAAGGCCACTGGTCCAGCCAGGGTTGCAGGTACCTGAAATAGTGGCTTCTCGCCTCCTCAAAATAGATAAAGTAGACAGAATTATTCACATGCGCCAGCGGATCCAGGTCACGAAAGCGAATTTGCAACGGATACCAGCAATGAAATTGTTCTTCCATAGTGTCTCAAACCCTTTCTACGTTCAGTTTTTCCTACATCTTAGCAGATGCCTGCCGCTCAAGACAACTTTTCCCCTGATCTAATCAGCAAATTTGAGCGTAGTCTAGTCTGAAGGAGACAGGAAACGGGATACACTTACTATGCAACAATCTGAAGATCAGGACGCTAAGCGCCGCAAGGCTACTGAATATATTTTATCTTCTATTCACGAGTTAAGCGATGAGGCGCTTATCCGCGCCATTGCAGGAGGAGCCGTCTGGGCAATGGAACCGCTTTACCAGCGTTATAACCGCATCCTCTATTCGCTGGCCTATCGCATGGTCAGCGATCACCAGATCGCCGAAGACTTGCTGCAGGAAGCATTTCTCTCGGTCTGGCGACGGGCAGATTCCTACTCGCCGCAGGCAGGGGCTGTGCGTAGCTGGCTTATTTCTATTGTGCATCACCGTACCATTGATTACCTGCGAAGCCAGCGCCGCCGTTCAACAACAAAGGACACTACTCTGGAAGACGCGGAACAGGACGAGCAACTGGCCTTCCCCGACGTATGGGATGAGGCATGGCGCTCGGTACAGAGCGCGCAGGTACGGGCCGCCATGATGAAACTCTCCCCTGAGCAGCGACAGGTCATCGAACTGGCCTACTTCCAGGGCTGGACACATACAGAAATCGCCGCCAGGTGCAATATTCCCCTGGGAACTGTCAAAGCCCGCATGCGCCTGGGGCTTATGCACCTGAAGCGAACATTGGAACAGATGGGGCTGCACGAGCCATAAACACAAACCCGTAATGGCGAGAGGGGAGCGCCAGTGTACCGACGCTCCCCTCTTCAGTTTCCCCCAGATTAAGACCCATGTGCTGAATCATCAGAGATATCCCCCCCGGATACCCCCCCATGTATCACTTTTATCCCCCACGAGAATATTACTTTATAGCAGGTACCAAACAGGTTGCCAACCTGTTAAGATAGTATTGAATATAGCAATTTCCGGTTAAGAAAACTCCATCCCCCTGAAAACGGGAAAGAAAGAAGGGTAACAAGCGTGTTTAGTGAAGTAACACAGGTACAGTATCGTAGAACCGTTGGCAAAGAACATATCTGGAGCGTGGGAGAAGAGACGACATCGCCCTGTCTGCTGCTGGGAGCCGTCCTGGGCGGCGAAGTGCTGCGCGTGCGCCTGCTGCGCGGCAATCATTTCGATGATGTGCGCTACCAGCTTGCCGATGGCGGGCCGGGAACGCTGCCCTATCACTCCTGGATGGTCGTCAAAGGCGACGAGGATTGGCCGACCTTCGTGAGCGGGAAGCAGGCGGTGGAGATGCTGGAACCATACCTGCACGGTTTCTCCTATTCTGACACCTCCCTGCGTCTGTCGCGTCCGCTGGCGAGCAAAGAACGTATCTTCGGGCTGGGCGAGCGCACGGGCAGCATGGATAAGCGAGGGCAGGCATTCCCTATCTGGAATGTCGACCCTCCCCGGCACCATACAGCAGCGACGGAAAGCATGTATGCCTCCATCCCCTTCTATATCAGCTACCACCCGGCAAGTGGCAGATGCTACGGCGTGCTGGTCGATTCAACCGGGCGCGTGGAGATGGACCTGGGGCGAACAAACGAGGATTTCGCTAGCATGACGGTGCAGGGTGATAGCCTCGTGGTCTATTTTTTCGTCGGCCCCACCCCTGCTGCTGTACTGCGCCAGTACACCGAGCTGACAGGCCGTATGCCCCTGCCGCCGCTCTGGTCAATCGGCTATCAGCAATGTCGCTGGGGCTACCGCAGCCAGGAGCGCGTCAGCGAGGTTGCGGCACAGATACGCGCCGGTCATCATCCCTGCGACGCCATCTGGCTCGATATTGACTATATGAATGGCTATCGCAACTTCACCTGGGACCCACAACGCTTCCCTGACCCGAAACAGATGGCACACAATCTGCACGAGCAGGGCTTCCACCTCGTCACCATCCTCGACCCCGGCACAAAGATTGATGAAGACTACTTTGTCTACAAAGAGGGTATGGAACACAACTACTTCTGCCGCTACCAGAACGGCGAACTGTTCGTGGGCAGTGTCTGGCCCGGCCCGTGCGTCTTCCCGGACTACTCACAGGCAGCGGTACGCGAATGGTGGGGCAACCTCTACAAACTACTGCTCGACCAGGGCGTGGACGGCATCTGGAACGATATGGACGAACCTGCCATGACCAGTATGATGATACAGGGCGAATCTTCCCTGCACGGCACCACGATGAGTCTGGAAGTGTTGCACCGCGCCGGTGGAGACGAGCCAACAGGCCCCGATGGCCCGCCCGTCCTCCACGAGTTCTTCCACAACGCCTACGGTCTGGAAATGACGCGCTCCACGCACGAAGGCTTGCTGCGCCTGCGCCCCAACACCCGCCCGTTTGTGCTGACCCGCGCCGGCACCGCAGGTACCCAGCGTTTCGCGGCCATCTGGACCGGCGACAACGACAGCACGTGGGAACACCTGCTGATGGCCATGCCGATGTGCATGAATCTCGGCATGAGCGGCATCCCCTTCGTCGGCGCCGATATCGGCGGCTTCTGGGATAAAAGCGATGGTGAATTGCTGGTGCGCTTTGCCCAGCTCGGCGCCTTCTTCCCCTTCTGCCGCAACCACAACTCACTAGAAAGCCCCGATCAGGAACCCTGGGCCTTTGGCGAACCCTATGAAAGCGCCTATCGCAAGGCCATCGAGACACGCTACCGCTTTATGCCCTATCTCTACACACTCTTCCGCCAGGCCAACCTGACCGGCGCGCCTATCATGCGCCCTCTCTACTATCACTTCCCCCAGCATGAAGAGGCCCTCGACATCGAGTCCGAGTTCCTGGTCGGCGAAGTCCTGCTCTCCGCGCCCATCTACGAACAGGGCGCGACAAAGCGCAACGTTTACCTGCCATCCGGTCTCTGGTACAGCTACTGGGACAACCAGGAATATCCCGGCGGCGGCTGGACAGAGATCGAGGCCCCGCTTGATCGCTGGCCCCTGCTGGTACACAACAACAGCATCCTCGTCACCGGGCCGCTCATGCAGTACACCGGCCAGATACCCACCGACCCGCTGACCATCACCTGCTACATGGCTACCGACGGCCAGGCCAGCTACACCCTCTACGAAGACGATGGCACTTCTCTAGACTATAAGAAAAACGCCTTCGCCGAAACCACCATCAGTTGCCGCGTCATCGGCGACCTCGCCATCGTAGAAATCGAAGAGTTCTGGGATAATTACCGGCCCACCCGCGACTGGTACGAGATTAACGTCCACGTCGGCAACCGCACGCTCACTGAGCATGTGAAAGCCGGACAGGGGAAGGTTCTGGTGCATTTGCAAGGGTAATAGCTCACCTGTATCCTATGCTACATGTACGCAGGCCGTCCAACCAGGCCACCTGCGCGCGCCCAGGCTACCCGCCGTCCAACCTGGCCACCCGCCCAACCAGGCCACCCGTCCAACCAGGCCACCCCTGGCGGGTGGCCTGGTTGGACGGGTGGCCCGCGACCGGCGACCGATGCCTGGTTGGACGGGTGGCCCGCGACCGGCGACCGATGCCTGGGGACAGCCAGGCGCGCCTGATGCGTTTGCTGGTGATATCACTACCATTGCACAACCTTATCGCCCAGCTCACCGATAAAGCGTGACTCCGACCCTTTCACAGTCAGCAGGTAGAGGGCCTCGGCGGCGCGGGTCATGCCAACGTAGCAGACGGTGCGCTGCTGCTCGATGAAGAGTTGCGCCTCCTCCGGCTCGGCATGGCGCAGACCCTGCGTTGAAGGCAATGTGCCGGATGTCAGGCCAAGCAGAAAGACGACAGGGAATTCCAGTCCCTTCGCGGAATGGATGGTCAGAATCTTTACCCGTTCTTCCAGCAGATCAAAGTCGCTGTCTTTATGATAGACGGTGCGCAGCCCGGCCCGCTCTAATTCTCGTTTGCACTGCTCGCACAGCGCGTTCGTGGGGCAAAGTACGGCGAAATCGGAGAGGCGAAAAGTCTGGTCGGCCACCAGATCAAGAATACGGTCTCTTAATACCTCTAACTGATTATATGGACTTGTAGCCTTGATGACTATAGGAAATGCGCCCTGCCTCTGCGTCCATTCAGGGTCGACGTACTCGTTTGATGAGCGCATGAGGGTATTCTGTTCCAGCAGGTAAGCAGCAGCTTCGGCAATCTGGCGCGTGTTGCGGAAGTTCTTGCGTAGAATGGCTGTGCGTCCGCGCGCCTGTACGCCTGCCTGCTTCCATGAAAAACCGCGCGAGTAGAGCGTCTGGGCCGCGTCCGCCAGAATCATGATACTGCTCCTGGCAGGCAAGCCACCAGATAAAGGCGCGACCAGTTGCTGGATGATGCGCAGATCAACCGGCAGCAAATCCTGAGCCTCGTCAACAATGATATCATCATAGGGTAGTTCCAGCGGCGCTTCCTGCAGGGCGCGCATCGTCAGCAGCGCCACATCCGACCAGTCATGAATAGCCCGTTGGGCGAGGCGGCGCTGGTAAGTTTCGTAGACCTTCCACACCACTTCTCGCTGCTTCTGGCTCAGGGCGGTCTTGCGGCCATAGCGTTCTACCTCTTTATACTCCTCGAAGCTCTGCACTCCCAGCCCCTTGATGACGCGCCGGATTTCTTCCGCGAAAAACTCCTTCTCACGCTGCAAAACGGGCGCGCTCACTCGCCTGCGCACCTCTATCAGTGCTTCATCAAGCTGGTGCGAACTCTCATCGCTCACATTCAACCTTACGGAACGCCGACGCAGAAAACCTGCCATCCATTGATGCAAAGTCATGACAGAGAGATTATCGGGCAGAGGGCCAATCAGTTCCTCTATCAGCGACTTTGTGACAGAGGAGAGCGTGCGATTGTAGGTGAGGACAAGAACACGCCGCCCCTGTTCCGCCAGCCGGATGGCGCGATAGACGCCGACCGTTGTTTTGCCAGAGCCAGCCGCCCCTTTGAGCAAAATCAAGGGCGTTCGCTCCATATCCACAAATTGCTGCTGTTCCGGGCGCTGCAGGTTGAGCATCAGGCGCTTAATCTTCCCTTCACAGTAGCCCTCGAACCGATCCAGCGTCGTGCGAAACAGCAGGCGCGACGAGTCGAACATTACCTCTTCCAGTTCAGGCGAGGTACTCAACTCTTCCAGCCACAGGCGCGTCCGCTCAGGCAGGCCGGGCAAGCTCAATGCTTTTTCGAGCGAAGGCGCGTTCTTGAGCGGCAGAATCAGGTGAGCCGGGACACCAAGTACACGCAGGTGAGCAGTCTGGAAATAGGCAAAACCATTCGGCGTTCCCTGCGGCACCTGGACAGGCGTTTCTGGCTGTTTGTCGGGAAAGAGCGCAGCCTGTCGGGCCGGTTGAGCTGGAGAAGGTAGCTCAGCAGATGGAGTTGACGGCGATTCCGGCATCTCCATACGACTGAAACGGGTGTGAGCGGCAAATCCGCGCAGGTGCGCGTGATCGACAATGCTATGGCTTCCCAGATCCCAGAGCCTCAACACCCCATCCTTCACCTCAAATAACAGGCGCATATTTGCCGTAATATAGCAATCCCAGATATCCGCTTTGATCTTCTGCAACTTATGCACCTGCAGCGATGGATGGGCCGGGTTATCCGCGAGCAGACGTATTTTGCTCAATACGGTCTTCCGCATCGACTCTGATAGCTGCCTTAACGCCTGGTCAACTGTTTCGGTCGCGAGGATTTCGACTGCCATAGTATTCTTCTCCCTCAACCTCTTGTATATACAAACACTTTAATCTCTAATCACAACCACTGTCAAGTCCTATTCCGGTTGTCAGGGCCCATGAGAACATGCTATAGTATGGTTCCGTGTTTAGAACATATTTCTTTCAAGAAGTGAGGAAGCGAATCGTCATATGTCCTTGCATAACGCAGGCAATAACCATAAGCAAATAGCGAACAATCGTCTTGCCACAGGCGCGACGAAAACAGCCGACAAACCCCATAAAGCAGAGAGCAAAGCTTTTGTTGCCAATCCCCAGCAGGAGGCAGCTATCGCTCATACCACCGGCCCTGCTGCCTTTATCGCGGCGGCAGGAACGGGAAAAACTTCGATTCTTGTGCAGCGACTTGTGCGCCTGATCGCAGACGAGCAGGTTGCGCCAGAGCGTATCCTGTGCGTAACCTTTACGCGCGCCGCCGCCGATGAGATGGAGAAGCGCGCGTTGAAGGCGTTGAAGGCGCGTGGCTTCGCGGCAAAGGATGTGAAGGGGCTGCGCGTCGTGACCTTTCACGGGCTGGGCCACCAGATGCTGCGCGAGAAATTGCAATGGAAGCCGCAGGAATTGAATGCGCGCCTCATCAGCGGGGAGCCGCGACAGTGGCTGGCGGAGGATATCCTGCGTCCCTGGCGCAGCAACCGCACGCGCGGCATGAACTGGGAGGTGGAGATACTGGATGTGCTGAGCGCAGTTGACCGGGCGAAAGAAGCTCTGGTGCGGCCAGAGCAATCGGCCTCGTTTTTCCACTCCGAACTCGTGCTGGACGCCAACCTTGCCGAACGCTATCAGGAATTTTTCGTGCATTACGAACAGACAAAACAGAAAGAAAAACTCTATGATCTCTCCGACCTGATCTACGTGCCATTGTTGCTATTGGAAAGCAGCCCGAAATTTCGCAAAAGCTGGCAGGAACGCTACCAGCACTTACAGGTCGATGAGACACAGGATACGAACCCATCGCAGTACCGGCTCATCCAGTATCTTGCGGCCTCGCATCACAACGTGGTGGTGGTAGGCGACCCCGACCAGGCCATTTACCAGTTTCGCGGCGCCAGCCCTGAAGCCTCGATTCTCTCCTTCCGCACCATGTATCCCGAAGGAACCATCTACCGTATCGAGCATAACTACCGCTCGACGCCGCAGATTCTTGAGGCCGCCAACCGCCTGATCAGTCACAACGAAGCCACACCCGGTTTCGAGAAACAGTTGCGGCCAACACAACCGGATGGCGCGCCGGTACTGGTCACCGCCTATGAAGATCAGGAAGCGGAGGCCAACGGCATTGCCGACAGGATCAGGATGCTTGTACGCGGCTGGAGCGAGCAAGGCGAATCGCTCTCGTACCGCGACATCTTCGTGCTTTCGCGCACCAACCATCACCTGGCCTCGCTGGAAATTGCCCTGGCGCGCCAGCATATCCCCTATCGCACAGTGGGCGGCTCGTCCTTCTTCAAACGCAAAACCACCCGCGACATCCTGGCCTACCTCGCGCTGATCGACGGCGAGCGTGTCTATCACGAATACCTGGCGGCGCGCTCTGGTCCGCAGCCGCCAAAACGGGAAGATGTGTTCACGCCCATCCATTGCGGCGAACAGAACGCGGCCTTCAGAACGGTGGCCAATATCCCCTCGAACAGTTATTTTGCGCGCACCGGCAAAACGTCGCACCGCTTCACGCCCACACTCTTCGGCACGCTGAGCGCACACGCAGGCGGAGAACCGCTCCTGCCATTTTACCAGGAACACCCCTACGTCATCCCCGCAGAATACCAGCCCGGCATCAAAGACTTCGTAGGGTTGATACAGCACGTCCACGCCGAATGTCAGAATCGCCCGGCGGAGGCCATTCGACTCGTGCGTCAGCTTGCCTACGATTTGCACCTGCGCCACTGTGATGGTAAGCACCAGGATGAACAGAGCGAAGAGCGAGAGACCCCTGCGCACCGCGAAGAGGTACGCCCTGAAGGCCGCTATGACGAACTGGAGGAACTGACGCAGATCGCCGCGCGCTACTCCACCATTCGCCAGTTTCTCAACGGCATGGCGCAGCTCAAAGAGCAGGCGGAAGATAGCAGCAAGAACAAACGCGACTGCGTCAGCCTGATGACGGTCCACAAATCAAAGGGACTGGAAAGCGCTGTCGTTTTTGTGATGGGGCTGACCGAAGGTATCTTCCCGCATCGCCGCTCTTACACAATGGCCGAAGACGATAGCCCGGTCATCCTCTCCGGCCTCGCCGAGGAACGCCGCCTCGCTTACGTTGCCTTCACCCGCGCCCAACGCCTGCTCTTCCTCTCGTGTATCTTGCGTTACAGGGGCGGAGATGCCGTTGCCTCGCGCTTCATTCAAGAAGCTGGCCTCAAGCCAACCGATGAAGATGGCATTCTCAATCCCTACCTGTTTCGCCGGGATGGCTCGCCGCGCAGGCTCAGTCCTCTGGTGACAACTCCCGGCCTGTTCGACCAGTCCGCTCTTTAAGGGCGGGCTGGTTACTCCCTGTAACAGATATTGCTTGCATTCTGTGAATAACTCCCTGTTCATCCGGGCAAATGTCCCTTTTGTTCCTGCTAAAATTCCCGACAGGAAACCTTGACGAGAAGGGAAGCGACATGGTATGCTCAATACAGAAATGTAACAGTGGTTTCAATCAAGGCAATTTTCGTAGAGAAATGTAACATCTGTACGCTGAGCCTTGTGAGAACACTGACGAACGAAACACTGTAGTACGCGAGAGGTGCCGCTTGGATTATCGTATTTCGCTGGTTGGCCTGTTTATCGGCTTCCTGGTTGGTCTGACGGGAATGGGTGGCGGCGCGTTGCTGGCTCCCATTATGATCTTAATCATGCGTGTCCCCCCTGTCTGGGCGGTCGGCACCGATATCACTTATTCAGCAATCACCAAAGCCCTCGGCTCGGTTGTGCATATCCAGCAAAAGACGTTCAGCGCAAAAAACCTCAAGATCGCCTTCTGGCTTGGCTGCGGCAGCGTCCCGGCCACCATTCTCGGCGTCGGGCTGGTGCAGTACATTCGCAGAAATTACGGCGATGTCGTCAACGGCAT
>Ga0209810_1004270_pt1 | contig 13947 bp, 12 predicted proteins | sample Coa_R1_7_FD_187159 | JGI IMG/M metagenome (GOLD analysis project Ga0209810, IMG submission 187159) | Surface soil microbial communities from Centralia Pennsylvania, which are recovering from an underground coalmine fire - Coalmine... | ecosystem: Environmental > Terrestrial > Soil > Unclassified...
AGACGATGTCGGCGTCGAGCACCGAGCTGTAGGACTCGCGCTCGCCGACCTGGCTGAAGAAGGCCCCGCGGGTGGCCTCGTCGGCCAGGTTGACCTCGCCCGGGCCGATCAGGGCGCTGTCGCTGCCCCGCTGCCAGAGGTCGTGGACCACGCAGGCCAGGAACTGGAGCGCGCCCCGGGTGCGCTGGTAGCTGGGCAAGCTGCCCCAGCGGTGGTGCATGAGGTCGAGCAGCTCGGGGTGGAAGGGGTAGGCGGCCAGGATGCGCTCCTCCAGGCGCCGGGCCTGATCGTCCGCCTCCCGGCGGGCGTCCTCGGTCTCCGCCTCGGCTCGCAGCTGGCGGTGGAGCAGGTCGGCGTAGGCCTGGGCCACCTGGCGGCGCACGGCCGGGTCGCCCAGGTCGGCGAACAGGCGCCGCTGCACCACCCGCATGACCTCGTCGCCGCTCACCGGCTCGCGCTTGGCGTCGACCCGGCTGACCAGGTGCTCCAGCTCGCTCAGCAGCCCCTCCGCCCCCGCCGCCTCGCCGGCGCTGGCCTGGAGGCTGGAGACCATGGCCGTCTGGGGGCGGGTGTTGGCCACCTCGGTCAGGGCCTAAGCGGCGTGCCAAAAATCTTGCGCGTGATCGGCCGGGCCACCGGCCGGGATGGAGGAGGGCGACGAAAACGAAGTCGCCTCGTGGCAATCACCAACCCAACCACGAGGCCACCACGAGCTTGCACCCGAGGTACGCCTTCGCACCGCCCTCCGGATCGCACCCAGCTCCTGGCCCTCCTCCATGGCCCCCTCCGCTTCCCCCTGCGCCTGGTCATGGTCCTGATGTCCCTCGGGGGCTACCCGGCTCCCACCATCGCCGAGCGCTTCGGCCATGCCCCCTCCACCGTGCGGCATTGGATCCAGCGCGGCACCCGTGAGGGCATCGGGGGGCTCAGCGACCGACCCCGGTCGGGGCGGCCGTGGCTGGGCAGCCCCCGGCTCGAAGCGCGCCTCCGACGCCGGCTGGCCGAGCCCCGGGCTTGGACCGTGGCCCGGCTCTGATGAGATCCCCTCAGCGCCGGACCCTCTTCGGGGCCATCGAGCTGGCCCACGGGCGCCGGTCACCACCCGGGCCACCAGCGCCGGCTTCCTTGGGCTGCTGGAGCGGGTGGTGGCCGCCGACCCCTGCCGGCCATCGCCATCCTCCTCGACCACCATCCACCGCTGCCGAGCGGTCACCGGCTGGCGAGGGGAGCATCCCCAGGTCCGGCTCGTCTTCGGCCCCTGCTCCTGCCCTCACCACCCGGTGGAGCACATCTGGGGAGCGCTGAAGACCCACCTGGCCAACACCCGGTCGAGACCATGGCCGGTGGGGTGGATCAAGCCCCTGCCCGCTTTCGGGAGCACAGCCAGGAGCAACTCTTGCGATGTGCCTCGCCCGACCGTCGCCCTGGTTGCCCGAGGGTTTCACGCAGAACGTATGGAAGGCCGCTTTGCCGCTCTCTGCCCGCGGGCGGCTGGGTCGCAGAGGGGAGATGCTGCTGCTGGAGCGCTCAGAGCCCGGCCTCCGCCGGACCGTGGTCGAGCCGCCCCGGCGGGCGATTCTGCTCGAGCACGGCATCTCCGATGGCGCCATCTTCCTGCTGCTGTTGCTGCTGATGCCGGTGGACGGGACGGAATCATGAGCGGGGAGTCGAGGTCCCCTCGGCCTCCTGGATCCGCTCCGGCTCGTCGGCTCGATGAGGTCGACGATGGCGTGGCTGTCCCAGAACCCGGCCGGAAAGCGGCCCGCCGCTTCCTCACAGTTGGTGAAGACCTCCAGGGGGGAATCTCGGTGTTCCCAGCATCTCCTTGAGCCAGGGCAGCGGCTGCCACCACCCCCCATTGTTCCGTCGGCCCTCCCACGGACCACCATGCTCATGTGCGAGCTGGCCAGGATGGTGGGCCCCGGCGAGGTTCCAGCGAGGCGGCCGAAGCGGCGGTCGACGGCTTCTGCCCGGGCCTCCAGGTCGGCCTCTTCCATCCAGCTCTCCAGCTCCGCTATGCCCTCCGCCACTCAGAGGAGTAGACGAGCCGGGCCACCGAGCCGTCGCAGGCGCCGCCGTGGCGAGGCATCCGCTCCAGGAGGTCGCCGGCCCAACCTCGGAGCTGGGCGAGACCGTCCGAGGTGAAGGTCGGTCGGCGGATATCCACACGCAACCAGGCCCATCAGGAGGTCCCCGGCGGTCCATGACCGGAGAGCCAAATGTGGACCCTCGCTTTGACCAGATGGTCAAGCGCAAATGCACCGAGTCCATCGGGCTGATGCCCAGGCGTGCGTGAATTCGAGCCGAGGGCCGCTCGCAGGCGCCGTTTGATCAGCAAAACATAGTTGCAAAAACGGCCAGGGCCTGCCACAATGACCGACGTCACGCGGTTCGGGCAAGGGAGGTCGTTGCATGGTGCAGTCCGCCTCGGAACGGTCGCTCGGCGAGCGGCTCGAGGCTCATGTCGGTCGGTATCTGCAAAAGGTCTGGGATTGGGACGCCTTTCCCGCCAGTCGTGGTTACCCCGAGCTGGCCCGGGCACAGATGCGCTACGTGGGGTCCGGCGGCTCCCCCAAGGCGGGGGACGCGACCACCCTGACGCCGCAGCACTTCACGTGCAGCCTGCTCTACCAGGAGCCGGGCCGCTACGCGGCCGTCCACACCCATGAGATCGAGGAGGTCTTCTTCGTGCTCGAGGGCCGGCTCACGGTGAGCTGGGACTTCGACGACGAGCTGGTCGACGTCGTCCTCGGCCCCGGCGACGCCCTCTGGAACCCGCCCGAGCGCGCGCATGGGTTCCGCAACGACGGCCCCTCGCCGATGACGGCCCAGTTCATGGTCGGGCACCCCAAGCCGATGCTGCCGGCCTACAAGAGCCACCCCAGTCGGGGCGGCGCCGCGCCGGAGTTCGGGCAGCCACTGCCCAGCACCAGCGACCCTCGGGTGGCCGAGATCAGGCGCCACCTGATCCGAGCCTCCGACGTCGAGACCCGGTGGCTGGACCTCGGTGGCGGCTCCCGGCTCGCCCACCAGCCTTACGTCTGGCCGCCGGCCGAGGGCGGGGTGGTGACGCCGGCCCGATTCAGCCTGGAGATGTTGTACCTGCCCCCGGGAGCCTGCAGCCCTCTCTACCGGCATCCCCACGAGACCGCGTTCATGGTCTGGGAGGGGGTGCTGACCGTGGACTTCGAGGAGGCGGGGGCGCGCGCTAGCACCCGGCTGGCGGCGCGGGATCTGGTCATGGCGCCCGCCGGGCAGCGCTTCCGGCTTCGCAACGAAGGGGCGGCACCGATGCGCGCGGCCGTCATCATGGGCACGCCCACTCCGGCCTCCAACTTCTGGAGCGGCGGCGAGGCGTAGGCGGGATGGGTCAGGGCGAGCTGGCGCGGCCGGATGGGACCGTCCTTCGCTGGGACGAGGCCGGGGCGGGGGACCCTGTGGTCTGCCTGCACGGCCTGAGCTCCACCGCCCGCTCCTTCCACCACCAGCTCAGAGGCCTGGCTCGCGATTTCCGGGTGGTGGCCCTGGACCATCGGGGGTACGGCCGCTCCGACGACGGCCCTACGGCCCCCACCCTGGAGGACTGGGCTGCCGACGCGGCCGCCGTCATCGAGGTGGTGGGGCCGCCCGTCCACCTGGTCGGCAGCTCCTTCGGGGCTCTGGTCGGAGCCGCCGTAGCTCGGCGCCGACCGGAGCTGTTGCGCTCGTTCACGCTGGCCTCACCCACCTTGGGCCGCGGCGGGCTGTCGGCGGCCGAGCGGGAGGCCTGGCGGTCTGCTCGCCTCGCCACCATCAATGAGGACCCCGCAGCGCGGGCCGCCAAGATGGCTGGCCGCGAGGCGAGCCCCCAGGCCCTGGAGGTGATCGAGGAATCGGTTCGCCGGGTCCGGCCTGACAACTACCGGGCGGTGGTGGAGGCGATTGCGGAGGCCGACGCCGTGCCCTGGCTGCGTGAGCTGCACCTGCCGGTGCTGGTGATCGCGGGCGCCGAGGACCGGATCACCGGGCCCCCGGTCGCGACCCGGGCCGCCGCTGAGGTCCCGGGGGCCCGCCTGGTCCTGATCCCTGGCGCCGGCCACGCCGTGCACCTGGAGCGGCCGATTCTCTTCAACAGCGCCCTGAGTGCCTTCCTGCTCGAGGTGGGTGGCGTGAAACCGCTCAGGGTCGGGGTGTGCGGGGCCGGCGCTGTGGGCCGCCAGGTGATCGAGGGCGTGGCCCTGGGCATGGCCGGTCCGGCGCGGGTGGTGGCCGTGGCCCATCGACCGGGCGGAGAGACCAGGCTGTTCGACCTCGCCGCTCACGCCGGGATCGCGCTCACCGACGACCCCAGCCGCCTACCCCAGCTCGGGGCGGAGGTGGTGGTCGAGGCGGCGGGGGCAGAGGTCGCCCGCTCCAACCTCGTCGCTTGGACCGCTGCCGGCTCCGACGTGCTGCTGCTCAGCGTGGCCGCCCTGGCCGACCCTGAGTTCGAGGCCGAGCTCCGCCGGCGCCTGCGCCGGAGCCGCGGCCGGGTGTTGGTGCCGGCGGGCGCCATCGGCGGCTTGGACGCGCTGGGGGCGGCCGCGCTGGCAGGGCTGGACGAGGTCAGCCTGACCACCGTGAAGCCCCAGCACGCGCTCGATGGCCGGGTTGACGGCAGCTCGGAAGTGCTCTTCGCGGGCTCGGCCCGAGCGGCGGCCGCGGCTTTCCCACGCAATATGAACGTTGCCGCTACCGTGGCGCTGGCCGCCGCTGGTTGCGGCGTGGAGCCCATGGCGGAGCTGATCGCCGACCCGGTCGCCAGTCATAACCGCCATCGCCTGGTGGCACGGGGTACCTTCGGTCGCATAGAGACCCTGACCGAGAACCTGCCCAGCCCCGATAACCCCAGGACCAGCTACCTGACTGGACTCTCGGCGCTGGCCGCCCTGCGCCGGCTGCGCGAGCCGATTCTGGTCGGAGCTTGAGGCGATGCCCCCACGCACCCGCTCCGTCGTCGAGGCCCAGGCGTCGGCCGACCAGGGCGCCGTGGACCAGCGCTACCTGGTCGGAGGGCTGGTCCGGGGGCTGGAGCTGCTCCGGTGCTTCGACGATCAAAACGGCGCCCTCTCGCTGGCCGAGCTGGCGCACCGGGTGGGCGCCACCCGATCGAGCGTGTTCCGCTTCGTCTACACGTTGGAGCACCTGGGGTACCTGCGCCGGGATCCGGCGACCAAGCGCTATCAGCTGACGGCCCGGGTGCTGGAGCTGGGATACCGCGCGCTGGCCGCGCTCGACCTTCCCCAGCTCGCCCAGCCCTACCTGGAACGCCTGCGAGACCAGACCAACGGCTCGGCGCACCTCGGGGTGCTGGACGACGCCCACGTCCGTTACGTGGGACGAGCGGCCAGCCGGCTCACGTTCGCGAGCACGATCCAGATCGGCTCCGCGCTCCCTGCCCACGCCACCGCCATGGGCAAGGTACTGCTGGCCTGGCGCGACCCGTGCTGGCTCGAGGACTGGCTGAGGCGGCATCCACTCCAGGCCTTCACCGAGCGGACCCACACCGACCGCGACGCCCTCCTGCGCGAGCTGGATGGCATCCGCGAGCGAGGGTATGCGGTGTCCAGGGGGGAGTACGAGCTGGGGATCGAGGCGGTGGCGGCCCCTCTGATGGGTGCAGGAGGTGAGGTCGTGGCAGCCATCAACGTGAGCGGGCCCGAGTCGCTGGCGCGGGAGGGGCGGCTGGAGCGGGTCCTAGTGCCGGTGCTACTGGAGACGGCCCACGAGCTCTCCGCCGCGCTGGGGTGGCGCCGATGAGCTCCGCGCCGATCGCCATCTCCCACCTGGACCACGTCGAGCTGACGGTGCCCGACCTGGCCCTGGCCGTGGACTTCTACACTCGGGCTTTGGGGCTGGCGCTGACGGGGGAGATAGATGGCTGTGTCTGGCTGTCGGTGCGTCCCGGGGCGGCAGCCATCGTCCCGCGCCACGACGTGGTGGTCCGCGAGGAGAGTCGGGCCGCCCTCCACCATGTCGCCTTCGGTTGCCCGGACCCGACCGCCCTGGAGCGTACGCTGGCCGAGGTCCAGCGTCGTGGCGTCGCCGTGGAGCCGGCGGACGGTGATGGTGCTCGCCTCCGCGACCCGGCCGGGACCCTGGTCGAGCTGGTGGTTGCCCGGCCCCTCGTGCCCCGCCCGCCGGGCGCGGCACCCTTCGAGGCCGTCAAGCTGGGCCACGTGACCATGCAGAGCCCCGACCCCTGCGAGCAGGAGGAGTTCTGGCGCACCCGGCTCGGCTTCCGGCTGTCAGACCAGATCGGCCACGACTTCTACTGGCTGCGCTGCAATCGGGACCACCACACCATCGCCTTCTCCCGGGGAGAGCCCGCGGGCCCGCATCACGTTGCCCTCGAGCTCGGCTCTTGGGAGGACATCAAGCTCGCCTGCGACCACCTGGCCGGCCAGGGCTGTCCAATCGAGTTCGGTCCCTGCCGGCACGGGCCGGGCAACAACGTCGCAATCTACGTCCGGGACCCCTTCGGGATGCGCTGGGAGCTGTTCAGCGAGCTGGAGCGGATCGACGACGACGAGGCGTGGACCCCGCGGCGCTGGGAGGGCGGCCGGCAGAACACGGTCAACCTCTGGGGGCCGCGGCCTTCCGAGAGCTACTACCGGTGAGGGGGGACCACATGACGATCTCCATCGGCCGACCGACCGAGACGGGGCCGCGGGATGGTCTGGGCGCCCGCCTGGCGGCCCGCGTGGACATCGACGCTGGCAGCCTCCCGGCCTTCGTCTTCAACGACCGCGAGGTCTACGAGCGGGAGCTGGGTGCGATCTTCGGCCGCTGCTGGCTCATGGTGGCGCACGTTAGCGAGATTCCGGAGCCCGGCGACTACGTGACCCGGACCATGGGGACCAGCCCGGTGATCGTGGTTCGGGACGAGAAGGGTGAGGTCCAGGTCTTTCTCAACGCCTGCCGGCACCGGGGCATGCGGGTCTGCCGGGCGGACCTTGGCAACGCCTCTCACTTCCGCTGCCCCTATCACGGTTTCACCTACAAGAACAGCGGCGAGCTGGTCGGCGTCCCCTTCCAGAAGGCCGCCTACGGCGACATCCTTGACCGCCAGCGCCTGCGTCTGCTGTCCGCCCGCTGCGCGGTGTCCCACGGCCTCGTGTTCGCCACTTGGCATCCGGACGCGCCGACCCTGGAGGAGTACCTGGGTCATTTGGGCTGGTACTTGGACCTCTACTTAGGCCGGGCGGAGATGGAGGTGTTTGGTCCCCCCCAGCGCTGGGAGATGCCCACAAACTGGAAGATCCCGGCCGAGAACGGTGCCTCCGACGCCTACCACACCGCTCACACCCATGCCTCGCTGCCCAAGATCGGCCTCATCGTTGGTGGGAGCAAGTTTGCCGAGGCTGGTTATCACGTCCACGCCGGCAACGGCCACGGCCTCGGCCTCGGCATGCCCACCGACGAGTTGGTCTTCCCCTCGGAGATGCTGGACGAATACCGGCGGCGGCTGCGGCCAGAGCAGTTCCAGACTCTTATCCAGGTCAAGAACAGCCACTGCACGCTCTTCCCCAACCTGACCTTTGTGCTCTCCTCGGCCCGCCTGGAGGGAGAGATCGTTTCCCACCTCAACATGCAGCTCTGGCAGCCCCGAGGGCCGGACCGCACCGAGGTCCTCTCTTGGGGCCTGGTCGAAAAGGACGCCAGTCCGCGCTGGAAGGAGCGCGCCCGGCGCCACTACATCATCACCTTCGGCGCTTCCGGGGTCTTCGAGCAGGACGACGCCGAGAACTGGATGGACATCACCCGCAATTGTGGCTCCCCGGTCGCCCAGAGTCTCGACTTCCTGTACCTGCAGGGCCTCGGCCGCCAGCCGGCGACCGATTTCCCGGGGCCTGGGGAGGTCTATCCGAGCAAGTACTCGGAGAACAACGCCCGCGCCTTCTACCGGCGCTGGCTGGAGCTGATGTTGCATGACGACTGAGCTGGCGACCGACCCCCGGCTCTGGATCGAGGTCCACGCCTGGCTCGACCACGAGGCCGAGCTGCTCGACGAGGGTCGCTTCCAGGAGTGGCTGGAGCTCATCACTGAGGACGTCTGCTATGGAATGCCGGTGCGGCTGACCCGGGAGCGGGGGGCTGCGGACTCCCATCGCGGCAACCAGTACTTCCTCGAAAACGCGGCGACGCTGCGGCTCCGGGTGGAGCGCCTGGCCACCGAGTTCGCCTGGGCCGAGGACCCGCCGTCCCGCACCCGGCGCTTCGTGACCAACATCCGGGTCCAGCCCGACCCGGAGGGCGTGCGCGTCCGCAGCTACCTGCTGGTCTTCCGCAACCGAGGCGACGACGCCGGCCAGGAATGGCTCTCGTGCGAGCGTCGGGACCTTCTGCGCCCGACGCCGGCCGGGCTGCGGCTGGCCCGCCGGGAGATCTGGATCGACCAATCGATCGTCGGCTCCCGCAACCTGGCCATCTTCCTGTGAACGTCGAGCATCCAGCGTCGACGGCTCTTGAGTCTGGGGAGACGGCCGATCACGAGTTCGAACTGGCCAACGAGTTCGCAACCGTGCGCGTCCGGCGGGTGCGGACCCGCAACGGAGTACGGCTGGAGATCAGCTCGCCCCGCCTGGGCCGGGTCATCCGACTCGATCCTTTGGCTCTGGAGAGCCTGACCTGGCAGACCATGGAGACCTTCTCGGGCTTCCTCCGCGAGCCCTTCGGCCCCGACCAGGAGGAGCAGGAGGATGCCTGAGCGACAGTCTCCCTCCCCCTCAGAGGAGGCGGCCAGGGCCGAGGGCGCCCCGCTGGCGCCGGTGGGGGACGACGCCGTGGGCCGGGCGGCGGCCAGGACGCTCCGCCGGAGGCCGCCTCCCCGCACCAGCCCCGCCCAGCGTCTGGCTGGCGGAGGCCGCCTGGCCGGCAAGGTCGCCCTGGTCACCGGCGGCGCTAGCGGGATCGGCCGGGCGGTCGTCGAGGGCCTTGTCGGGGAGGGTGCCCGGGCGGTGGTGATCGACCTCTCGGAGTCCGGACTCGGCACCCTGCGTGCGGAGCTTGGGGAGACGGTGCGCACGGTCCGCGGCGACGTCCGGGAGGTGGCCACCCACGAGCGCGGGGTGGCGACCTGCCTGGAGGCCTTCGGCCGCCTCGACGTCCTCGTCCCCAACGCCGGCGTCTTCGACGGCTTCCTGCGCCTCGAGGACCTCTCCCTGGAGGCCCTGGAGACGGGCTTCCGGGAGATCTTTGACGTCAACGTCAAGGGCTACCTGCTGGCGGTCAAGGTCGCCCTGGAGCCCCTGCGTCGGGCTCGTGGCTGCGTGATCTGCACCGCCTCCACGGCCAGCTTCCACCCGGCCGGTGGCGGCCCCCTGTACACCGCCAGCAAGCACGCCGTGCTGGGCCTGGTCCGCCAGCTCGCCCACGAGCTGGCGCCCGAGGTCCGGGTCAACGCCGTGGCCCCGGGGGGAACCATGACCGAGCTGGCCACCGCCCCCAGCCTGCGCGGCCTCGACGACCGCCGGGGCAGCCCCGAGGAACGGCGGGCTCGGATCGAGCAGCGGAACCCGCTCCGCCTGGCCCAGCGGCCCTGCGACCACGTGGGTGCCTACGTGCTCCTGGCCTCCGACGAGTCCCGGGCCATGACCGGCACCGTCATCGCCAGCGACGGCGGGATTGGCGTCAAGGGGTAGAGGGGTGGACCTCGAGCTCCGCGGCCGGGTCGCTCTGGTCACCGGGGGCAGCTCGGGGATCGGCCTGGCCACGGTGGTGCGCCTCTTGGAGGAGGGAATGAGGGTGGCCACTTGCGCCCGCGACGGCGGACGGTTGGAAACGGCGCTGGCCGGGATCGGGCGCCCCGACGTCACCTGGGGCAGGCCCTGCGACGTCCGCGATCCGGTGGCCATGGAGGGCCTGGTGGCTGGGATTCTGGAGCGCTGGGACCGGCTCGACCTGCTGGTCTGCAATGCCGGCGCTTCCCGCATGCGGACGGTGGCCGAGGCCGAGGCAGACGAGTGGCGAGATGAGCTGGAACTCAAGTTCTTCGGCGTCCTCAACCCGCTGTGGCCGGCGCTCCCGGCGCTTCGGGCGAGCCGGGGCGCGGTGGTGATCGTGAACGCCCTGCTCGCTCGCCAGCCCGAGAGCCGGCTCGGCCTGACCTCGGCGGCCCGGGCCGGGCTGCTGAACCTGGCCCGCACCCTCTCCCACGACCTCGCCCCCGAGGTCCGGGTCAACAGCCTCTTGCTGGGGCTCATCGAGTCCGGTCAGTGGCGCCGGCGCTACCGGGCATCGGGCAGCAACCTCTCCGAGGAGGCTTGGCTGGGCGGAATTGCGGCCGACCGCGGCATCCCCCTGGGCCGGCTGGGGCGCCCCGAGGAAGTGGCGGACGCCATCGCCTTTCTCGGCTCCCCGCGGGCCTCGTACATTACCGGCGCCGCCCTGGAGATTGCCGGCGGCCAGGGGAGGCAGCCTTGACGGGCGGCGAGGCGGTGGTCTCGGTTCTGGCCCAGGCCGGGGTCGAGGTGGCCTTCGGAGTGGTCAGCATCCACAACCAGCCGATCTTCGATGCCCTGGGCAGGTCTTCGATCCGGCTGGTGCCCAGCCGGACCGAAGCAGGGGCGGTCAACATGGCCGACGCCTTCGCCCGGACCTCGGGCGGGGTGGGGGTGGCGATGACCTCGACCGGGACCGGCGCCGGCAACGCTGCCGGCGCACTGGTGGAGGCGCTGTCCGCGAGTTCCCGGGTTCTCCACCTGACTGGGCAGGTCGAGAGTCGCTACCTGGACCGCGGCTGCGGCTACATCCACGAGACCAAGGACCAGCTTGGCATGCTGCGAGCGGTCTCCAAGGTGGCGCTGCGGGCGCGGCCAGGCCAGGTAGCGGGGACGGTGGCTGAAGCGCTGGCCGAGCTGCGTCGCTTTCCCCAGGGGCCGGCCAGCGTCGAGATCCCGATTGACCTCCAGCGGACCGAGGATGCACCCGTGCGGCTGGCCCTCGGCGAGCCCGAGCGGCGGCCGCCCGATCCCGACCGGCTTCGCGAGGTGGTGGGCCTGCTGCGAGCCGCCCGCCGCCCCCTGGTCTGGGCGGGGGGCGGAGTCCTGGCCGCCGGCGCCGAGGCCGCTCTGGGGCACCTGCTCGAGCGCTGGGGCGCCGGCCTCCTGACCAGCAACGCCGGCCGCGGCTGCCTCTCCGAAGAGCACCCACGCTGTGTGGGGAACTTCGGCACCTCGCCGGCGTTGGCAGAGCTGTGGCGCCGCTGCGACCTCCTGCTCAGCCTGGGTACCCGCTTCCGGAGCCAGGAGACCGCGGGCTACCGCCTCCCGGTTCCCGCCCTCCACGTCCAGGTGGATTGCGATCCGGCGCGCATCGGGGCCTGCGTGCCGGTCAGCCATCCTCTGGTCGCCGACGTCCGGCTGGCTCTGGAGGCCATGCTCTCCGAGCTGGGCGAGGCGGCGCCTGAGCCGGGCTGGTCCGATGAGGTGGCGGCCGCCGGCGCCGAGGCTCGGCGCGGGCTGCGGGCGGGGCTGGGGCCCTACGAGGCGATGGTCGACGAGCTGGCAGCCCGGCTCCGCCCGGACGATGTGGTGGTTCGCGACGTGACCGTCGCCTCCAGCCTGTGGGGCAACCGGCTGCTCCCCATCCGGCGGCCGCGCACGAACGTCTTCCCGCTGGGCGGGGGCATCGGGCAGGGCTTGGCCATGGCGATCGGGGCCAAGCTGGCGGTGGCCGGCCAGGGCCGTCGGGTGCTGGCGATGGTCGGAGATGGCGGGCTGGCCGCCAACCTGGGCGAGCTGCGCACCGCGGTCCAGGAGCGGGCCCCGCTCACGCTGCTGGTCTTCGACGACGCCGGCTACGGCGTGCTGCGGAGCCTCCAGGACGCCCGCTACGGCGGCCGCCGGGTGGGCGTCGACCTACTCGCCCCCGACTTCCCGCTGCTCGCCCGGGCCATGGGCTGGCAGGCGCGGAGGGTGGAGACGGCCCGGGACTTCGGGCCGGCGCTGGCCTGGGCTTTGGAGGCACAGGACAAGGGCAGCTCGGCCATGGTGGTGCTGGATCTGGTGGCCATCGGGCCGCTGGCGCGCCCCTTCCTGCCGCCCGACTGAGGGGCGGCGGATTCATTGGGAGGAGACGACATGGAAGCAGTCGGTCCCAAAGCGGCGTCGGGGAGGGCCACCGGTGCCCGCGCTCGTCGGGCGGTCTGGGGGGCGTTCCTGGCCTTCTTCGTCGACAACTACGACATCTTCCTGCCTGTGATCGCCCTGGCTCCCGCGATCGCGTACTTCATTCCCACCCGAATGCCCCCCGCCACCGCCGCCATCGTGGCCAACCTCATCTTCGCCACCACCCTGATCGGCCGTCCCCTCGGCGCCTTCGTCTTTGGCCACCTGGCCGACACCCTGGGCAGACGGCGGGGGGCCATCGTGTCGGTGGCCGGCTTCGGCGTCATTACGCTGGTGATCGCGCTGCTCCCCGGGTACGCCCAATGGGGTATGGCAGCGACCGCCGTGTTCATCGTTCTGCGGCTCATCGACGGCATCTTTTTGGGCGGGGAGTACACGGCCGCCACTCCGCTGGCCATGGAGTACGCGCCCAAGGAGCGGCGCGGCCTGCTGGGTGCAGTGATCCAGAGCGCCGCTTCCCTGGGCACGGCGGCCATCTCCCTGGTGACCCTGCTGGTTCTCTTCGTCTTCCCGGCCGGCGGCCCCCGCTCCCCGTACGCGATCATCGGCTGGCGAATCCCCTTCTTCGTGGGCGCGGCCATGGCCTTCGCGCTCGCCTTCTACTACCAGCGCACGGTCGACGAGTCCGAGCTCTGGCGGGCCGCCAGGCGGACCGATGCCCCCCTCCGCTCCTTGTTCAGCGGCGCCAACCTGCGGACGTTCGCACAGGTCTTCGTGCTCATGAGCGGGTTCTGGCTCTCGCTGAACGCCACCCTCTCCGTGCTCCCCGGGCTACTCGCGTCGCGGATGGGCGTGAAGGGCAGCACCCTCACCTTCGCACTGGTCGTGGCCTACCTGGCCCTCGCGATCGTCTACGTCGGCGCCGGAGCGCTGAGCCAGCGCATCGGGCGCCGGGCCTACCTCATGGGCGCCAGCCTCACCAGCTTGGTGCTGGGGACCAGCTTCTACTTCCTGCTGCTCCACACCGGGCCGCGGACGCTGCTCCCAGTGGTGGTCCTGACCACGATCGTGGTGGTGCTGATCACCGCCCCGGGCGCCCTGAGCGCCGTGTACCTCAACGAGCGCTTCAAGACCGAGATCCGGGCCTCCGGCTTCGGCCTTGGCTACAGTCTGGCCATCGTACTGCCGTCTTTCTACGCCTTCTACCAGTCGGGGCTATCTGCGCTCATGCCGTTCATCTACACGCCCCTGGTCCTGGTCGGGGTGGGCGCCCTGCTGATCCTGGCCGGCGCCGCTTGGGGACCCGAAACCAAGGACGTGGACTTCGCGGCCGGCTCCACCGGACCGGCGTCATAGCCGGCGGTCCTGAGTCCAGTCCAAAACAAGGAAGATGTCCGACGCCGTCGAACAGCTGATCGAGCGTGTGTTCGTCGAGGGATATCGTCAAGAGTTTTGGATTGGCCGCGGGTAGAGCGTGGTGCTCTCCGGTCGTCGCGCTCGACTGCGAAGTGCCTGCGCGGATCGCGTGAGCGCGACGAAGCGACCTGGCGGGATTGTCACGATAGCTGCTCCAGCAGCTCCGAGCGGATCATGGGCTCGTCGTAGCTCGTGCAGGTGACGGCAACACCGAGTCGGCGGGCGAAGCGGAGACAGCTCTCACCGCGCTGCTCGTTGAGGAGCCGCTCGCCACAGCTGCCGCACTCGTAGAGGGCATCGGGACGGTGAGCGCCAGGGGGCGCCGGGACCACGAGCCGTTGACGCCGAGCCCGGAAAGCAGCCTGCGGGCAGGTGGCGTCGCGGTGCCGCCTGGGGCGACTGGTGCCCTCGTCCTCGTTGCCGCCGAACCGGCAGACGCGCG
>Ga0209810_1004274_pt1 | contig 13936 bp, 10 predicted proteins | sample Coa_R1_7_FD_187159 | JGI IMG/M metagenome (GOLD analysis project Ga0209810, IMG submission 187159) | Surface soil microbial communities from Centralia Pennsylvania, which are recovering from an underground coalmine fire - Coalmine... | ecosystem: Environmental > Terrestrial > Soil > Unclassified...
GCCTCGACGGACAAAGACCTGGACATGGCTTCTTTCTTCTTCACTGAGGCTCATTGGAGCGGTTCGTCCCATCTGTTCTTCTCCTTTTTGTCCTCAGTCTACCACAAAAACCCAATTGGACTAACTAATAGTAAGAAAAGGAAATATATGGACCCAACGCTGAAAGCAGAAATCCAGCCATATGAACCCTGGCTTATCATCGCGGGCGTCATCGCGTTCTTGATCCTCCTGCGCATCACTCGCAAGCGCCTGCGCCGCCACATCGACCAGATCGGCTACTCCCTGTGGGGCGAGCGCGGCCTCTACATCTGGTTCTGGCTGAACGCCCCCGGCGTCATCCTGCATGAACTGAGCCACGCCATCGTTATCCTGCTGCTCTATCCTTTCAAGTTTCGCATTACCAGCATTGCCCTCTTCCGTATTCGCCCGGTGCAGCAGCGCCTGCCCGATGGACGTATCGTCAAAAATATTGGCGGTAAGCAATCGCTGCAACTGGGCGAGGTGCAATATATTCGCCCGCAAGGGAAAATCATGAGCAATATCGGCGACGGCCTGAGCGCCATCGCCCCGTTATTCGGCGGCATCGCCATGTTCATCTTCCTCTACTGGGTCGCCACCGGCTACAACCTCTGGGAATACAATCCCCTGCTTACCAACTTCCACCTCCTGCGCCCCGGCTGGCCCTGGTGGACGCTGCTCTTCGCCCCCTACCTCATCCTGACCGTCACCTCCGAACTGTTTCCCAGTAGCCAGGACTGGAAAGGCGCGCGCTGGCTCGTTATCGTCCTGCTACTCATCGCCATCATCGTCCTCGGCTTCCTCTGGTACTTCAAAGTGCTGGTCTTCAACACCGCCCTGCTCTACGCCATCTCCGGCATCGCCGCCCACATCGACTTCGCCCTCCTCGTCCTCCTCGCCTTCGACCTGCTCCTCCTCTTGCTCTCTTACGGCCTGCTGCAACTGGCACGCAGATAGCAGATTTGCCGCAGAAGCTACTTGTAGAGGACGAAAATTTAGCCTGCTGCCTGCTCAAAACCGCTACTGCGGCTTAAAAAATCTCACTGACACCCGGAGCATCACCAGTCGAACCGGTCAATCAAAAACGCGCGGCTGTAGTGCAAGAGAATCGGGCTGCCGTGCGGGCAGGCTGCGGGGGCCGAGGTGTTGGCGAGGGCGGTAATCAGCGAACGCTGTTCGTCTGGCCCCAGTTCTCGCCCGCGCCGCATGGCTGAGCGGCAGGCCAGGCCGATCAGCAGGTGATCTTCCCAGTCGATGCTATCCTCTGCTGCGATCTGCGCCAGTTCTTGCAGGTGGCCAACCAGTTGTTGTGTGTCCTCTCCAGTTGAGACCGGTACCGAACGAATCAGGAAGCTGCGCCCGCCGAAACGCTCGCATTCCAGCCCCAGCCCGCGCAGCACAGGCAAACGCTGCTCGAACAACTCCGCCTCGTGCCGCTTCAGTTCCAGCATCACCGGCTCCAATAGCAGATGGGCGGCGCTCTGCTCCTCCTGCTCTTCCTGTCCCTCCATTTGCTGCTTTCGCTGCTCATATACCTGTGCGCCCATATACACGCTACGCAGACGTTCGTAGATCACCCGCTCGTGCGCGCGGTGCTGGTCGATCAGGTAGAGGCTGCCATCCGGGGCCTCGGCCAGAATGACCGCCTGCTGCAACTGCGCCAGCGGGCGCAGGCTGCTGAGAACCTCCGCCGTTCCCGGCTGTGCCGTCTCCGCTTTGTAGCCCTCCGCCGATTCCGCCACGTGCAGGCCGCGACGGCGCGGGCCAGGCAGGTGGCGCTGGTAGACCAGTTCCGGGCCGGAAAACTGCGCCGATTCCGGCAGCGCCGGGCTGCGTTCCAGCACCGAGCGCACAGCGCCCGTCAGCAGCGCCACCACCTCGGCCTCGCGCTGCAACCGCACCTCTGTCTTCGTCGGATGCACATTCACATCGATCTCTTCAGATGGCAGGTGCAGGTGAAAGACCAGCAAGGGATGCTTCCCCTTCGGCAGCAAGCTCCGGTAGCCTGCTTCCAGCGCCTCCTGCAAGGGTCGCGACTGCACCCAGCGATCGTTTACAAACAGCATCACGTGCTGGCGATTGCTCTGCGCCAGCGCGCGGTTGCCTACGTAGCCATGCAGCACGAAGCCTTCGCTCGTCTCTACGTTGACGGCATTGAGCATCTCCGCCAGGGGCAGGTGATACAACTCCGCCAGCGCCAGCGCCACATCGCCTGTGCCGCTCGTCTGTAAGACGGGATGCTCCTCGATGGTCAGGTTGAAGCGCACGCCCGGATAGCCGACTGCGTAGCGGCGCAGAAGCTGCACGATATGCCCGTTCTCGGTACGCGCCCCGCGCATAAATTTCAGGCGAGCCGGAACGTTGTAGAACAGGTCGCGCACGGTGACTGTTGTACCATGCAGGCGCGCCCGTTTGCCGCGTTCGACAATTTCGCCGCCGCGTATCACCAGCAGCGCGGCAGGCTGTTCCCCGCCCGTCCCCTCCGTCTCAATCGCCCGGCTCAGCAGCGTCAACTCCGCGACCGCCGCGATGCTTGCCAGCGCCTCGCCGCGAAAGCCCAGCGTGTGCAGGCGGTACAGATCTTCAACGCTATTGATCTTGCTGGTGGCATGACGGGCGCAGGCGCGTTCCAGTTCATCCGCGAACATGCCCATGCCATCGTCGGTGACGCGCATCAGGCGCAGGCCGCCGCCGCGTACCTCCACGCGCACATCGCGCGCACCCGCGTCCAGCGCATTCTCCACCAGTTCCTTCACTACCGAGACGGGCCGCTCAATGACCTCACCCGCCGCGATACGCTCCGCTACCGCCTGTGGCAGTTCCAGAATTGGCTTACGAATCTGTGCAATCATACTGCTCTGTTCTAGTGCCTCTGAACTTGATTTTTCGGGTTTGCTGCTATACTTCCCCCATGGGAAAGCGGTAGGAACCTGACCTTTGACCGCCCTTCCGTCTGGAATTGAAACTCTTCATCAAAAACAGAAGATTGAGCGCGTCCAGCGGCGTGATAGCGCAGATATCAACCGCGTCCAGATCGGGTTCCTGCCCATTCTTGCCTGTCCGTTCCAGCGTCTCCGCCGCTGCCCGCGCTGCCTCGCTCTGCCACGTGTAGCGCCAGCGGCCCTCGGCAACCTTCAATCCACTGCCATTGCTCTTAACTGCATAGAGTTGTTGCGTCTCTCGTGGTAAATTATGCCCGTTCTGCATTCCACTCTGACCATGTTGTGCTGGCAGCACGTTTTTGCCGGTTTCCAGTTGCTTCAGCACCTCTTCGGCACGGCGCACGATACTCTGTGGCATGCCCGCCAGCTTCGCCACATGCACGCCATAGCTGCGACCGATGCAGCCCGGCGTCACGCGATGCAGGAAAATGATTTCTCCCTGCTCATCATCGCTGATCGCCATCGTATAGACGCGCAGGTGCGGCAATTCATCGGCCATCGAGGCCAGTTCGTGATAGTGTGTGGCAAAGAGCGTGCGCGCGCCCGTCACCTCATGCAGATGCTCAACTACCGCCCGCGCAATCGCCAGCCCGTCATAGGTGCTTGTTCCCCGGCCAATCTCATCGAGGATAATCAAGCTGTTGCGCGTGGCATGGTGCAGGATACTGGCCGTCTCCTCCATCTCCACCATAAACGTACTCTTGCCCGTCGCGATATCGTCCTCGGCCCCCACACGGGTGAAGATGCGATCAACCAGCCCGATACGCGCCCGGCGTGCAGGCACAAAGCTGCCCATCTGCGCCATCAGCGCAATCAATGCTACCTGCCGCAAATACGTTGACTTCCCCGCCATATTTGGCCCCGTCAGCAGCAGAATGCGCGCCCCCTCGTCGGCCTCCATCACGGTATCGTTGGGAATAAACACGTCGCCGTCCAGCGCGTATTCAACAACGGGATGGCGCCCGCCCGCAATTTCCAGCCCGCGCCCGGCCTCCAGCACGGGCCGCACATAGCCCTGGTGAGCCGCTACCTCCGCCAGGCTCAGCAGCACATCCACCTGCGCCACCACCTCCGCCGTCTTCATCAACTGTGGATAATAGACGCTCAACTGGCGCAGCACATCAGCATAGATGCTGCGCTCCATCTCATCGATGCGCTCCTCCGCGCTCAGGATACGCGCCTCGTGTTCCTTCAGTTCCGGCGTGATAAAACGTTCCGCGTTCACCAGCGTCTGCTTGCGCATGTAATCGCCCGGCACCAGCGCGAGATGGGGATTGGTCACCTCAATATAATAGCCAAAGACTTTATTGAAGCCGACTTTCAGCTTCTTAATGCCTGTACGCTCGCGCTCGCGTGCCTCCAGCGAGACAATCCAGCGCCGTGAGTCCCGAATCGAAGCAATCAACTCGTCCAGTTCGCTGTGAAAGCCCGCGCGGATGAGTTTCCCGTGATCTTCCTCCTCGCTCTCCTCGTCGCGGTCAACCAGCGCCCGATCCACCAGTTCGATGACTTCAGGACACAACTCAAGCTCGTCGGCCAGTCGGCTCAACAGATCGGCGTCGCAGCCGCGCAGCAGGTCGCGTAACGGCGGGATGAGGCCCAGATAGGCGCGCAGCCCCAGCACTTCACGCAACACCGCCGTTCCCTGGCGCACGCGCCCTGCCGTCCGTTCCAGATCGCCCATCCCTTGTAGACACATCGTAAAACGACTGCGCAACGCCGGACTTTCGTATAGCTCCTCCACACTCTGCAAACGCGCCTCTAGCTGGCTCAGATCCAGCAATGGCTGCGTGATCGTTCGTCGCAGCAGACGCGCACCCATCGGCGTGATCGTTCTGTCCAGCACGCCCAGCAGGCTGCCCTGTACCGAGCCGCTGCGCGCCCCCTGCAACAGGTCCAGATTTTGCTGCGTGTGGGCATCCAGCACCATGTAACTGGTCGTGCTGTACGATCGCAGCCCGGTCAGCAGGGCCAGTAGCCCTGTATTCATCTTCTCTAAATACGCGAGAATCGCCCCCGCCGCCGCAATGGCCTGCGGCGCGCTCGCGCAGCCATACGCCTCCAGCGACTGCACGCCGAACTGCTTGCACAACCTCGCGCGCGCCGCCTCCGGCTCAAAGAAATAGGCCGGACAATGCGTCACCGTCATCGTAGCAGAGGGAAACTGGCAAACGGCATCCCGGCTCCCCTCAGCCAGCAGGCACTCAGCCGGATCCAGACGTTGCAGTTCCGCTTCCAGAGCCGCCGGTAGTTCGTTGGACGCGAACCATGTCACCAGAAACTCGCCCGTACTCACATCCACCGCCGCCAGCCCTGTCTGCGCGCGTCCCGGCGCCATCGCGACCAGGTAATTATTCTGTCTCGTTGGCAACAGGTTCGGCTCCGAAAGCGTACCCGCCGTCAGGATGCGCGTCACCGCCCGTTCGACAACGCCGCGCCCGACTTCGCCCACCTGGTCGCAAATTGCCACACGGTAGCCGCGATGCACCAGCTTGCCCACATAATTCTCCAGCGCATGCAGCGGGATACCTGCCAGCGGCACGCGCTCATCCCCATATAGACGGCTCGTCAGCACAATCTGCAACTCGCGAGCCGCGATCTCCGCGTCCTTATCAAACGTTTCGTAAAAATCCCCTACCTGATACAATAGAACCGCATCAGGATACTGGCTCTTAATCTTCAAATACTGTCTACGGGCGGGAGTCGACATCTTTCTCTCTCTACTTCCCTGTCCATTTGCAGGCATTCTTACCAGATTTCCAGGAACGCCTGTACTCTATCATATTCTGACAAACCTGACAAAAAGCGGTACTTCCCCGTGTACGCAGCAAGTATAGCCCTCCTCATGCTTTTATGCAAGCAGATTCACGGGTATGATATACGTAGAAAAGCGCATTGACACACCTGATACGTGTCTCTTACAATGAGGCATACATGATGAGTTTTCAGGGCAAGAAGAGATGTCCCCATTATACCCTGGAAGATAAGGGCGATATCTTTTTCCTGAGCCGAGAAAAACAGGGGGGCATAGATAATCATGGCAGAGGTGTTGGGGACAATTGGCGAGTATCACCTGCTGCACCTGCTCTGGCGGGGGCAGCTTGCCAGCGTCTACCTGGGCGAACACAGGCAGTATGGCACGCGAGCAGCCATCAAAATCCTGCATTCGGTCCTGGAAAATGATGAGGCCGAGAAATTTCTGGCGCAGGCACGGATCACCGCCCATCTCGACCATCCCCATATCGTGCGCCTGCTGGATTACGGGATCGAAAACGCCATCCCTTATCTCGCTATGCAATACATCCCCAACGGTTCACTGCGGCAGTTACACCCCAGAGGCTCGCAGTTGCCCATCTCCACCGTTGTTGTCTACGTCAAACAGGTGGCGGCAGCCCTGCAATACATTCACGATCAGGGACTCATCCACTGCGATGTGAAGCCGCATAATATGCTGCTCAACGCGCGCCACGAAGTCATGCTCAGCGATTTTGGCATCGCCGTCATCTCACAACGGGGCGGCTACCGGCGCGAAAGCGTCTCTGACTTTGAAGGTACCATCCTCTATGCCGCGCCGGAACAGATCCGTAGCCGCCCTCGCATCGCCAGCGACCAGTACACCCTCGGCGTCGTTGTCTACGAATGGCTCACCGGTAGCTGGCCCTTTCGCGGCTCTGTCGACGAAATCGCCAGCCAGCACGTCCTCAACGCGCCGCCGCCCCTGCGAGAGAAAGCGCCCACCATCAGCCCTGCCGTCGAGCAGGTCGTCCTGAAGGCGCTGGAAAAAGACCCCATGCGGCGTTTCGAGAGCGTCCACGCCTTCGCCGTCGCCCTCGAACGCGCCAGCCGCCTGGAAATGCCCGGCGCCATCCCCGGCTCGCCTTTGCCCTTCACGCTGCCATCAAAACAAAGGCCCACCCCCACATCCTCGGCCCTGCTCACCTATCGCGGTCACACCGACCATATCTACGCGCTGGCGTGGTCTCCTGACGGCAAATACATAGCTTCTAGCAGCCTCGATGAAAGCATGCAACTCTGGCGCGCCTCCACAGGACAGACACTGCACACTCACCATACCAACTCCCTCAAAGGGCAGGCGCTGGCATGGTCTCCTGACGGCAAATACCTCGCCTCCACCGGCGGGCTGCTTTGCGACACTATTCAGATATGGCGACTCTCCGGCAACCAGGGTCTGAAAGCCAGCCCATATCCTCCCTGTAACGGCCACACGGAACCCATCAACGCGCTGGCATGGTCTCCTGATGGCAACGCGCTTGCCTCCGCCAGCGATGATGGCACTGTGCGCATCTGGAGTGCGCGTAGCGGGCGTTCCATCCTCATCTATCGCGGCCACAGCGCCGCCGTCAAAGCTCTCGCATGGTCGCCCGACGGCAACTACCTTGTCTCCGCCGGTGAAGACAGAACCGCACACGTCTGGAATGCTGACAATGGACGCAACCTGCTCATCTACTACGGCCACCGCGATAAAGTCAACGCCGCCGCTTTCTCGCCCGACGGCTCACGCATCGCTTCCGCCAGTGACGATGGCACCGTTCACCTCTGGGATGCCAGAAGCGGACGCAAAATCCTCGTCTACTCCGGTCATAGCGGCTTCGTCACCACCCTGGCATGGTCGCCCGATGGCTCTCGTCTCGCCTCCGCTGGCCTCGATGATACCATCCAGCTCTGGGACGCCAGCAGCGGCGTCCACCTGCTCACCTGCACCGGCCATAGCGACTGGATCAGCGCCCTCGGCTGGTCGCCCGACGGCGCCTGCCTCGCCTCCGGCTCCTGGGACAAAACCGTCCAGATCTGGGACGTGAAATAATATTCCTCTATGCCATCCGATCTACCACGTCCTTCGCCTCCTTCAATCCCACCCCGGTCTTCTCCCTGTACAGCTTGATCGCCGCTATCTTCTTGCCAGAAAGCGCCAGTTGCCGTACCTCTGCCAGGAAGGCGAGCGCGGCGCCCTCTTCCTGCTCATCCACATCCCCAACACTTCCCATCACCGGCGGCGCTGGCATTGAGAGCGGTTGCCCCAACAGCAACTCCCGCTCCATCTGCTCCACTGCCATCTTTGCCTGCTGCAATCCCACTCCTGTCATTTCCCGATAGCGTTTAATCGCCGTAATCTTCTGCCTCCTCGTCAATAGCTCTACTATCTCATCCTGGTTTCCACCCTGCACGCCCATTTGCCCCTGCCTCTCCAGCGCCTCCAACGAACGCATCGGGTTCTCCCTGCGCCTGCGCGATGCCTGCGCGAACCCGATCACAATACCAGCAATAAGCACCAGCGCAATTATCAGTACAACTGTACTCATCTTACCCTCCTTTTCCGCCAGAATAGCAATGCACAACTCTACAATACCACATACGGGAAGCCCCCGCTTCAATCCAATGACTGGCCTACCGTGTCATGCTGAGCGCAGCGAAGCATCTGAGGTGACCCCTTCAGGATGGCACGCGGATGCTTCGCTGCGCTCAGCATGACACGTCCCGATCAGATTACAAAATATGTCATCCTGACAAATTGTCACCATATCGCCAACTATCCTGTTTGTACCGTTGACAAAACTCCTTTGCCTATGTTGTAATTGCTGATAGAACATGCAGATAATCCAATCAGCAAGAAAGCAGGTGAAAATATAGCAGTCGAAAAGCAGTACCTGGATGACGACCATTCCGAAGAAGAAAAGAACGCCGCCCGAAAGCGTTCGCGCATCACCATCGATGTGACGCCATCCCTGCGCCGCCGCATTCGCCTCGCTGCGCTCAAAAATGACCTCTCCATCACTGAATATGTCGGGCAAATTCTTGAAGATAGGGTACCCTTAGAGGAAACTACCACCCAACTGAGAGAACATCCCGTCACACTTGAATTTTTAGAAGAGGTTTATAAGGTACGTCAACAGGTGATACAAGATGCTAAGGGAGAACCTTTTGAGGATTCCGTAGAAGCAATCAGGCGCGCACGGGAAGAGCGCACACGGGAGCTTATGGGGGAACCAGAAGAACGCAAACATCGCCCCATAACTCTCGCAGCAATAGAACGATTGCGATGAATACGAGAGGAGATTTTGCGAGAACGCAACGGGAAGCTTTTTGAAGATTCCGCAAAACTGATTGATGAGATGCATGACGAGCGCACCAGACAGCTTATGCAAGCAATCACCGGGCAGCATGAGTACGATGAAGAACTGGATGGGGAGCAACGCTGATGGCATTTGATTTGCAACGCGCACGACAGGAGACGCCGGGCTGCGAGCAGGTGCTGCACCTGAACAATGCCGGAGCCGCGCTCATGCCGCAACCGGTGCTGGATGCCGTCATCGCTCACCTGCAACGCGAGGCGCGCACAGGGGGCTACGAGGCGGCGGAAGAGGCTCAGGACGCCATCGAACATGTTTATGATGCCGTCGCGGCCCTGATTGGCTGCGCGCGCGATGAGGTTGCCATCATCGAAAATGCCACGCGCGCCTGGGATATGGCTTTCTACTCCATCCCCTTCCAGCCGGGCGAGCGCATCCTCACCTCGATGTCCGAGTACGCCAGCAACTACATCGCTTATTTGCAGGTGGCGCGGCGCACAGGCGCGATCATCCAGGTCATCCCCAACGACACGCACGGGCAGATTTCCGTCGAGGCCCTGCGCAACGCCATCGATGAGCGCGTCAAACTCATCTCCGTGACCCATGTGCCAACCAACGGCGGGCTTGTCAATCCGATGGCCGAAGTGGGCAAAATCGCTCGCGAGGCCGGTATTCTCTACCTTGTCGACGCCTGCCAGTCCGTGGGGCAGATGCCCATCGATGTCGGGCAGATTGGCTGCGATCTGCTCTCGGCAACGGGCCGCAAATACCTGCGCGGCCCGCGCGGCACCGGCTTCCTCTACGCGCGCAAAACCATCCTCGACCGGCTCCAGCCGCCCATGCTCGACCTGCACGCGGCACAGTGGACGGCCAGAGACCGCTATGAAATGCGACCCGATGCGCGCCGCTTCGAGAACTGGGAGACCAACTACGCGGCAAAAATCGGCCTCGGCGTCGCCATCGACTACGCCTTGCAGTGGGACATCCCCCCCACGTGGCGGCGCATCAAAAACCTCGCCTACACCCTGCGCGCGCGCCTCAGCCCGCTCCCCGGCGTCATCGTGCGCGACCGGGGCATCACGCAGTGCGGCATCGTCACCTTCAGCGTCGAGGATAGAGACCCCGAAGTCATCCGCCAGGCTCTGCGCCAGCACAACATCAACGTCTCCGTCACCACCGCCAGTTCCACCCTGCTCGATATGCAGGCTCGCGGCTTCACCAGCCTCGTCCGCGCCTCCGTCCACTACTATAACACTGAGGAAGAGATTGAGAGATTCTGCCGCGCGCTGGAAACAATCATATAATCCGATCAACTCACATTTTATGGCTATATGAAGAATAAGACCCTTCCATTGAGAGGTGTTTTGTGTTATAGTATTTATCATTCGTAATGTTCTCTCAGTGTTGATATGAGGTAGAGCAATGCCACTCGAAGGGTTGCAACTGGGCCATTATCGCCTGATTCGTCTGGTGGGCAGCGGCGGCATGGGGGAAGTGTACCTGGCCGAAGACCCGCGTATTCATCGGCAGGTGGCCATGAAGGTCATTCGCACTGAGACCAGCGCGCAGCCCGGCCTTTCTGGCGAAGAGGACGCGGCCCGGCTCTTCCAGCGCGAGGCCAGAGCCATCGCCATGCTCGATCATCCACACATCCTGCCCCTCTATGACTATGGCGAGCAAGAGGCCAATGGCGCCCGCTTCACCTATCTTGTCATGCCCTTTCGCCCGGAAGGCTCGCTCACTAACTGGCTGCGCCAGCACAGTAGCGACCGCCTGCCCTCCTCGACGGACGTTGTCCACTTTATCCAGCAGGCCGCCGGCGCGCTACAATATGCGCACGACCACCAGATCATCCACCAGGATGTCAAGCCCTCCAACTTCCTCATTCGCAATAACCCGGATACGCCGCACCGTCCCGATCTTCTACTGACTGATTTCGGCGTCGCCCGGCTGAGCAGCGCGACCTCCAGCGTGAGCCATAGCATTCGCGGCACCCCGACCTATATGGCGCCTGAACAGTGGAGCGGCGACCCCGTACCGGCAACAGATCAGTACGCTCTGGCCGTCATGGCCTATGAACTGCTGGTGGGCCGCCCGCCCTTCCAGGGGCCGCCCATGCGCATGATGTACCTGCACGCCAACACGCAGGCGCAGCCCCCCAGCGCGCTCAATCCACAACTGCCAACCGATGTCGATATTGTGCTGCTGCACGCGCTGGCGAAGCAGCCCGAGGGACGTTTCCTCTCCATCACCGCCTTCGCCAACGCCTTCCGTCAGGCCCTGCAAGATATCGATGTGCCAACGCTCATCAACTCGGCATCTGCCGCCGACAGCAAAGACCTGCAAATTACCCTCGCCATCAGTCCGGCAGAGGCCATCAACGGCACGCAGCGTACCCTGAACCTGCCCGGCGGGAAAAGAATACAGGTGGTAGTGCCGCCCAACGCTTACGATGGGCAGATTCTGCGTCTCGATCCCGGCACCGGCTCCATCTTTCCGAACGGTGCCGCGAACAGTCCTCACGGCATGCTGATCTTGAAGCTTGCCGTCAGGCAGACAGCCGGGTCGGTAACACCTTTTCTCGGTATTCCAGGCTCTTCCAACCCGCAACTACCGGCAATCTCAGCCTCCGACCCCGATCTGCCGACAATCGCGGCCTCCAACCCGAATCTCCCGACCGTGCCGATCGCTGACCCGCAGATGCAGCCAACCCAACAGGTCGGCTCGCAACCCAATCTGGCCGCCATGCCGGTCACTCCACCACCGATTGTCGTTCAGACGCGGCCACCCGCTCCGGCCACAGGCGGCGGCTTCAATCTCAAAGGTGTCGCCCTTGTCGCGCTCGCCCTGCTCGTCCTGCTGGGCAGCGCCGGTTTTTTCTTCTACAGCACGCGGCAAAACCAGCCTCCTCCTGCCGGTCAGAACAACGCGACCTCAACTGCTCTGGCGAATAGCGCGAACCTCACCGCGACCGCTCAGGCCAATGCCGTTGCGACTGCTCGCGTCAGCGGAGCCGCGACCCAGCAGGCCAACGCCCAGGCCACACAGCAAGCCGGGGGCATCGCGACCGCTCAGGTCAATGCGACCGCGACCGCTCGCGCCAGCACTCAGACCAACCCCAACCCCTACCCGCCATACACCGGCGCCCTGGCCCTCTCTGACCCTCTCAGCGACAACAATCAGGGCAACGAGTGGCGTACCTACACCGATACCCTCAGTTCCTGCAACTTTTCCGGCGGTAGCTACCAGATTGTAGAGACGAAGAGTAAGTATTATGCCGACTGCGGATCGCAGACGCTTTCCTACAGCAACTTTACGCTTCAGGTGCAAATGCAGTTCGTGCAGGGCGATTGCGGCGGCATCATCTTCCGCGCCGACCCCACCCTGGCGCAATTTTACTTCTTCCGCATCTGCCAGGACGGCACCTATGCCCTGCTCAACTATGTCGATAACACCAACGCCGACGCCGTAACGCTGGCCGCGAGTTCCAGTTCCAGCATTCAAAGCGGCTCCGGCGCGTCCAACCTGCTCGCCATCGTGGCAAATAACAACACCATCAGTCTCTACATCAACAACCAGCTTATCGCCTCAGTTGTCGACAGTAACTACAGCAGCGGCCATATCGCCTTCTTCGCGCAATCCGAAGGTAACCTCACCGAAGTAGCATTCACCAACCTGAAGGTCTGGAATCTCTAAAAAGAGATCAGGAGCAAATGCAAGCAGACCATGCCATCAGTATGCCATCACGGCAACAGGCCACCCGTAAGGTAATGCATTTCTTCACAAATACTACAGGAGATTTCATCGGTATGCCATCACGGTAACAGGCCACCCGCAAGGGGTGGCCCTACTATATACGGACACTTTTGCGGCCTGGGAATCCGTCGTGTATAGTAGGGCCACCCCTTGCGGGTGGCCTGCTTCTATATACGGACTCTTAATGGGGCCTGGGAATGCCGTCGTGTATAGTAGGGCCACTCCTTGCGGGTGGCCTGCTTCTATATACGGACTCTTAATGGGGCCTGGGAATCCGTCGTGTATAGTAGGGCCACTCCTTGCGGGGGGCCTGCTTCTGGCGCGCTGGCGGGGGGCCTGCTTGCATTCAAGTTTCAGACTGTTCACTGTTGTTCAGGGCTGCAGATCAGGGTTGACATACTCCGGGTAAGCTGGCCTGTAGGGCTGCTCCACCAGTGTATCCACCGCGTTCGGCGTAGTCTCCCGTCTCGCCAGATTCTTCAGTCCGCGCTCCACCGGCGACTCCGGTCCCATTGCGCGCTGCACCATCTGCTGCACCTGCTCGTTACTGGCAAGCTGGCTTCCCATATCCTGCAGCCGCTCGCCCAGCATCTGCCGCAGCTCTTGCCCCGGCATTGGAGCAAACAACATGCCAAGTCCGACCCCGATCAAAGCGCCAACCAGAAACTTATTCATCTTCCACTCCTTTCCGCTGTATCGCTACCATAACTTCCGTAAAATACAGCCACACACAGAAACAATCACAAAAGGTCAACTAAAGAAATACACGGGAAGCCAGCAGAAGTGGTTTCAAAAAGCAGTGAATGCTCAATTCATTGAAAACCATCGCGGACATGTCATGCTGAGCGGGAGCGAAGCATCTAAGGTAACCACTGGTTCCATGTGGCAAGATCAGATGCTTCGCTCCCGCTCAGCATGACACAGGTCGGTGCGGTGAGATGCACGAAGCCACTTTCTCCGGCATGATATAATGTTCGATAGTAACTTATCTAAAGGAAAATACAGGAAAGGAGCGAGCATACGATGCGGCTACAGGGAAAGAGAGTTGGCGTGTTTGTGGCGCAGGAAGTGGAAGACCTGGAGTTCTGGGTGCCGGTTATGCGTTTGATCGAAGAGGGCGCGAACGTTGTG
>Ga0209810_1004276_pt1 | contig 13926 bp, 8 predicted proteins | sample Coa_R1_7_FD_187159 | JGI IMG/M metagenome (GOLD analysis project Ga0209810, IMG submission 187159) | Surface soil microbial communities from Centralia Pennsylvania, which are recovering from an underground coalmine fire - Coalmine... | ecosystem: Environmental > Terrestrial > Soil > Unclassified ...
ATCCATCACAGGCGGTACTTGTACGGGGCTTCAACTGGCTGCTCTTTCTGATTGGAGGGGCGTTTTTGCTCGTAGGAGCTGTGCTCGCAATTATTGGCTGGGCGCTTTTCAGGGGTTTTCGCAGGCGCCAAAGCTACACCGGGCAAATCATGGGTTCCTATTCCGGCGAGAAAAACTGGACCAGTAAGTACTGATGATCCCCAAATTTTCCAAACAAGGCGGGAAGAGATTCTGAGAAAAGTGAGTGAACATATCATCCTGAGCGGCAGTGAGCCGTAGCCCTGAGGAACGAAGGGGAAGGATCTGCACGCCACTACGAGATCCTTCGCTGCGCTGCGCTCCGCTCAGGATGACAGAGAGCGAAGGACGACATGACAGAGCAGCAAGGTGCGGAAGATAGCATTCTTTTCAATCGGTATCCCGCTCTCCTCTGTCTTCAACGCGTGGTTGATCCTGGCCGCGCGTCTGGGCTGCGAGCGCATCGGTATCGGGCAGATAGCTGGAGACGTAATCCGCTACAGGAGCGGCTGAGCGCCGGTAGCTTCTGCGCCGGCGCTGCGCCGGATCGAAGCTTACCATCGTGCCGAGCAGGAGCAGCAGCAGAGTGACGACGCAGAGCGCGACTACAGCGTCGCGCAGCGTGAGGAAGCGCAGATCTACCTGCTGGGCGACGCTGGCGGAGGCTTTGATGCCGCCGCATACCAGGGGCAGGGGCGAAAGGAAGGCAACAGCAGCGACTCCCAGGGAGACGATGCCCACACCAGCGGTCAACCCGCGCAGCAGTCGTTGCCCGCGCCTTCGCCTGGCGATCAGCAGCGCCTCGGCCAGCAGGATGATGCCACAGAAGGCCGCGACTACGCTCAGCGCCTGCAAGGGATTGCCGGAGATGAACGGGAAGAGGTTGGGCAGCGCTCCATGCAGCGGGCTGCATCCTGCTAGAATCAGCATGTACATCATCTCATGATCTCCTTCCTTAAATTGGGGATGCCGGGGCCTTGCCTCCTGACAACCCCGCCCACAAGACAGAATACCCGCTCGCCCTCCGATATTCCGAAAATTGAGAGAAGCTGACCCAAATGTCCTACTACAACCTGCTTCTACCTGGCACGTAGAGATCCTGGGTGGTTCAAAACCTCTATGTTAGAAAGTGTGTTTGATACCTGACACCATCGCTTGCTCGCGCCTGCGGCGCTCGTCGAATGGATGATGTTATGTGAAAAATGCGCTGCGCGCATTTTTCACATAACATCATCCATTCCTGGCGCGGCTGCGCCGCGCGCACGTCCGGCCAGAGAGCGAGGGGGCGAGGAATCGGACACCTTTCCAGTACAGAAAGAAAGAGCGATATATGCAAACAAAGACCAATAGAGAAGAACTGTACTCCAGCTACGAGTGGTATCGCCAGATGCGCGAGACGCAGCCCGTTTTTCAGGATCCGGATTGGGGCGGCTTGCACATCTTTCGCTACGCCGATGTCGCGCGTGTTCTTTCAGACCATGCAACGTTTTCTTCCGATGAGAGCCGCTACGCGCCCGCCGAGTTTCGCGATAATAGTCCGATCAGTTCCAGTATTCTGCGCATGGATCCGCCGCGCCATCGCCAGTTGCGTAACCTGGTTTCGCAGGGCTTCACCCCGCGCATGGTGGCACAGATGGAGCCACGCATCAAAGAGATTACCAGCGAGCTGATCGACAAGGTGGCGGACAAGGGCGAGATGGACGCCATCAGGGACCTGGCCTATCCGCTGCCGGTGACGGTTATCGCGGAACTGCTGGGCATTCCGGCGGAACTGCGCGAGGATTTCAAGCGCTGGTCTGACGCGCTCGTCTCAGGAGATGAGGAGACGACGGAAGAGGAGCGGCAGGCGCTCTTTCAGGAAATCGGAGGCATGTTCGGCTACTTCTCTCAGGTGCTTGAGGAGCGGCGCACGCATCCACAGGATGATCTGGTGAGCGCGCTGCTGGCCGCGGAAGTTGATGGACAACGCCTGAGCGATATAGAGCTACTTGGCTTCTGCGGGCTGCTGCTCGTCGCGGGCAATGAGACCACGACCAACCTGATCGGCAACCTGATTCTCTGCCTCGACGAGAATCCCGGCGTTGTAGAACGGCTGCGCGCCAACCGCGAACTCGTGCCCGGAGCCATTGAAGAGGCGCTGCGCTACTACTCGCCCGTCAAGACCATGACGCGCTTTGCTACCACCGCGACGACCATCGGCGACAAGCGCATCGAGGCCGGGCAGATTATCCTGCCCTGGATCAGCTCGGCGAACCGCGACGAGGCCGAGTTTCCCGACGCGGACCGCTTCGACATCGAGCGCGAGCCGAACCGGCACCTCGCTTTCGGGCGCGGCATTCACTTCTGCCTGGGCGCTCCCCTGGCGCGCCTGGAGGCCAGGATCGCGCTCAACACCATGCTTGACCGCCTGCCCGGCCAGTGGCAGGTAGCCGATGTGCCGCTGGAGCGCATCAAGAGCTTTATCGTCTTCGGCACCAAAAACCTGCCCCTGACCTGGGGCGCATAATCTAAAAGTGAGGTGGTGGTGATGCAGCAGGCCGCGCCAGTGCAACAGCAGGCACAGAACCGTTAATCAAGGGTGTCATCCCTGCGTGCCTCAGGGCAGGATTGCCGAGCGCAGCGAAGGATGACATGGGACGCTCAATCAGGATGATATGCTCGGAGGTGATCGCTCCTGTCGATGCTCACACGGCTCCGCCGCGCAAGGAACGTATTTGTTATGCGGAAAAATGCGCGGAGCGCATTTTTCCGCATAACAAATACGTTCAGCGAGCGCCGCAGGCGCGAGCATCCGAAAACATATGCATATTAGCTTGACATGACTAAATCGCGATCTTACAATCTGAGAAGAGAAGAAAAATGTAGGACGGCCAGGGTGTTTCGAGAAAGGCACAGGATGAAACATGGCGGCCTCACCGGGTCCCGGCTCTCTACTGGCCGGGCACTATCGCATCCTTGAGAAGATCGGCGAGGGCGGCTTCGGCGTCGTCTACAAAGCGCGTGATGAGAATCAGCGCGGCAAACTCGTTGCCATCAAACAGATCAACATGGCCGCACTCTCGACGCAGGAGAAGATCGAGGCCACCGACTCCTACAATCGCGAGACCACCCTGCTGCCCCGCCTGCGCCACGATAGCATTCCCCGCCTCTACGATCATTTTACCGATCCCGATCACTGGTATATTGTGCTGGATTATGTCGAGGGCAGGACGCTCGACGAGATCCTGGCGACGGCGCGTCATGGGCGCCTGCCCGCGAGCAAAGTTTTCGACATCGGCATCAAGCTCTGCGACGTGCTTGGCTACCTGCATGCGCAGAAACCGGCGCTCATCTTCCGCGATGTCAAGCCCGACAACATCATGCTCACTCCGAAGGGCCAGCTCTACCTGATCGATTTCGGCATCGCACGCCGCTATCGCGAGGGACAGATACGCGACACCGGGCCGCTCGGCTCCCCCGGCTACGCCGCCCCGGAGCAGTATGGCAAGGCCCAGACTACCCCACAGAGCGACCTCTATGGCCTGGGCGCGACGCTGCAAACTCTGCTCACTGGCAAGGAGCCGCTGGAGATCCGCCTGACAGGCATGCCAGAGGATTGCAACATCCCCCCGGAGCTACAGGCGCTGATTACGCGGTTGATGGAGCGCGATAGCAGGGATCGGCCTCGCAGTGCCGAGGAGGTGAAGCAGCAGCTCCAGTATCTTCACTATCACTCGCCCCAGGAACGCAGGAGGCGTATCCTGACGTTTTGCGGTCAACTGGTCAAGAACTCGGTGCCGCAGTTCGTTATAGGCTCCTCGCTGGCGGTGCTCTTCGGCATCCTCGGTCTCTCCGACGGCTTTTTCGCCAGCGGATTTCTGCCGCCCTGCATCCTGGCGATGCTGGCAACAGTCGCAGGCAGGAGCATGCTGTGCCTGCACCGCGAACTGGACGCGCCGGGGGGCAGGTCGGAGCGAATGGAGATCTTCTGGACGGTATGGAACAGTCTGACCAGCTCAATGCTGATGGCGGCAGTGCCGATGCTCTTCTTTTACTGCCTTTACGATTCTCTGCAACCGCTCAATCCTTTTGCCGGCCCGGAAATTGTGCTGATCGCGATTTCCGGCGTTATCTGCATGATCGTTGGGCTGCGCTGGACGATCATGTGTCTGGGCTGGCTCCTGAAAAATCTCCCGCTGCTCATTCGGCATTTACTACACGGTCCTGCCTGGCAAGCGGCCCAACCCCGGCAGGCTGCGCAGGCGCCCCCGCTCCAGCAGATGCACCGGTGCCCGTGACAACTTGACACAGCCTGAACAGGCGCTCTACAATCTAAGCGAAACAGGAAAACGCAAGATAGCCAGAGTGTTCATGAAAGGCGGCAGCAGAGCACATTTATGGCCTCTTCTCTCTTCTGCGATACATGCGGAGCCGCACTTCCGGCCCAGGCGGACAGTTGTCCCGTCTGCGGCAAGGCAGCGAGCGACTATTCCGCCACTACAGATAATACAGCATCGCCTGCTGCACCATCCCAGATGATCGTGCTCGGCCAGAGTGAACCCGGCCCCGGCTCTCTGCTGGCCGGGCGCTACCGTATCCTGGAGAAGATCGGGGAAGGCGGCTTCGGCGTCGTCTATAAGGCGCGCGATGAGCAGATGTGGGGAAAGCTGGTGGCTGTCAAGCAGATCAATATGGCCGCGCTCTCTACCCAGGAAAAGATCGAGGCCACCGATTCGTTTAATCGCGAGATTACGCTGCTCGCCGGTTTACAGCACAGGAGCCTGCCGCACATTTACGACCACTTTACCGATCCCGAACACTGGTACGTGGTCATGAATTATATCGAAGGCCAGACGCTCGAAGAACTGCTCAAGACGCTGCCCGGCGGACGCCTGTCCCTGAAACATGCACTCAAGATCGGTATGCAGCTCTGCGATGTGCTCGGCTACCTGCATAACCAGGAGCCGGCGATCATCTTCCGCGATGTCAAGCCCGGCAATATTATGCTCACGCGGCGCGGCCAGCTCTACCTGATCGATTTCGGTATCGCGCGCCGCTATCGCGAGGGACAGGCGAAGGATACCGGGCCGCTCGGCTCACCGGGCTACGCCGCCCCTGAACAATATGGCAGGGCGCAGACGACGCCACAGACCGATATCTATGGCCTGGGCGCCACGCTGCAAACCCTGCTCACCGGCAAGGAGCCGCTGGAGATCCGCGTACATGGCGTACCACCGGATTGCGCTATCCCCTGGCAACTGCAAGCGCTGATTACGCGGATGATGGAGCGCGACGCCGATAAACGTCCCCAGAATATGGATGAGGTTTACTACGCGCTCCGCGAGATCAGGCAGCACCCGGCCTGGCGCTATACAAAAAACGCAGCCGCGACGAGCTGGACGGTGCTCAAAAATCTGGTTCTCCGACAGATCGGGCTGCTTGCGGCGCTCTTTCTTACGCGTACCTTGATGGGCGATGATCCTTTTTCCATAATGTTCTGGGCGCCATACTTCCTCATCAGCGCGGCGATTACGCTCGGTCAGACCGCCTATTACCTGCACCAGATCAGCCAGAACGCTCTGAGCAGGCCAACGGTGCGCGATATCTCTATAAAGGTGGGCAAATACCTGAGCCGCTCCTTGCGCGACGCCTTACTGCCCACAATTCTGCTCTACTGGCTCTATCTGAGGCCGGGCACCCTTTTTGCGCCACTGGACATCTTCCTGATCTGGCTCTTTGGCATGTACTGGGTGTTTCAAGACTGCTACCACTTGCTGAAATGGCTCAGCGATATCGCTGCCAGGCGCTTCAAGAATCCGCCCCGTCCACGTCCTCAGCAGCAGGCCGCTCAGTCTCCTCCACTCCAGCAGCAGACGCGCCGGCACCCATAATCTTTATTCTTCCCTGGCTCGCGCCTGCGGCGCTCGCCTGATTGAATATGGTGCGCGGGGAAAGGCGCTGCACTCTTTTCCCCCGCGCACCATATTCAATCCCCGGTCTGCTTCGCTGCTCCAGACGGGAGGAACGGTGTGCGGAAAAGGCGCTACGCGCCTTTTCCGCACACCGTTCCTCCCTAAGCGAGCGCCGCAGGCGCGAGCAAACGAGAAGGTCAGCATCCTGACACGTAGTGAGATTCTCATTAACAAAAACCGCTCGCAGTAAGCGTATACTCAATTGATATGTTATAATTAGAACTTCGAAACGCTTCTCTATTAACCGGGAAGAACATGGCAATTATTTTCGATTGATCGGGTATACATTTACCCTGGAAAGAAGACTCCAGATGAATACACATCCCATATCTCCCTGACTTCCACACCTCCCGCATACTCCCAGTGCCAGCAGGCATATTCTACCTTCAGGTAACTTTATAATTGAACAGGGGTTAATTGTGAATCAAGAAGAGCCACCATTCTCAACTTCGATCAAGTTTGTCAGTGGTCCAATGGAAGGGCAGAGCTTTTTTATCTATAAGCCGGCGACAACAATTGGTCGTGATGACACCAACAATATCGTTATCAGGAATGACCGCAAAGTTTCGCGCTTTCACGCTCGCCTGCTCTGGAAGGATGGAGCGTGGATCATCGAAAGGCTCTCTCAATCCACCTTTCTGACCGTCAACCGGCAAAAGGTTCAACAGGCGCTCATCGCGAACAATGACATTATCGGACTGGGTGAAGATTCCTCCTTTGTCTTCCTTATCTCGACCCCGGCTCCCATGCAGGCCCCATCAGAATATGAAGCGATTCGGTTGCGACCTCAGAGGGAGGCTATGCCCCCGGTTGGCAGCGGGACGCTGCTGCCATCCGGGCAGCAGGCTTCTCCGGCTGCGCCTCCGCCCCCGGTTTCGGCTCGTCCCGACGCGACACAAATCGCCCCGCTCACAGGCGCAGGTCTACCATCAATAGAGATAACCAGCTCTTCACACAGCGACAAGAAGACCTACGCGCTCGCCAGGCCAGTCATCAATGTTGGGCGCGATCCCAGCAACGATGTCATCATCAATGACCGTATCGTCTCCGGCTTCCACCTGCGCATCGTGCGCCAGGGGAACGAGTTTGTCCTCATTCATCCTCATCCAGAGCGGTCAAAAACTCTTAACGGACTGCTCTACCAGGGGCACAAGATCCGGGGCGACGAACAGTTCAGCAAGACACTGACGAAGGGTGATATTTTCCGCATCGGTGATGAGAATGGAACGCTCGTCACCCTCACCTATAACGATGGGACCGGCACCGCGCAAGAAAAAACGCCCGCGATCCAACCCATCAAGTTAGACTCTCCTGAGCTTACTATAGGGCGCCAACCGGATAACACCGTCGTTCTATCTCATCCCCAGGTCTCCGCGCATCATGCCCGCCTGGTACGCGAGGGCGGCACGTATCGCGTTATCGATCAGAACAGCACCAACCACGTCTACGTCAACGCTAAGATAACGGCAAATCATCTCCTGAAGATGGGCGACGAGATCCGTATTGGTCCCTATCGCCTGATTTTTGAAGGCAATCAACTGACGCAATATGATGAAACAAACTTTATCCGTATCGATGCACAGAACCTGAGAAAAACGGGCAACAACAATGTCACCCTGCTGAATAACATATCGATAGCTATTCCTCCCCGCAAATTTGTCGCGCTGGTGGGCGGCTCTGGCGCCGGCAAGTCGACGCTGATGGACGCGCTTAACGGCCTGCGCCCTGCACAGCAAGGAAAAGTCTTCTATAACGGGCAGGATTACTATCGCAATGTTTCCGCATTCTGTACGCTGCTCGGCTATGTGCCCCAGAATGATATCGTTCACAACGATCTGACCGTCGAGCGGGCGCTGTACTATGCCGCCAGATTCCGCTTGCCGAGCGACTTCACCGACGAGCAGATCGAGCAGCGCATCAAGGATGTGCTGGAAGATGTAGAGATGACGGCGCGCCGCACGCTCCTGATCAAGAAACTCTCAGGCGGCCAGCGCAAGCGTGTCTCTATTGCGCTGGAATTGCTGGCGAACCCCGGCATCTTCTTTCTGGATGAGCCAACATCGGGCCTCGACCCGGGGCTGGATCGCAAGATGATGTATCTGCTGCGCAAACTGGCGGACGGCGGCCATACTATCGTGCTGGTAACGCATGCAACGAACAACATCAACGTCTGCGACTACGTATGCTTTCTCGCTCAGGGAGGGCGTTTAGCCTATTTCGGGCCACCCGACGGGGCAAAAAGCTACTTTGGCAAGGCCGACTTCGCCGAGATCTACACCAGTCTGGAGCCAACCGACGAGAATCCAAATATTCCTGAGGAGGCCGAGGCAAAATTTAAGCTTTCAAAGGAGTATCAAGAATATATCGCTGAACCCCTGAAAGCTGTATCAGACGGGGCAAGCGGCTCCCTCAACGGACATGCAAAAGCGCGGCAGCGGCCCAAACGCGGAAACCCGCTCAAGCAGTTCCTCTTGCTCTCACAGCGTAACCTCGAGTTGCTCAAAAATAATAAAAGTAATCTCGTTATTCTACTCTTGCAGGCGCCGATTATGGCATTGTTGATGATCCTGCTGCTCAGATTCGAAGTCGGGACCGGTCTGTTCAATGCGAACAATGTCGTGCAATGCACTCCGCGAATCTTCACATCAACGGCGGTGAGCGCGAGCAACCCCACCGGCGTACTGGGCATTAACACGCAGGGGCAAAATGCGGCGGTGGATTGCAGTCGCATCGTCAGTTTCCTCCAGAGCGACGCGAACGGCATTGCATACGCACATACTAAGGGCGGCGTGAACCCGGCCTTGCAGGATTTTATTCTTCCCAGCGTTGGCGCGAACGCCGATCAGGCACTTTTCATCATGGCTATCATCGCAGTGCTGCTCGGCGGCATCAATGGGACGCGTGAAATAGTCAAGGAGGCTTCGATCTACCGCCGGGAGCGAGCCGTTAATCTCGGCATCATTCCTTACATGCTATCGAAGGTCGTTGTATTCGGCCTGTTCGCGCTGTTCCAGAGCGCCGCGCTGCTGCTGATAGTGCACGCGTTCGAGCCTTTTCAAAATAGCATTATGCTGCCTGTGCTGCTGGAGGTCTACATCACGCTGGCGCTGACGGCTTTAGCCGGTTTAATGATTGGCCTGGCCGTCTCCACCTTCGCCACGAACGAGGACAGCGCCAATAGCCTCCTGCCGTTTATTCTCATTCCACAAATCATCTTCGCAGGTGTTATAATCCCGCTCAAGGACTGGCCTTTGCAGGTGATAGCTATGATCTTTCCCACACGCTGGGCAATCACAGCTCTGGGATCGTCAACAGGTCTGCATAGCGATAAACTGGGTGGAGATAGACTCTTTGGCAGCGACACCACGTTTCACGGGACGCTCTTCTCTACCTTTACTACCACGGAGGCTACAAACCGCCTGCTGCTCGCATGGGGCGCTCTCGGAGTGCTCATTATTGCTTTCACCATCGTAATCTGTATAGGATTGAAACGAAAAGATGTTCGCACATAAGGAATTCTCATAAGGCATGGTGAAGATCCCGCAGTGCGCAGCCGCGCGATGTATTGCGCCATCATCGCCCTTCTGAGGCCGAACGAGCGCGACGAATCGTGCAGGTGCGCACCACAGGCAGCTTTTGAGAAATCCTGGTCAGGGGATACAATTATCAATGAAGAATAGAGACAATGAGCAGCGGCGCGTAGTGATTACTGGCCTGGGCATTGTCGCCCCCAATGGCATAGGCAAAGAGGACTTCTGGAATGCCTGCGTCTCCGGTCAATCGGGCGTGCGGCGCATCACCCGCTTCGATGCCAGCCCGCTCGCCACGCGGATAGCCGGGGAGGTGGCAAACTTTGATCCTGAGTTGCTGGGCATCACTCCACAGGAGGCGCGCAGCCTGGATCGCGGCACCCAGTTTGCTATCGCGGCGGCCAACCTTGCATTGCAGGACGCAGCGCTGCCCGCGCACTTGAGCAAGGGGGAACGCGAGCGGTTCGGCGTGTATCTGGGTTCAGTGATGGCCGGCGGCGAGGAGGGCGAGAAGATATGGGTTCAGCTTACCAACCGTGGGGCGCATGCGCCAGGAGCTGGCAGGTATGATAGCCTCCCCGTTACCGCCTTTCTCAATAGCTTTGTGCCGGCCAGCGCCGTCGCCGCCCATCACCGTCTTCACGGGCCGTGCACCGTCATCTCCACCGGATGCGCCGCCGGGGCCGATGCCATCGGGCAGGCTCTCTGGACTATTCAGGAGGGACGCGCGGATCGCATGCTCGCCGGCGGATCCGACTCCGCGATCACCCCTATGGGTATCAATGTCTTCTGTGTGATGAAAGCATTGAGCGCACGCAACGACGAGCCAGAACGCGCCTCGCGTCCATATGACCGTGATCGCGATGGCTTCGTCATGGCAGAGGGCGCGGGCGTGCTGCTGCTGGAGGAGCGCGAACTGGCGCGGGCGCGAGGCGCGCATATCTATGCCGAACTGATCGCCTTCGCCTCCAATAGCAACGCCTACCATATGACCGCCCTCCCTGAGAATGGCGAGCCGCTCAAGCAACTTCTGCGCCAGGCGCTCGATGAAGCATCCATCACGCCGGAACAACTGGGCTACATCAACTCGCACGGCAGTTCCACCCCCTACAACGAGCCGATAGAAACAGCGGCCTACAAGGCGACCTTTGGTGAGCGCGCCTACCACATTCCCATCAGCGCTACCAAATCGATGATCGGGCACACACAGGGCGCGGCCAGTGCTATTGAAGCCCTGCTTACCGCGCTTGTGCTGGAACAACAGGTCATACCTCCAACCATTAACCAGGAGCAGGCCGATCCACGCTGCGACCTGGATTATGTGCCCAACGTCGCCCGCCGCGCCGCCGTTGATGTCGCGCTGACGCACGCCAGCGGCTTCGGCGGCGTGAATAACGCCCTGGTTCTGGCAAGGCCGGATTGGATCAACACCCATGAGCGATAGTAAACCACGCCGCGCCGTCATCACAGGACTGGGAGTAGTGGCGGCCAATGGTATCGGAAAAGAGCTATTCTGGCAGGCAACAACTAAAGGGATTTCCGGCATAAAGCGCGTTGCCCGCATCCCAAAAGACAACCTCCCGATTACAGTAGCCGGTGAAATCAACGATTTTGTAGCACAGGACTATATAGATCGCAAGCTGGTGCACCGCACGGATCGCATGACGCACCTGGCCTTCGCCGCCATTCAGGAAGCGCTACAGGATGCCAACCTTGCACTGGCGGAGGAGGATCCGCGCTCCGTAGGAGCGGTTATCGCCAATACCACCGGCGGAATAGAGTACATCCTGGAGCAGTTCCAGGCGTTCTACACGCGCGGCCCGCGCTATGTAAACCCCCACACGTCGATAGCATGGCTCCAGGTATCGAATGCAGGCCAGACATCCATCCGCTATGGTATTCAGGGTTACTGCAAAACGCCCGTTAACGATACGGCGGGCGGCCTGGATGCAATAGGCATGGCCTTCAATGCGATCCGGCGCGGCGCGGCGGATGTTATCATCGCCGGCGGGGCCGAGGCTTTTCTGCAACCTGAGATCCTGCTCGTGATGGCCCACAGCGGCCTGTGCGCCACGGGCAGCGATCCACACGCGTATCGCCCGTTTGACAGGCGCGCCGGCGGCCTGCTGCTGGCGGAGGGCGCAGGCATATGCATCGTAGAGGAGTACGAGCATGCGCGGAGGCGTGGGGCTGTCATTTATGGCGAAATCACTGGCTATGGGCAGACAAATGATGCCAGCGCACACATGATGCCTGCACCCGATGGCACGCAGTACGCCCGCGCGATACGCCTCGCTCTGCAAGAAGCGCATTTATCCCCGCATGATATCGGATACTTTAACCTCGATGGCCGGGCCATACCCGCATCCGATCAGAGCGAGGCCCACGCGCTACATCTCGTCTTCGGCGCCCACCTCGCGCGGCTGCCTTTAAGCGTCCCGCGCACCATGCTCGGGCACAGCTTCGCAGCCGCCGGCGCCCTGGACACGATCACAACGCTGCTGGCCCTGCGACACCGCCTGGTCCCCCCAACCATCAATTGCGAGCAACTCGATCCACGCTATGAACTGAACCTCGTGCGCGACGAGGCGCAGCCGCTACGGGCTACCGCCGCGCTCATCGGTGGCCGCAGTCTCGGCGGAGCAAACGTCGTGCTCGCGCTGCGCCCGCTTGATTGACACGGCTCGCCTTCTTGCCAGCCAGGGGAGGCGCCGTAGGACGCTGTGAGCGCGCCAGCGCGAACAAGCCCGCTTATGTCCTCTATCGATCCCCCGCTGGTTCCTGTCAACCGGACATCGGGCTGGCTCGCTGCGCTCGCCGCGCCCCTACCGATTTCTCTGATGATTTTTTTGCCAGAACCCCTTGACAAACCTCCTTTCTCCTGTTATATTCTAACCAGTTAGTTAGGAAACTAATCGGTTAGTTAGATGGATCGGTATGTATGTTCAGGTGCGCCTGCGGTGAGCAGTCAGAAACACTTGCACAGGGTATTAGTTAAGGAGGGAATTTGAAGAATGTCTGAACCTGGTAGTAGACGCGGACGTGTGCATGATGCGGAGGGAGCGCGGGAGGCGATCCTCAACGCAGCGGAGGAGGTTTTCGCAGAGCACGGCTTTGATGGCGCGCGCATCGACGCCATCGCGAAGGTCGCGGGCTATAACAAGAGCCTGATCTTTCAGTACTACGGCGATAAGCTCCATCTCTACGCGGCAGTAGTCAGACGCGCCGACGCGGAGATGAGTGTGGTCCAGAATCAACTCTATGCCTCACTACTTGATGAGGATACCGTCACCAACGCGCACAAGTTCAAGACATTACTCAGAACAGCTATCGGCTCATTTTTCGACTACATGGTCGCGCACCCTCGTTTTATGCGCATTATGACCTGGGAGATGGCGGAGGGCTGGCATACCTTCGCGCAGATCTTCTCGGAACGTGATATCGAGGATGTTTACCAGTTCAGGGACTTGCTCGCAAGGGCGCAGGACGCGGGTCTGCTGCGGCCAGGTGTCGATACGATGATACAGATCTTGATGACGACGTACTTTTTTTGCATGTGCTATCTCGCCTCTGTGCCGCTCTACAAGATGGTACTGCCGGGCGAGGATGTCTCCTCCCCTGCCGCGCTGGCACGCGCGCGGGAGTATATCGTTGATTTTGTCATCCACGGGATGGTAATTGATCCCGTTGAGACGAAGCCATAGAAAGGAGGGTGGTCTGGTGCAAGTAACAACGCAGATCACCCGGCAGGCGCCGGGCCTGTCCTACAAATGGGTGATGGCGATAGTGCTGATCTTCGGCGCATTTATGAGCGCGCTCGATCAGACGGTAGTCAACATCGCCATCCCGCGTCTACAGAGCGCCTTCGGGGCGGATATCCACACAGTACAGTGGGTGATTACCGCCTACCTGCTCACGCAGGGAGCGATGACGCCGACGACGCCATACCTGGCAAATACCGTTGGCATCAAACGGTCCTACATTCTCTCTTTAGTAGCGTTTACGCTCGGCTCGCTGCTCTGCGGACTTTCGTGGAGCCTGCCGATGCTCATTTTCTTTCGTATCGTCCAGGGCCTGGGAGGCGCAATCCTGCTTCCGCTGGCGATGGCGATGCTCTTCCGCGAATTCCCGCCGGAGGAGCGCGGCATAGCGCTGGCGACGCTGGGTGTGCCGACGCTGCTGGCTCCGGCGCTGGGGCCTATCGTGGGCGGCTACCTGGTGACTTTCTCCGCCTGGCAGACGATCTTCTTCATCAACGTGCCTATCGGTGTGATCGCTGTTATCCTTGCCGCAGTAGTCCTGCGTGAATCGCGTGCGGAGCAGCCAGTAAGCTTCGACGTGGCGGGCTTCATCACCTCCGCTTATGGCCTGGGCGCCGTGCTCTACGGACTCTCACAGACGAGCCAGTATGGCTGGGGTTCGACACA
>Ga0209810_1004278_pt1 | contig 13923 bp, 13 predicted proteins | sample Coa_R1_7_FD_187159 | JGI IMG/M metagenome (GOLD analysis project Ga0209810, IMG submission 187159) | Surface soil microbial communities from Centralia Pennsylvania, which are recovering from an underground coalmine fire - Coalmine... | ecosystem: Environmental > Terrestrial > Soil > Unclassified...
AGCTGGCGGGCGGGGTGAGCCGGCTGCTGGAGCGGGCCCGGGCCTGCCTCGACCTGATCGACGAGGCGGAACGGCTCCGGCTGAGCCCGGCCACGCTGGTGGAGCGAGCCGCGGAGGCGCTCGGCGCCGAGGTGCGGCTGGGGCCGCCCCCCGGCGAGCGGGGATGGCTGTCGGTGCCGGTCCTGATCGACGGCGAGCCCGGCCCCCGGCTCTCGACCCCCGGGGAGGGAGGCGACGCCGACACCGTCCGGCGCCTGCTCCTCCACCGCCTGGTCGCGGCGATCGAGCGCCTGGAGAGCGCCCGGCAGCGGGCGGCCGAGGTCCCCGTGCAGACCCGGGCCGAGCTGCTCACCGAGCTGCTGGTGCGGGAGCCCCAGGCCTCCCGGGACCTGGTGCGCCGGGCCCGCCAGCTGGGCATCCCCATCGACGGCTGGCACGTGGTCGTCCGGCTGGAGCTGGAGAACCTGGCCGAGCTGCGTCCCGGCGACGAGGTGGGGGCGTTCAACCTGGCCCAGCTCGCGGTCCGGGTGGCCACGGAGTCGGCCCGCGCCACCGGCGGGACCTGGAACCGGGCGGGCACGGGCTCGACCCTCCTCCTCGTCCGCTCCTGGCAGGCGGAGGTGGGGCCGGAGCTGCAGGCGGAGGTGGCGAGGGCGGCCGACCTGGTCATCGGGCGCCTGCGCGCCCGCATCCCGCGTCTCGTCGTCCGCTGCGGGGTCGGCGGCGTCCACGTGGGCAGCACCGGGCTGCGGACCTCGGCCATGGAGGCCCGGGCGGCGCTGACCGCGGCCCTGACCACCGGTCGCCGCAACCTGGCCGTGCGCTTCGACTCCACCGGGCTGCGCCGGGTCCTCCTCCAGTGGTACGCGCTCGACGAGGCGCGCGACTCGGTCGCCCGCCTGCTCGAGCCCCTGGACCGGCTGGGCGAGCGCCGGGGCCGGGAGGCCATCCGGACCCTGCGCGCCTACCTCGACGCCCACCTCTCCGCCGGCCGAGCGGCGGAGACGCTGGGCCTCCACCGCAACACGGTCGCCTACCGCATCCAGCGCATCCTCGAGCTGCTCGGCGTCGATCCGGAGGACCCCGAGCAGTGCCTGATGCTGCAGCTGGCCTGTCGGGCACGGGAATTGTGAAGCCGGCACAACTTCGGCCAGGATCTCGTCGCTGGCGCTGAAGACCGGGACGGCGGGGCCGACTATGCTGGCCGGGTGACCCTGGGCGAGCCGGATCTGGAGGCCCTCGCACGGGGCTGCGCCGTCTTCGGGGGCGGCGGGGGCGGCGACCCCACCCTGGGCTACGTCATGGCCCGAGAGGCCATCCGCCGCGGCGGCCCGGTGGCGGTGGTGGACCTGGACGACCTGCCCGACGACGGCCTGGTCCTGCCCGTGGCCATGGTCGGCGCGCCTACGGTCATCGAGGAGAAGATCCCCAACGGCTCCGAGGGCGGGCGCATCCAGGCCGTCTACGAGCGCCACTTCGGCCGCCCCGTGGTCGCCCTGGCCGTGGCCGAGCTGGGCGGGATCGAGGGCATGCTGCCCGTGGCCTGGGCGGCCCACGCCGGCCTGCCCCTGGCCGACTGCGATCTCATGGGCCGGGCCTTCCCCGAGATCCACATGTGCACGCCCAACCTGCACGGGCTGCCCATCGGACCGGTGGTGGTCGCCGACGAGCGCGGCAACGTGGCCACCTTCACCGCCGTCGACGCCGTCTGGGCGGAGCGGCTGGTGCGGCCCACCTGCGCGGCCATGGGCAACTGCGCCTCTCTCGCCATCTACCCTATGACCGCCGCCCGGGCGCGGGCCGCGGTCGTGCGCGGCTCGGTGACCCGCGCCGTCCGCCTCGGCCGGCTCCTGGCGGCCGGCGACCCTCTGGCGGTGCTGGAGGCGGAGGTGGGGGCGGTGCGGCTGATCGAGGGCAAGGTGACCGACGTCGAGCGCTGGACCACCCAGGGCTTCGCCCGGGGGAGCGCCGTGGTCGAGGGGTTCGGCCCCGACGCCGGCCGGCTGCTCCGGCTCGAGTTCCAGAACGAGAACCTGCTCGCCCTGCTCGACGGCGAGCCGGTGGCCTCGGTGCCCGACGTCATCACCGTGCTCGACCACCACGGCGCCGGGGCGGTGGTCAGCGAGCGGCTGCGCTACGGCCAGCGGGTGACGGTGATCGCCTTCCCCTGCCACCCCGCCTGGCGGACGGCGCCCGGCCTGCAGCTGGTGGGGCCCCGCGCCTGGGGCTACGACCTCGACTACGTGCCCGTGGAGCGCATCCATGCCGCGCGGGCTTGACCTCCGGCTGGGGATCGACGTGGGCGGGACCAACACCGACGCGGTCGTGCTCGACCCTCAGGACCGGGTGCTGGCCACCTGCAAGGTCTCCACCACCCCGGACGTGACCTCGGGCATCGCCGCCGCCATCGCCGGGGTGGTGGGCGAGGGCGCGGTCCCGCCCCACCGCATCACCCACGTCATGCTGGGCACCACCCACGCCACCAACGCCATCCTCGAGCAGCGCGACCTGCAGCGGGTGGCGGTGGTGCGCATCGGCGGCCCGGCGACCCACGCCATCCCCCCGCTCGCCACCTGGCCCGACCACCTCCGCCGGGCGGTGTCGGCGGGGGAGGTCATCGTTCCGGGCGGGCTGGAGTTCGACGGCCGCGAGCTGGCCCCCTTCGACCCGGGGGCGCTGGCCAGGTTCCTGGAGTCGTTGGAGCCACCGGTGGAGGCGGTGGCGGTGACCGGCGTCTTCGCCCCCGTCTCCGACCGCCAGGAACGCGAGGCCGAGGAGGTGGTGCGCCGGGTGCTGGGCGAGGTGCCGGTCTCGCTCAGCGCCGAGATCGGCTCGGTCGGCCTGCTCGAACGCGAGAACGCCACCGTGCTGAACGCCGCCCTGACCCGGGTCGCCCGCCGCTTCGCCGAGGCCCTGGAGCGTTCGCTGGCCGCCAACGGCGTCGACGCCGTCGCCTACTTCACCCAGAACGACGGCACCCTGATGGCGCTCGACTACGTCCTGAGCCACCCCGTCCTGACCATCGGCAGCGGCCCCGCCAACAGCATGCGCGGCGCCGCCTACCTGACCGGGCTCAGCGAGGCGGTGGTGGCCGACATCGGCGGCACCTCGACCGACGTCGGAGCCCTGAGCAACGGCTTCCCGCGCCAGTCGGCGATCCCGGTGGAGGTCTGCGGGGTGCGCACCAACTTCCGGATGCCGGACATCCTCTCCATCCCCCTGGGGGGCGGCACCCGCATCCACACCGGACCCGACGGCCTCCGCCTGGGCCCGGACAGCGTCGGCTACCGCCTGTCCAGCGAGGCCTGCGCCTTCGGCGGGAGCACGCCCACCCTGACCGACGCGGCCGTGTACGTGGGCCGCGCCGACCTCGGCCTTCACCCCAACGGCACCTGGCCGCGGGGGGTGCCCTGGGAGGGGGCGATGGAGCGGGCGGACGAGACGCTGGCCGAGGCCATCGACCGGGTCAGGGAGTCCTGGCGCCCGGTGCCGCTGGTGGTGGTGGGCGGCGGCAGCATCATCGCCCCCGACCGCATCCCCGGGGTGGGCGAGATCGTGCGCCCGTCCCACTTCGAGGTCGCCAACGCCATCGGGGCGGCGATCGCCCAGGTCAGCGGCCAGGTGGAGCGGGTCTACCACCTGGGCAGCCGGAGCCGGGAGGCGGCGCTGGAGGAGGTGCGCCGGATGGCGGCCGAGGAGGCGGTCCGGGCCGGCGCCGACCCCCAGTCGGTCGAGATCGTCGACCTGGAGGAGTCGACGATCGCCTACCTCACGGGCCCGGCGCTGCGCATCCGCGCCCGGGCGGCCGGCGCCCTGGGGTCCCTGTGAGCCGTGGAGGAAAGAAGAAAGGAGGGAGATGACATGAGCGCGACCGTGGTCGACCTGGAGGGCGATCTCCACATCGGGCGGGACGACTTCGCCCTGGGCAGGGTGCCGGAGGCGGAGCGGCGTCACTGGTTCGTGGTCTGCGTGCAGCGCTGGGGCCAGCTCTCGGCCCTCTCCCAGTTCCTGCTCGGCGCCACGCTGGGCTTCGGCATGGACCTCTGGCCCGCCTTCCTGGCCTTCACCCTGGGGGCCGTGATCCTGGAGGTGGTGGGCATCTTCACCGGCATCGCCGGCATGCGCGAGGGGCTCAACACCTCGCTGCTCACCCGCTGGACCGGCTTCGGCCGCATCGGCTCGAGCCTTCTGGGCATCATCATCACCATCAGCCTGATGGGCTGGTTCGGGGTGCAGAACGCCGTCTTCGCCTCGGGCATCGACTCCCTGCTCCCCCACCTGCTGCCCCTCTGGGCCTGGCAGATCCTGACCGGGGCGGCGGTGATCCTGATCGTGGTCTGGGGCTTCCTCTCCATGAGCTGGACGGCGTACATCACCGTCCCCGCCTTCGTCCTGCTCTGCTTCTACTCGATCGGGGTCGCCTTCACCCAGCATCCCCTGGGCCAGCTCTTCGGCTCTCCGCATCCCGGCCCGGCCCTCAGCATTCCGGCCGGCGCCACCCTGGTGGCGGGCGGCTTCATCGTGGGGGCGGTCATCACCCCCGACATGTCGCGGTTCAACCGCTCCGCCGCCGACGTGGTCAAGCAGACCATCGCCGGCTTCACCCTGGGCGAGTACACGATCGGCATGATCGGGGTGCTGCTCGCCCACGCGGTCAAGACCTCGAACGTGATCGGGATCGTGACCACCACCTCGGGCGCGATCGGGGTGGTGATCCTGGTCGTGGCCACCCTCAAGATCAACGACTGGAACCTGTACTCGGGCTCGCTGGGCCTGGCCAACTTCATCGACACCCTCACCGGCCACCGCGTCCACCGGGGGCTGCTGACGCTGGTGGTGGGCATCGTCGGCACCGCGCTCTCGGCCCTGGGCATCCTGCAGCACTTCGTCGGCTTCCTGACCCTGCTGGGGGTGGCCTTCCCACCCGTGGCCTCGATCATGGTCGTGGACTACTTCCTGCTCCGGACCCACCGCCGGGAGCTGGCGGAGTCGGCCCGGAGCGGGGCGATCCCGGCCCGGGTGCCGGGCTGGAACCCGGTCGGCCTGGTCAGCTGGCTGATCGGCTCCGTCGCCGGCTGGTACCTCCAGTGGGGGATCGGCTCGGTCAACGCGCTGGTGATCGCGGCCGTGGTCTACTTCGTGCTCTCCAAGCTGGTGGCGATGGTGGCCCCGTCGCAGCGCCGCGAGGCAGCGGCATGAGGATCGGGATCGACGTGGGCGGCACCAACACCGACGCCGTGCTCATGGACGGCCGTCGGGTGCTGGCCGAGCACAAGACGCCGACCACCCCCGACGTCACCTCGGGCATCGCGGCCGCGCTGGAGGGGCTGCGCCGCGAGGCCGGGCTCCGGGCCGAGCAGGTGAGCGGGGTCATGATCGGCACCACCCACTTCACCAACGCCGTGGTCGAGCGGCGGCGGCTCACGCCGACCGCCGCCGTCCGCCTCGGCCTGCCCGCCACCGCCGCCCTGCCGCCCATGACCGACTGGCCGGCGGACCTGCGCCGCGCCCTGGGCGAGCACGTCTTCCTCTGCCACGGCGGCTTCGAGTTCGACGGCCGCCGTATCTCCCCCCTCGACGAGGACGAGATCCGCCGGGTGGCGGAGCGGATCGCGGCCCTCGGCATCCGGAGCGTGGCCGTCTCCTCGGTCTTCTCCCCGGTCAACGCCGAGATGGAGCTGCGGGCGGCCGAGATCCTGGACGAGACCCTGCCCGGGGTGGCCGTCAGCCTCTCCCACCAGATCGGCCGGGTGGGACTGCTGGAGCGCGAGAACGCGACCATCCTCAACGCCTGCCTGCGGGAGCTGGCGGACAGCATCACCGACGCGCTGGAGGCGGCGGTGCGCGAGGCCAGCATCGGGGCCCCGCTCTACATCAGCCAGAACGACGGCACCCTGATGAGCGTGGACTACTGCCGGCGCTACCCGGTGGCCACCTTCACCTCCGGTCCCACCAACTCCATGCGCGGCGCCGCCTTCCTCTCCGGGGAGACGGACTGCGTGGTGGTCGACGTGGGCGGCACCACCACCGACGTCGGGGCCCTGGTCCACGGCTTCCCACGCGAGGCCGCTCTGGCCGTCCAGGTGGGCGGGGTGCGGACCAACTTCCGGATGCCGGACGTGCTCTCCGTGGGCCTGGGCGGGGGCAGCCTGGTCGAGCGGGGCGAGCGCGGGCTCGAGGTCGGGCCCCGGAGCGTCGGCTACCGGATCACGGAGCGGGCGCTGGTCTTCGGGGGCGACACCCTGACCGCCACCGACCTGGCCGTGGCCGCCGGCCTGGCCGAGATCGGCGACCCGGGGCGGGTGCGCGGCCTGGACCGGGACCTAGTGGAGGCCGGGGTGGGCCTGATCCAGGAGCGGCTGGCGGAGCTGGTGGATCGGGTCAAGACCAGCGCCGAGCCGTTGCCGGTGGTGATCGTGGGCGGCGGCAGCGTCCTGGTGAGGGAGGGCCTGCCCGGCGCCTCCCGGGTGGTGAAGCCGGACCACTTCGCCGTCGCCAACGCCATCGGGGCGGCCATCGCCCAGGTCGGTGGCGAGACCGACCGGATCTTCTCGCTGGCCGAGCTGCCCCGGGAGCGGGCGCTGGAGGCGGCCCAGCGAGAGGCGATCGACAAGGCGGTGGCGGCCGGGGCCGAGCCGGACAGCGTCCAGGTGGTGGACGTGGAGGAGGTTCCGCTGGCCTACCTGCCCAGCAACGCCGTGCGCATCCGGGTGAAGGCGGTCGGAGACCTGCGCCTGGGGGTCGCCGATGCGGCTCGTGCGTGAGGCGGACCTGGACGACCTCGCCCGCGGCGCCGCCGTGCTCGGCACCGGCGGTGGCGGCAACCCCTACATCGGCAAGCTGCTCGCCCAGCAGGCCATCCGGGAGCACGGCCCGGTGACGCTGGTCGCCGCCGAGGAGGTGCCGGACGACGCCCTGGTGGTGCAGTCGGCCATGATGGGGGCTCCCACGGTCATGGTCGAGAAGCTGCCCGCGGGCGACGAGGTCGTGCGGGCCTTCGAGACGCTGCAGTCGTACCTGGGGCGCCGGATCACGCACACCGTCTCCGGGGAGGCGGGCGGCCTCAACTCGACCATCCCCTTCGTGGTGGCGGCCCGCATGGGCATCCCGCTGGTCGACGCCGACGGCATGGGCCGGGCCTTCCCCGAGCTGCAGATGCTGATCCCGAGCCTGGACGGCATCTCCTGCACGCCCATGGCCCTGGCCGACGAGAAGGGGAACACCTTGATCCTGAACACGATCGACAACCACTGGACGGAGCGCCTGGCCCGCTCCGCCACCGTGGACATGGGCTGCACGGCCATGATCGCGCTCTACGCCATGACCGGCCGCCAGGTGAAGGAGAGCATGGTCCTGGGCACGCTCAGCCTGGGCCAGGAGCTGGGCCGGTCGATCCGGGAGGCCCGGGCCGCCCACCGGGACCCGATCGCCGCCGTCGGCGAGCGCCTGGGCGGACGCCGCATCTTCAAGGGCCGGGTGGTGGGCGTGCGCCGGCGCACCGAGGCCGGCTTCGCCCGGGGCTCGACCGAGCTGGAGGGGCTGGAGGAGTTCGCCGGCTCGCGCCTGGTGGTGCGCTTCCAGAACGAGCACCTGGTGGCGATCCGCGACGGGGCGGTGGTGGCCTCGGTCCCCGACCTGATCATCCTCCTGGACTCGGAGAGCGCCGAGCCGGTGACCACCGAGGAGATCCGCTACGGCTTCCGCATCACCGCCCTCGCCGCCCCCTGCGACCCGCGCTGGCGCACGCCCCGGGGGCTGGAGCTGGTCGGCCCCCGCTACTTCGGCTACGACTTCGACTACCGGCCGGTGGAGGAGCTGGTCGGGTGAGCTGGCAGCTGGAGCTGGAGCACCTCCCCGACCTCGCCCGCGGCGCCGCCCTGCTCGGCTCGGGCGGGGGTGGCGACCCCTACGTGGGCCGCCTGATGGTCGAGCGCGCCCTGCGCCAGGGTGCCCGGGTGACGGTGTGGGACCTCGACGAGGTGCCGGACCGGGCGCTGGTGGTGCCCACGGCCATGATGGGCGCGCCTACCGTGATGGTGGAGAAGATCCCCTCCGGGGAGGAGGGCGTGCACGCCCTGCGCGCCCTGGAGCGCCATCTGGGCCGGGAGGCGACCGCGACCATGCCCATCGAGTGCGGGGGGATCAACTCCACCATGCCCCTGGTGGTGGCGGCCCGGACGGGCAAGCCGGTGGTGGACGCCGACGGCATGGGCCGGGCCTTCCCCGAGCTGCAGATGGAGACTTTCCACGTCTTCGGCGTCTCCGGTAGCCCGATGGCGATCGCCAACGAGCACGGCGACGTGACCCTGGTCACCGCCCACGACAACTGGGCCATGGAGTGGCTGGCCCGGGGCATCACCGTGCGCATGGGCGGGGCCTCGTTGATCGCCGAGTACGCCATGGATGGGGCCACGGCCCGGAGGGTGTCGATCCCGGGCACGCTCAGCCTGGGCATCCGGCTGGGCCGTGCCATTCGCGAGGCCCGCGAGTGCCACCGCGACCCCCTGGAGGGGTTGGCCGAGGCGCTGCGGTCCGGCGGCTACGGGCCGCCCCGGGTGCTCTTCGAGGGCAAGGTCGAGGACGTCCTACGCCGCACCACCGGGGGCTTCGTGCGCGGCAGCGCCCGCATCCGCCCCTTCGCCCCCGGGCCGCCGCTGGCCATCAGCTTCCAGAACGAGCACCTGATCGCCGAGCTGGAGGGTCAGGTGCTGGCTGTGGTCCCCGATCTGATCTGCGTGCTGGAGGCGGAGTCGGCCGAGCCCATCACCACCGAGGGGCTGCGCTACGGCCAGCGGGTGCGGGTGATCGCGATCACGCCGCCCACGATCATGCGCACCCCGGCCGCCCTGGAGGTGTTCGGACCCCGCGCCTTCGGGCTCGCGCACGACTACGGGGCCGTGGCCGGGGTGGCCTGAGCCGTGGACCTGGTGATCCGGGGCGGCACCCTGGCGACCGCGGAGGCGGTGTTCCAGGCCGACCTCGGGATCGAGGACGGCCGCATCGCCGCCGTCGCCCGGCGCCTGGAGGCGGGCGCGGCCGAGGAGATCGACGCCCGGGGCCTCATCGTCTGCCCGGGCGCGATCGACGTCCACACCCACTTCGACACCCGCCTGGAGCAGGGGGCCACCGCCGACGACTACGAGAGCGGCTCGCGGGCGGCGGCGGCCGGCGGCATCACCACCTTCGTCAACTTCGCTTTCCAGGTCCCCGGCCGGCGGCTGGGCGAGGCGGCCGAGGCGGAGCTGGAGAAGGCCCGGGGCCGCTCCCACCTCGACTACGGCGTCCACCTGGTGGTCAGCGACCCGAGCGTCCCCGGGCTGTTCGAGGAGCTGCCCGAGCTGGTCGGGGCCGGGTTCTCGAGCCTCAAGGTCTTCACCGCCGTGGGCGACCTGGCCCTCACCGACCGCGAGCTGCTGCGGGTCCTCCGGGCCGCGGCCGGGCTGGGGGTCATGGTCAACGTGCACGCCGAGGACGGCGCCCTCGTCGACCACCTCACGGAGCGGCTGCTGGCCACGGGCCGGCGCTCGGTCGAGCACCTGGTCGAGGCCAGGCCGCCGGCGGCCGAGGCCCTGGCCACGGCCCGGGTGGCCGAGTACGGCCGCCAGGTCGGCTGCACGGTCTACTTCGTCCACCTCTCCTGTCGCGCGGCCCTGGACGCGGTGCGCCGGGCCCGGAGCGAGGGGGCCGCCGTCTACGTGGAGACGCGGCCCGCCTACCTCTTCCTCGACCAGAGCCGCTACCGGCTGCCCGACCGGGAGGGGAACCGCTTCGTCTGCTGGCCCCCGCTGCGCACCCCGGACGACCAGGTCGCCCTCTGGGAGGGGCTGCGCAACGGCGAGATCCAGACCTACGCCACCGACCACACCACCTGGCTCGCCGCCCAGAAGACCGACCCGGCCCTGAGCTTCGCCGACGTGCCCGGCGGCGTCGCCAACGTGCAGACCAGCGTGGGCATGCTCTACGCCGAGGGGGTGGCCCGGGGCCGGATCTCGCTCGGCCGCCTGGTCGAGGTCGCCTCGACCAACCCGGCCAAGCTGTTCGGGATGTGGCCCCGCAAGGGCAGCCTGGCGGTGGGCGCCGACGCCGACCTGGTCCTGATCGACCCCTCCCGACGCTTCCGGGTCGAGGCGGCACGGATGGAGTCGCGCTCCGACTTCGACCCCTACGAGGGCTACGAGTCGGCTGGCTGGCCGGTGCTGACCGTCTCCCGGGGCGAGGTGATCGTGCGCGAGGGCGAGGTGCTGAGCCGGCCCGGACGGGGTCGGTTCCTGCGCCGGGGGGTGTACCAGGCGCCGTGAGCGGGACCGAGGCCCGGCTGGAGCGACGGGCGGCCTACCGGCTGCTCGCCCACCTCCTGGCCAGCGCCGAGATCTGCGCCGTCGAGCCCGGCTACTACGGCACCTTCCGCCTCCTCGACGCCGCCTCGCGCCTGGCCGGGACGCTGCTGGAGGCGGGCCTGGACGACCCCTGGCTGGGCCGGCTGCGCGAGGAGATCGACGAGAAGAAGGAGCTGCTGATGTCGGACCGGGAGGCGTACTTCGCCTTCCTCCCCGAGATCGCGCGGAGGATGGCGGAGCGGCTTCGGGAGGACGCGGAGGGGAGAGGATGAGCGGGTCCCCGGCCCGGCCACCGGTGGAGGCCGGGGCGCTGCTCCAGCTGCTGCGCCGCCGCCGCGTCTGCCGCCGCTTCTCGGATCACCCCGTGGGCGAGCGCGAGCTGCGGATGGTGCTCGAGGCCGGCTGCTGGGCCTCCAGCGCCAGCAACAACCGCATCCACCGTCTGCTGCTGGTCCGCGACCGGCGCCGGATCGACCTGGTCCGGGCCGTGTCGCCGGGGATGCTGGGGCTGCCCGCCGCCCTGGTCGTGATCTGCACCGACCTCGACGCCGCCGCCCGGGCGCAGGTCCGGGTCGACCGCGACACCACCACCTGGATCGACGTCGGCACCATGGCCATGAACATGATGGTCGAGGCGGAGGCGCTGGGCCTGGGCACCTGCCCCACCACCTCCTTCAGCCGGGGCGGGGTGCGGGCCGTGCTCGAGCTGCCGCCGCCGGCGGTGCCCGAGTTCATCCTCCAGGTCGGCTGGCCGGCGGGGAGCGAGCCGCCGGCCGAGGCCGGGGCGCCGGGGCCGGTCGGCCGCCGCCTGCGCGCCTTCGTCTCCGCGGAGCGCTATGGGACGCCGCTGGCCTGAGGCCGGGCCGGCGGGGTCGGCCCGCCGCCTGGGCATCCTCACCATCGGCCAGGCGCCTCGGCCGGACGGCCTGGCCCGGGAGGTGGCGGCCGTGCTGGGCGAGGGCTTCGCGGTCGTGGAGCGAGGGGCCCTGGACGACCTGGAGCCGGGCGACCTGGCCCGGCTGGCACCCCGCCCCGGCCGGGACCTGCTGGTCACCCGGCTCCGCGACGGCAGCTCGGTGCGGGTGGCCGAGGAGGCGATCGTGGAGCGGCTCCAGCGCCAGATCGGACGGCTGGAGGACGAGGACGGGGTGGAGGCCACCCTCCTCCTCTGCACCGGCGCCTTCCCCCCCTTCCGCCACCGCCGCCCGCTGCTCCAGCCGCAGGCGGCGCTCCACGGCGCCGCCCTCGGCATCGCCGGCCCCGACCGGCTCGGCGCCCTCATCCCCCTCCCCGAGCAGCGGCCGCAGATGGCCCGGGTCTGGCGGGAGCGGGGCGCCGACGTGGTCCTGGTCGCGGCCGACCCCTACGGCCCGGAGCCGGAGGCGGCGGTGGAGGGGGCCGCGGCCGCGGCCTGGGACCGGGGCGCCCGGGTGCTGCTCATGGACTGCTTCGGCTACGACCTGTCCATGCGCCGGGCGGCGGCGCGGGCCTTCGCCGGGCCGGTCCTCCTCGCCCGCTCCCTGGCCGCCCGGCTCCTCCTGGAGCTGGCGGCGTGAGGTCACGCCCGACGCCGACATGACCTGGCGCGCGGTGCTCGACCTCTACGAGGCGCTGCGGCGCGCCGACGTCGACGGGGAGCGGGTGGCGGGGCTGCTCCGGACGGGCGGGGCCGACGAGGTGACGGTCACCCGGGTGGAGGGCGCGGAGGGGTCGACCGACTTCGTCCGGGCCGTGATCGCCGGCCGCGAGGGACGGCTGGCGGGCGGCCCCGCCCCCACCCTGGGCGTGATCGGGCGCCTGGGCGGGGTGGGCGCCCGGCCGGCCCGGGTCGGCTACGTCTCCGACGGCGACGGCGCCCTGGTCGCGCTCTCCTGTGGACTGGAGCTGGCCCGGCTCCGGGAGGGCGGCGACCACCTCCCGGGCGACGTCATCGTCGCCACCCACGTCTGCCCCCGGGCCTCGATCCGCCCCCACCACCCGGTCCCCTTCATGGTCTCCCCTATCGACCAGCAGACCATGAACCGGCACGAGGTGGACCCGGCCATGGACGCCCTGCTCTGCGTCGACACCACCCGCGGCAACCGCATCCTCAACCGCCGCGGCCTCGCCATCACCCCCACCGTCAAGGAGGGCTACATCCTCCGGGTGAGCGAGGACCTGCTGGACATCGTGGAGGCGGTCACCGGCCGGCCGCCGGCGGTGCTGGCCATCACCCACCAGGACATCACCCCCTACGGCAACGGGCTCTTCCACCTCAACAGCATCCTCCAGCCCTCCACCGCCACCCCGGCGCCGGCGGTGGGGGTGGCCCTCACCGCCGAGAGCGTGGTCCCGGGCTCCGCCGTCGGCGCCGCCCAGCTGGTCGACGTGGAGATGGCCACCCGCCTCTGCCTGGCGGTGGCGACCGCCTTCGGCGCGGGTGAGTGCCGGTTCTACGACCCCACCGAGTTCGCCCGGCTGGTGGCCCGGTACGGCTCCCTGGCCCACCTCCAGACCCTCGGCCGCGAGCCGGAGGAGGGCGGGTAGGCGGGGGATCGTGCGGCGCCGGTTGGCGAGCCGCCCCAGCGGGCACCTTGGTCGGGTGCGGTTCCCCTTAGGGGTTGGCGTTCCTCCCCCGCTCCCTCCAGTCACGCAGGCGCTCGAGAGCTCGCTTCTTCACGTACAGAGGGAGCTTCTGCGTGTCCTTGTCGTATGCGTCGACCGCCAGGAGCACGAACTTGGCCTCACGCGCGAAGAGGAGCCGATAGTGCGCTTCGAGCCCCGAGGCGCGCAGCTCGTACAGGTCCCCTTCGATGTGGCGGGCCGCTCGCAGCCCATGGATCCGGGCCTCGTACATGGCAGCGGCGATGGCGGCTCGGTCCTGGAGGGGGATGGAGTCGAGGAACTCCTCCACCGGGGAACGTCCGGCCGCCGTCTTGTAGAAGCGCCAGTGGGCCCTGGCGGGACGCTCGAACGCCACAGCGGGCGAGAGTATATCCAGGATGCAATTTATTGCTGATCGGCTATAGTGTCCGTCGTGATCGGCACCACGGCTGCGGCCACGACGCCGAGGGGGCACACGGGCTGACCATGGGATACCGAGAGACCGTTGGCGATGATCTCGACCGCTTCGTGGAAAGAACGGTGGCCGAGCATCCCGAGTTCGACGAGATGCTCGACGCGGCGATTCGCGCTCGGGAGCTGATCCGGCGACTCGCCGAGGCGCGCACCCGCGCTGGCCTGACCCAGACCGAGGTGGCGAGGCGGATGGGGACCACCCAGCCGGCGATCGCCCGATTCGAAGCCGGAGGTCTCGACCCGCGCCTCTCCACGGTCGAACGCTATGCCCGGGTCGTGGGCCTGCGACTCGAGCCGCGCCCCGCCACGTAGCACTCGGCCTTACCGGTCCTCCTGTGGGCTGGAGCTGGCCCGGCTCCGGGAGGGCGGCGACCACCTCCCGGGCGACGTCATCGTCGCCACCCACATCTGCCCCCGGGCCTCGATCCGCCCCCACCACCCGGTCCCCTTCATGGTCTCCCCTATCGACCAGCAGACCATGAACCGGCACGAGGTGGACCCGGCCATGGACGCCCTGCTCTGCGTCGAC
>Ga0209810_1004282_pt1 | contig 13918 bp, 15 predicted proteins | sample Coa_R1_7_FD_187159 | JGI IMG/M metagenome (GOLD analysis project Ga0209810, IMG submission 187159) | Surface soil microbial communities from Centralia Pennsylvania, which are recovering from an underground coalmine fire - Coalmine... | ecosystem: Environmental > Terrestrial > Soil > Unclassified...
AGGTCACGATGGCAGCTGAGGAGCGACTGATCGTCTCCAACGTGACGGTCACCTTCGGAGGGCTGACCGCCCTGGAGGACGTGTCCCTGACCGTCGAGCCCGGGGAGATCGTGGGCGTGATCGGGCCCAACGGCGCCGGCAAGACCACCCTCCTGAACGCCATCTGCGGCTTCGTCCGCCCCCGGTCGGGCTCGATCGTCTACCGCGGCCGGGAGCTGCGGCGACACCGGCCCCACGACCTGACCCGCCTGGGCATCGCCCGCACCCTGCAGGGGCTGGGACTGTGGAGGGGCCTGAACGTGATCGAGAACGTGGTCGCGGGCGGCCAGGGGTCGGTGCGCGCCGATCCGGGATCGGCCTTGCTCGGCCTCCCGCGCTCCGTCGGCGAGGAGGCCCGGCTGCGAGCGCGGGCGCGGGCGCTCCTGGCCGAGCTGCGCCTGGAGGCGGACGCCGAGCGGCCGCCCGGCGTCCTCCCCTACGGCCTCCAGAAGCGGGTCGCGCTGGGCCGGGCCCTGATGGCCGAGCCCAGCCTGCTGCTCCTGGACGAGCCGGCGAGCGGCCTCTCCGAGGCCGAGATGGAGGACCTGAGGTCGCTCCTCCTGGGCCTGCGGTCGCGGATGGGCGTGCTGCTGATCGAGCACCACATGGACCTGGTCATGTCCACCTGCGACCGGCTGGTGGTGCTCGACTTCGGCCGGGTGATCGCCAGTGGCACGCCGGAGGTGATCCGCGCCGATCCCCAGGTCACCACCGCCTACCTGGGCGAGGTGGTGACCGGAAGCGAGGCCGGCGGTGCTGGAGGTTAGCGGCCTCTCCGCCGCCTACGGCCCCGTCCAGGCCCTGCGCGACGTGTCCTTCCGGGTCGAGCCCGGGAGCATCACGGCCGTGCTGGGGGCCAACGGGGCCGGCAAGACGACGCTGCTGCGGACCATCACCGGGCTCAAGCGGGCCACGGCGGGCAGCGTCCGCCTGGACGGTGAGGAGCTGACCGGGTTGCCGGTGGAGGAGATCGTGCGCCGGGGCGTCGCCCACGTGCCCGAGGGGCGGGGGATCATCGAGGAGCTCACGGTCGACGAGAACCTGCGCCTCGGGGGGCTGTGGCGGCGGGACCGCGCCGACCGCCGACGGGCCCAGGCCGAGGTCTACGATCTCTTCCCCGCCCTGGCCGATCGGCGGCGTCGCCCGGCGGCGACCCTTTCCGGCGGCGAGCGCCAGATGCTCGCCATCGGTCGCGCCCTGGTCGCTCGACCCCGGCTGCTGCTGTTGGACGAGCCCTCGCTCGGCCTGGCCCCCATGGTCACCGCCCAGCTCATGGCCCTGCTGCGCGACCTGACCCGGGCCGGGACGCTGACCGTGGTCCTGGTCGAGCAGAACGCCCGCAGCGCGCTCTCCATCGCCGACCGGGCGGTGGTCCTCAACCTGGGCCAGGTGGCCGTCGCCGAGGCCGCGGCCGTGGTGGCGGCGGACAGCGCCCTTCGTCACCACTACCTGGGGTTCTGAGGTGCGGCGTCCTCACCGCGCGACCTGGCGGCCGGCGCCCCCTCGTCGCTGGGGGCGATCGGGCCGACGATGGAGGGACGGTTGACCGGGGAGGTACGTGGGGGCAGATGGAACGACTGCTGGACCTGACCCTCAACGGGGTGACGTACGGGTTGATCTACGCCGCGGTGGCGCTGGGCCTGGTGCTGATCTGGCGGGCCACCCGGATCGTCAACTTCGCCCAGGGGGCCATGGCCACCTTCACCACCTACGTGGCCGTGACCCTGATCGACCGCGGCGCCGACTACTGGGTGGCGTTCGCGGTCGCGCTCGGGCTCGGCTTCGTGCTCGGCGCGGTCGTGGAGCGGCTGCTGATCCGGCCCCTGCCCGGCTCCTCCGAGCTGGGCCGCGTGATCGTGACCCTGGGGCTCCTGATCCTGCTGGAGGCGGTGGCGGGGGCCGTCTGGGGCGGCAGCGACCGCTCCTTCCCGGCCAACTTCTCGCAGATCGGCCTCCGCCTGGGCGGGCGTCAGGTGGCCTTCTCCAGCTTCGACCTGTTCACCCTGGTGGCCGTGCTGCTGCTGATGCTGGGCATGCTGGTCCTGTTCCGCTTCACCGCCCTCGGGCTGCGGATGCGGGCCTCCGCCTTCGCCCCGGAGGTGGCGCGGCTGCTGGGGGTTCGGGTGGGGCGCATCCTCACCCTGGGCTGGGCGCTGGCCGCCCTGGCCGGCTCCCTGGCCGGCGTCCTGGTGGCGCCCAAGGTCCTGCTCTACCCCAACAACATGGACACGGTCCTGGTCTTCGGCTTCGTCTCCGCGGTCATGGGCGGCCTCGACAGCCCCATCGGGGCGCTGGTGGGGGGCCTGGTCACGGGCCTGGCGCTCTCCTACGTGGGCGGGTACCTGGGGTCGAGCCTCCAGACCGTGGGCGCCCTGGTCATCCTGCTGGTGGTGCTGGTCATTCGGCCCGAGGGGATCTTCTCTCGGGCCTCCCTGCGGAGGGTGTGAGGTGCCCGGGGCGCAGCCGGCCCGGATCGCGGCCCCCGTGGCGCGATGGCGACCCCGCCTCAGGCGGCTGTGGGAGCAGCCCATGCTCCGCCACCTGCTGCTCGGGCTGGCGGCGGCGGCGGGCTTCCTGCTCCTGACCTCGCTGCTCAGCCCCTACGACGACTTCCAGGTCGCCCAGGTGGCGGTCTACGCGCTGGCCCTGGCCGGGCTCACGGTGCTGACCGGGGCCAACGGCCAGATCTCGCTCGGGCACGGCGCCTTCATGGCCGTCGGCGCCTACACCACGGCCATGCTGCTGGTCGACGAGCAAGCCCCGCTGGGGCTGGCCGTGGCCGCCTCGGCGGCCACCAGCGGCCTCCTGGGCTTCATCGTCGGCCTGCCCGCCACCCGGCTCCGGGGCCCGTACCTGGCCGGCCTGACCCTGGCCCTGGCGGTGGGGCTCCCCCAGGTCTCGGTCCGCTTCGCTCACGTGTTCGGGGGGGAGGAGGGGATCTCGGTGCCGCCGCCCACGCCGCCCGAGGGCGTCGACCCCCAGCGCTGGCTGGCCTGGATCTGCCTGCTGGCTACCCTGAGCGGGCTCGTGCTCCTGGCCAACCTGATGAGCAGCCACGTCGGCCGCGCCTTCCGCAGCGTCCGTGACGACGAGGTCGCCGCCGCCCTGGCCGGCATCCACGTCGGCCGAACCAAGGTGCTCTGCTTCACCGTCAGCGCGGCCTGTGCCGGCCTCTCGGGAGGGCTGCTGGGCCTGGGCACGGCCATCGTCAACCCCGGTGAGTTCGCCCCCGCCCTCTCCATCGGGCTCCTGGCCGGCATGGTCCTGGGCGGCTCCGGCAGCCTGCTGGGGGCCTGGTGGGGCGCGGTCTTCCTGGTCTACGTGCCCCAGTGGGCCACCTCGGTCTCCGGCTCCCTCCACCTCAGCAGCAGCGTCAGCTCCAACCTGGCCCTGGTCGTGTACGGGCTGGTGCTGATCGGGGTGGTGATGGCGGCCCCGGCCGGCGTGCAGGGCGGTCTGCGTCGCCTGGTCGCGGCCCTCGCCCCTCGCCTCCGGCCCAGCCCCCGCGCCTCCTGACCCGGCGCCGGGCCGGGGACGGATGACTCCGCACACGAGTCGGGGGAGACGCTCCAGGAGGGGCAGGGTCCAGGTGATCGCGGACCCTTCCTCCGACCGCTGACCAGCGTCGTCGGCACGCCGCGGCTCGGACCACGACCGGCGGCCAGCCTCCTCGGGGAGGAGACGGCGCCTCGCGAACCCTCGGCGCACCGGCGTGATCGCCCCGGTGTCGGCCGATCTCGCCGCAGCCCGGCGCCTCACCTCCGGCTCGGCTCCCGGGCCTCTCGAGCTGGTGCCGGCCCCTCAGCCGCCGGACACCGCCGGGGCCACGTACAGCTCCGCCCCCTCGGGCACGGGGGTGTCCAGCCCCCGGGCATCGCGGAGGTTCACCCCGTCCACGAAGATCAGCACGTGGGGTCGCAGGCCGCCCCGCTCGTCGCGCAGGCGGCGCTCAAGGGCCGGCCAGTCCCGCGCCAGCCGATCCAGCGCCTCGCGCACCGTGGTCCCCTGGACCGGCAGCGTCCGGCGGCCCCCGGCGTGCTCGCGGAGGACGCCGGGGAGGACGAGCGTCGCCCTCATCCCAGCGCCACCGCCCGCACCGAGAGGACGTCCGGCAGCCGGGAGGCCACCGCTTCCCAGGACTCACCGTCGTCCCAGCTGGCGTACACGTCGCCGAGCCGGGTGCCCAGGTAGAGCCCCACCGGGTCGCCCTCGTCGGCGCACATGGCGTCGCGGAGGACGGCCGCGTAGTACGGATCGGAGGGCAACCCCTCGCTCAGCGGCCGCCAGCTCCCGCCCGCGTCGTCGCTGCGGTAGACGCGGCAGCTGGCCTGGGGCGGGAAGCGCTCCCCGTCCGCCTGGAGCGGGAAGACGAAGACCGTGTCCGGCCGGCGGGGGTGGACGACCATCGGGAACCCGAAGGTGCTGGGCAGCCCGGACTCGATCGCCCGCCAGGAGTCGCCCCCGTCGTCGCTGCGGTAGACGCCGAAGTGGTTCTGAGCGTAGAGCCGCTCCGGCCGGGAGGGGTGCACGGCCAGACGGTGCACGCACTGTCCGAACTCGGGGTAGCGCCGGTCCTCGGGCATCCAGTAGGCCTGGATGCCCTGGTTGGCGGGCTCCCAGCTCTCGCCCCCGTCCGCGGTGCGGTAGACGCCACCGGTGGACATGGCCACCGTCACCCGCCGGGCGTCGTCGGGGTGGGGCAGGATCGTGTGCAGGCAGGCGCCGCCGTTCCCCGGCATCCACTCGGGACGGTGGGGGTGGTCGAACAGCCCCTGGACCAGCGAGAAGCGGACGCCGCCGTCCTCGGAGCGGAAGAGCGCGTGGGGCTCGGCCCCAGCGTAGACCAGGTCGGGCTCGTCGGCCGGGCCGGGCTGGATCTGCCAGACCCGGGCCAGCGCGACCCCGGCCGCCTCGGGGAAGGCGATCGGGGCCTGCTCGGGCTCGGCCCAGGTCGCGCCCAGGTCGTCGGAGCGCACCAACGAGGAGCCCCAGTGCAGGCTGCGAGGGGCGGCGAAGAGCCGGGGCGTGGAGGGGCGGGTGTCGACCCCGACCGCGTAGACCTCCAGGTTGGCGAAGCGGATGGGGTCCAGCTCCCAGCCCCGCGCCCGGCCCGGTCGGCGGGCGACGAAGAGCCCCTTTCGGGTGCCGATGAGCACGAGCCGCTGGGTCATGGCCATTCTCTCTCCTTAGGTTCAGCGGGGCCAGCGTCGCAGCGCCACCGGCGCCCGGGCTCCGGCGATCCGCGCGGTCGGTAGCTTCTCACCGCCGTGGCCGATATTCCTTGTTGGAATACTATATCAATTAGGAATAGAAATGGACGACGTCGAGCCAGAAACCTCACCCGACGGGCTCCGGACCACCGCCTACGCGCTGCTGGGCCTGCTGCTGTTCCGGGAGGAGACCTCCGGCTACGAGCTGAAGCAGCTGGCCGACCGGACCCTGCGCTTCTTCTGGTTCTCGCCGGCCATGAGCCAGGTCTACAGCGAGCTGCAGCGGCTGCTGGAGGCGGGCCTGGTGAGCGCCCGGCGCGTCCCCGGCCCGGGACGCGGACGCACCACCCGGCTCTTCCGCATCACCCCCCTGGGCCGTGCCCGGCTCGTGCGCTGGCTCGAAGAGAGCGAGGCCGAGTTCCCGATCCTCAAGCACTCGGTGGCGCTCCGCCTCTTCTTCGGCCACCTCACCGGGGCGCCGCACGCCCGGGAGCTGCTCCAGGGCTACGCGGAGCGGCTCCGGGAGCGGGTCTCGGAGCTGGAGGCGATCCGGGCTGCGATCCAGGACGACCCCGGGCTGGGCTACCCGGCGATGGTGGCCGAATGGGGGCTGCGCTACTACGAGGCCGAGTCGGCGATCGTCCGCGACCTGGCCCGGCGGCTCGCGGGCGACACCGCCCTCACCTCCGAGGCAGCGGACCCCTCCCCGGAATCGGTCCACGACGAACGCCCGCCGGCCCCGCCCGAGGCCGGGCCGCTGCCCACGGCTAGCATGTGATCGTGAGCAGCTGGTCCGGGCTGGCGGGCAAGCGGGTGGTCATCACCGGCGCCACCGGCGGCATCGGGCTGGCGGCGGCGAAGGCGCTGGCGGCGCGCGGCGCCCGTCTGGCCATCGTGGCCCGCAGCCGCGAGCGGGCCGTAGCGGCGGCGGAACAGATCGCTGCCGCCGGCGGCGCCGTCGACGTCCACCTCGCCGATCTGGCCTCCCAGGGCTCGATCCGCCGGCTGGCCGCCGAGCTGCTCGATCGTCATCCCCGGATCGACGTGCTGGTCAACAACGCCGGGGCCGTGTACCGCACCCGTCAGGTCACCGAGGACGGCATCGAGCTGACCTGGGCGGTGAACCACCTGGCCCCCTTCTTGCTCACCACCCTGCTCCTGGACCGGCTCCGGGAGAGCGCCCCGGCCCGGATCGTCACCACGGCCTCCGAGGCGCACCGGGGCACGCGCATCCCCTTCGAGGACCTGGGCGCGGAGCGCTCCTACCGCGCCTTTGCCCGCTACGGCCAGACCAAGCTGGCCAACATCTTGTTCACGGCCGAGCTGGCGCGGCGTCTGGAGGGCAGCGGGGTGACCGCCACCTGCTTCCACCCGGGGCTGGTGGCGAGCGGCTTCAACCGCAACAACGGGCCGCTCATGGGCTTCGCCATGAGCCTGCTGCGGCCCTTCGCGCGCAGCCCCGAGCGAGGAGCCGACACCCTGGTCTGGCTCGTCGACGCGGCCGAGGTCTCGGGCCAGAGCGGGGGCTACTTCGTCGACCGGCGGCGGCGCATGCCCTCCGAGGCGGCCCGCGACGCCGAGGCGGCGCGACGTCTGTGGGAGATCAGCGAGGCGCAGACGCGCGCCTCGGCGACGGCAGGGGGCGAGCCGAGGGGCAGGGACCGCCCGGCCGGAGGCCATCCCGCCCCCGGGTAGGGAGGCCCGCGCGGGGCCTCCCGGAGAAGGAACGGGAAGCGAGGGGCCGGGAGCCGGTCGCGGCCTCACCCGGCGGACGGTGTCGGCCCGGCCTGCGACCAGCGGGGGATCCGGGTGCTCAGCCGCCGCAGCGCCTGTCGCTCCTGGGCGGCGGTGAGTTCCCCGCTCTGGACGTCACGGTCGAGGATCGGGGTCACGTCCTGCACCAGCCGGGTCTGGAAGCTGGCCTGGTCGATGCCCCGCTGCGCCGCCAGCTGGCTCACCGAGGCCCCCTGGCGGAGCTGCTGGGCGAGCTGCTGGGGGGACATGCCCAGCACCTGGGCCTCGGCCTGGAGCACCGCCTGGGCCACGGTCCGGGCTGCCGTCCGGCGCGGCGCCGGCGAGGGGGAGGGAGAGCCGGACGGCGCCGGCACGGAGGCCGTGCCGGCGGGCGTCGAATCGCCGAGATGGACGCCGACCGCGGAGAGCGTGATCGCGACCAGGCCGACCGCGACCACCAGACCGCCCAGGGCTGCGATCGCGACCTTGATCGGGTTCCGCATGCCCCCAGGGTGAGAGGACATTGCAAGAGGTCGGCCGACGGCGGATCAGGCTTCTGTAAGCGCCCGGCGGCCCCGGGCGCCGCCCGGGGCGAACACCGTCCATTCCCCGGGAAGACGTCCATCCCTCATACTCGGGCTCGTGCCCGACGCCATCGCCCCCGACGGCTCCGAGATCACGCTCCTCGTCACCGAGGCCGGGCGGGCGAGCCTGGTCGAGGTGCGCCTACCCGCCGGCGACACCAGCCTGCCCGTCCGCCACCGGACGGTGGAGGAGATCTGGTACTTCCTGGCCGGGCGAGGCCGGGTCTGGCGCCGGCCGCCCGAGGGCGAGGGCACGGTCGAGGAGGTCGGCCCGGGATCGGTGCTGACCATTCCCACCGGCTGGATCTTCCAGTTCCAGGCCGGCGACGAGGACCTGCGCTTCCTCTGCTACACCTCGCCTCCCTGGCCCGGGGACGAGGAGGCGGAGCGGGTGGACGTCGCCTCCCCCCTGGCGCCGGCCGGGCAGCTCAGGCGGAGCCCGGACCCATCACCTCGGAGAGCGCCCTGACCAGCCGTCCGGCCGCCCCCTCCACGCCGTGCTCCCGAGCGAGACTCCGCAGGCGGCCGGGATCGGCCGGGTAGCCCTCCCGCCTGCCGCTCGGGAGCGGCAGGGGTAGGTCGGCCACCGGCATCACCACCCGGCGCGCCCTGGTGACGTAGTCGCGCTCCGCCTCGCTCAGCCGCCCGCTGGCGAGGACGCCGTCCAGATCCCCGTAGCGTCGGAGCAGCTCGGCCGCCTCCCTGGCCCCGACGCCCCGCAACCCGGGCAGCCCGTCCGAGGGATCGCCGCGCAGCACCGCCAGCTCGGCGTAGCTCCGGCCCGGTACCCCGTAGCGGCGCGTGACCTCGGCCTCGTCGACCACGACCGGACCGCCGCGGGACAGGTAGAGCACCCGCACCCAGGGGTCGCGCACCAGGGCGAACAGGTCCCGGTCGCCGCTCACCACCTCGATCCGGGCCTGGGGCGAGGCCTCGAGCGCCCTGGCCGCCCAGGTGGCGATGACGTCCTCCGCCTCCGCCTCGGGCCAACCGGCCACGTCCACCCCGATCGCCTCCAGTAGCCGGTCGATCACCGGCAGCTGCGGCTCCAGCTCGGGCGGGACGGGCTCGGCCGTCCGGTGCGCCTTGTAGGAGGGGATCAGCTCCACCCGCCAGGCCGGGCGCCAGTCCTCGTCCGCGGCCACGGCCAGCCGAAGCGGGCGCCGCTCCGTCACCAGGCCAGCGAGGCGGACGAGGAACCCGTGGACCGCGTTCACCGGCCGTCCGTCGGGGGAACGGAGGCTCCGGGGCACCCCGTAGAAGGCGCGGAAGATCAGGCTCGAACCGTCGACCAGAAGCCAGTCCACCACCGAGACGCTGAGTATGGCCGATGGGGGACGGCCCGGGCCGGTGGCGAGGGACCGCGGCGGGTTACCCTGGCCTCGTGGCGGCCGACCGCGTGCCAGAGCCGATGGCGAGCGAGTACCACCGGGCCACCCGGCACGACCGCTCCTCCGGCGGGGCGACCTGGCGGCGGGTCGACCTGAGCCGCCGACCACCGGCCTTCAAACGCTATCCGGGCACCGAGCCCATCGCGCTGCCCCGCGAGCTGCCCGCCGGCGAGGCGTCGGCGGCGACCGTGCTCTCTCGCGGAGGGCATGGCCCCGGGCCGCGGCTGGACCTGAGGGCGGTGGCCCGGCTGCTGTTCTTCTCCGCCGGCGTCACCCGCCGGGTGGCCGGTATCGCCATGCGCGCGGCCCCCTCGGCGGGGGCCCTCTACCCCATCGAGCTCTACCTGGTGAGCGGCGAGATCGAGGGCCTGGAGCCCGGGGTCTACCACTTCGACCCCCTGGCCTTCGCCCTGCACCGCCTCCGCGCCGGCGACCAGCGCGGCCACCTGGCGGCGGCCACCGCGCCGGAGCTGGCGAGCACCCCGGCCAGCCTGCTGCTCACCGGCATCCCCTGGCGCACGGTCTGGAGGTACGGGGCCCGAGGCTACCGGCACCTGCTCTGGGACGCGGGCACCGTACTCGCCAACCTGATCGCGCTCGCGGACGGGGCGGGACTGCCCTGCCACGTCCTCACCGCCTTCTGCGACGCCGCCCTGGCCGCGCTGCTCGGCCTCGACCGACCTGGAGACCTCGAGGAATACCCGCTGGCCGTGGTGTCCCTCGGGGCCCCGGCGGCCCGCGCCGCCGCGCCCCTGGGACCCGTGTCACCCCTGGAGGCGAGCCCCGAGCCGGTGACGGGTCGGCCGCCGGTCGATCCGCTGGTCGCGGCCGTGCACCGCTCCGGGGACCTCGACCGCTTCGAGGAGGTGGAGCGGTGGCGTGAGCGGGCTCGGACGCTCGCCAGCTTCAGCGCCACCGTGCACGTCACCAGGCCGGCGACCGCCCTCCCCCTCCCCCTGGAGGAGGTCATCCTGCGGCGGGGCTCGACCCGTCGCTTCGCGCCCGTGGAGATCCCCGCCGAAGGCCTCACCTGGGTGCTGGCCGCCGCCACCCGCCCCGTCCCGGGCGACTTCGTGGCCCCCGGCCGTACGCTGCTGGAGCACCACCTCGCCGTGCACGCGGTGGTGGGCCTGGCCCCCGGCAGCTACCGCTGGTCGGCGGAAGGGCCGGTGCTCCTGCGCCCCGGCGACCTGCGTGAGGCCGCCACCCGCGCCTGCCTCGAACAGGAGGCCGGCGGCGAGTCCGCCTACACGGCCTTCCACGGCCGGCGGCTGGAGACGTTGCTGGAGGCCCTGGGGGGGCGGGGGTACCGGGCAGCGCAGCTCGAGGCGGGAATCGTGGCCGGCCGTCTGCTGCTGGCCGCGCACGCCCTCGGCCTGGGGGGCACCTGCCTGACCTTCTACGACGACGAGGTGGAACGGCTCTTCGCCACCCGCGCCGCCACCATGCTGGCCACGGCCTGTGGCCTCCCGCTGCGGCCCCCGCGCCCGGGTCGCCGGCCACCGGGTCGGTCCCCGGGGATCGACCCGGAGGGGGCGCCGGCGGTGGCTCCGGACCGCTGACCTCGCCGGCCCCCCGACCCCCTTCCCGGTGGGTCGTAAGGTGGTGATCAGCGATGGACGTCGCCGCCTCCCGCCTGCAGCGCGACCTGGAGGAGCTCCGGGACTGCGTGGAACGACTGCGCGCGGCCTGCGCTCGCCTCGACCCCGGTGAGCCGGCGGAGCGGCAGCCGGCGGTCGTGGCCGTGGCCCGCCACCACCTGGCCGAGCTGCGGGCGCTGGTCACCCGCCTCGACCAGCGACTCTCCCCCGGCAGCGCCCATCCCCCCGGCACCTGCCCGGCCTGCCAGAGCAGCTGGTGGCGGTACCGCACCGAGGACCAGCCCCGCTGGGAGTGCGCCACCTGCGGTTGGACCGCCCTCGACGCCGGGGCGTCCTGAGATGCGGCCGGAGCCCGTCGTGACCGTGTCGCGAAGAGAGGTCGGGGAGGGCCGCGGCGGGCACGGCCGGCCTCCTCGGTGACATCCGCTTCATCAGCTTCTGTCCGGGAGGGTTTGGTGCTTCACTTGAGTCCATGAGTGCCACCAGCCCCGGCCAGACCTTCACCGTCCGGACCGCCACACGCGCGGACATGCCCGCCATCGTGGGCATCTACAACTGGGCCATCAACCAGACCTTCGCCACCATCGACGCCGAGCCGCTGTCGGCCGACGAGGCGACCGAGTGGTGGGACGAGCACACCCGACGGGGCACCTACACGCTGGTCGCGGTCGAGGAGGGCGACGTGATCGGGTGGGCGCGCCTCATGCCCTGGAAGCAGCAGGGATACCAGGTGGTGGAGGACCACGTGTACGTGGACCCGCTCTACCAGCGCCGGGGGGTCGGCCGCGAGCTCCTGACCCGCTTGATCGAGGCCGCGCACGGCTCCGGATATCGCACCATCGTGGCCTCGGTCGCGGCCGACAACCTAGCCGGGCTGCGACTGCACGAGCGCCTGGGGTTCGAGGTGGTCGGCACGCTCCGCAACGCCGCCCACAAGTTCAACCGCTGGATGGACATCACCCTGGTGCAGCGCTCCCTGGGGGACTGAGCCGGACGGACCGGCTCCCCATTCCCGGCGGCGGGGCAGGAGGCGCCGGACGGCTGGCGGCCGTCCGGCGCCGGGCCTAGCGCTCGATCGGCATCCGCACCGAGCTGCCCCACTCGGTCCAGGAGCCGTCGTAGTTGCGCACGTTGGGGTAGCCGAGCAGCTCGTGGAGCACGAACCAGGTGTGGGCCGAGCGCTCGCCGATCCTGCAGTAGGCGATGACCTCGCGGTCCGGGGACACCCCCTTGGAGCCGTACAGCTGGCGCAGCTCCTGCGGGTCCTTGAAGGTGCCGTCCTCCTTGACCGCCTGCGCCCAGGGCACGTTGACCGCGGTCGGGATGTGGCCTCCTCGCTGGGCCCCCTCCTGGGGCAAGTTCTCCGGGGCCAGGAGCTCGCCCGAGAACTCGGCCGGGCTGCGCACGTCCACCAGCCCGGCCCGGCCGATGCGCTCCAGCACCTGCTCCCGGTAGGCACGGAACTCCTCCCGCGGCTCGCCGGCGAACCGGTACTCCACGGGTTGGACCCTGGGGACCTCGGTGGTGTACGGCCGGCCCTCGACCTCCCAGCGCACGCGGCCTCCGTTGACGAGCTTCACCCGGTCGTGGCCGTAGTACTTGAGCGCCCAGTAAGCGTAGGCGGCGAACCAGTTGTTGTTGTCACCGTAGAGGAGCACCGTGGTCTCCGGGGTCACGCCGCTCTCGCCCAGCTTGCGGGCCAGCGCCTCCCGGGAGACCAGGTCGCGGATGGTCGGGTCCTGGAGATCCCGCTTCCAGTCCCACCCCACCGCCCCGGGGATGTGCCCGCTGTCGTAGACGGCCGGGTTGACATCCACCTCGATCAGACGATAGCCGGGCTCGTCGAGGTGGGCGGCCAGCCACTCGGTGCTGACCAACGCCTCGGGGTTGGCGTAGCCGTCGGTCGTCGACATGATCAACCTCCAATGGGATGAGGATCGCGTGTGCATGCGCAGGCCACACGGATGGGAAGGGCGTCAGGATCGAGACGGCGCCGGAGAGCGCCGGAGCGGCCTCAGCGGCGACAGAAGCAGGCGGCCCGGTGGACCAGACGCTGAGCGGGCCAGCAGAACGACCCCTGCATCGATGCAATTGTATGAATCCTCTGTGGCACCCGACATCGCGCTGACCAAGTACCAGGCCCTGGGCAACGACTACCTGGTCCTGGACCTGCCCGCCGACCTCGACCGCGTGCGCGACCTGCTCCCCCGCCTCTGCGACCGCCACCGCGGGGTGGGCGCGGACGGGCTCCTGGCCTTCGACGCCCGCAGCCACCGGGTCCGGATCTTCAACCCGGACGGCTCGGAGGCGGAGCGGAGCGGCAACGGGCTTCGGATCGCCGCCTGTCACGCCCGGCTCGAGCACGGCGCCGGTGACCGCTTCGAGCTGCACACCCGGGACCGGGCCAACCCGGTGCGGGTGCTGTCGAGCCAGGGCGGCCGGGTCGTGACCGAGCTGGACCTGGGGAGGCCACGCTTCCACCCCGACCGCTGGCTGCGCCTGGACACGCCGGCGGGCACGGTCCGCTGCCGACCGGTCGAGATCGGCAATCCCCACTGCGTGGTGCTGGGCGAGCCGGTGACGCCGGAACGCTGCCGGCAGCTCGGCCCGCACCTGGAGCGCCACCACCGCTTCCCGGAGCGCACCAACGTCCAGCTGACCGAGGTGCTGGACCGGGGACGGGCGCGCATCGAGATCTGGGAACGGGGCGCCGGCTACACGCTGGCCTCCGGCACCAGCGCCGCGGCCGTGGCGGCGGTGCTCGTCCACCTGGGGCTGACCGACCGCAGCCTCCAGGTGCTGATGCCGGGCGGCTCGCTCACCGTCCGCCAGGAGCCCGGCGGCGAGCTGGTCCAGGTGGGGCCGGCGCAACGGGTCTTCCGGGCCCGGGTGAACCTGGACGACCTCTGAGGGCGGCCGGCGCCCGCGGACACGCCTGCGACGGCGCCGGCCGTGCGAAGATCATCGCGTTCGGGATGCCAGGACCGAGAGCCGGAGGCCGCCACCCGCCCTCGAGCAGCCGGCCGGAGGCGCCGCCACCGAAGCGCGACCTCGCCGCCGACGCGGCCCGGCTGCGGGCGATGCACGTCCCGGGCGCACCGATGCTGCTGGCCAACGCCTGGGACCCGGCCAGCGCTCGCCTGGTCCGTGAGGCCGGGCTGTCCGCGGTCGCCACCTCCAGCGCCGCCGTCGCCGCCGTCTCGGGCTACGAGGACGGCTCACGCATGCCGGCGGCCGTGGCCCTGGCGGCCGTGGCCCGGATCGCCGCCGCCGTCGACCTGCCGGTCACGGCCGACCTGGAGGACGGCTACGGTCTCGGCCCGGACCAGCTGGTCTCCGGGCTGATCGAGGCCGGGGCC
>Ga0209810_1004283_pt1 | contig 13918 bp, 12 predicted proteins | sample Coa_R1_7_FD_187159 | JGI IMG/M metagenome (GOLD analysis project Ga0209810, IMG submission 187159) | Surface soil microbial communities from Centralia Pennsylvania, which are recovering from an underground coalmine fire - Coalmine... | ecosystem: Environmental > Terrestrial > Soil > Unclassified...
GAGCGCATTTCCTTGCGCATCACATGCGAGCAGCACGCCCGCTTCTTCATACAATTCGCGCAATGCCGCAACGAGCAAACCGGCAGCTTCGCGGCGCGGTGGCGTGGTAAACGGCGCGGGAAACGACGGTGCGGATTGCGCTCGAAATTGGCGTTCCAGCGATGCATCGTCGATGCCGCGCGTGCGGGCGAGCGCGCGTTCCGAGTAGTCGCCCGGTTCGAGCGTGCCGCCCGGAAAAACGTACGCGTCCGGCACGAAGTGGCTGCCGGCGCTGCGGCGCAGCATGAACACTTCCACGCCTACCTCGCCCGCAGGGCGGACGAGCATGACCGTGGCGGCTAAGCGGACCAAAGGGAACCTCGTCGCGCGGCAGAGCGTTAGAAGCGATATGAGTACGCGTTTTGTAGCTGCAATTGCGGCCGTCCTGTTCACGGTCGGCGCAGCGCCGGCCACGCCCGCGCCGACCCCGGTTCCGAGCATTCCGCCCGACATCGGCCAGCAGGCGGTGAACGCGCTCAGCAATATCGTGCGCGGCGTCTTCGGCTGGAGCGACACCGAATCCATCGGAACCGTGACGTTTTATCGCGGCTACGAGATGCAACTGAAAATGCAGCTCGATCGCTATCGCGAGGTGCACTTGCACCGCGGCACGGTGATCAATCCGCGCGGATACACGATAAAGGACGGCGACACGGTCGACGTGCGCGGCCGCCCCAACGCCGACGGCTCGCTGAGTGCCGACATGATCGTCGTGCGCAATCCGCACTGAGATGCGGATCGCGCTGGGCAGCGACGAAGCAACGGAGCTCACGGCCGCTTTAGAGCGGGAGTTGAAGGAGCGCGGCCACGAGGTCGCGCTCTTCGGCGTTCTTGCGGCCACGCCGGACGACGCGTGGCCGAACGTCGGCCGGGCCGTGGGCGAGGCGGTCGCGTCGGGAACCTGCAACAGCGGAATCGTGTGCTGCTGGACCGGCACGGGCGTGAGCATCGCGGCAAACAAAGTGCCGGGAGTGCGGGCCGCCCTCTGCGCCGATGCGGAGACGGCAGCCGGCGCGCGCACTTGGAACGACGCCAACGTGCTCGCGCTTTCCTTGCGCAGCACTGCCGTTCCGGTCGCCAAAGCCATCTTGGACGCATGGTTCTCCGCGACGCCCACGCAGGATCCGAAATACGCGGGGATGATCCGCGAAATCGCCTCGAAATAGCCTAAAATAGCCCTAGAATCGTTGCAATCCAAACGCGCGCCTGCGCCGTTAGGAGCACGTACAACGTCATCTTGCTACTTCGGAGAGAACTCCGGAAAGGATGCACAAACGTGTTCTTAAAGGTTGCCTCGATTTTGCTGCTGGCCGCGATGCCGAACGTCACCATGCAGCCGTCCCGCTTTTCCGGCCCCGGCGTCTATACGGGAAAGCCCGCGCTGCAGGTCACGCTTTCGATGATCGAGGCGGGCGGCGGACCGTCGAACTTCAAAACCGTCTCGCTCCTCAAGACGCTCACCGGCGATAAATTCGACGCGGAAGTCGGCAAATTGACCAAGCAGTACGGCAAGCAAAAAGTCGGGAATTTTCTCAACGTCTTCGACTTCGTCGTTTCCGATTCGCTGAGAATCGTGGGCGAGAAGCACGTCGCGCTTCCGAAGTCGCCCGATCCGGATCCGCATAACGGGCCCGCACTCGCGCGCGCATTATGGGAAGCCGGACAGACGGGAAGCGCCTTCAACGTGGAAGTAATGCTCGATCGCGCGGTCTCGCACCCGATTCACGATCAAGTGATGAAAGACATCGATGCCAAATACGGCATCGCCGCGGACGCGGACTATCACGCGATCCTGAACACCGCCATGCACGATCTCGCATCGGTCTACGGCTTGAACTCCTAATCGAATCGCGTACTAATCGGATCGCGTACTAATGGAACAAGAGGCGGCGCACAAGCGCTGCCTCTTGTTTCCACGAGCACCGGCGGCAGACTCAGCTGCCGAACTCCGGTAGCGCCATTCCATTGGAACGCGGTTCGATGATACCCGCCGCCGCCGCGCGCAAACAAGGGACGTTCGGAGCGCTAGCGCAGGGCCAAGAGCCACGGGACCGCCGCGAGCAAGCCCCAATTCACTGCGTGCGAGGTCCAGCAGTACGGGCAACTGCGTTTGGTCACGAACAGCAAGCTGTAGGCCAGGTATACCGACGTTGCGGCCGCGAACGCGCTCGCCGCAAGCGCGCACGCAAGAGGAAGCGTTGCGGCGGTCGTCCACGAAACCGCGCCGAGCGCCGAGTAGTAGACTATGCCGATGAGCGCGTTGGGTGCCCCGAAAAAGAGTTTGGCGCGTTCGGTCTGCACGACGCTGCGCTCTCGCAGCTTGCCCGCGGCGGCCAGCATGCTCTTGCGCAGCATAAAGACGGAAGCGTAAAAGCCGACGGCGCATAAGACGGTGATGACCGTCCGGACCAGGAGCATGCCATTCTCCTCGAAGAGCAGCTGCAGCCCGCGCATTCACGCTTGCACCCGCTAGCCCGCCGCCTTGCGGGCATCGGTCTGCTCGCTGTGTCGTTCGCGCTTGCTGCGTTCGTCATTCGCTACCAGCCGCATTTCGAACGAGCGATCCGGTCCGTCGGACACGGCGTGGCGCTGCCCATAGCCACGGTGGTCTTCGCGATCGTCGCGTCCGCGCCGTTTTCCGTCACGGACGCGCTGGCCATCATGAACGGCGCGGTGTTCGGCCCGTTTTGGGGGAGCGTGGTCAACGCCGTGGGCATCGTTTTCGCGGCGGCGATCGGCTATTGGGTGAATCGCCGCGCCTCGCATCTGCTCGATCTCGAGGCCGCGCTCGCGCGCCTGCCCGCATGGGTGAAGCGCTTCCGCATCGGCTCGCCCATGTTCTTGATTGCGGTGCGCGTCATTCCCGGTTTCGGCGGAACGGTGGCCACGGCAAGCGCGGCTGCGTTTCGCGTACCGATTTGGATCCACGTGCTCACGATGTCCGTCGTCGCCATTCCGATATGCACGATCCTCGCGATTTTCGGCGATCGCGCCACTGCCGCGATTCATCGGTACGAGACGCGAGCGCACCAGTATATCATGCACCATCGGCCGCATTGGCGCTGGCGTCATCGCCGGCTTGCGACGCCGCAGCCGCCCGGCCCGGTGCAATGAACCTGCCGACGATCGCCACGGCGCGAGAGCTGGAGCAGCTCTGCGAACGGGTGCGCGGCGCCGCCCGAGTGGGAATCGACACGGAATTTCACAACGAACGCAGCTACGCCGCTCGACTTATGGTCGTGCAGCTGGCGTTCGAAGACGGCTGCGCGGTCGTCGATCCGCTCGCGGTGGCGGATCTTTTTCCGCTGGCGCGCGCGCTCTGCGAAACGACCGTGGTGGGCCATGCGCTCACGAGTGATTTGAAAATCTTCGCCGACAAATGGGATCTCGTGCCGCCCGAGATCTTCGACTGTCAAGTCGCAGCGGCGTTTCTCGGGTACGGCATGTCGATTTCGCTTGCCGACTTGGTGCGCGATCTTTGCGGCGTGCGACTGAAAAAATCCCAAACCGTGAGCGATTGGTCGTCGCGTCCGTTTTCCGAAAAGCAATTGGAATATCTCGTGGACGACGTCGCGCACCTGCTGCAAATGCACGACGAGTTGTCCGAACGATTGCGGCAAAAGGGCCGCTACGAGTGGGCGCTGGAGGAATGCCGGCTGTTGGCGGACGTCGAGCGCTACCGCGCCGAAGAACGGCGCGCGTACGGTCGCATTCCCGGTGCGAACCGGATGAACCGGCGCGAGCTGGCCGTGCTGGCGGAGCTCGTGAAATTGCGCGATCGCATCGCGCGCCGGCGCGATTTGCCGGTAAAATACGTTTTGCCCGACGACGTCGTCGGCGGCCTCGCGACCATGCGCCCGCGCACGCTGGAAGATCTTACGCAACTTCGGCGGCTCGACAACGGCACGCGTCGCGCGCTGGGCCCGGAAATCCTCGAGGCGGTGCGACGCGGCGAAGCGCTGGAAGAATCGCAGTTGCCTGCCAGATTTGCCCGTCCGCTTGGAAACGCGCGCGAAACGCTGGTGTCGCTGATGAGCGTCGTGGTCGGCGAGCTCGCGGCTGAAAATGAATTGCCCGCGAGCCTGCTCGTGCCGCGCGCTTCCCTCGAGCGCGTGGCTCGCGAAATTCCGCGTTCGCGCGAAGAGTTCGAACAGGTGCTCGGTTTGTCGCACTGGCGCACGCAGCTGGTCGCGGAGCCGCTCTGGCGGCTCCTCTCGGGGCGCAGTTCGCTGCTCATCGAAGGCTACGCGACCGGAGAGCCGCGAATCTCCCTGAAGTCATGACAGTGCACGCAGATAGTTTCCACGCCTTCGATCGGCTCGTCGTCGGCGACCGATCGTATTCGTACGTGCGCCTCGGGGCGCTCGAAGAGGCCGGACTGACGCAGCTCGCGCACCTTCCGTATTCGCTCAAGGTGCTGCTCGAGAATCTGCTGCGCTTCGAGGACGGGCGCTCCGTTACGAAAGACGACGTCGAAGCGCTGGCCAAGTGGTCGGGCCATCAGCGAACGCAACGCGAGATCGCGTATCGTCCGGCGCGCGTGCTGCTTCAGGATTTCACGGGCGTTCCCGCCGTCGTCGACTTGGCGGCGATGCGCGACGCGATGGCTGCGATGGGCGGCGATCCGAAAGCCATCAACCCGCTTCAGCCGGTGGAGTTGGTCGTCGATCATTCCGTGCAGGTCGATGCGTTCGGCGACGGCGACGCGTTCAAGAAAAATGCCGATCTGGAATTCGAACGCAACCGCGAGCGGTACGCGTTCTTGAAATGGGGGCAGCACGCGCTCGACAACTTCCGCGCCGTTCCGCCGGACACGGGAATCGTGCATCAAGTCAACATCGAGTTTCTTTCGCGCGTGGTATTCGGCGCGGGTGGTGCGGGCAGCACGTACGATTCGCAAAGCGCTTTTGCCTATCCGGATACCGTCGTCGGCACCGATTCGCACACGACGATGGCGAACGGATTGGGCGTCTTGGCTTGGGGCGTGGGCGGCATCGAAGCCGAAGCCGCGATGCTGGGGCAGCCCGTGACCATGCTGATTCCCGACGTCATCGGCATCAACGTGACGGGACGGCTGCGCGAAGGCGTGACGGCGACCGATTTGGTGCTCGCGGTAACGGAGATGCTGCGCAAGAAGGGCGTCGTCGGAAAATTCGTCGAGTTTTACGGGCGCGGTCTTTCGAATTTGCCGGTCGCCGATCGCGTAACGCTGGGCAACATGTCGCCCGAATACGGCTCGACCTGCGCGATCTTCCCAATCGATGAACAGACGCTGGACTACCTGCGTCTGACGGGACGCTCGCCCGAGCACATCGCGTTGGTGGAAGCCTACGCGAAGGCGCAGGGCATGTTCCGCACGGATGCAACGCCGGATCCGCGCTTTACCGATACGCTGCAGCTCGATCTCGACGGCATCGTGCCGAGTTTAGCGGGTCCGCGGCGCCCGCAAGACCGCGTGGCGCTGCAGGACGTCAAAGGCTCGTTCGAGGTCGCATTGCAAGAGTGGGTCGCCGCGCGCGATGCGAAGCCCGCCAGCTCCGCCGCGCGAATGGAAAACGAAGGGCCGGTTGCGACGGCCGTCGCGGACAAGGCGCCCGTTGCCGACGGCTCCGTCGTGATTGCAGCGATAACGAGCTGCACGAATACGAGCAATCCGACGGTACTCATCGCCGCGGGCCTGCTCGCGCGCAACGCGTTGCAGCGCGGCTTGCGGCGCAAACCGTGGGTGAAGACGTCACTCGCGCCCGGATCGAAAGTGGTCACCGACTATCTGCGCAAATCCGGGTTGGATGAAGCGCTCGACGCGCTGGGTTTCAATCTCGTCGGATACGGATGCACGACGTGCATTGGAAACAGCGGGCCGCTGCCGCAAGACGTGGCGGAAGCCGTTGCCGAACACGACTCCATCGTCGCGGCCGTCCTTTCCGGAAATCGGAATTTCGAAGGGCGCATCCACCCGCAGGTGCGCGCGAACTACTTGGCCTCGCCGCCGCTGGTGGTCGCCTATGCGCTCGCGGGCCGCATGGACGTCGATCTCACGACGGAACCACTGGGCGAAGACGCGCAAGGCCGGCCGGTGTATCTCAAAGAGCTTTGGCCGAGCAACGCCGAGATTTCGAAGGTCATCGCGGCATCGATAAGCGACGAGATGTTCAAAGCCAACTACCGCGACGTCTTTCACGGTGACGAGCATTGGGCGCAGCTCGACGTTCCCGCAAGCGAACGCTACGCGTGGGATCCGCTTTCCGAATACGTCAAGCATCCGCCGTATTTCGAACGCATGACCTCCGAGCCGGCGCCCGCGACCGACATCGCCGGCGCGCGGGTGCTGGCACTGCTGGGCGATTCCATCACGACCGATCACATTTCGCCCGCCGGCAACATCGCCAAGAGCAGCCCGGCCGGAAAATATCTCATGGAGAAAGGCGTCGCTCCGGCCGACTTTAATTCGTACGGCGCGCGCCGCGGAAATCACGAAGTCATGGTGCGCGGCACGTTCGCCAACGTGCGTCTGCGCAATCAACTGATCCCGGGGGTTGAAGGAGGCTACACGCGCTATCTGCCTACGAACGAGCAGATGTCGATCTTCGATGCGGCAATGCGGTATAAAGCGGACGGAGCGCCGCTGATCGTGATCGCCGGAAAGGAATACGGGTCGGGTTCCTCACGCGACTGGGCAGCAAAAGGCCCGTATCTGCTGGGCATCAAGGCCGTCATCGCGCAATCGTTCGAGCGCATCCACCGCAGCAACCTCATCGGCATGGGCATACTGCCGCTCGAGTTCGAGGCCGGCGCCGATCACGCGACGTACGGCCTTACCGGCGAGGAAAGTTTCGACGTCAGCGGCCTGCAAGGCGGCATCTCCCCGCGCATGCACGTGCACGTTCGCGCAACAGACCAGCGCGGCCGGAAGATCGACTTCAAGGCACTCTTGCGAATCGATACGCCCGACGAAGCGGAGTACTATCGTCACGGCGGCATTCTGCAGTACGTCCTTCGGCAGCTGCGTAAGAAACAGACTGCGGGGGTTTGATCCTGGACGAACGCAGCGTTCATCGCATCGAGGCGTTCTCCGACATCGTCATCGGTTTCGGCTTGGCGCAGCTCGGCACGAGCTTGGCGTTGAATCCGCGGAGCATGATGCTGGAGCGCAGCGGTCTCCTCGTCTTCGTTTCCTCGTTTGCAATCGTATGCAGCCTGTGGTTTTTGCACCACCGCCTTTTCCTGCACTATTTCGTGCCCAGGACGCTTCCGATCGTGCTGAATTTCTTTTGGCTGGCGATCGTGGTGCTGCTCGTGTTCACGGCGGTGCAGTCGCGCGCCGCATTCACGCATCGAAACTTCGCGCTGTTCTACTTCGGCCTGTACGGTTTGGCTTACGCGTTGCTGGCGTTCCAGACGCTGCTGGGCGTGCGCGCCAAGCCGGGCTTGTCGAGGGAGCTTCGTGAAACGGGCATACGGCAGGCGTGGATGCTTTTTCTTTGGGCGAGCGTCTTCGAGCTCTGCCTGCTTTTGGGAGTGGCGATCGCATCGACGATCACGTTCTGGCTTTCGGTCGATGCGGTTTTCATTTTGGCTGGGATTGCGACCGCCGCGCTAGTCCGGGTCTTTCGACGCAGGCGCGCGCGTCTGATGGAGCAGACGCTCAGCTCGCCTTCTGCTTGATCGCCAGCAGCGTGGCGCCCTTCGAGTCGCAGGGATAAATTTGCAGGCCGTCCGAAGTGACGGTGACGCTCTCCCCGCTGCGCAAACGTTTGCGTAGGGCGGTCGCATCGCGAAGGGACGGTTCGTTGAGGAGCGTTTCGACCAGCTGCGAAATATCGCTGTCGGCGTCGCGGTTGCGAAAAACCGCGGTGTAGTCGCTGCCGTCGAGGGTGTAGATTTCCAGATGACCGCTGACCGCATCCATGGCGGTCATCAGCGTGGCCATCTGCTCGACGGTTTGGCGGCGCAGCGTGATGTCGCGTCCCAGCGCGACCCAGTGCTGCGTCTCGTCCACCTCGTCGCGCAGCGGTTTGCCCGTGAATTCCGCCCAGAAAGACGTGCCGTCCTTGCGCCGCAGCAAGATTTCTTTTTCGTTTACGCGGGCGGCTTCCAAATTGTGCGTGATGGTTTGCAGAACGAGCGGGTCGTTGTCCTGCGCGATGATCGTCGAGTACGGTTTCCCAACCAGTTCCTCGCGCGCATAACCCGTCGCATGCAGGAGCGACTCGTTGGCGTACTCGACGAACGGGCCGCCTTGCGAAGGCGGCGTGAAGTCCGTAATCAATATGAAATCGGGCGCTTCGTCGACGACGCGCGCGAGCAGCCGAACGTGAGTGTCCGAGCCGACGGGCCACATTGATTTTAGTATCGCATGGCCGCGGATGTTCCAAACCGCGACGCCGTTAAGATTAGACCAACGCCCTGCGTAGATCTCTTAATAAGACGCAAACATACGCGGTAAAGCGAGCGGCCGCGGCGCCGTCGATGACGCGGTGATCGTACGAGAGCGAAAGCGGTTGAATCAGCCGGGGTACGAACTGCGAGCCGTCCCACACCGGCCGCATCGAGGCGCGGCACGCGCCTAGGATTGCAACTTCCGGCGCGTTCACGATCGGCGTGAAATAGGTGCCGCCGATGCTGCCCAAACTCGAAATCGTAAAGGTTCCACCCTGCATCTCGGTCGAGCCGAGTTTGCCTTCGCGCGCCTTTGCCGCAAGTTCCGCGCTCTCTTTCGCGATCTCCGCGATACCTTTGGCGTCGGCGTTCTTGATGACCGGAACGACCAAGCCGCCCGGCGTGTCGGCCGCAAAGCCGATGTTGTAGTACTTCTTGTACACCAGTTCGTCGCCGTCGAGCGAGCTGTTGAATTCCGGGAATTTACGCAGCGCCGCGACCGATGCCTTGATGAGAAACGCAAGCATGGTGATCTTGATCCCCTGCGCGGCGTATTCGTCGTTCAGTTCTTTGCGCAGCGCCTCGAGATCCGTAACGTCCGCGTCGTCGTTTTGCGTGACGTGCGGAATCATGACCCAGTTGCGATGCAGATTCGGCCCGGAGATTTTCTTGATGCGGGAGAGCGGCTTGCGTTCGATCTCTCCGTACTGCGCGTAGTCCACGCGCGGCCATTCAGCGATCTGAAAGCCCGGCGAGCCGGGCACCGCCGCACCGGAACCGCCGTCGTGCAAGGCGCGCTTGACGAAATGCTGCACGTCGCCGCGCGTTATCCGGCCGTTTGGACCGCTCGGCGGCACGCGATGCAAATCCACGCCGAGTTCGCGCGCGAAGCGGCGGATTGACGGGCTTGCATGCACCTCGCCGTTTTCGCTCACGGGAGTGCGCTCGGGCGCTTCGGCCGGCGCCGCAGCGGGCTTTTCGCGCAGCGGCGGCGAGGGTTGCTCAGGCGCGGCCGGCGGCGAAGACGCACTCGCGGGCGCAGGTGCAGTCGGAGGCGCGGAACGTTCGGGCGCTGATTCCGGCGCCGATTCCGCCAGCGAAACCAGCACGCTGCCTTCGCTGACTTTGTCGCCGGCTTTCACTTTCACGTCCTGCACGATGCCGTCCGCGGGCGAGGGGACTTCCATCGAGGCTTTCTCGGATTCCAGCGTGATGAGCGAATCGTTCTTCTTGATCGCGTCGCCCGGTTTGACGAGCACTTCGATGACCGGCACGTCTTTGAAATCGCCGATGTTCGGCACGCGTACGTCGATGGTTTCCGCCATGTTACACCGTCACCGGGTTGGGCTTGGACGGATCGATGCCGTATTTCTTGATCGCCTCGGAGACGGTCTTGCGCGCAATCTCCTGGTCGTCCGCTAGCGCCTTGAGCGCGGCAACCGTTACGAAGTAGCGGTTCACCTCGAAGAACTCGCGCAGCTTGCGGCGCAGGTCGCTGCGGCCGAAGCCGTCGGTGCCCAGCGTGACGTACCTGCGCTTGACGTACGGCCGTATTTGATCGGCGAACGTGCGAATGTAGTCGCTCGCGGCTACGACCGGTCCGCTGCGTTCGCTCAAGCACTGCTCCACGTAGGGAACGCGGGGCTGCTCTTCGGGATGCAGCAGGTTCCAGCGTTCCGTGTCGATGCCTTGCTTGCGCAGTTCGTTGAAGCTCGTCGCGCTCCACACGTCCGCGCCGACGCCCCAATCGCTTTCGAGCAGTTCGGCCGCCGCTTCGACCTCGCGCAGAATCGCGCCGCTGCCCATCAGCTGCACCGTCGGCCGTTTCTTCGCCGGCCGATCCGACGCGCGCAGCAGGTACATCCCGCGCAAAATTCCTTCGGCCGCGCCTTGCGGCATATCCGGATGGTGATAGTTTTCGTTGAGCAGCGTGATGTAGTAGTAGACGTCTTCCTGGTTTTCGTACATGCGCCGAAGGCCGTCTTGAACGATGACGGCGATTTCGTAGCCGTAGGTGGGATCGTAGGAGACGCAATTCGGAACGAACGAGGCGAAGACTTGACTGTGCCCGTCTTCGTGCTGCAATCCCTCGCCGTTGAGCGTCGTGCGGCCGGACGTGCCGCCCAGTAAGAAGCCGCGCGTGCGCGAGTCGGCCGCGGCCCACGCGAGATCGCCGACGCGCTGAAAGCCGAACATCGAATAGAAGATGTAGAACGGAATCATCGGCACGTTATGGGTGGAATAGGATGTGCCCGCCGCGATCCAAGAGGAGATCGCGCCTGCCTCATTGATGCCTTCCTGCAGAATCTGCCCTTGGCGGTCTTCGCGATACCACATGAGTTGCTCGGCGTCTTGCGGACGGTACAGCTGACCGACGGACGAATAGATGCCGAGCTGCCGAAAGAGGCCCTCCATGCCGAAGGTGCGCGATTCGTCCGCGACGATCGGGACGATTTTCGGCCCGATCTCCTTGTCCTTGAGCAGCGTCGTGAAGATCCGCACGAACGCCATCGTCGTCGATATCTCGCGGTCGCCGGTTCCTTTGAGGTGCGGTTCCAACACGTTCAAGTGCGGAACGGCGAGCGAAACCGAACGTTTGCGGCGCGAGGGAACGTAGCCGCGGCGCTCGACCAGTTCGCGAAGGTATTGCATCTCGGGGCTATCCGGGGAAGGCCGAACGAACGGCAATTTCTCCACTTCCGCGTCGGGGATCGGCAGGTGAAAGCGATCGCGGAACTGTCGCATCGATTCCACTTTCATCTTTTTGGCTTGATGCGCGATGTTCTGCGCTTCGCCCGATTCGCCCATGCCGTAGCCTTTGATCGTCTTTGCTAGGATCACGGTCGGCTGGCCCTTGGTCTCGGATGCCGCTTTGTACGCGGCATACACTTTGCGCGGATCGTGGCCGCCGCGCTGCAGCGCCCAGATGTCTTCGTCGCTCATGTGCGAAACCAGCTGCGCGGTTTCATCGAAGCGTCCGAAAAAATTGTCGCGCACGAATTTTCCGTCGCGCGACTTGAACGTTTGGTAGTCGCCGTCGACGCACTCGTTCATGAGTTGGACGAGCCGCCCGGTGTGATCGCGTTCCAGCAGCGCATCCCAGCTGCTGCCCCAAATCACCTTGATCACGTTCCAGCCGGCGCCCTTGAAAACGGTTTCCAATTCTTGGATGATCTTGCCGTTGCCGCGCACCGGTCCGTCCAAGCGCTGCAAGTTGCAGTTGATCACCCAGATGAGGTTGTCCAAGCCTTCGCGCCCGGCGAGCGAAATCGCGCCGAGCGATTCCGGCTCGTCCGTTTCGCCGTCGCCCAGGAACGCCCACACTTTGCGATCGGCCGCATCGATGATGCCGCGATCGTGCATGTACCGCATAAAGCGCGCCGCGTAGATCGACATGATTGGTCCGAGACCCATCGACACGGTTGGAAATTGCCAGAAGTCGGGCATGAGCCACGGGTGCGGATATGAGGGCAATCCCTTGCCGTCGACTTCGCGGCGGAAGTTTTCCAGCTGCTCTTCGCTGATGCGCCCTTCAACGAACGCGCGCGCGTAAAAGCCCGGTGCGGAATGCCCCTGCAGATACACGAGGTCGCCGCCGAAATTCTCGGTTTGCGCGCGGAAGAAGTAGTTGTAGCCGACGTCGTAGAGCGTTGCCGCCGACGCGAAACTCGCGACGTGGCCGCCGAGCTCGGAAGACTCCTTGTTGGCGCGCGCAACCATCGCCATCGCGTTCCACCGCACGTAATGGCGAATGCGCGTTTCGAGCTCGTCGTTTCCCGGAAGCGGCGGCTGTTCCGATGCCGGAATCGTGTTGATGTAGGGCGTGGAAAGTCCGAGCGAAACGTGCACGCCTTCGCGCTGCGCCGCGGCGACGATCGACTCGATGAGTTGCTGCGCGCGCCCACGGCCTTCGTGCCGCAGCACGCCCTGCATCGCCTCGACCCATTCTTGCGTTTCTTCCGGGTCCGGTTCGGGGGCTTGGGGCGATGCGGGCGGCTGCGCGTTGCGTTCGATGGCGGTGGTCATGAGAGCGCCTTCCGCCCCTGCCATCCATTCCCTTGCAAATGGCTCGGTCCAATTTGGGACCTGGAGCGGGCCGCGTCACACCGTCCCTGCCGGTGGGTCGCTTAGCATATGAAATGCACCCGTTCGCGAAGTGAGGGTACAGGTATGCGCGCGCTTTTCTTCACGCTCGGAATTCTCACTGCGAATCCCGACCCTTACGCAATTTATCACGCCGCGCTCAAGCAGCTTGCCGCGCTTGCGCAGCCGCCGTTCATCGATGAAATTTCAAGGTGGACCGTCACGGTCAACGGCGCTGAAGAACCTCCCACGCCCAATCGCAGAGGCCTCTTTCGATCGTCCGATCGCAGCGAGTGCGTTTTTTACGAGCCATACCATCCGACGGATCGCGTTACGATCGGCGCTTCCTATTTCGCCCCCGACGTTTGGCTGGTGCGCGGCGAGAAGACCGCCGCTGCGGCAAATGCGAATTTCGCGCCCGACCTGGGCGATCTCAAGACGATCGCGGCGGTTCGCGCGGTCGCCCCGCCGGCGTATGACATTTCGCTGGCGGGCGTGAGCCGAGCCGCAGACGGGCACGCGATCTATCACCTGACGTTAAAGCCGCGCTTCGATCCGGTCAAACATAACCTGCGCGAACTGTGGATTGACGCAGCGACATACAACCTGCTGCGCGCGCGCGTCCTGGGTTCCTATCAGGTAAAAGGCCACCCTGAGGAACCATCAATGGCAGTGGAAGACTTCGGGGCCGTGGGTCCGTATTGGCTCGTGACGCACGTACAATGGGAATACGACGTTCCTTTTGGGGCGCGCGTCGTCGTCGACGTTGCGGCGCTGCGGATGTCTTTCCCGGACGCTATTCCCGACTGGTATTTCGACGAGAGGGCGTTCGCACGTCATCGTAACGACGTGGCGCCCTTCGGCGCTTTGAGTGGTGGTTAGGCGGAGATTTCGCGGTACCGGCGTTCCTCGCGTAAAAACGCTCCGATTGCAAGCAGTACGAGGACGCCGCCGCCCAGCGCGATCGGCGCCAGCGCTTCTCCGAAGATGAAGAATGCCAAGACCGCCGCAATGACCGGCTCGAAGAGCGTCGTCATCGCGACCGCGCTCGCCGTGAACCACCGCAGTGAGGCGTTCATCGCGGTGTGTCCGAGCAGCTGCGAAATCAGCGCCATGGCGATGATGCCGCCCCACGCCTTGCCGTCCGCGATCGCCGGCGGCATTTGACGCGCGGCGAGCGACGCGATGAGCAGTGCCAATGCTGCCCACGAATAGGTGCGGGTAACGATTTCTCGCGTGCCGTGCGAAGCTCGCACGCGGCGCACGAGGATGAAATACGCGCCGATGGCGATTGCACCGCTAATGGCAAGCGCGCTTCCAAAAAGCGAATGCCCCGGAATCGGAGGCCGCGTGGTGTTGTATCCCACTACGAGCGCGAGCCCGGTTGCGCCTACGGCCACTGCGCCCCACGCTGCCG
>Ga0209810_1004284_pt1 | contig 13918 bp, 12 predicted proteins | sample Coa_R1_7_FD_187159 | JGI IMG/M metagenome (GOLD analysis project Ga0209810, IMG submission 187159) | Surface soil microbial communities from Centralia Pennsylvania, which are recovering from an underground coalmine fire - Coalmine... | ecosystem: Environmental > Terrestrial > Soil > Unclassified...
CAGACCGATGAAGCGCACCGGGACGCCGCGATCGTGGAGCGCATGATAGAGCTCGAATGATTCCGTGATCGGCACGGTATCGTCCGCCGTGCCGGAAAGGATCAGGGTCGGGGTCGTGACGGCTTTCGCGTATGTGATGGGCGAGCCGGTCACGTAGAGAGGAGCGGCGGAACTCATCGGCGTGCCGCCGAGCGAGTCGCGCGCCCAAGCAAGATTGCCCGCAGCGGAAAGATCGTATTCTTCGCGCCAGTCGACCATGCCGTCGGCGACGACGGCACTGCGCCAAATGTGCTCGTGACCGATGAGCCACGCCGTCATGTAGCCTCCGTAAGAGTGTCCGACGACGGCGACGCGCGAGGTGTCGATTGGGGAAGCGCGTTCGAGCGCGGCGATTCCCGACATGACGTCCGCTGCGGGTCCCTTGCCGGGATCGCGGAAGATGCCGTGCTCGTGCGCGTTGCCGAGATTGTCGCTGCCGCGGTAGTTGGGTTCGAACACGATATAGCCGCGTGCAGCCAAGCCGTAACGCAGGCGGCCGATTTCGCCGCCGCCGAAAAGTTGCGACGACGCCGCCTCCGGTCCGCCGTGCAAGTACACGACCAGCGGATAAGGTCGCGTCGCGGTGTAACCGGCGGGATAGGTCACGATGCCGTCGGAGGATTCGCCGTCCGCGGCTTTCCATTGCAACTCCGTGGACGAACCGTACTGATACGTGGAGAAACTCGCGTTGAGCGAGGTGAGCCGCCGCGGCTTGGAATTCACGTTCGCCATGGCGTAAAGTTCCGGAGCGGTGCTCTCATTGCTGAGCACCAAGGCGATCGCGCCGGTTCTGCCGACGTCGAAATCGCTCACGTTCAGCGAGCCCAGGTCGAGGCGTTGCGCGGACTCGCCGGCGGCCAGGCGCCACAGTCCGACGCCGAGACGATCGTTTGCCGTCACCACGCCGCTGCGTCCGTCCGGAAGCCATGCCATCTGCGTGACGTCGCGATCGAATTGCGAAGTCGCGTCGCGGCCGCCGACCGAACCGGCTTTTGCCGTGAAGACGTTCATCACGCTGATCGGCCCGGGTCCGTGCGGATACAAGTACGCGAGCGTATCGTCCACCGGACAGAACAGGGGCTGATACTCGTATTTCTCGTGAGTGCTCACGCGACGAACGGCGCCGCTGCGAACCTCCGCGACCGCAATGGTCGTCAGATCGCTGTCGCCGTCGTCGGCATTGGCTTGGCGCGTAAAAGCGATGTACCGTCCGTCGGGCGACCACGACGGATCGCTCGTCGAACCGACGAAGGGCGGCGCGGTTTCGAGCACGCTCCAGGTTCCGTGCGTGAGCCGGCGAGCTGCGCCGCCGCCCGCGGAGACCAGCCACAGATGCGACGGCCGCACCTCCTGTTGGATCAGATACGAATCGTCGTGGATTTCGAAGAGATCGTCGCCGCGCTTTTGCGCCGCTGCATTCGGTGCGTCGTCCTGCGTCACATACGCAAAGCGTGTGCCGTCGGGACTCCACGCGTATTGCTGGACGCCGTTGCGCGCTTGCGTGATCTCGCGCGGTTTTCCGCCTCGCGCCGGGATGACGAAGATTTGGTCCTGTTTGTGCGATCCGCTGTCGACGTACGCGAGGCGGTCGCCGCTGGGCGACCACTGCGGGTCGGAAACGGACTCGCTCGGACGGCTGAGCGCCTGCGGTGCGCCGCCCGTCGACGAGACGACTTCGAGCGTGCCGATGCGCTTGTCGCGTTTGAAATCGTTGCGCGTTTCTACGAAGGCCACCCATTTGCCGTCGGGAGACATGCGCGGCGAAGAGATGCTTACGAGATCGCGGAACGCCGCGAGATCGATTGGTATGGCCGCCGCCCGCAGCGGTACGGCGGCCGAAAAACTGACGGCGAGCCAAAAACCAGCGCGTTTCATGCGGAATACTCCACGCCTTGCTGCGTCGCCCCTGCCGGGCTCGTGTCCCGCATACGAAAGGCGCAGGGCACTACCCGCGACATGCCCGCCCGTACCGTGCTGGTGGCCGAGGACGATCCCGCCATTCGCGAACTGCTCAGCCACCATCTGGAACGCGAAGGCTTCGAGGTCGTCGCGGTCGGCGACGGAAACGCCGCGCTTCGCGCCGCGCGACAGATCGCCGATGCGGTCATCTTGGACATCGGGTTGCCGGCCATAGACGGTTTGGAAGTCGCGCGCACGCTGCGCCGTGAAAAGCGGGAAGCGCCGATCATCATGCTCACCGCACGCGTCGACGAGATCGACCGGATCGTGGGCTTCGAGTTGGGTGCCGACGATTACATCTGCAAGCCGTTCTCGCCCCGCGAGGTCGTCGCGCGCGTGAAGGCGGTGCTGCGGCGTAGCGGCACGCCGCTCGAGGCCCAACCGCACGTGCTCGATTTCGGCCGCGTGCAAATCGACGAAGCCGCACGCGAAGTGCGAGTCGACGGGCGCGACGTGAAGCTCAAGCCGCGTGAATTCGGATTGCTGCTCGCGCTTGCATCCAATCCCGGCGTCGCGATTTCTCGCCGGACGCTGCTGGAAAAAGTGTGGGGATTCGATTTCGACGGCGACGAGCGGACCGTGGACGTGCACGTGCGGCGCGTTCGTTTGAAGATCGAAGAGCGGCGGGGGGCTCCCGCTTTGCTGCAAACGGTGCATGGATTCGGGTACAAGTTTTCGCGGCCGTAGGCGCGTCGCGCCGGTGGCGGCGCTGACTTCGCCGATCGCCGCCGCGCTGCGCCACGGCCCGGCTCCGCTGCTCGTGCTGCGCTTGCCGGACTTCGAGCGCGTCGCTTGGCGCGACGGTAAGCGGGCCGCGCGCAGACTCGAGCGCTTGACGTGCTCGGCGTTCGTCGAATCCGCTCGCAGCGTGCTGCGCACCGGCGATCTGATCGCGCACGATCCGGGCAGCGATCTGTTTTGCATCTTCATGACCGCACCGTCCCGCGAATCGCGCGCGCCGCGCGCGGTCGACGTTCGGGCCGTGCTCGAACGGGTCGCCGCTACTATCGTGATGCGCTGCGAGCAGCGTGTCGAAAGCGGCTGGACGATGCTCGCGCGCCTCGATGCGCAGCGCGGCCTGGGACAGGACATCGCGCTAGCGCTCGAACGCGGCGCGCGCGAACGGGAACGCTACGAGTTCTTCTCGGCGATCGGGCACGAACTTCGCACGCCGCTTAGCTCGATTCGGGGGTATCTCGAGACGCTGCTGGACGAGCAAACCGACGAGACGACCGCGCGCCGCTTTCTGGAAACCGCGCGCCGCGAGGCACTGCGAATGGGGCGCCTACTCGACGGCATGTTCGAATTCTCACTGCTCGATCTCTCGAGCTGTGCGCTGACCGCGCATTGGTGCGATCTGCAAGCGCAAATGCTTGCCGCATGCGAGGTGGTACGGCCTCTCGCGCACAGCCGCAACGTGACGATTCGGCGCAAGATGACGGCCGAGGCGCGCATCGGCATCGATCCGGACGCGTGCTTGCAACTGCTCGTGAATATGCTCGACAACGCCGTCAAGTACGGCCGCAACGGCGGCACGGTATGCATTTCGGCACGCGCCGCGCGACGAAACGTCCTCATAACGGTGGACGACGACGGCCCCGGTATCGCGCCGGACGAACGAGAATCGATTTTCAATTTACGCGTCCGCGGCGCCGCCGGCGCGTCGCGTCCCGGCACGGGCATCGGGCTTGCGATCGTGAAGATGATCGCGGAGCGCGCGGGCGGCAGCATCGGCGTGACGGAGTCGCCGCTCGGCGGCGCGCGATTCGAAGTCGCCTTGCCGCTCAAGGAAGAGTCGGCGGCGCGCGCGTCGTAGATGTACGCCCGTGGCAATGCAGCAGCCGCGGTTCGCGCATCACAGCGAGGCTCAGTTCGCCCGGCTCCTCGACTTCTACGAAGTCCGATGGCTTTATGAGCCCTGCTCCTTTCCCATCTCGTGGGACGCCGGCGGCAACGTCGTCGAATGGTTTTCTCCGGACTTCTACCTGCCGCAATTCGATTTGTACGTCGAAATGACGGTACAGAATCCTCGGCTGCATTCGCGCAAGCACCGCAAGGTTCGCCTGTTGCGCGAGGCCTTTCCCGACATTGCGATCAAGCTCTTCACGCGCCGCGACGTCGAACGGATCTTTTCTCGGCTCCCACAGGCCTCGTGATCGCGCAGCGGCTCTTCGACGAAGCGACGATTGCGGCGCGCGTGCGCGAAATCGGCAACTCGATCAGCACCGACTATGCGAACCGCAATCCGATGATCGTGGGCGTCCTCGCAAGCGCGGCGGTTTTCGTGGCGGATCTGACGCGCGCGATCGACATTCCTTGCGAATTCGATTTCATCGCGCTCACCCGTTTCAGCGACGCGGAAGGCATTCGTTTCGCGAAGGACACGTCGGCCTCGGTCGAAGGGCGCGACGTCATCCTCGTCGAGGATACAATCGACACCGGATTGACGCTGCAATACATCAGCAAGACGTTGAGGGCACGGCAGCCTGCTTCGCTCGAAGTATGCACGCTGCTCGACCGGCCGCACCGGCGCATCGCCGGCGTCGACGTGAAATACCGCGGATTCGAAATACCCGACGTTTTCGTGGTCGGCTACGGTTTGGATTACAAAGGCCGATACCGGGAGTTACCGGAGCTGTTCGCCCATGGGAGTTGGCCTCAGTGAGATTCAAACGCGTTGCCGTGACCCTGCTCGCTTTGTTTTTCTGCTGCTCGTCCGCGGCACCGGCGCTGGAAGTGCAGTCGATAGAAAACGCCGCGGAGGGGTACCGCAGCGCCAATCCGCGCCTGCAGATGATGTTTCGCGCCGCGCTGCTCGATACGACGAAGCTCGCCGAACTCGCACCCGACGGCACCGCGTACGTCAAGACCGGCGACATCCCGGCGGAATGGCTGCGGGATTCCAGCGCGCAGGTGCGCCCGTACCTTTACTATGCGCGCGGCGACGCGACGATCCGCCAGTTGCTTCGCGGCATCATCGCAAGGCAGGCAAAATACCTCCAGATCGATCCGTACGCCAACGCCTTTACGCTGGACTACCGCGTTTGGGAGCAGAAGTTCGAACTCGATTCGCTTGCGTACCCGGTCACGCTGGCTTGGAGTTACTGGCATGCCACCGGCGACGCGTCGGTCTTCACGCCCGACGAATCGAAGGCGTTCGATGCGATACTCGGCACGATGGAGCGCGAGCAAGACCATCCCAGGAACTCGCGGTACTCGCACAAGGAACTCGGCGACGACGGGCGCGGACGTCCGGTCGGATATACGGGCATGATTTGGACGGGTTTTCGTCCGTCCGACGATGCGTGCTACTACAACTACTTGATTCCGTCCGAGATGTTCGCCGTCGTGGCGCTCGGCGACATGGCGCAAGTGGAGCGCGAGGTGTATCACAATCTCATCAAGGCGCACGAAGCGCAATCGCTGCGCGACGAAGTTCAGCGCGGCATTCAGCGGTACGGCATGGTTCCCGTGTCGAAATACGGGTACATTTACGCGTACGAAGTGGACGGGCTCGGCCACGCCATCTTGACCGACGACGCCAACGTGCCGAGTTTGCTTTCCGCGCCGTATATCGGCTACATGCCCGACAACGATCGGTATTACTTGAACACGCGGGCGTTTCTGCTCTCGCTCGACAACCCGTCGTACTACACCGGCAACGTCGCGCGCGGCATCGGCAGCTACCACACGCCGGATCGTTGGGTTTGGCCGCTTGCGCTCGTCATGCAGGGCCTTACCGCCTCCTCTCACACCGAAAAGCAAGACGTGCTGAACCAAATTCTCGCCAGCGATCCCGGCGATCACCTGCTGCACGAATCCTTCAATCCCGACGATCCCAAACAGTTCACGCGCGCGGATTTCGGCTGGCCGAACGCGCTTTTCAGCGAGTTCGTGATGACGGCGTTTCAAAACGTGCCGCAAATTCCGATGGGGGACACTTCGGATCTCGAGTTCCTGAATGAATGACGCCGCGTCCGCCAAGGCGGACGTCATCGTCGGAATTCAGTGGGGCGACGAAGGCAAGGGACGCATCGTCGATTACTACGCGCGAGACTACGACGTGGTCGCGCGCTTCGGCGGCGGCGACAATGCCGGGCACTCGATTCGCGTGGGCCAAAAAAAACTTGCGCTGCGCATCGTGCCGTCAGGCGTGCTGCAGGAACGCTGCGAATTGTTCATTGGAGGCGGCACCGTCGTGAGTTTGCAGGGACTGCGGAACGAACTGGATGCGCTCGAAGAAATCGGCGTCGACGTCGCACGCGTTCGCATCTCGGATCGCGCGCACGTCGTGTTTCCGTTTCACGCGCAGGCCGATAAAGCCGCGGAGGAAGCACGCGGCGCGCACGCGATCGGCACGACCGGACGGGGCATCGGCCCCGCGTACGTCGACAAGGTCGCGCGTTCCGGCATCACGTTCGGCGATCTACTGCGTAAAGAAGCGCTCGCGGACAAGCTGCGTTTGAAGGGGGCACAAGAACTGATCGCACCCACGCTGGAACAAGCGGAGCGCGTTGCTGCGCACGTCGTCGACGGCGTCGAGTATCTGCACGACGCGCTCGAGCGCGGGCGTTCCGTACTGATCGAAGGCGCGCAAGGTTCGCTGCTCGACGTCGGCTACGGCACGTATCCCTTCGTTACGAGCTCGCATACGATCGCAGGCGGCGCGTGCACCGGGTTGGGTCTTGGGCCCACCGCCATCCGTCGCGTCATCGGCGTGGTGAAAGCCTATTGCACCAGAGTAGGCGCCGGGCCGTTCCCGTCGGAGTTGCACGACGAAAACGGCGAGCGTCTCCGGAAAGCCGGCGCGGAGTTCGGCGTCGTCACGGGCCGGCCGCGGCGCTGTGGATGGTTCGACGCGGTTGCCGCGCGTTACGCGGCACGCTTGAACGGACTGAGCAGCGCGGTGATTACGAAGCTCGACGTCTTAACGGGATTCGAACGAATCGGCATCGTCACCGGATACCGTTTGCACGGAAAACCGGCGCCTTTCGGCGCCGCGGCGCTGGCACAGCTGCAGTGCGACGTCGATTTCGTCGAGGGATGGACGGACGACATCTCGACGTTGCGGCGTATCGCCGACCTGCCGCCGGCGGCGCTCGCTTACGTTCGGCGGCTGGAAAGCATTCTCGGCGTGCCGGTCGAGCGCGTTTCGGTCGGGCCGGAGCGCTCCGAACTGGCGGTATGAGCTGCGTTAAGTTTGATTCAGCTCGAAATGCGCGCGTAAAGCGCTGTGGACAACGGTCGATACTACAGGTTAGTAGTCTGCCGGTCCCGCCTTTGCGAGCCGCCGGACGATGCTGCCGGACACGGATGCCCGGCAAGCTGGCCACGGTCGGCCGCGCCTAGAGGTTAGGTGACGTTTTTGGATCGCGTCTCGGTGATGTGGAACGATCTCGCCGGCCGGTTTCGAGCATTGTGGCAAGGCCCAAACCGCAATGTCGCCGTCGGAGGCATTTCCGTTGTCGTCCTCGCGCTGCTTTTGCTCGCGGGACTTTACGCTTTCAATCGTCCCGCGTACGAGCCGCTGTTCTCGAACCTTTCCCCGGGCGACGCGGCGAGCGTGACGCAGCACCTCAAAGACGACAAGGTTCCGTATCAGCTCTCTGCCGACGGCAAAACCGTCTTGGTTCCGGCGCAGAATCTTTCCGACGAGCGCGTCGCCGTTGCGGGCGCGAACATCATCAAAGGAAGTTCCACGGGGTACGAACTCTTCGACAAAACGAATTTCGGCATGACGGAGTTCGAGGAGAAGATCGACAAGACGCGCGCAGTCGAAGGCGAACTGGAACGCACGATAGCAGGCCTCGACCCGGTCGAGGGGGCGCGCGTGCAAATCGCGCAGCCCGATCAGACGCTCTACAGCACGACGCAAAACCCGACGACCGCATCCGTCGCGATAACTACCAAACCCGGCATGCAGCTTTCGCCCGAACAAGTTCAGGGCATTACGATGCTGGTTTCGCATGCCGTCGAGGGCCTCAAGCCGGATCAAGTCACGATCGTCAATCAAGACGGACAAGTGCTTTTGCCGCCGCAAGGCACCGGCAGCACGCAGCCCGATCCGCTGAACCTCACGCAAGAGCAGCTCGCCGCAAAACAACGCTACGAAGCCGCGGTACAGTCCAGCATCCAATCGATGCTCGATCAAACGCTGGGACCGCGCCACGCGGTCGCGCGCGTTTCCACCAAGATGAACTTCGACGCGACCACCACCGAAACGAAAACGTACGCGCCGGAGGGCACGGTGCTTTCGACGCAGGCGAAGCGTGAATCGTATAACGGCGCGCAGGCTGCCGCGCGCGTCGGCGTACCCGGAACGACGACGAATATTCCGACCTACCAGGGGCAGCAGCAAACACCCTCCGGCCGGTACAGCAAATCGGAAACGACGACGAATTACGACATCTCCGAGTCCAACAGCAAGCACATCGACGCTCCGGGAAAAGTTCTCTCCACAAGCGTCGCGGTCGTGCTGAACAGCATGCCCGGCGCGGGCAGCGCAACCAAACCCGCGCAACCGTACCAGATCACACCCGCGATGCGGCAGCAGATTCAAAATCTCGTCGTTGCCGCCGCGGGTCTAAACTTGTCCAGCGGCGATCAAGTTTCCGTCGAATCGATTCCGTTCAATCCGGCCGTAACGGCCGCTCCTGGTGCGCTCGCGACGCAGGCGGGAACGGTGCTCGGCATTCCGCTGGCCGCCGTCGTCGCGCTGCTCGCGCTCGGTGCGCTGGGCGCGCTCGCACTGCTGGCGGTGCGCGTGCGGCGCCGCGCCTTCAAACCGGCGATGGAACTGCCCTCGTTCGACTCGACCCTTGCGGAAGAACTTCCGCCCTTCGAAGAGCACCCGATGCTCGACGGTGCTCCCGGCATCGCCGCGCCGATTCGCTCGGCGGCCGATCTGACCCGCGAGCAAATGATCGAATACGTCACCACCGTCGCTCAAGAGAATCCGGACAGCATCGCAAAACTGGTGAAATTGTGGCTGGCGGAATGACGGTTTCTGCCGGAATGATGTTCCGCGGTGGAATGACGTCCCGCCGGGAGACCGCTCGTGGTTTTTCCCTCCATGGAAAAACCACGGCTTCACCGCTTTTTTCGGAGAACGAAGTTTTGAACAAACCCTCCGGGTTTGCCGAAAAAAGTCGGAGATTCCCCGGCGGGACGTCATTCCACCGCGGAACGTCATTTCGTCGCGGAACGTCATTGCGCCCGGTAACGTCATTCCGGTGGCGTGATGTGCCGGATCGGGTGAGGATTCGGACTCTGAAATGCTGGAGCGCGAAATGATGGAGTCGCCGATTGTGAACTTGAGCGACGTCGTTCCCGATCTTCCCGACGCCGCGCATTTGCCCGGCAGCGATCTGGCCTCCGTCGAGGTGTCCGGACCCGAGAAGGCCGCAATTTTGATCATCACGCTTGGCCTCGAGCTGTCGGCGACGATTTTCAAGTTTTTGCGGCAAGACGAAGTGGAACGCATCGTTCTGGAGATCGCGAAGATTTCGACGGTTCCAATCGAGAAGCGCGATTGCGTCATCACGGAAGCGTATCAGCGCGCCATCGCGCTCAAGTATATCAACGAGGGCGGCATCGAATACGCGAAGGAAATCTTGGAGCGCTCCTTCGGTGCCGGTCAGGCGGACGACATGACGAACCGCCTGTTCGCAGCTCTCAAGCACGGCAATCCGCTCGAACTCATCAAGAAGACCGAACCGGCGCAGCTGCTGCAGTTCATACAGGACGAGCATCCGCAGACCATCGCGCTGATTTTGGTGTACATGGCGGCCGATCAGGCCGGCGCGGTGCTGTCGGCGCTCCCTCCGGAGCTGCAGTCCGAGGTCGCGATGCGCATCGCGATTCTGCAAAAGACCGCGCCGGAGGTGCTGGAACAATTGGATGAGCTGCTCGGACGCCGCTTGCTGGTCAGCGGCGCGGATTTCGCCAAAGCCGGCGGCGTTCAATCCCTTGCCAACGTCATGGGGTTCGTCGATCGCGAAACGGAGAAGAACATCCTCGACGGTCTGGCCAAACGCGATCCGGAACTGGCTACCGAAGTCAAGAATCTCCTCTTCGTTTTCGAAGACATCGTCAATCTCGACGACCGCTCGATTCAGCGCATTCTCAAGGAAGTCGACGGCAAGGACCTCGCGCTCGCGCTCAAGACCGCCAACGACGACCTGCTCGCGCGCATCTTCAAAAACATGTCGTCGCGTGCCGGTCAAACGTTGCGCGAGGACATCGACCTGCTCGGTCCGGTGCGCATGCGTGAAGTGGGCAAAGCGCAGCAAGCGATCGTGGACGTCATCCGTACGTTGGAAGAGAACGGCCAGATCATCATCGCGCGCGGCGCGAAGGACGAGAAGCTTGTTTGATGGGCCGCGTCGTCAAGGGCGCGCAAATCGCGCCGCAGACGTATCAGGTAAAGCCGCCTAGCATTCCGTTGCAGCGGCCGCGCGCCGCCGCATGTTTCGACGATGGAACCTCTCTCGACGTGGGAGACGGGGATGACGGCGCCGTTGTCGAGGAGATGGTTGTACCCGCTGCGGATCCGCTGGAAGAGGCGCGAGCCGAAGCGGAAAGACTGCTCGAAAGCGCATCTGCTCAGGCGGAGTCTTTGCTTCGGGACGCGCAGCAGCGCGCGCTCGAGCTGGTTGCCGGCGCGGAGGGTCGCGTTGCGCAAATCGAGGCCGACGCGCGGCGGCAAGGCTTCGAGCAGGGTTCCGGCGATGGACGCGCGGCGGCCGGTGCGGAGATGGAAGAGATGCTCCAGACCATGCGCGGGTTGGTCGAGATGGCTTTGATCGAGCGGCACAAGATCATCGAGACCGCCGAACCCGAGATCGTGCGCTTGTCCGTCGCCGTCGCGGAGCGCATTCTCAATCAGCACGTTGCAGTCGACCGTGAGGCGGTGCTCGAAATGGCGCGTTCGGCGATCACCCGTTTGGTGAACCGTGAAACGGTCACCGTGCGGGTAAATCCCGCGGATATCGAAACGATGCGGCAGCATCGCGAGAAGCTGATGTCGATGAACGACATCGACAACCTGCGAATCATCGAAGATCAGCGCGTCGATCGCGGCGGAGTGCTCATCGAAACCGATGCTGGAACGATAGACGCGAAGATCTCGACGCAGCTGCGCGAGGTGCGCCGGCTGCTTGCGGTGGAAGATACGCTTTCCGTCAGCGAATCGAGCGAACCCGCAATCATCAATCCGCCCGCGCAAGCGAGTTAGAAATCGATGTCCGTCGACTTGCCCGTTTTTTGCGCGGACAAATACGTCGGCCTGATCCACTCCGTCGATCTCATGCGGCAGAACGGCAAGGTGCGCCAAGTCATCGGCGTGGTGATCGAGAGCCTCGGTCCGAACATGGCCGTCGGCGAGACGTGCCACATTCAGTACAAGCGCACCGCGGAACCGGTCTTGGCCGAAGTCGTAGGTTTCCGCGACAACAAAGTGCTGATCATGCCGCTCGGCGACCTCCTGGGAATCGGCGCAGGCAGCGAGGTAGTGAGTTTAGGCAAACCGCTGGAAATCGGCGTGACGGATCAACTGCTCGGGCGCGTGCTCGATGGTCTCGGCCGGCCGATCGACGGCAAAGGCCGTCTGTTTGCCGAAAAGCGCGCGCAGATCACCGCTTCCCCGCCGGACGCGCTCACGCGCCGGCGCATCACGCAGCCGCTTGCGATCGGCATTCGCGGGATCGACGGCCTGCTGACGTGCGGGAAGGGACAGCGCGTCGGAATCTTTGCCGGCAGCGGCGTCGGGAAGTCGACGATCCTGGGCATGATCGCGCGCAACACTGCCGCGGACGTCAACGTCATCGCGCTCGTGGGAGAGCGCGGCAAAGAGGTGCGTGATTTCATCGAGCGCGATCTCGGCGAGGAAGGTTTGCGACGAAGCGTGGTCGTCGTGTCGACCAGCGATCAGCCGGCGCTCGTTCGCATCAAAGCGGCGTTCGTCGCGACGACGATTGCCGAATTTTTCCGCGACCAAGGCTTGGACGTGATGTTCATGATGGACAGCGTCACGCGTTTCGCGATGGCGCAGCGCGAGGTCGGGCTCGCGATCGGGGAACCGACGACCACGCGCGGATACACGCCTTCGGTTTTCGCGCTGCTGCCGAAATTACTGGAGCGTGCGGGCACCTCGCAGACCGGCACGATTACCGGCCTGTACTCCGTGCTCGTCGATGGAGACGACATGAACGAACCGGTCGCGGACGCGGTGCGCTCCATCCTGGACGGTCACATCGTGCTTTCGCGGAAGCTCGCGGCAGCCAATCACTATCCGGCCATCGACCTGCTCGCCAGCGTGAGCCGCGTCATGCCCGACGTCGTCGACCAAAACCACTACTCGGCCGCCTCCGCAGTTCGCGACGTTTTGGCCACCTATCGCGATGCGGAAGATTTGATCAACATCGGCGCGTACGTGCCGGGCAGCAATCCGCGGGTGGACTTGGCGCTCTCGAAAATCGAGGCCGTCCGGCATTTCCTCAAACAAGGTATCTACGAATCCGCCGGCTACGAAGAGACGCTGGCCCAGTTGATGAGCATCGCGTGAGTGGGGAAGGTTGATGCCGAAATTTCGCTTCAGGCTTGCGCCGGTGCTCGAACATCGCGAGCGCATCGAAGACGAGAAGCAGCAGGCGCTCGCGCAGCGAAGCCGCGAGTTGCGGGCGGCTCAAGACGAACTCGCGCGCCTCGATGCCGAATTCAAACGATATTCGACGGTGTTGCGTGACGATCACGCCGCGCTTTCGACTGACGAGTTGCGCTGGCACTATGCGCATCTGGAATATTTGGATCGCTGCATCGTCATGCAGCACGGCATCATCGTACAGCGCCGCAGCGCCGTGGAGCATGCGCGCGCCGATCTCATGGCCGCAAGCAAAGATCGCAAAGTGATCGAACAGCTCAAGGATCGCCGCTACCAAGAGCATCGGGCACTCGAAGCTGCCGAGGAACAGAAGGATTTGGACGACACCAACAACCGCCGCTTGGGGACAGGTGCAGGATGATTGTTACGAGACAACGCAAAAAGCCGTTTCCGTGGAAGCGCGTGCTGACTCCAGCCGTCGCGCTTTCCGTCGTGGCGGCGGCGCTGTGGTGGCCGCCGTCCCGCGCATGGATTTCGACCGGCCCGCTTTCACCCGTGTGGAAACCGATTACCGTGCCGCTGGACGTCGCGGCACGGGAACGCATGATTTCCGCCCAAAACGCAACAATTGCATCGCTGCAGAAACAGCTCGCCGATGCGCGCATGCAAATTGGGGATCGGGACAAGCAGCTATCGCAGCTGCAGACGCAGCTTACCGACGTCGAGCAGCAAGCTGCGCTTGCGAAGGCCGTCAAACCTGCAGCCAAGGCCGCTGCGCCGGCGCCGGCCGCGGATCTGAGCGTGCAGGCGAGCCCGGATATGCGGCGCACCGCCGCGGTCTGGTCCGCGATGGACGCGGAGGCCGCTGCGAAAGTCGTCCAACGCTTGCCGCAAGACTACGTTGCGCGGATATTTGCGCTCATGTCCCCGGATTCCGTAGGAGCAATTCTCGAAAATGTGCCCGCTTCGTACGCCGCGCGCTTAACGCAGGAACATCCGGAGCTTCGCCGCTAAGCGCGACGCAACGCTAGGGAACCCCTGAAAAAGTTCACGCAATCCATCGCCGGCCGCTTTTGTCCGACTTCGTCGTTGCTGCGGTGGCCACAATGCTACGGCATTGCGTCCATCCTCGCGCCTAGAACTCAGCCAAAATCGCCACGGCGCTGAATCACGGAACTTCTTCAGGGGTTCCCTGTGCGCCGGCAAAACCGGCAAGAGGTTAAGTAGTGCAAGTCTACCGTGATGAAGGAGTAGCAGTCCACATCAGCCCCGAGCCGTGCATGACGTTCTGTGAGGGACGTGGTGAAGCGTCGGTAGGGA
>Ga0209810_1004288_pt1 | contig 13911 bp, 6 predicted proteins | sample Coa_R1_7_FD_187159 | JGI IMG/M metagenome (GOLD analysis project Ga0209810, IMG submission 187159) | Surface soil microbial communities from Centralia Pennsylvania, which are recovering from an underground coalmine fire - Coalmine... | ecosystem: Environmental > Terrestrial > Soil > Unclassified ...
CGTCATAGTCCAACCCTGATGTGGGGTCGTTGTACTGCCCCGTGAAGCCTTTGGTGGTATAGGGACTCACGGTTCCGCTGCCATAGCGAGAAGCGCCATAAGGAGCGTAGAGTTGGCTGGCGAGCAGACTGGCGCTGCTGGCCGTGTTGCTGAAGACACCCAGGATGGAGCCAACAAGGGCTTGTTAAGGCTTCACGCCTTTGTCTTTGAGAAGCTGGGCGATATTGAGCGACATCAAAGCCCCATCGGAAACTCTGCTCACAATCAGTTGTTTCCCATCAGGGGACCAAGCAGGATCATATAACTGTCCATCAGTATATGAGGAGGTAAGTTTGACCTGTTTGCCTGAACCATTTGTCGCCAGCAAAAACAGATAATCTTCTCCCTGAGAGGTTTCATGACGACAAACCAGCCAGTGTCCTGAGGGGGACCAGGCAATTGTCTCATACACAGGGGTTCCTGTTTTTAACAACCGTAAATTTGTCAAGAGTAACTGTCCAGTAGGGCTCTGCTGTGCTTTCCAGAGCTGAATATCTCCATTAGTACCCACGATTGCCAGTATCGTACCATCGGGCGACCAACTGAGTTGTTCTCCATCTTGAGCCGTCAAATCCATCGGGGAAATAAGACTATGGCCTTGCAGGTCAGTAATGTAGAGGGTGGGAGAGATTCCTCCCTGCGTTCGATTCGTGATGGTTGCCAACCAGAAATGGTGAGGATTCCATTGCATAGCATACATCACTCGATTAGAAGGCTGAGAGACAAGGATGGAATCCTTTTTGCTGACATTACCGCCAGCTGTTAAGGTAAACACAACTAATGATGGTGGCCCATTGCCAACAAAGCAACTGAGTCGCCCATCTGCTAACCAGGAAAAATCTTGCTCCCCACCTCCCAGATAACAGCCCAGACGCAACTCACTGACTAACTGTCCATTGGCTCGAAAAAGGGAGAGCTTTGACCTATCAGTACTTTCTGAGACCAGCCAGTGTCCATCAGGAGACCAGCTGTGTCCCTCATAATTATCCAGCGGTTGGCTAAACACGCTCAGGTTATTTGAGGACGATGAATTACAACTTATTACCCCGATCAACAACAGGCACCCTGCCAGTATGCTACTGATCCCCAGGTACAGCAAACGCTTCGACATGCTTCCCTCCTTCTCTTCTGAGAAGATAAACTCTTCAAGCTAGATACTTCCTCAAGAGCATCTCTAATCTCTAGTTTCTTTATCTCAAAGAATTTCTCCCCGTCTTTTGCCTGCTAGGAGGTAGGAGCTAATAAGCCCTGAAAAAAGGTCTCGCCTGCCGTGATTCCAACCAGTCCACCAATTATCGCACCAAATGGCGCTCCTGGCCCTCCTGTGGCAATCGCTCCGACAATTCCCCCTACAAGCCCTCCTCCAATCGCTCCTACCCCTCCTGCTACCAATCCTTGTACAACCAGGGCCTTGCCAGTCGTCCAGGGATCGTTTTGCTGAGGGTCTAAGAGTCTGGCCAGATCACCGGTGACGGGGCTGCGGGGGCCAAGCCACCCGCTGAAGGGATTCCCATTTCCTTCTGAAATATACTGAATGTCGTTGATGACGTGAACCGCCTGGTTAATGAATATTCGCTCGACCGGGTTTTCTTTTTCATAGACGCCATCCGCACGTGCTTGCTCATCACCTGCATTAATACTATCATTGTGAGCAATCCACCACGCATTATCTCCTGGATGGGTCAGAAATGCCAGCCAGTGGGCCACTAAAGGGTTTTGAGCTCCTTGATGATGCAGGTAATCATATGCTGCCAGCAACTGATCTCGTGCTATATCGTAGTCCACACTATTCCAGTATCCGCTCAAATCCTTTAAGCGTCCACTGTTGAGTAAATACTCAAAGAAATCTAGTTCTGCAACCCCAAATCCAGGGGCTAGCGCGCTGTAAAAATCCATCAGGAATCTTTCGCGCAAGTTCAGGTTAGTCAGAATATCTCCCAGACTATAGGAATGTTGATTGAGTGTCACAGAACAGTTAGAGATAGTGCAAGGAGGTGACGCAGGAGGATTTGCTGGTGGGATCGTCGGGCGCGGAGGAGGCGACCCCGATCCATTGCCGCCACCTGGTACAAAGTATTGTCCTGTCGGATCGTTATTCGTCTCCGGGTTCTGCCCCACATACTCATAGGGGTTAGCTCCCTGCATATCCCCCAGCTGCTTATCCGCCGACACAAACAGCCCCACCACCGGGTCATAGTAGCGCGCCCCGTCATAGTCCAACCCTGATGTGGGGTCGTTGTACTGCCCCGTGAAGCCTTTGGTGGTATAGGGACTCACGGTTCCGCTGCCATAGCGAGAAGCGCCATAAGGAGCGTAGAGTTGGCTGGCGAGCAGGCTGGCGCTGCTGGCCGTGTTGCTGAAGACGCCCAGCACCGAGCCGAGGCCGTCGCTGAGAAAGTAGTTGGTGGTTTGCGTGCTACCATTGACTTGCAATTCACCGAGCAGGCGACCGGCCAGGGTATAGTAATGGGTGCTGCTTTGTAAGTTGCCACTGCCGTCGTAATGATATTCTTCCAGCCCGAAGGCGTAGACGGTCAGGCTGGTGGTCGAGCCGACGACGCTGCGCTGCAGGCTGCGCTGGCCGCTGCTGTCGTAGCCGTACCAGGCCTGGCTGGTGCCGGGAACTTGCCATTCGACCAGCTGATCGAGCGGGTCGTAGGAGAGGGTGGCCGTCTGGTTGTTGTATGTGCGGCTCGTGAGGTTGCCCCAGGCGTCGTACCCGGCACTGTAGGTAGCGGTGCCGGGGTTGGAACAGCTGGCTCCGGTGGGGTAGACGCCTTGCAGCTGGTGGGAGTTGCCGCTGCAATAGAGGTATTGCTGCGTGTTGCCGCTGCCGTTGAGGGGCGCATGCCAGAGCTGGCCCAGGTTGGTGTAGCTGAAGGTGTTGCTGTAGCTGACGCCGGGGAAGCTGTTGGCGAGCGTGAGGCTGCCACAGGTGCCGCTGCCCGCCCCCGGCTGCGTGCCGGAATTACCGGCCCATACTAAGCGGTTTTGCTCGTCGTAGCAGTAGTTGGCGCTTTCGCTGTAGGCGCCGATGGTGGTGCTGGCGCCGGTGACATTACTGGCCGCGTCGTAGCTGCGCGCCTGGTCGAAGAACTGCCCGCTCTGGCCGCTGCCGCCCTGCCAGCTGTAGCTCTCTTCCTGCGGACGCAAGTCGCCATCGTAGGTCAGCTCAGCGGTAGCCAGGTTGCTGCCGCTGCTGGTCTGATAATAGATTTTGCTCAGCAGGTCGTTGACGTTGTAGTTGAGGGAGGCCAGATTGGCGCTCGTGGTGCTGCCAGTGGAGAGACCGGTGAGCAGGCCCAGCGTCTGGTCGTAGACCTGGCTGAAGCTGTAGCCCTGCCCGCTCTGGTTGAGGATGCTGGTGGTCGTGGTCTCTACCTGGTCGGCGTCGGTTAGGTAAGCGTCTCCTGGTAGGTGGGCAGGGCAGTGGTGACGTTCCAGCTGGCGGGCAGGCTGAACTTGAGCTGGGTGGTGCTGACGCGCCCGCGAGCGTCGTATTGCCACTTCTGAGTCGTGGAAAGGGTGGTGCCTTCGGGATAATAGGTGGTGGCCACGCTTTTGGTGAGCCTGCCCAGCGGGAAGTCGTCGCTGCCCTGCGTCCCCAGGATGTTGCTGTCGTAGGTGTTCTGCACGAGAGGCTGGGTGCCGCTGCTGCAACTGCCGTCGGCGTCGATGGTGGCGCTGCCGCTCTGTTCGCAACCCAGTCGGCCCAGCAGGTCGTAGTTGTAGCCGATGATGCGCCCGCTGGAGGTATCGGCGGTAAACTGGTTGTCGGCGTTGTAGCTGTAGGTGTGGGTTCCCCGGTCGGGATCGAAGACTTTGATGAGTCGGCCCAGGTTGTCGTATTGCATGGTCGTGCTGATGCTGGTGACGCTCTGTGTATTGTGGGGAGACTCGTCGGTGACGGTGACCGAGGTCGGCTCGCCCAGCGCGTTGTACTGCGTGGCGGTCAGGCTGTTGACGGTCGGGCTGTTGCCCTGCGTGCCGCTGTAGGTCTCCACGTAGCGCACGTGGCCCAGCACATCTGAGAGGCTTTCGCTGACGTGGTTGTTGGCGTCGATGCTTCTGGTGGTCTCGTAGGTGTTGCTGTCGCTGCTCAGGCTGCTCACAGTGTCCAGCTTGTAGATGAGGCAGGTGGTGGCTCTGGCCCCCAGAGGGTTACAGTTGATGCCGGAGGAGCTGCCCGCGTCGAAGAGCAGGTCCTGGGTGGCAATGACGCGGTTCAGGGCGTCATAGAAGGTGACAGCGCCGTAGACAGTGTGGCCGTTTTTGTCGGTGGCCCCGTTGGGGTCCAGCCAGCCGCTGCCCGCTTTCACCTCGAAGGGTTCACTCTGGAAGACGCTGTGGGCGGTATCGTTGTAGACGGTGTAGACTATTGTGCCATAGCCATCGTCGGGGCCGGGGCTGCGCGTCTCCACCTGCCGTCCCAGCGCGTCGTAGAAGCTCTGGGTGACGGCGCCGGGGTAGAGGGAGGTCTTGCTGTCAATCTCGAAGCAGGGCAGGCTGCTGCTGGTGGTGCAGGTGGAGATGTGTTCGCTTTGCGTGGTGTAGTTGGGAGGCGCATCGCCCGGTTCGCTGGTCTGCACCGTCAGGTTGCCGTTGCTGTCGTAGCTATAGGTGAGCTGCGTAATCTGCCCGTTGGCATCGGTGGTGCTGATCGGCAGATCGCCCTGCGTGTTGTCGTAGCCGGTGCTGCTCGTCTGGCCGAAGGCGTTGGTGGTGCTGGTGGGTAGCGCGCTCTTGCTATCGTAGGTGGTGCAGGTCGTGTAGGCGCCAGCCGTCCAGTTGGCCTGGGAATAGATAGCCGGGGCAGAGGAAAGCGTGCAGCCGTTCTTGCCGCTGATGCCGCCGCTGCCATAGAAGCTGGCATGGGCCGTAGCGACGCCATCGACGCTCATGAGCTGGTTGCCATCCAGGTCATAGCCAGCGTAGGTGGTGATCTGCGGCGTGCCGAAGTTGGCGGGGGTGCAGGCGCTCTGCTGATACCAGTTGACGGTGGTCAGAAAGCCTGCCGCCGGGGTGGGAACGCCGCTGTTGCGATTCTGGTCATATTTGAAGGACTGGCAATCATAGATAGTGCCGCTGCTATCATCGAGTTCGCTGTGGGCGGCGAGCTTGACATTGTAGTAGACCCGGCCGCTCACGGTGGTATCGGTGGGCTGATAGGTCCACAGTTGCGAGATGAAGGGATTGGGGTAGTTGGGCAGATTGCTGCCTTCGGTATTCTCCTGGCACAGGTTGTTGTAATGGCTGCCATCGTTCTGGCTGTTGCCCGGTGGACAGCCATAGCTGCCCAGGCCGTTGGTGGGAGTGTAGTCGTCATAGGTATAATCGCGCTGCACCATCGGCCCGCTACCGAGGCTGCCACCCTCATCCTGGTAGGTGCGGCTACTGGTGAGCATCACTTCACAGGGAACATAGGTGGGCGGATAGGAACCATGACAGGCGTTATGCGTGCCGGTGTTATTCCAGTCGTTGTAACCGGCATACAGGTTCTCCGTTTCCAGCAGCAGGGGGCCGCCCGTGCTGCTGCCCTGGTAGCTCTCCTGGTCTTCCAGCGAGCCGGAGGTGTAGTTGTGAGCGTTGCCCTCTGGCGTATCGGGGCCATCGGTGGCGGCATAGTGCTGCACGGTGAGGTCGCCTGCCGGACTCAGGATATCGACCTCACCAAAGCCGCGAAACTCGGTATGGTAGAAATCCAGGAAGTCGTTATCAGTCGGGGGAATCCAGTTATCGCCGACGCAGTCGGTGATGCTACCATCGGAGGGACAGCCGGTGCCTATTTTCGTGAGCCGGTAGTGGTAGGTAGTGGTAGCCAGGGCAAGCCCGGAACTGCTGCTATCGGTGCCGCGCGCCGTGATCTGTGTGACCACCTGCTCGCTCCACGCCTGATCGTCCGGGTGATTGTAAGGACTGCTATCACAGCCGCCGTAGGTGGGACAATAGAGAGGGTCGTAGCGATTATCGCCGTTACTGGCGGGGGTGCCATGCGTGTTGTTGAAGGCTTCTCCGTAGCTAATGGTTGCCCCCACGCCAGTCGCCAGATCGTCATAGCTGTTGAGGTATTGCCAGTAGGTGGCCACGTTGTAATGCAAATTCGGATCTGATGGCAGGGGCTGTGTCGTATCATAATAGCTATCTTCTAATTTTGCGCTATAGCCCACCACCAGGCCGGGGAGCTGATGACCCGTGCCGTTTTGATAGACGGTGGGCGTCACGCTCTGGAGCAGGTGTTCCCCGGCGCAGTACATCGGCAGCTGCGTGTAATCATCCCAGCAGGAGGCGTAGCCGCTGTCGCTGAAGGAGAAACTGTAGCGAGAATCTTTCTGACCCCCGCTGTCGCTGCCGACGTAGCTGGTGACCGAAACCGGGGTGAAGGTGGCCATGACCAGGGGAGCATTGAGGCCGCCGCTGTCGTTGACGGGGTCGTCGCTGCGCAGGCCATCACTGGAAGTATATTTGCTGACCCAGGAACCGTCGTTGTAGGGACCCTGGTAGCTGAAGTCGACGGTGCCGGAAACGGTGGTGCCGTCGCCATAGATGATCTGTTTGATGACGGCATCGCGAATGGTGGTGTAGCCATTGCTGCTGGCCTTATCCTGCTCGTAGCTCACGCTGAGATAGCGCCCGTCGGTGCCAGGTCCCTCATTGGCCGGGATGAGCTTCTCCAGGTCCCATTCGTAGTTGTGGCGCGTGCCAGAGGAGTCGGTGTAGTATTGCAGCGAATCGGAGGTGCAGCCAAAAAGATATTCGTTGCCGGAGGGGTCCCAGGCCTGGAAGCAGGGCTGGCCGTTGGCGCTGCTCTGCACGATCTTGAGTTGGGAGCCATGCTCGGTGATATAGCTGACCGGATTGCTGTTGGGAGTCGGCACCAGCAGATCGCTGATGCCATCGACGCCGCTGAGCGAGTACCAGGTGGCGGCCCCACCGGCGGAGTTGCTCGGATACTCCGAGGCGCTGATGGCGCCCAGAGAGAGCGACCAGCCTTCGCCGAAGTCAGGAGCAGGGGAGGCATGATTGTGCCGCCCGTTGGTGGTGGCGCTGGCGTAGCTCAGCACGAGTTGCGGCACGGTTCCCAGCGGGCCGGGGGCGACGGTGAGGGGATAGGCGTAGGAGAGTTGGCCGGAGTTACCCTGCGCGGAGGCCAGGTTGGGTCTAGGCGGGCTGGCATTGTCCGGGCTGCCCGTCGCCGTGAGCAGGGTGCCGTTGACCAGCACATTGCTCTGGGCGCTGAGGGTATGGGTGCGGGCATCGTTGTGCATGAGGAGGGCATAGGCATTCCAGGGCTGATGGGCTGCGCGCGCAGCGGCAATTTGCTGCGGCCAGACCAGCAGCAGGCGACCGGGGTCAAGCCCCAGGTCGGCGATCACCTGTGGGTCATAGTGAAAGAGGATGCTGATGGGCTGCTTGAGATGAATCCCCTGCACGGCCACACCCTGCGCATCGGTGATCTGCACCGTATACTGGCCCAGCACGTCGATCTGCCCGACGAAGGTGCCATGTACCTGGCTGATGGTCAGGATGAGCGAACTGCCTGCGGGCAGCGGCGTTCCCTGCACGGTTTTTGCCTGCGAAAGATCAAAGGAGGCGGGCGCAATCTGCACTTCGAGTCGCTGATCGCTGCTGAGCAAGTCCAGCGTCCCACTGGCAGAAGGCGTGCCTGTGGGGGTCGCGGTCGGAGTCGGACTCGTGGTCGGCGCCGGGCTGCTGCCGGTGAGAAAGGCGCTGCTGAGGGTGACCTGCAGGGGCTTCATGGTCGGCGGTTCGGCACTCGGTGGCAGATGTTGCAGATCGGCCAGCTGTTCGCCTTTGGCCAGGTGTACCGGCGGCGGCATTCTGGGAAAGGTGAAGGGCTGGCGATAGAGCGGGTTGGGCTGGCCCTCGCGCAGGAATTGCTGCAAGGTCAGATGGGCCGAGGCTGGCACGGGCTTGCTCGCAGCAAAGACGGGCGTGGAGGCAAAGATGCCGTTGCCGAGCATCTGGGCGAGCAGCAACACAAGCAACACGCCGGAGAGCAACGCACGCTGAGAACGGGAAACAGGGACCAACAGGGAGCGTTTGTGCGCGGAGAAACAATCATCCTGATGACGAGACATACGTTCCGCTCCTTTCACCGCAGGACAGCAGCCAGAACAAAGCACGTATGGAATCAAGCTATCAACGGCACGACAGCAACAAATGCTACAAAGACGTACAACACAACCATCACTACAACAAGTGTAGCCAGATCTCTGCGATTTGTCACGCCTCAGGACGGATAATTTTTATACCAGTTTCGGATGAAATTCATCCGTTTTCGGGTGAATTTCATCCGTTTTCGGATGACCAGGTACAGAGCATTGCAGGGGCTTGATATTTATTTGCATATGTGCTACTATCTTATCAACGAAAATATTGTTAAATCACAAAGTTTGAGGAGGGAACGAGCAATTACGCGCAACGATCGTGAGACAATTGCGCGCAGCATTGGCCTGTTCCGGCGGGCCATCGTGCGCGACTTCATTTTTAATATTTTGCACACGTTCGGCAACTTCGACTTTTCGCTGCCCCAGTTAGGCACGCTTCTCCTGCTCGATAGAGAAGGAGAACTGACGATCAAGCAGATGAGCAAGATAGTGGGACGTTCGACGTCGGCCACCAGCCGCCTGCTTGACCAGCTAGTCGAGCGCGGACTGATCAGTCGGCGCGAGGACGAACACGACCGGCGGGTGAAGCGTGTGGCGATTACCGACAGTGGCCGCGCACTGATCGCCACGCTTGAACGACAGCGGGCGGACGCACAGATAACCGTCATGGAATATCTCTCGGCGGAGGAGCAAGCGATTGTCACACAGGCGATGATCCTGCTGGCCGAAGCCGGTGAGAGAAGGAGACAGCATGAGCATCCAGAGTCAGGCACAGGAGAATAGTGACATCCAGACTGGCGTAATTGTTCTCCCCTTCAACGCCATAGAGCGCGCCTCGCTCGCCCTTGTTGGGGGCAAGGCGGCGAATCTGGGCGAGATGACACACGCCGGTCTGCCTGTTCCGCCGGGTTTCTGCGTCACCACAACGGCATACATGCTGGTAGCGGCGGGAGCCGACCTCGAACCTCTCCTGGCCGAAATCGCTGCCACCAGCGCCAGTGATACTACACGACTGGGCGAGTTAGCTGCCGACGCGAGGGCCAGATTGCTGGCCGCGCCCATCCCGGATGCTATCGCCGAAGCAATTACCAGGGCTTACCGGGAATTGGGAAACGGCGCGGATGTTCCGGTGGCCGTGCGCTCCTCAGCTACGGCTGAAGATCTCCCCTTTGCCAGCTTTGCGGGCCAGCAGGACACGTACCTCAACATCGTTGGCGTCGAGGCCGTGCTGGATGCCGTGCGCCGCTGCTGGGCCTCGCTCTGGACAGAGCGCGCGGTAGCTTACCGCGCCAGCAACAATATTGACCCTCACAGCGTGAGCCTCGCCGTCGCCGTTCAGCGTATGGTCGATGCCACCGTAGCGGGCGTCCTCTTTACCGCCAATCCGGTGACCGGCAAGCGTCGGCAGGCAGTGATCGATGCCAGTCCGGGTCTGGGCGAAGCGGTCGTCTCCGGCGCAGTCAACCCCGACCACTTTGTCATCAATACTCCCACTGGTGAAATTGTCGAGCGCCGCCTGGGCGACAAGCGTGTGATAATCCAGGCCAGTGCAGGCGGCGGCACGCAGCGCATTGAGCAGGCCGAAAGTAGCCACGAAGCGTGTCTCTCCGATGAACAGTTACGCGCCCTTGCTCAGCTTGGGGCGCGGGTCGAAGCGCATTATGGCGCGCCGCAGGATACGGAATGGGCCATCGACGCCGACGGCCACATCTGGCTCACGCAGGCCCGACCGATTACCACCCTCTTCCCGCTGCCCGATACCGCCCCGCAAACCGATGATGTTCTGCGCGCCTATTTCTCCCTCAACGTCTTTCAGGGCGTCTACCGGCCATTTACGCCTATGGGCATTGCGGCTTTCCGGCTGTTTGGCTCTTCACTGTCGAAGCTGCTCGGTTATCCAACACGCGATCCTCTTCAAGGGCCTGCCACCCTTGCAGTAGCCGCTTCTCGTCTTTTCATCGATGTTATCCCGTTGCTGCGGCACCCGCTCGGACGCACCGCAATCATCGGCGTCGTGGCCCGTTTCGGGGAAGCACGCTCCGCCCTTCCTCTTGAACAGGCCACTGCCGACCCGCGCCTGTCTCTTATTTACAGATCGCGCCGACCAATTCTCCGGCTCATGTTTCAGTTGCTCATCAAAAAGCGTTTTCTCCCATATATCATCCAGGCGCTCGTGCGCCCCTCAACAGCGCGAAAACGATTGGAGCGATGGGAAGCGAACTTCCGGGCAATCGAAAAGATACCAGCGACCGCCGAAGAGTGTCTGAACGCTTATGAAGATCTTCTGCTCAATTCCACTGGTTCGCTCTTCCCCAACCTTGGGCCGATTCTCATCGGCGGCATCGGCAGCTACAGCCTGGCGAACAGACTTTTGAAAGACCTCGCCACGCCCGACGAATTACAGGTAGTCCTGCGGGGGCTACCCTATAATCCAACAACAGAGATGGATCTCGCGCTCTGGGCGCTGGCGCAGCAGGTACGAGCCGATGCGGTCGCGGCGCAACATGTTCGCGAGACACCACCGGAACAGCTAGCGCGGGAGTATCGCGCGGGAAATCTGCCGCCCGCACTCCAGCAGGGACTGGCGAGTTTTCTGCGCACCTACGGGCACCGCGCAGTAGCGGAAATCGACCTCGGCCTGCCTCGCTGGTCGGAAGACCCCGCCCACCTGCTCGGCGCGCTCGCCAACTACCTCGAATTGACCAACCCGGCCCTTGCCCCGGACGTGCAATTTCAACGCAGCGCACAGGAAGCCGAGGCAATGGTGGCCGAACTGATCCGGCGAGCGCATCAGAAAAGCCGCCGACTCGGCCTGCTGGTGAAATTCTGCCTGAAGCGTACCCGCGCCCTCGTCGGCTTGCGCGAGAAGCCAAAATACTGCATTGTCCTGGTACTGGCCCGCGCCCGCCAGCTGCTCTGGCCCGTTGGCGAAACTCTGGCACAGGCAGGACGGCTGGAAGCGGCCGAAGACATCTTCTTTTTGACGCCGCAGGAAGCGCGAGCGGCCCTCACTGGTGCAGACATGCGCCAGACTGTTCGCAAGCGACACGCCGACTACGAGCAAGAGCTAAAACGCCGCCACATCCCCCGCGTCCTGCTCTCCGACGGCACCGAACCCGCTGCACAAACACGATCCACCACCACAACAGGCGAAATCCTTCAGGGAACGCCAGCCTCTCCCGGCAGCGTCACCGCCCTTGCCCGCGTCATCCTCGACCCCACCGGAGCAAGGCTGGCCCCCGGCGAAATTCTCGTCGCCCCTTCAACTGACCCCGGCTGGACGCCGCTCTTTCTCACCGCCGGCGGCCTCGTCATGGAAATGGGCGGCTCCATCTCCCACGGAGCCGTCGTCGCTCGCGAATACGGCATCCCGGCAGTCGTCGGCGTCCCGGAAGCAACCGAACGGATCACAACCGGCCAACGCATTACGGTCGATGGCTCTGCCGGGACAGTATCGATCGAGGAGAAGTAGCGCAGGCTACTCCTCTGCCAGATACGGGCATCACTCCCCTTCCGCCAGCCTGCGCGCCACAGCATCGTCCACCACATCATACGCTCTTGACAACAGTGTAGTCAGATTCTGACTGCCAATCGAGAACGGAGCCTGTCCCAGGCGTTTGAGGACGGCTTTGTCGACGCCGGGGGCTGAGGTGTTGGCAGTGAAGGTCGTCAGTTCTTCGCCAGCTTGCCAGAAGGTGGCGAGATAATCTTCGAGAGGGAGGCTTTCTTCAGCGGCAATACTTGCCTCGCTGGCCGAAGAATTGGTTTCTTCAGCTTCCAGAGCGGCGCTGCGTTTTTCGCGCAGAGACTGGATGATTTGCTCTTTTGTGCGACCGCGCAGTTTGAAGATGAGGAAGGGGTCTTCGTCGAAGCGTTCGGCCAGCAGGTAGTAGACGGCGGCGATATGCTTGCAGGGGTTGGCCCAGTCGGGACACGAGCAATCTGTGTTCAGTTCCGCGCCTCTGGTAGGGAAGAGCGAGACATGGACGGCGCTGAATGCCTCCTCGATGTTTTCTGGCATCTCGCCCGTCAGCAGTTTCGCGGCGAAAATGGCCTGGGACGCCATCGCCTCGATAACCTTCTCCCAGTCTCTATCTGCAAGCGGCTGCAGGCGAATGGTGACTCTGTAGGGTCTGGGCATCGATCCCTGCACTTTTGCCTTGACGACGCCCGGCTCAACGTCGATTGAGAGGACTTGCCCCAGGCGAGCATAGTTGCGCCCCCGTGTGAGGCGCGTTCCCATACCGAAGGATTCGAGGACGCCCACCCAGCGTTTCGACCACCACGTCTCGCCGATGGCACCGCGCTCGCTTTTCGCCTTGATGCCACCCTCGACCTTTCTTGGCTGGCTCGGACGGTAATAATCCCATTCGCTCTCTTCATCGTCGTACCAGCCATCCCATTTACCCATCTCTGCTGCTCCTCTACTCGATTAACTACTCTACAACGGCCTCGCGGCTCAGCCTGAACAGGTCTTTCAACTCGGCGGTTGATAGCTCGGTCAGCCAGTTTTCGCCGCTGCCTATGATACTTTCGGCCAGTTCTTTCTTCTGCTCGATCATCGCATCGATGCGCTCTTCCAGCGTGCCAACGCAGATAAATTTGTGAACCTGCACATTGCGCTGCTGCCCGATACGGAACGCCCTGTCCGTCGCCTGATTCTCCACCGCCGGATTCCACCAGCGATCAAAATGGAAGACGTGATTGGCTGCCGTCAGGTTGAGGCCAACGCCGCCCGCTTTGAGCGAGAGAATGAAGATGGGGACGCCGCGCTTCTCTTGCTGGAAACGCTGCACCATCAGGTCGCGCTGCTTCTTGTTGGTGCCGCCATGCAGGAAAAGCACCTCGCAGCCCAGCGCCTCCTGCAAATGGTGCCGCAGCATTGCGCCCATCTCGGCAAACTGCGTGAAGATCAGCGCCTTATCGCCCTCCGCCAGCACCTCTTCCAGCATCTCCTCCAGCCGCGCCAGCTTACCGGAGCGGCCCGCTAATCGGCTACCATCGCCGATAAAGTGGGCAGGATGGTTGCAGACCTGTTTGAGCTTCATCAGCGCCGCCAGCACCAGCCCGCGACGCTCTATGCCATCGGCCTCCTCGATCTTCTCCATCATCTCCTGCACCACCGCCTCGTAGAGCGATGCCTGCTCCTGCGTCAGGTTACAGAAAACCTTCATCTCCATCTTGTCCGGCAGGTCCTGGATAATGGCTTTGTCCGTTTTCAAGCGACGCAGCACAAAGGGCTGGATCAGTCGTCTGAGCGTCTCCGCCTTCTCAGCATCGTGATAGCGTTCGATCGGCAGGGCAAACTGCTTGCGGAAATCCTGCCCGGAGCCAAGGTAGCCCGGATTCAGGAATTCCATAATCGACCACAATTCAGCCAACCGGTTCTCTACTGGCGTTCCCGTCAGCGCAATACGATGCCGCGCGTTCAGGCTCTTAATCGCCTGCGTCTGCTTCGCCGCCTCGTTCTTGATGTTCTGCGCCTCGTCGATCACCACATACTCCCAGTCAAGCGAGCGCAAATCCTCTTTATCGCGCAGCGCCAGTGCATAGGTCGTAATCACCACGTCATGCCTGCGGGCCTCCTCAACAAACGCCTCTCCCGCCAGCCGATCGTGCCCATGATGCACCATCACGTTCAAAGAGGGCGCGAACCGTTGCAATTCTCTCTGCCAGTTGCCGACGATGGACATGGGACAGATCAAAAGCGTGGGCGCCGAGACATGCAAGCCGTTTTCACGAT
>Ga0209810_1004289_pt1 | contig 13909 bp, 12 predicted proteins | sample Coa_R1_7_FD_187159 | JGI IMG/M metagenome (GOLD analysis project Ga0209810, IMG submission 187159) | Surface soil microbial communities from Centralia Pennsylvania, which are recovering from an underground coalmine fire - Coalmine... | ecosystem: Environmental > Terrestrial > Soil > Unclassified...
CCATCGTTTTCGACCACGACGATCAGGTTGGCCTCACCGTCGATGGCAGGGCCGCGCATGATTTCGCGTTACGCGCTCGCGAAGTGGCCGCGCTGCCGCCCAATGCGCGCCAGCATCCCATCCTGCTTTTTGAGCCGGGAACCATCCCCGGCGTGCTGGCCCGCCTGCGCCCCTTCATCGGTAACATCGGCACCACGCCCAGCATCGACCTGCCCGATTCGCACAACGCTGGCGACTTCGGCAACTTCCTTGTCGGTGCGCACCACCCCTATGGCATGACGCTGGAAGAACTCAACCGCGCAAAAACCGACGCGCATCTCGACACCAACGAGGTGCGGCCCGGAGCCGTCCTCATCTGCCCCGTCAAGATCGAAGGCGGCGGCATCTACATCGGCGACTGCCACGCCAACCAGGGCGACGGCGAACTCTCGCTGCACACCACCGATATTACCGCCGAAGCCTCAGTGCGCGTCAACGTCATCAAGGGTCTCGCCCTCGATGGCCCCATCCTGCTGCCCGTTGCCGAAGACCTGCCCTTCATTGCCCGCCCCTATACGCAGGCGGAAATTGAGGCCGGAGAGCGGCTCGCGCAGCGTTACCACGTTTCCTTGCAGCGCAACATGGGACCCGTCCAGTTCATCGGCACCGGCCCCACCATCAACGAGGCCACCGACAACGCCATCCAGCGCGCCGGAGAAGTCCTGCGCATGACCCAGGCCGAGGTGCGTAACCGCTGCACCATCACCGGTGGCGTTGAGATCGGTCGCCTTCCCGGCGTCGTCCAGCTCACCATGCTCGCCCCCATGGACCGCCTGGATGCCGTCGGCCTCGGTACCTACGTGCGCGCGCAGTATCACCTGTAGCGGCTGTTTGACTGCAAGGCCACGCCGACGCCCAGGCCAGCGGCGTGCAGGCCAGCGGCGTGCAGGCCAGCGGCGTGCAGGCCAGCGGCGTGCAGGCCAGCGGCGTGCAGGCCAGCGGCGTGCAGGCCAGCGGCGTGCAGGCCACCCGCAAGGGATGGCCCTACTATACACGGTTCGCTCGCCCGCTGTGAGGCGAGCATCTCCGGGGTAGCGGTGAGCGGGGCGTATATAGTAGGGCCACCTCTTGCGGGTGTCCTGCGGCGTGGGTGGCCTGCACGCGGCTGGCTTGCAGGCGGGGCAGATTCATAACGGAACCTGTGGAACCTGTGAAGAAGTCATGTAGTTTGAGAGGAGGGTATTTCTCATGGCAGCAATCGCGCCAATGAGCATGCGTCAGCATGCGCAACGAGTCAGCTGGTTCGTCACGGTTCAACTCATCGCGCTCATCGGCTGGATTATCGTCCAGTCGACCTTCACCCTTTCCCCGTTGGGCCGCAACATTTCATTCCCGGTCATCATGGTTATCGAAACCATCTGGTGGATTGCCACGCTCGTCATCATGTTTCTGCTGTTCAGACGGCTCTATAACAACTTTATGCGGGCCGCCCTCGATCTGGAGGAGGCGAACAAACGCCTGCGCGACACCACCAACAGCATTCTCACCGAACTGAGAACGCGCGGTGACCAGGGCGAGGGCAACCCCGGCCCTGTGTGACAGGGTTACCGGGGGAATGTCCACCCGACATGTCATGCTGAGTGCAGCGAAGCATCGGAAGCGGCCATGTTGAGAAGTGGTGAGTGAAGATGCTTCGCTGCACTCAGCATGGCATCCCTGCTTGCCTTTGTGAGAGTATGGCAGTCAGGAGAACCTTGAAGGATGTTGTTATGCAGGTAAGTATTGCACTCTACGGGGCGGCGCGCGTCGTCACCGGCAAATCGCAGGTCGATATTGTGCTGGACGAGGCTTGCGGCCCTGCCACGCTGGGGCAGGCGCTGGCAGCCCTGTGCGACGCCAATCCTCGCGCGCGCCCTTACCTGCTCACCGAAGCTGGCACGTTGCAGAGCCACATTCGCGTCCTTATCAACGATGCCCGCCCGCAGCCCGATGCTACTCTTGCTACGCCGCTGCACGATGGAGACCGCGTGACGCTGCTGGTCGCGGTGGCGGGCGGACGTTCTCCGATTACCTGAAAGACAAACCTCAGGAGTTTTTATGGCACAGCTACCAGACCAGCCCACGCTGGCAGACCTGCAACGCTACGTCGAGCAGGTCTGCCACGAGCGCGGCTGGACGAAGGATACCTACGCGGAAAAATTTTTGCTTTTCATGGAAGAAATTGGCGAACTGGCAAAGGCCATTCGCAAGGCAGCGGGCCTCTACAACGAGCAGGCAAAGCCGAAGTCGGCGAATCTGGAAGAAGAATTTGCCGATGTCCTCAGCTACCTGCTCGACCTCGCCAACTACTTTCATATCGATCTCGAAAAAGCCTTCCGCGATAAGGAACACGTAAATGAAATGAGAAGATGGGAATAGCCAGAAGCACAGGGCCATGCGGCCAGACCAGTCGGCCCAGGCCAACCGCCCTCGTACCCCGCTGAAGTGAATACCTGAAGACTGTCCTGACGCTTCATGACGTGTTAAGCCAGCTTTGCCAGTTCCCAATAAGGGGCGGGTGATATTAAGTGGGTCGGCGCAAAAGATGATTCGCATATCACCAACCTACTTCACTTCTGATAAACCCCTATCAAATGTACCCGTGCGGCCTTGAGCCATTTGAGGCTGAGCAGGCGCTCGATGGCGCAGGCGAGGGCGTAGAGCGGGGCGTTGAAGCTGATGTAGGTCGGGTCGCCGTTCAGAATCAACTGCGCCTTTGTGAAGCCGAGCGGTAGCAGGGTACGGTCGATTCGGCGCGGTGAGTTGACCCGGTAGCGAACGGGGTAGGTATCGTGTTCCTGGCGATTGTAGAGGCGGCGCGTGAAAAAGTTGTGGAAGCAGTTGGGAATCAGGCGGATGATCCAGATGTTGTAGTTCCAGGCGTTGGGCGTAAGGAAAATCACGCGACCGCCGGGCTTGAGGACGCGATACACCTCACGAAATACCTGCTCTGGCCGGTCGAGGTGTTCCAGCACCCAGGCGGAGACGACGAGATCAAAGAAATTATCGGGGAATGGCAGCGCGTCGGCGGAGCCAACAACGGTGTTGCGCACAATCGTATTTTTCGCCAGCGCCTGCGCATCCGGGTCGATGCCATAGGTATGCGGGGTCCTGTTATAGACCGGGGCCAGAAAATCACCGTGTCCACAGCCGATATCGAGGACGTGAGTATCCGCCTGCACATAGCTGTCAATGACTTCACAGTAGAGAGCGAGGCTGTCTTTCCAGCGGTGAGAGCGCCGGTATTGTTGCCGGTAGAATTCCTGCCGGTTCAAAGGCCGCGCCGGAGCAATTGCTTCGCCTGCCAGCGGAGTTTCTGGCACCGCGACGGCTGACGCAGCCGACATTGACGGGGACGGCGCGCTTATGCTCGCCGCCGGTGTTGTCGAGAGCATGACATATTCCGCTGCCTCTTGCATAGCTGTTCCCTTCCTTCCATGGTGGCGTATTTCCTGCTAGCTTCCGCAGTATCTTTTCTGCCTTCCTTCCTGCTGCCATATACTTTTCCTGATAATACCCTTTCCTGATTGAACGATTGGTTACGTTTTTGTTGAGAAGGCGCGCTAAATTCCCCGCTCTGGTTAAGTTCTATCAACCTCCAGGCAGGTGGTATACTAATAAGTGCATTGGGAAGAAGACCTTTATTTTGTTCGCGAGGAGTATGTGTATGGCGAATTACCAGTACATTTTGACGGAGCGCGATGGCAATGTGGGCATTGTGACGCTGAACAGGCCGAAGGAACTGAACGCGCTGAATTTCCAGCTGGTCGGCGAGCTGGCCGATGCGCTGACGGAGTTTGATCGCGATAGCGAGATTCGCTGTATGGTGATTACGGGTGCGGGCGAGAAGGCGTTTGCCGCCGGGGCCGATATCAAGCAGATGTCGGATAAGTCGCCGATTGAGATGATGATGGGCGGCTTCGAGGCGTGGCAGCGCATCAAACAGATTCGCAAGCCGTTGATCGCGGCGGTCGGCGGCTACGCGCTGGGCGGCGGCTGCGAACTGGCGATGAACTGCGATATGATCGTGGCCTCGGAAAATGCGCGCTTCGGGCAGCCGGAGATTCTGCTGGGCGTCATCCCCGGCGCAGGCGGCACGCAGCGGCTGACGCGCACCATCGGCAAATACCTGGCGATGGAGATGGTGCTGACGGGCAAGCAGTTTACGGCGGAGCAGATGGCGGCGCACGGGCTGGTCAACCAGGTGGTGCCGAAGGGCGAACACCTGACCGCTGCCGTCAAACTGGCGAAAGAGGTGGCGGAACGCGCGCCCATCGCCGCGCAACTGGCGAAAGAAGCCGTGCTGGCCGCCTTCGAGACGCCTCTGGAAGAGGGGCTGGCGCTGGAACGCAAGAACTTCTTCCTGCTCTTCGCCACCGAAGATATGCGCGAAGGCATGCAGGCGTTTATCGAGAAACGGAAAGCGAACTTCCAGGGCAGATAAGACAGGGAGAGAGAACATGGAAGAGGCGGTAATCATCTCAGCAGTACGCACGCCTATCGGGCGCTATGGCGGCGGCCTCAAGGATGTGCGCCCGGACGACCTCGCCGCCATCGCCATTGCCGAGGCGATACGGCGAGGGCGGATTGACGCGGAGAGCGTGGAAGATGTTATTCTTGGCTGCGCCAACCAGGCCGGTGAGGATAACCGGAATGTCGCGCGCATGTCCCTGCTGCTGGCAGGATTACCGACCCATGTGGCCGGGCAGACGGTTAACCGGCTCTGCGGCTCCGGCTTGCAGGCGGTGAACAGCGCGGCGCAGGCCATTCAGACGGGCGCGGGCGATACCTTCATCGCGGGCGGCGTCGAGAGCATGACGCGCGCCCCCTTTGTCATGGGCAAGGCGGAGACAGCCTTCAGCCGCAGCGCCAGTATCTACGACACCACCATCGGCTGGCGCTTCGTCAACCCGCGCCTCTCGGCCATGCACTATCCCTATAGCATGGGCGAGACGGCAGAGAACGTGGCCGAGAAATATGGCGTGAGCCGCGAGGATCAGGACGCCTTCGCTTTGCGCAGTCACCGACGCGCGGTCGCCGCCCAGCAAGATGGGCGCTTCGCCGAAGAAATCGTGCCGGTCTCCATTCCGCAGAAGAAGGGCGAGCCGGTCGTCGTCAGTCTGGATGAGCAGCCGCGACCCGATACCTCGCTGGCGGCGCTGGCGAAGCTCAAACCGGCTTTCCGCAAGGATGGAACGGTTACTGCTGGCAACTCGTCAGGCATCAACGACGGGGCAGCTGCGCTGGTGCTGATGGCAGGCAGTCGGGCCAGAGAACTTGGCTTGCAGCCGCGCGCGCGTATCATCGCCACCGCAGTCGCGGGCGTCGATCCCGCCTACATGGGGCTGGGGCCAATTCCGGCCACGCGCAAGGCCTTGCAGCGCGCCGGGCTGAGCATCCGGGACATGGATCTGATTGAACTGAACGAGGCGTTCGCGGCGCAGTCGCTGCAATGCGCGCGCGAACTGGAGATCGACGAGGAGAAGCTGAACGTCAACGGCGGGGCTATCGCTCTCGGCCACCCGCTCGGCTGCAGCGGCGCGCGTATCCTCACCACGCTCCTGTACGAGCTTGAGCGCCGCAAGGGCCGCTACGGTCTCGCCACCATGTGCATCGGCGTTGGCCAGGGCATCGCTACTATTATCGAACGACTGTAGACATGCCACCGCGCCGCCGTGCAGGGGAGCCAGCGTGCAGGGGAGCCAGCGTGCAGGCCACCCGCAAGGGGTGGCCCTACTATAGACGAGCGCGCCGCAATGCGGGAACCGGGCGTATATAGTAGGGCCACCCCTTGCGGGTGGCCTGCACGCTGGTGGGTGGCCAGGGATGGGAACGGGTGGCCAGCCTGGCGGGTCGCCTGATGGGGTCGCCTGCGGCGGCACGAGAATTCATGCCTGCACAATTGCGCCGTTCATAGCGGACTGGTAGGCTTCCCAGAGTTTGGGAACGGTATGATAGTCCTTCATCTGCGAGGGGAGAATCCAGCGCATTTGCACCGCTTCCCAGTCGGTGTGAATCTCGTCGGGTTTGTAGACCTCAAAGATGAAGGGGTGAACTAGAAATTCGCGACCGAGGGCTGGATCGGGCTGCGTGACAACTTCGCCACGCCGCAGCATGCGAACCTGGTCAGGCAGCAAGCCCGTCTCCTCGCGAATCTCTGTATATGCCTGCGCATCGGGTGAGATGCCCGGCTCGATAAAACCGCTGATCCCCCCCCATTGTCCCTGGTAGCTGCCCACGCGCGGGCTGCGCTGCACAATCAAAATGCGCGGCTCCGGCCCATCAAGGCGCATGAGGAAGCAGGTTACAACCGGCGTCGGACGCAGCGTCGACGTTCCCTCTTGCTGAGTTTGCTTTTCCATTGCTTTGCTCCTATTATTCAAAGCGGTACTGTTGGGTGACAACCCGTACCGCACAAACGTTATCAGTTTGTCAACGTTTTTCAATCAGTATCGTGTTCTGTTAGAAATGCGACTATCCCGGAGGAGCAATTTCTAATGCAAGTACGAAGCATCTTCCCTTTTATACAGGATGCTCCGCAAAAGTCGGCGTCTCCAGATGCAGCGCGGAGAGAAAGCGAAGCAACTCCTGTACGCTCGCATGGTGTACTGCCCCCCTGGTTTGCCTCATGGTGGCAAGCCACACTGGCCGTCCTGCCGCTGTTTATCGTCACGCGCATCGTGTTCGTCCTGCTGACGTATTTCGGCGTGATTCTCTTTAACGTGCGTAATTACTCGATGCGCGCGCTGGACTTCCAGATGCTGCTGGATGCCTGGGCGCGCTGGGATGCCGTGCGCTTCACCACGATTGCCACCAGGGGCTACCTGAATCTGCCTTACACGGCATTTTTCCCTCTGTACCCCTGGCTCACGCACATTGTCAGTATATCACTTCATAGCGACCCGCTCGCGACCGGCATGGTTATCTCCAACCTGGCCTTTCTCGGCGCCCTGGTCGTCCTTTACCGGCTGACGGAGACAGAATTCAGTAGCGTGGTGGCGCGAAAAGCTGTCCTCTATCTCGCCATTTTCCCTACCGCACTGTTTTTCTTCGCCGCGTATAACGAGTCGCTGTTCATTCTCTTCACGCTGCTCTGTTTTTACGCGCTGCGGCGCGGTCACTGGTGGCTGGCGGGGCTGTGCGGGGGGCTGGCGACGCTGACACGCTCCACCGGCCTGCTGCTCGTCGTTCCTTTCCTCCACGAGTTCGCGCGCCAGGCTTTCCCGCTATTGAGCAGCGCGTGGAACGACCGGCGCTACCTGCCCGCGCTCAAGCCCCTGCTCGGCTTGCCCGCGTTGCTGCTCATCCCGTTCGGTCTGGGCATCTACGCCTACTACCTCAATCAGACCTATCACAATGCGCTGGCTTTTGAGAGCGCGCAGGCCTACTGGCGCTATGGCTTCAACGCGCCCTGGGCAGGCACGGTGCAGCAGTTTCACAACATCTTCACCCTGCCGCCTTACACCTTTTTCACGGCACACGACATCATCGATGTGACAGCGTTGCTTTTCGCGCTCGTGCTGCTCTTCCTCTGCTTTGTCGGCCCTGCGCGCTTCTCAACATCGCAGTGGAGTATGCCGTTGTTCTGCCTGCTGGCGCTGCTGCTGCCCCTGTGCTTTCCCGGTCATGGCTACGACCCGTTACAGTCAACGCAGCGGTTTGTGCTGGAAACGTTTGCCGCCTTCATCGTGCTGGCGCGTTTCGGGCGTCGCCATGCCTGGATCGACCGCTGGTACGTGACGCTGGCGCTGCCGATGCTGGCCTTTTTCACGCTTCAGTTTCTGCTTGGCTACTGGACGGTATGAGCAGGCTCGCGCCCTTCTCTTTTTGCCCGGGCAATGCTATAGTAGCAACATGAATATTACAGCAATTGAGCCACAGGTGAAGAATCCTGAGCGCGTGAATATCTTTGCGGACGGGAAGTTTCTGCTGGGGGTGAGCGAGCTGGTCGTCATGCAGATGGGGCTGGAAGTCGGCCAGGAGCTTTCCCCCGCTCAACTGGCGCGGCTGCAACGCGAGGAGGCGCTACAACAGGCGGTTGACCGTTCGTACAACTACCTCTCGTACCGCCCGCGCAGCCGCGAGGAGGTGCGCCGCTACTTGCAGCGCAAGCAGACGCCGCCTGATATCATTGAGGAGGCCCTGGCCCGGCTCGATTCCCTCAATCTGGTCGATGACCGCGCCTTTGCCTCGTTCTGGGTAGAGTCGCGCGAGCAATTTAGCCCGCGCGGGGCGCGCGCGCTCAAAAACGAACTGCGCCTCAAAGGCGTGGAGCGCGAGGTGGTGGATGAACTGGTTGACGCTGAGAAGGATGAGGAACGGGCGTTGAGCGCGGGTCGCAAAAAGGCGCTCTCGCTGGTACGCATCCCCGGCATGGACTACGCCACCTTCCGCACGCGCCTCGGCTCCTTCCTGCAGCGGCGCGGCTTCGGCTACGCCGTCGCCCTCCACAGCGTGCGCGCGCTGTGGGAAGAATTACACCATGAGGATTCGCAGGCGCGCGATTGATCGTGCGCCTGCGAGGTTTGTTGGGCAGCTATCCGCCATCGGTCTCCGTTGGCGTGGCTGTCGGTTCGGTCTGCGTGGGTGAAGGCGTCAGGCTCTCGGGCGTGACGGCGGGCGTCGGCACCGAGGGCAGGGAGGCCGAAGGCAGATGGACAGGGTTGATGGGAATGATCTTGATCTGCGACGCGCTGAAGGGCAGGGTGTTGCCACCACCGAGCGTGAAGTGGATGGTGATTGACTGCGGATCGATCCCCGGCTGTTTCGCCAGGTAGGCACGCGCCTGCTGGATGGTCATGCCCTTGAGGTGATTCGGCAGCGACTGCAACAGCGAGGCCGGAAACTGGTATTCGGCAACGCCTGCTGCGGCGATGCGCATGGTGACGATCCCCTGATTATCCACCCCCTCAATAACGGGCTGGCCGATCTGCACGGTCGCGCCCAGAAGGACATTGCCCGCGCCCAGTTTGTGCGCGTCCTGCGCCAGTAAAAGCTGCGCCAGCTTCTGCGCCTGCGCCCCGCTGACGTACTCAACGCTTCCCTGTTCCGTGAGCGTAACTGTGACCGTATTACTCGGCGTCCCCACGTCTGGATTGTTGCTCTGCGAAAGATCGGTGAAGTGCTTGCTGCCAACCTCAGTGGCCTGCATTGCCTGAATCTGCCGGTCGAGATCCGTTGAAAGTTGCGCGATGAGCGTTTGCCTCAACTGGTTGGTCAGGTTTACTACGTCGGTAAAGGCCACCACCTGTTTGCAATCGAAAAAGAAGCTACATTGCTGACCCGTTGTCTGCCCGCTCAGCGAACCGGTTTTGCTTTCTATTTTGCCGCCAGCCGGAATTGATCTGGTAGCCACGTTGATGCCGGTCTGTGAAGGTCGCGCCGTGATGGTGTAGACTTCGCGCAACACGTGTACCTGCGGGCTGATGTTGACATTGGCCGAGGCGACCAGGGGGAATTCCATGAAGAGCAGACCCGCCATAATCAGCAAGACGAAGATGATGAGAACCGAAATGATGGCGAAAAGCGGGCTTTTGCGCTTCCTGTTGCGCGCAGGCGTCTTGACGGGCGGGGCAAGCTGCGCGCTGCTGGCCGCGACCGCCGGGGCGAGCCGGGCCTGGTCGGGGGCCATGCCAGTGAAATGGGCAAAATCGACGGTGGGGGCCGCGAAATCAGCCTCGTCCAGCAGGCCGATCTTGCCTGCCTGTGTCTGTGGAGGCGAGACAGGCCACTGCGCTCCCTGCCCGGTCTTCCCCACCTGCCCGGTCTGTCCGGCTGGATTCGCTGCCTGTTCTGCCGAAGCTTCCAGGGCGCGCGTTTCGGGTCGCTGGCTGCCGCTGAGGTTTGAAGTCTGCGTCGGGCGCATGAGCGCGTGACATGCCTGCTCAAACCCCTGCAGCAACTCAGCCGCGCTGGCATAGCGATCATCGGGATCGGGGGCCATGCATCGCCGGATAACGGCTTCCATCGGCGCCAGCAGGGGAACACGGGCCTCACCCAGCGGCAGCCGCCCGGTGAGCATCTGGTAGAGAATCACGCCGAGCGAGTAGATGTCGTTGGTAGGGGCCGCGATGCCGTTGAGTCGTTCAGGAGCCATGTAGGCCAGCGTTCCCATCTCATGTCCCGCCGTTGTCAGGGGCGGGCTGGCGGCGGAGCCGCTTCTCTTCGCAATGCCAAAGTCGATGAGACGCACATAGATCTCGCCGCTCTCATCGTCACTGTCAAGCAGGACGTTGCTCGGTTTGAGGTCGCGGTGAACGATGCCCCGACGGTGAATGTAGGCGACCGCCTGCACCAGGGGGATAAAGAGCTGGCGCACCTCACTGAGCGAAAGCGGGCCGCTCTGCAGGCGCCGGGCCAGCGTGCCGCCTTTGATGTATGGCGTGACCAGAAAAAGCAGTCCATTCTCTTCGCCACAATCGAAAAGCGGGAGAATGTGTTCGTGCTTGAGCTGCGAACTGACTTCCGCCTCACGGGAAAAACGCGCGCGCGCCACCAGATCGTTGGCCAGGTCGGGGCGAATAATCTTGATCGCCACCTCACGCTTGAAAGCAGGGGTATCCTGGTAGGCGCGGTAGACTTCGCCCATACCGCCGGTGTCGATACGCTCGATCAGGTAGTAGTTGCCGAAGCGTCTGCCTGTCTCGTGCTGTTTCTGATTTATCAAGCCTTTTTGCTCTTTCATCACTTATCCGCCAGCAATCTTCACACGCTTTATCGCACGTATGCTATTCATATAGACGTTCAAACGCTCATAAAGTTCAAAGTTACGCCGACAGAAAGGTCTGCCACCGGGCGGAACGCATACAATCTCCCCGTGTATCAGGAGAACAGTATAACACGTTGAAATGCTGTGATGCAATGAGCTACATCACAACATCACAACATTTCAATGTGAGCCGTTATACACCATTCGTTAAGAGCGAGCGGCCAGTTGCGGTTCGCGCGATTGCGCCGCCTGTTCCTTCGCTGCCGCAGATGAAGGGGGAACGGTTGTCTTCAGACGACCGGTCATGTAGAGGAAAAACAGGAAGAAGAGGATGGCCTCAGCGATGTTGAGCATTTCCGTGAACGGCAACGTGGTAAAGCCCAGGTTGAGGTTCCAGCGCGAGAGCGTGGGGCCGACCGGCGCGGGCATCAAGACGAGCGTGGCGGAGCCGTTCCAGATGGCGTGCTGCAAGACGGCATACAGCCAGCAGCCGAAGGCTTTGAGGAAGCGTTTCTCTTTCGTCTGCGTCAGGTAGTACCAGCCGAGGGCTACCATACCCGCGCCAAAGCCGTGCAGGAGGCCGGTGCCGGTGCGTTCCAGCGCGACATCGACCCAGCTATGATAGCCGCTACCAATGTAGCCGACGGTTTCGATCAGGTCAAAGCCGATACCGGCGGCCATGCCCATAATGAAGGCTTCAGCCGCATCACGCACGCGCCCGATATAGAGAGCAACGGCCAGCGGCTTGACGGTCTCCTCGACCAGGGGAGCGATGACTGCCGCGACAATGACGATAAAGCCATAGACAGCCGGATTTTGCTGGCATATAGACGAATCCGGCTGGTTGATGCACTGCGCCAGGTTGGTTGCATTCGCCCCGCGCACCAGCAGAATGATGAAGCCCAGTTCCAGCGCCAGGGCCAGGCCGATGCTGAGCGTGGCCCCGCTGACCAGTGAGATGGTAAAACGCCGCCACGTCGTGGGCCAGCGCGCCAGCGCATCCTTCACGCGCGCGCGCAGCCTACGGTCGGCAATGGCCAGCAGGGCGAGCGCGGGGAGAATGGCGGCCAGAAAGATGAGCAGGGCTGTCAGCGGCGCGTGGGCGACGGCCATCCTGTTCGCCTTCAGCGCGAAACCGGCGGCAAGCACGCCGACGTAGAGAACGGCGAAAATCCAGAACGTCGGCAGGGCAAAGGGCGCGGATGGCTTGCGCATCAGAGAACGAATACTCTGATAAAGGACGAAGCCGCCGCCAATGAGGCCCGCGCAGGCAAAAGCAATCAGCGTCAGCGTGCCGCTGAAAGCCTGATCCGGCGGGATCTGGCTGCGCGTGGGAAGAACAATTACCAGCACGGCCAGAGCGGCGCAGGCCAGCCCGGCCAGAATCGCGAGACAGGATGCAATCAGGGCCACAATCGACATAGCGAACTGGTAGCCGTCGCGCTGTGGCTTCTGATAGGGCGGTGGCCCATAGAACTGGCCCGGCTGCCAGTAGGGATACGGATACTGCCCCCCGCTGTGGCCGGGATGAGGCGGGTAGAGTCCATAACCCGGATAGGGCGGCGCTGGATAGGGTGGATAGGCAGGGTAGAATGGCTGCGCCTGAGCGCCTGCATAGCTGTGATAGCCAGGGTAGGGCGGATAAGCAGGATAGGGCTGCGCCCCCCCCGGGGCAGGCGCGACCGGCTGTGGCGGCTTCTGTTGTGGCTGTTGTGGCTGTTGTGGCTGAGGGTAGGGCGAACGCGGCCCACCCGGTGCGGGCGGGTAGAGCGGCGCGACTGGCGGAAATGCGGGCAGCGGAGCGGTCACATGCTCGCGATGCGTAAATTGAGCGTAGTTATTGCTCTCGTTCTGCGCATCGCTGCCAACATTGCCGCCGCTCGCATTGCCCTGAGCAGGCCCGGCGGCTACGGAAGAAGGCTTTGACACGGCGGGATAGGGCTGTGTCTCTTCGTGAGCTATCTGCCAGGGTCCCCACTGCTCGGAAGTGGAAGCGTTGTTATAAGCGTTTCCAGGCGCGTTCGCATTCGGGTTCGCGTTCGAGCCAGGATTTGCGCCGGGATTCGGGTTCGCGCCGCTATGCGGGTCGGGCCGTTCAGGTGATGGCCCCCTGTACTGTGAACTCACGATCTACCTTCTTCAGTAAGAAATCATTATTGCACATCTGTAGCTGGTACGTTCCAGCGCCGGGTCGGGTTTTACATGCTGCCCGGCGACCGGTGACAGGTTTCCGTCTGCCTATTCTATAACAGAAACACAGGTAGACGCAATGATGAATTTCACAAAAATAGCATGCACCCCATGAAAAAGCATCGCGGACGTGTCATGCTGAGCGCAGCGAAGCATGACACGTCCCGGCCACTTTCTCATAGCTACCTGTCCATCAGCGTCACCTCGATGGCCTGGGGGCCGAGAATGGAGGCGAGCCGCTCGTGGAGTTCGGGGCAGTAGTGCAGCGTGTTGTCGGCAGGGGTCAGCACGACCTGCCATTCGTGGTTGACCACCAGCAGGTCGTAGCGGTCGCGGCCCGGTCGGTCGCGAATGCTGTTATACACGTCCATCACGCGAATTTTATCGTTGGAGATGGAAAGTTCATCCTCGCCGCTCAACTGGATGGTCAGCCAGAGATGATATTGTTTGCGGTCTATCTCCTCTTCCACGCCAGTGAACGCCTCAGCTTTGTTGCAGAGGATGGTTGGCTCGTCGTTGCGCATCTGCACTTCGCCCTCGACGATCACCACTGTATCCTCGACCCACAGCTCGCTGGTTTGCTCGTAGAGTTTCGGGAAGACGGTGACGCTGATGGAGCCGTACATGTCTTCCAGCCGGACGATGCACATGGGGTCGCCTTTCTTCGTGATGATGCGCCGCGCCTCTGTAATGATGCCGCCCAGCGTGACCTTCTGTCGCTCGGATTCTTCGCCGATCATGCCCGTGTTGTGCTTCACGCGGTCTTTAAGCGCATCGACCAGGTAGGCCAGCGGGTGCCTGGTGATGTAGAAGCCGAGCAATTCCTTCTCCCAGGTCAGCAACTGCTTGCGCGAAATCTCCTCGACCTTTGTATCAAGTTTGAATTCAAAGGCGTTATCCACCTCGGTCACATCGCCGAAGAGGCTCATCATGCCGCGCTCCTTCGCGCTGCGCTCGTTCTTGCCGAACTGGATGGCGCGGTCCAGCGAGGCG
>Ga0209810_1004291_pt1 | contig 13909 bp, 8 predicted proteins | sample Coa_R1_7_FD_187159 | JGI IMG/M metagenome (GOLD analysis project Ga0209810, IMG submission 187159) | Surface soil microbial communities from Centralia Pennsylvania, which are recovering from an underground coalmine fire - Coalmine... | ecosystem: Environmental > Terrestrial > Soil > Unclassified ...
CCCCTCTGACCTCCTGGTCGTCTTGCCTGCCCCCTCTGACCTCCTGGTCGTCTTGCCTGCCCCCTCTGACCTCCTGGTCGTCTTGCTACCCCTCTGACCTCCTGGTCGTCTTGCTACCCCTCTGACCTCCTGGTCGTCTTTCTGCTTGCATAGTCATGCTCTCTTGCCAAAAATCGGGAACAGTGATAATCTCGACTTGCTATAATCCAAAAGAACGTTATTATAACGATTTGATTAAGAGGAGAACGCGTTGCTATGACGCAAACCGCAAAGGATCCCAAAAACTCGACAGCGAAACGCCATCGACCCGGACAGCGCCAGCAAGAGCGTCTACAGCGCCTGGAACGTCGAAAGCGCCGGCAACGAACAATCACGGCCAGCATCGTCGCCCTCATACTCATCGGCCTGGTCGGCCTGGCTTACTGGCAGTATCAACAATATAACGCACGCCAGCAAGCGACGGCGAACGCGCACGCCACGGCTACCGCTAACGTTCATGCGACGAGCACCGCGCACGCCGACGCCACCGGAACGGCGCTGGCTCGCGCGACTGCGACGGCGAACGCGCAGGCGTCGGCCACCGCTATTGTGCGTGGGGAGCAGACAGCTTTCGCTGGTTCTAGCGTCCCCTCGGCCGGTCCCGCAACGCCGCCGCCGGCGACGGGCAAGACGGTCACGCTGGCAGATGGACTCAAATATATCGATATCAAAGTTGGTTCCGGTCCGGCGGCCAAAAAGGGCAGCACTGTAATGGTAGAGTATACTGGCTGGCTGGAGAGCAATGGCAAAAAGTTCGATAGCTCCTATGACCACGGCGGCACGCCGTTCAAGGTCGCGCCTCTGGGCACTGCCCAGGTCATCCAGGGCTGGAACGAAGGGCTGATCGGCATTCAGGCCGGCGGCACGCGCCGCCTCATCATCCCGGCTGCGCTGGCCTACGGTGCGCAGGGAGCGCCTCCCACCATCCCACCCAATGCCACCTTGATTTTTGATGTCACGGCGGTCCTTGTTCAATAACAGTGCGCAGAGCTTTACCATTACAAAGCCATTGACGCACGAGGCTCGCTAGCGAGCCTCACGCTCCCAGGTGGGAATAATGAGCGGGCGCGTGGATCAGCCGCGCGCCCGCTCATTATTCCCACCTGGGAGCAACGCAGTCGCGATATGTGCCTTTCAAGAATCGAAAAGCCCTGTAACAGGGTGAATTTACCCTTGACTTTTGAGCGAGCAGCAGGTATAATCGTAGCAATTTGAGAACAATTTCCCTGTACATACCTGGCCTGTTCACGAAAGTGCAGGCGTAGCAGCCGTTCATCGTAACCGCTGAGGATTGAAACGTCATGGTCTTACACTGCTGGATACAGGCGATACAACGCGCACGCGGGAGGGATATTCGCCTCACCCACAAAGGACAGGATGGGCCAGGTGCCATCTTTCAGGAATTCTATTTTTCCTCACCCCGTTGATTCGGGGGTGAGGAATTTTTTTTGCCCTGAAGCATCACTGAAGGGCGATCCAGCCGGCCCTGCCGGGCAGCGGATAATGAACCGATGACCTGTCAACCTGTTGTTATAGTTAGCTCGCAAATGATACAGGAGGCTCTATGAGTCAGGTGCTCTCTCGTCCACAATACGAACTCAGCAAAATCGATGGCGATTTTCGTGGCAAAGACATCGTTTCATTCGACCAGTTTTCTCCGCACGATCTGCGCATCCTTTTCACTTTGACCGGCGACATGAAGCGAATCGCCGTCAATGGTACGTCGTCGCACCTGCTGGCCGGCATGCTCGTCTCACTGCTCTTCTTCGAGCCATCCAGCCGCACCTTTGGCTCGTTTGCCGCAGCAGTCAAAAGGCTCGGCGGGCAGACTATCGAGATACAGAATCCGGCCAGCGTATCATCGGTCTCCAAAGGAGAATCCTTTGAGGATACCATTCGCGTCTTCGAGGCTTATTCGAATGCGCTGGTGCTGCGACACCCGCTCGCTGGCTCTGCGAAGCTGGCCGCCGAAACTGCCAGGGCAGTTCCCGTGATTAACGCCGGCGATGGCAGTAACGAGCATCCAACCCAGACGCTACTCGACCTCTACACGCTCTACGAACGCTTTGGCCGGCTCGATCATCTGGTTGGCCTGCTGGCCGGCGATCCGCTCAACAGTCGCACGCTACACTCGCTGATGCGCGGACTCTCGCTCTTCGAAAACAACACCGTCTACCTGCTTTCGCCGCGACAGTTACAGCTTTCGCGAGACGAGTTCCGCTACCTGAACGCGCGCGGCCTGAACATCATCGAGATCACCAGCGAGCGCGACATCCCGCGCGGCTGTAACTTCTGGTACTGGACGCGCGTGCAGAAGGAGCGCTTCGCTTCGGTGGAGGAGTATCACGCCGCCATGCAAGATAGCTTCGTCGTCACGCCGGCGCTGCTCGACAGGTATGCGAGCCACGATATGATCCTCATGGATCCGCTGCCCCGCGTCAACTCGGTTGATCCGGCCGTGGATGGGGACGAGCGCGCGGTCTACCTGCGCTCACAGATCAGAAATGGACTCTACACCCGCATGGCGCTGCTGGCGCTGGTGCTTGGAAAAGTGTAGGCATTCTGTGATATGGTATTATGATAAGCACCAGGATACAATGCACTGTCTTCAATTCCGCCCTGCAACGATGCAGATACGCTTACCGCACCGCTGGCGGTACGCGAGTCTGTTATCGTTGCAGGGCTTTTGACTGTCCAGGGAGTGAGAATGGCAACAACGTATAATCATGTGACTCATCACAATCTGTTTATTCAAGATCAGCCTGTGCCGGAGGCACCGCCCGGCGAGCGCCGGGGCAAGCAGCAGAGAGGAACGCTGCTACTGGAGGATGGAACGAGCTTTGAAGGGATCTCCTTTGGCTACGATGGCGCCGCCGCCGGCGAGGTCGTCTTCGGAACTGGCATGGTTGGCTATCCCGAAGCGCTCACCGACGCCTCGTTCAGAGGCCAGATCCTTGTTATGACCTATCCGATCATCGGCAACTATGGCGTACCCGAGCAATCCTACTGGGAAGATGATAGGATCCATGTCGCCGGGCTGATCGTTTCTAATTATATCGATACACCCTCGCATGCATCGAGCACAATGACGCTGGGAACGTGGCTGCGGCAGGAGAAGATCCCCGCCTTAGAGATCAAAGATACGCGCCGACTTACGCAGCATATTCGCACACATGGCTCGATGCTCGGCAAGATCGTCTTCGATGAAGATATTCCGTTCTACGATCCCAATATTGAGAATCTGGTAGCGCAGGTCTCGGTAAAAGAGGTGAAGCAGGAGGGCGACGGCGATATCACCATCGCGCTCATCGACTGCGGTATGAAGCGCAATATTGCACGCAGCCTGCTGGCGCGAAATGCGCGCGTCGTTATCGTGCCCTGGGACTGGGACCTCTTCTCGCCATCCTGCGGCTTTAGCTTTGACGGCATCGTGATCTCCAATGGCCCTGGCAACCCGAAGCTGCCGCAGAAGACGATCCAGACCATCCGCACAGCGCTTGAGCACGAGGTGCCCATGCTCGGCATCTGCCTGGGCCATCAATTGCTGGCGCTGGCCGCCGGCGGCGATACCTACAAGCTCAAATTTGGGCATCGCAGCCAGAACCAGCCATGTCTCTTGCAGGGAGATAAGCGCTGCTACATCACCACACAAAACCATAGCTTCGCCGTGGGCGTGCTGCCTCCTGGCTTTTCGCCCTGGTTCGTCAACGCCAACGATGGCAGCAACGAAGGCATGCGGCACAGCCACTCTCCATTTCTCTCTGTGCAATTTCATCCAGAGGCCACGCCCGGCCCGCTGGATACCGAATGGATCTTTGACTACTTCTTAGAGCGAGTGCAATCAAAAACGGGAGGTGCAGGAGGGCGGTAGCCCTCCTGCCGGGGTGTGGGGTGTCCCCACTTTATAAACACCCTCTTCAATGGATTTGATAAAGATGGCAGAGACTGTGAACAAACTACGCAAAGTGCTGGTACTGGGGGCAGGGGCCTTAAAAATCGGGCAGTCGGGCGAATTCGACTATTCAGGCTCGCAGGCGCTTAAAGCCCTGCGCGAAGAGGGCATCTCAACGGTGCTCGTCAACCCCAATATCGCCACCATTCAGACCTCGAAGCTGCTGGCGGATAAAGTCTACTTCCTGCCTGTGACTGCTTTTTTCGTGGAAAAGATTATCGCCAGAGAGCGGCCCGACGGCATCCTGCTCTCATTCGGCGGTCAGACGGCGCTCAACTGCGGCATCGATCTGTTTCGTAACGGCGCGCTGGAGCGCTACAATGTGCGTATCCTGGGCACACCTATCTCGGCAATCATCCTGACCGAAGACCGCCAGGAGTTCGCGCAGCACCTGCACAGCATCGACATTCCCACGCCGCAGAGCAGGAGCGCCGAGACGCTCGAAGAGGCGCTGCGCATCGGCGAGGAGATCGGCTTTCCGGTGATGGTGCGTGCCGGCTTCGCACTCGGCGGCCAGGGGTCGGGCATCGCGCAAGATCCTGCCCATCTGGAACGCATCGTGAGCGGCGCGCTGGCCTTCGCTCCCCAGGTGCTCATCGAGCAATACCTGCACCACTACAAAGAAGTGGAATACGAGGTGGTGCGCGATAGCTACGACAACTGCATCACTGTCTGTAACATGGAGAACATGGATCCGCTGGGTATTCATACCGGCGAATCTATCGTGCTGGCACCGAGCCAGACGCTCACAAACTACGAATACCACACGCTGCGCGCCGCCGCGATCAAGATTGTCAGGAGCCTCGATATCGTCGGCGAGTGCAACGTACAGTTCGCGCTCAATCCCAGAACTTCGGCCTACTATGTCATTGAGGTCAACGCACGCCTCTCGCGCAGTTCCGCGCTGGCAAGCAAGGCCACCGGCTACCCGCTGGCATACGTCGCGGCCAAACTGGCGCTTGGCTACGCGCTCACCGATCTCACCAACCGCGTCACGGGCGTCACGCAGGCGTGCTTTGAGCCGAGCCTGGATTATCTGGTGGTGAAAATACCGCGCTGGGACCTGGAGAAATTCAAGGGCGTGGATGAGACCATCGGCACGGGCATGAAATCCGTGGGCGAGGTGATGGGTATTGGCCGCACCTTTGAGGAAGCCTTCCAGAAGGCGATCCGCATGCTCGACCTCGACTTTGAGGGCGTAACCTCCGAGAAAGCTTTTTCCGGCGACGAGACCGCGCGCGAGAATATTATCAGGTACCTGCGCAGGCCCACGCCCAAACGTATGTTCGCACTGGCAATAGCTATGCGGCATGGCATACCAGTTGAAGAGATTGCAGAGATGACCGGCATCGATCCCTGGTTTCTCTATCGCATCAAGCATATCGTGGAGGCGGAGCAGGAGCTAGAGGCCGGACTGGAACTCGCGCCACCGCAACTCTTGCGGTTGAAACAACTCGGCATCTCGGATGAGCGCATCGCCGCACTGACCGGCAGAGAGGCGCAGGAGATTCGGGCGCTGCGCAAGCAGCTTGGCATCACACCTTACATCTTCCAGATCGACACGCTGGCTGGCGAGTTCCCCTCGGATACCAACTATCTCTACACGACCTACAACGCGCAGCACAACGATGTTGCGCCGCTGGGCAAGGACAGCGTGGTGGTACTTGGCTCCGGCCCCTATCGCATCGGCTCCTCTGTCGAGTTCGACTGGACCTGCGTCAGCACTGTCGAGGCGCTCAAGCGCTACAACAAACGCTCTATCGTCATCAACTGCAATCCCGAAACGGTCTCGACGGACTACGATACCTCAAACCGGCTCTACTTCGAAGAGTTGACCTTCGAACGCATCGCCGATATCTGCGAGTTCGAGTCGCCCGATGGCGTGATCGTCTCCGTCGGCGGTCAGACGCCCAACAACCGCGCGAAAGCCTTGCAGCGCTACGGTTTCCGGCTTCTGGGCACCGACGCGGCCAACATTGACCGCGCAGAGGATCGCAGCAAGTTTTCGGCACTGCTCGATCGGCTCGCTATCCGCCAGCCGGCCTGGGACACCTTCGTCGATCTTGAGGGGCTGACGCGCTTCGCGCAGCGCGTCGGCTATCCGGTGCTGGTGCGGCCCTCCTACGTACTCTCCGGCAGCGCCATGAACGTCTGCTACACGCAGGAGGACCTGGAGCAGTACGTCAGGGAAGCGGCGGCGGTCTCCCCGGAATATCCCGTCACCGTCTCGAAATTTATGCAGAAGGTGCGCGAGATCGAGATGGATGCCGTGGCACAGCGTGGCGAGATCAAGGCGTTCATCATCTCGGAGCATATCGAGAACGCCGGCGTGCATTCAGGCGACGCGACCATCGTGCTGCCACCGCAGACCATCAACGAGCGGACGCAGCGCCGCATAGAGGAAGTCGGACGAGCCATCGCGCGAGCGCTGGAGATCACCGGGCCGTTCAATATACAATTCCTGGCGCAAGATAACGAGGTCTACGTGATCGAGACCAACCTGCGCGCCTCACGTACCTTCCCGTTCATCTCGAAAGTGACAGGCGTCAACTTTATCGAACTTTTTGTCGATGCGCTCTTCCGCGAAGAGATCCCCGTCGTCCGCATGCCAGCGCTTACCTTTACGGCGGTCAAGGCGCCTCAGTTCTCGTTCGCGCGGCTGACGGGAGCCGATCCGCTGCTGCGCGTAGAGATGGCGTCAACGGGCGAGGTAGCTTGCTTCGGCGAGGATATCGAGGAGGCATACATCAAAGCGATCCTGGCGACAGGCGGCAAGATCCCCGCAAAGGGCATCTTTATCAGCCTGGGCGGCGGCGACAAAAAGGCGAAGTTTCTGGAGAGCGCGCGACTCCTGAGCACGCTGGGCCTCCCGCTCTACGCCACGGAGAAAACTTCGGCTTTTTTGCGCGAGCACGGTATCGAGACAACCATGCTCTACAAGATCCATGAGCGCAAAGCGCCAAACGTGCTTGACTGCTTCCGCGAGCATAAGGTCGACCTGGCGATCAACGTTGTGGATGTACATGACCGGCAGGAGGTCGATGATAGCTACGCCATGCGGCGCGGCGCCATCGATTACAATATTCCGCTGTTCACCAAGATCAAGCAGGCACGGCTCTTCGCGCGCGCGCTCGCTCAGAAGGATCTCGCGACAATCCCCATCAAGTCGTGGAATGAATATTGTTAACGCTATATTGATGGTGAGAAAAGAAGGAGTGCCGAAGCATGTCTATCGCGCTGATGGGGAATATCGTGCTGCCTGATCGCATCATGCCGGGGATAATCTATGTCGCGAACGGCACAATCGAGCGCATAGAAGAGGGTCTGGCGGGTGAGGCGGAGCAGACCTTCGACTTTCGCGGCCGCTATCTGCTGCCAGGACTGATCGAGGTGCATGGGCATATGCGCGAGCCGGGCCTGGAGTATAAAGAAGATATTCCGCATGGCACGCGCGCCGCCCTCGCCGGGGGCTACACAACGATCCTGGACATGCCCAACACGAAGCCGCCAACGACCACCGCTGAGCGGCTGGAGGAGCAGATAGGCAGGTATAGCGGCAGAGCGTACTGCGATTTCGCGATCAATATGGGCGTGGCGCGCGATAATATCGACGAACTAAAAATCATCGATAAAAGCAAGATTGCGGGCGTGAAGATCTTCGCCGCCGGCCACGCGACGGCGCTGACGACGATCCCACATCTTAGCGACCAGGCGCGCATCTTTGAAATTCTCGGCCAGCGCGGCATCATGGCCCTCGTCCACGCGGAAAATCAGGAATTGATCGACTACTTTACGCATCAATATCGCGACGTGCTGCGCAGAGACGACCCGGCGGCCTGGGGCGAGGCGCGCAATCTCGCGGTGGTGCTGACCTCGACGCTGGAGATGATCGCGCTGGCGAAGCAGTTCGGCGTGAAGCTCTACCTGCTGCATCAATCGGCGCCAGAGCAGTTCGCGGCGATAGAGTTTGGCCGCAGGATCGGCGTTGAGGTCTACGGCGAAGTGACGACGGTACACCTGGCTTTCAGCAGCGCCGATTATGAGCGCTACGGCAATCTGATCAACATTGCGCCGGCCCTGCGCGGCCCCGATGCTCAGGAGCAGCTCTGGCAACTGCTGCGCGCTGGCAAGATCGATACCGTCGCAACCGACCACGCCCCGCATACGCTTGCGGAGAAGCGCAGGGGGGTGTGGGAGATGGCTTCCGGGCTGCCGGGTATGCAGGAGGCGGTCCCTGTCCTGATTACCAGCTGGATCAGGCGCTTCGGCGAGCAAACGCTTGAAGAGGGGCTGCTGCGCATCGCGCAGGTGACATCGCAGAATATCGCGCGCATCTTCGGCTTCGCGCAAAAGGGCGGGCTGGTCGTGGGGAAGGATGCCGACATCGTGGTGGTGGATACGACACGGCCCTGGAAGGTGCAGCGAGACGATCTCTTCACGAAGAATCGCTGGTCGGCCTACGAGGGCATGGAGCTGCTGGGCAGGCCGGTGGCGACGTTTTTGCGCGGCAACCTGGTATATCGCGAGGGAAAGGTCATCGGCGAACCCCAGGGCCAGTACATCAAAACATGAACGATTCAGTGCTGCCCCATGTCATCCTGAGCGCGGCGAAGGATCTAGCTGCGCGAAGCGGCAGCGAGTCCGTCTCATCCCGCGCGCCAGATTGTCATCCTGAGCGCGGCGAATGATCTCAGACCTCGAAAGGAGCAATAAATTATGAACGATCCCGCGCTGATGCGGATCTTCGCCGAGGCCGGTGCGATCATCAGCGACAGTCATTTCGTGTATAGTTCTGGCCGGCACAGCTCGGTCTATATCAATAAGGATGCGCTCTACCTGCACACCGAGACCATCTCGGCGCTCTGCGAGAGGATGGCGCGCCCCTATCACGCCGACGAAATCGATGTAGTGGTTGGTCCCGTGCTCGGCGGCATCGTGCTCTCGCAGTGGGTTGCGCACTACCTCAACCTGCGGCGTTCATCCGGCGAGACGCTGGCGGTCTACGCGGAGAAAGAGGACGATGGCCCTCAGAAAAGGTTCGTCTTCCATCGCGGCTATGACCGCTATCTGGCCGGGAAAAACGTGCTGGTAGTCGAGGATGTGCTTACCACGGGAGGATCCGCGCGCCAGGTAATCGCAGCAGTGCGCGCGCACGGTGGCAGCGTGCTCGGCCTGAGCGCGCTCTGCAACCGTGGCAATGTGCAGCCCGCCGACGTGGGCGATGTCCCTATTCACACACTTGTCACCATAACGCTTGAGACCTTTGCCGCTGACGCGTGCCCTTTCTGCCGCCAGCAGGTGCCCATCAACACCGAACTGGGCAAGGGCCGCGCATTCCTCGCGCAACTTCGGGGAAGCGAATAAGCGAAGGGCATTCACGCGGCTCCGTCGCACAGGGAGGTATTTTTGATGTGTGCAACGCCGTCTATATGAGCAATGGGACGATTGCTGATCCGGCTTGTCTTATGTATCTTTATGTGCAGCAGGCGCGAAGGGCCTGCTGCACATAAAGATACATAAGACAAGCGAAGCAGGCGCGAGCATGTGTTGTAGTAACGGATGATAGAATAGAAGGAAAAATATGAATTTTACAGAAAAATTGCTGGCCGCCTCGCGCCGGAACAACAGCCTGCTTTGTGTGGGACTGGATCCGGAGCCTGGCCGCCTGCCCGCAGTATTGCAGGACGATCCAGTTGAAGCAGGGATTGTGAGTTTCTGCCTTGCGATTATCGAGGCAACCGCTCCATACGTTTGCGCCTACAAGCCGAACCTGGCCTTTTTTGAGGCGCTGGGACCGCGCGGCCTGCAAGCCTTGCAGGAGATAGTGCGAGAAATACCGGAGCATATTCCAGTGATCGCCGATGCCAAGCGCGGCGATATTGGCAGCACATCGCGACACTACGCCGCCGCGATCTTCGATGTCTATGGCTGCGATGCCGCTACCGTCAATCCCTACCTCGGCTACGACAGCGTGGCCCCTTTCCTGGCCTATCGCGACAGGGGCATATTACTGCTCTGTCGCACTTCCAATCCTGGAGCGCGCGACTTCCAGGATCTACGCGTACAGGACGAGCATGGGCAGGTGCGACCACTGTATGAGGTAGTGGCACAGCGCGTCCAGAGCTGGAACGAGGCAGGGAACTGCGGCCTGGTCGCCGGTGCGACCTACGCGCAGGAGCTGCGCACGCTGCGCGCTATGTGCCCCGATCTGCCTATACTCATCCCCGGCGTTGGCGCGCAGGGCGGGGATCTACAGGCAGCGGTTTCGGCGGGCGTCGATGCGCGTGGAGAACGCGCCATCATTGCCGCCTCTCGTTCCATCATCTACGCCGCCAGCGATCACCGCTACGCCGCTGCTGCTCAGGAGCAGGCGCGCGCGCTCCGTGATCGCATCAACGAGGTAAGATTGAAAGGTGCTGTTTAAATCCATCGTTCGTCCTGCACTCTTTCGCCTGTCTGCCAGTGATCCAGAGGTTGCACATCATTGGGTTATGAACTGGCTGGCATTTGCCTCCAGGCACCAGATATTGCTCAAAATCATTGAGACGGCTAATGGCTACAAAGCGCGCGCACTGGAACGAACTGTCTTTGGCCTGCATTTTCCTAATCCAGTGGGGCTTGCCGGTGGCTTTGATAAAAATGGCCTGGCACTTCCAGCGTTAGCCGCGCTCGGCTTTGGCTTTCTTGAGGCCGGTACTGTGACACGCTGCGCACAGGCGGGCAATGAGAGGCCGCGTATTATCCGTTTGTCAGAAGAGGATGCCCTGATCAACCGCATGGGCTTCCCAAACGATGGGGCCGATGCTATCCACGCCAGGCTCTCAGGACGCGCCCGGCCTGCTATTCCGGTTGGGTGGAGCATAGGGAAGTCAAAGATCACGCCTCAGGAGGAGGCGATTGAAGATTATCTCTATTCACTGCGCAAGTTGTACGACTTCGCCGACTTCTTCACCGTCAATGTCAGTTCTCCCAACACGCCAGGGCTGCGCAAACTCCAGGACAAAGAACCACTGGATCAATTATTGCAAGCAGCGGTTCGGGAATCCGAAGTTCTCGCCAGACGATGCGGCAGCAATGCGGCTAAACCAGTGCTGGTGAAAATAGCGCCTGATCTCACGCAAGGCCAGATAGATGATGTCATCGAGATATGTCTTGATCGTCACGTTGCTGGCATTATTGCCACCAACACAACGCTTTCACGCGAAGGATTGCGCGAGAAGACGACAGAAAGCGGGGGACTCAGTGGCCGGCCGATTTACCCGCGCTCACTCTCGATTGTGCAATACATTTGCAGGAAGCTGGATGGCAAAATACCGGTTGTCGGCGTTGGCGGCATCTTCGGGACCGAAGATGCGAAACGGATGTTTGATGCAGGCGCGAGCTTAATTCAAATCTATACCGGTTTTATCTACGAAGGACCTGCACTCATCAGGCGGATCAATTCCGCCCTCTCCTATTGAGCCTTCGCGCGGCGGAGCCGCGCAAGGCATGGATAATGTAGTGCGGGATTTGCGCTTCGCGCAAATCCCGCACTACATTATCCATGCTACGAGCGCCGCAGGCGCGAGCAAACACCGCTGAGAGCCATACGAGGAGAATCAATAAGATGGGAGAAGCCTTTCAGCCCAAAGGAGTAAGCCGGTAGAGCAGAAAGATGCACACATTCTCTGGAGGTGTTATGGGAACGGTCCCCTACACATACCATTGTCCCCGGTGCGATAATAGTTATGAGAATGCATCGTCCCCACGTATGTCGAGCTATGATGCTCAGGGAGGCAACCGTGACCGAAATACCCTTGCGGCAGCATATCGCACCGAGCGGCGAACCAATGACAGTGCGCGACCTTGCCTCGTGCCCGCCGCCGGAGCGCTGGCACGACTGGATGGAATATGACGCCAAAGCCTGGCCGCGCAAGGTCGAGCGCCACTATGAAATCATCCCCACTATTTGCTTCAACTGCGAGGCCGCCTGCGGCCTGCTCGCTTATGTCGATAAAGAGACCGGGCGCGTCAAAAAGTTCGAGGGCAACCCTTACCATCCCGGCAGTCGCGGGCGCAACTGCGCCAAAGGCCCGGCCACCATCAACCAGGTTAACGATCCAGAGCGCATCCTCTACCCGCTCAAACGCGTTGGCAAGCGCGGCGAGGGCAAGTGGCAGCGCACAACCTGGGATGAAGTGCTCGATACCTTCGCCAGCAAGATCCGCGCTGCGATTGTCGAAGGGCGGCGCGATGAGGTAATCTACCACGTCGGGCGGCCCGGGCACGATGGCTACATGGAGCGCGTGCTGGGCGCGTGGGGCGTGGACGCGCACAACAGCCATACCAACGTCTGCTCCTCCTCGGCGCGCTTCGGCTACCAGATCTGGAGCGGCATAGATCGTCCCTCGCCCGATCACGCCCATGCCCGCTTCATCCTGCTCATCAGCTCGCACCTGGAGACGGGCCACTATTTCAACCCTCAGGCCCAGCGTATCATCGAGGGCAAGATGAAGGGCGCGAAGCTGGCCGTGATGGATCCGCGCCTCTCCAACACCGCAAGTATGGCCGACTACTGGCTGCCAACCTGGCCCGGCTCGGAGGCGGCGGTACTGCTGGCGATGGCGCGCGTCATTTTGCGAGAGAGGCTCTACAATGCTGAATATATGCGGCGCTGGGTGAACTGGCAGGAGTACATGGCCGCCGAGCATCCCACTGAACCGCAGACCTTTGAGCGCTTCATCGAATTGCTCATCGATCTCTATGCACAATTCACGCCCGAATTCGCCGAGCAGGAGAGCGGAGTTTCAGCGGGGGTGATCGTCGATATCGCGCGCCAGATCGGGCAGGCGGGAACAGCCTTCGCCGCGCATACCTGGCGCGCCGCCTGCGCCGGCAACCTGGGAGGCTGGCAGGTCGCGCGTGCGCTCTGGTTCCTCTCGGTGCTCACCGGCAGCATCGGCACCCCCGGCGGCACGGCGCCCAATAGCTGGAACAAGTTCGTGCCCGCGCCATTCCTCAAGCCCACCCCCTCGCAGGTCTGGAACGAACTGCTCTTTCCGCCGGAATATCCGCTGGCGACCTACGAGATGAGCATTCTACTGCCATATTTTCTGCGCGAGGGGCGCGGCAAGATCGCGGCCTACTTCACACGCGTCTATAATCCCGTCTGGACGAACCCCGATGGCACGGCCTGGATCGAGATGCTTACCAACGAGCAGCAGGTCGAGCTGCATGCGGCCCTGACGCCAACGTGGAGCGAGACGGCCTGGTACGCCGATTATGTGCTGCCGATGGGGCATGCCAGCGAGCGCCACGACCTGATGAGCCAGGAGACGCACGCCGCGCGATGGATCGGTTTCCGCCAGCCAGTGCTGCGTGTCTACAAAGAGCGGCATGGCGAGCACGTGGAATTTACCTATCAGGCCAATCCGGGCGAAGTGTGGGAAGAGGACGAGTTCTGGATTGAGCTTTCCTGGCGCATCGATCCCGATGGCAGCCTGGGCATTCGCAGATACTTCGAGTCACCCTACTGGCCCGGCCAGAAGCTGAGCATCGAGGAGTATTACCGCTGGATCTTCGAGCACAGCGTGCCGGGCCTGCCCGAAGCCGCCGCATGTGAGGGCCTTACGCCGCTGGAATATATGCAGAAGTATGGCGCCTTCGCGATTCCAGAGGAGAAGGCGCCGGTCTACAGTCTGAACGAGCGCGAACTGCCGCCCGCTGCGTTGGATGGCGCACACATCGACGAGCGCAGCGGGAAGATCATGCGCGATGAGGCAACAATAGGCGTGATGGTCGATGGCAAGGCGTATGAAGGCTTCCCCACGCCTTCGCGCAAGCTGGAGTTCTATTCGGCGACGCTGAAAGAATGGGGCTGGCCCGACGAAGCCATCCCCGGCTATACACGCAGCCACGTCCACCGCTCGCAGATCGATC
>Ga0209810_1004292_pt1 | contig 13905 bp, 10 predicted proteins | sample Coa_R1_7_FD_187159 | JGI IMG/M metagenome (GOLD analysis project Ga0209810, IMG submission 187159) | Surface soil microbial communities from Centralia Pennsylvania, which are recovering from an underground coalmine fire - Coalmine... | ecosystem: Environmental > Terrestrial > Soil > Unclassified...
CGCTGAAAGCCGGGGTTCTGAAATCGAGTGCATGCTGTTTCCGATGGCTGCTCCGGGCAAAGAGACCACCAGTAGCTGAGAACTGTCAGTTGCGGTTGCTAGACTAGCCGCAGCAATGGCCAGACGCCGCCTTGGGCAGCATTTTCTGACTGATCCCGCATGGCAGGCCAGGCTGCTTGCCTGTCTGAATCCGCAGCCTGGACAGCTCTGGGTGGAAATCGGAGCGGGTCGGGGCGAGTTGACCGTTGGCCTGGCCCGTCGGGGTGTCGAAGTCGTCGCTATCGAGCTCGACCCAGTCCTGGTCGAACAACTGAGATCTGCCGTACATTCCTGGTCCGTCCGGGTGATTCACGGTGATATCCTGGCCCTTCCGCTGGAGGAATATTTCCCCCGGCGCGGCCGCATTTTCGGCAGCCTTCCGTACTACATTACCTCACCGATTCTGCACCGGCTTTTCACACTCGGTGACCGGGTGGAAGAAATCTGCGTGGTCGTGCAGTGGGAGGTCGCGCGGCGGCTCGTAGCGCAGCCGGGTCGGCGCGACTATGGCTACCTGTCGGTGGTGACGCAGTTTTTCACGCGTCCCGAAATCGTGCTCCGTATCCCTCCCGGTGCGTTTCGGCCGCCCCCGGCGGTGAGCTCGGCCTTGGTGCGGATGCAGCTTCCCGGCGCCCGAATCCATCTGGGCCAGATCGACCCTGCACAGTTTCTAACTTTCCTGAAGCAGGCCTTCCGTCAGAAGCGGAAAACTCTTCTCAACAATCTCGGTGCCTTCTACGGGCGGGACGTCGTGCAGCAGATTCTCGAACGGCGTAGGCTGCCGGCGGGGGTACGCGCGGAGCAGCTTTCGCTCGAGCGGTTAGCGGAAATCTTTGCCAATCTCACGGGGAGCTCGGCCGGTGCGAATGGGATGCCTGCGGCGCAGCCAGCTCGCTGCCAGCTCCGCCAGCGTCGCCGGTAACTGCTGCCACAATCGGGCTGGGAGGCTAGCGTAGTCCTGCAGGCCGGCGAACAGATCGCCCAGCAGGTGCTGGAAGCGGGCGCTATCACGGGCAAACTGGACCGTACGAACCGTCACCGGCCGGCCCAGGAAGTTTCCCAGATAAAAGCGAGGGCAGAGTTCGGCGGCGCGTTCGAGCTCCTGGCCGAACTCTTCGCGCAGCCGTGGGGGATACTCGGCGGGAGCTCCAGCCAGCAGGGCGCGCGCCAGCAGCTCGCCCGAGCGCAGGGCGTAGTAGAGTCCTTCACCGGTGATGGGGTCCACCGTGGCGGCAGCGTCTCCGATCAGTGCCCAGTTCATGCCAGCGATGGGCCGCCGGCGCAATGTGGCGGCCTGTGGGGAAGGCAGCAGATGGCTGTAGAACTGCGCACCTGCGGTGCACAGCCCCTCGTCGCGAAGGAACGCATCGAGCTGCACGCGCAGAGTCGCGGAGCTGGCTGCGCTGAGCGGGCCGCAGATCCCGACCGAAAGGTGGTCCACGCGCGGAAACGACCAGATGTACCCCTGAAAGCCGGGCAGGAAGCGGATTTTCAACACATCCGACCGGACGGGGATGAAATAGCCGAGCGTTTGCTGGTAGTCCTGCGGGCGGAGCGGAGTTGTGTCGAGCAAAAAGCGGTTGCGGGCTCCTGTCGCGATCACAGCAAAATCGCCCTCGAACCGGCCTGCTTCGGTTTCAACGCGAACCGGCCAGTGGCCCGCGTAGACGCGGCGCACGCGGGTGCGAACCAGTCGGCAGCCGGCCTGCCGGGATCGCTCGAGGAGCAGGCGATTGAGCGTCTGGCGGGAGTAGATGACCAAGGGTTCCCGCAGGGTCAGCGCAGCCCGATCTCCAGAGGGCGTGGTGAGCTCGACGCGGTGGATATGCCGGTGCGGCCAGCCGGGATTGTCAAGGAAGGGATAAGCGCGCAGTGCTCGGGCCGTCAGCCCGCCTCCGCAGGGTTTTTCCCAGGCCAGATGGGCGTCGAAGAGGGTCACCTGCCAGCCGCCGCGGGCCAGCAGCTCCCCACAGAAGGCGCCGGCAGGACCACCACCGACGATCAAAGCTCTGTTCACGCGGCCTCCCTATCGGCTCAGGGGCAGCAGCAGGGCCACCGAAGCACCGGTCAGGCTGCTGGCCACCGCGGCTGCCGGGACGCCCCATCCCTGGCGCAGAACTACATTGGCCGCGGCGCGCTGTCCGACCGACAGCAGAGCCATCACCAACGTCAGCAAAAACAGTATCAGTCCCTGGCCGCTAAAAACAAAGGTCGAAAAGCTCAAACCTCCCCACGCCAGCCCGCGCAGGGCAGCAAAGCGCATCCAGCGCTCGCGCCCATCACTGCTCGCCAGCACGGCTTCCTCGGCCAGGCAGTAAGGGAACACGAACACGGCGAGCACGGCGGCTTCCCGGAACCGAATCGGTGCCGCACCCGTAGCCAGCCAGGCTGAGGTCCACGCGAGCAGACAGGCGAGCATCAGTACAGTTCCAACGGTGGCGGAAAGCAGCCGGCCCGCCTGCCAGCCAGCGCGCACCCTGCAGGCAGGCAACACAAGCATCAGTACGCTGCCCGTGAGGGCTCCCACCCAGGCCAGCCAGCTTCCGTCGACCAGTCGCACTGGCTGGATGCGCTGGTTCAGCCCGGTCAGGCCGACGACGCAGACGACCAGACCAATGGCTGTGGCCCAGCTTCCAAGCAGTCGGCCGGCGGGGACGGGAGCCTGTCGTTCTGCAGGGAGAGTGCTCGGTCGCGCGAGCAGACAGGACAGTGGCGACAGCAGAAGCACAATGCCCAGCGCTCCTAGCAGCGTTCCTCCCAGAAGACATGCGGCGCCGACGGCATCGGCGTGCTGGAGGCCGATCATCCCGGACTCCGTGCAGGTTGACCATTGCACCACCGCTTGCCAGACGCGTGGATCGAAAAGCATGCTGACATGTGTGGCTGGGGCCATCCATACGATGCGACTGGTACAGCCCGCCCCCTTGTTTTGATCCGGGTTGTTCTTGAGCCATCCGGCGAGCTGGCGTGTGCTCTGCCGCACCCAGGGCAGATCGAGTGTGCCGGTCAGGACCAGCAACCGAGGCGGGAAATGGGCGGGCGGGACCAGCGGAGCCGGCGAAAGCGCAATAGTCGAGCTGGCTCTGACCGCGCTACCCAGACGGATCGCGAGCGCACCCCCGAGCGAGTGGCCCACGAGCAGTTCGGCTCCGGCGCCACGGCCCGGCCTGGCGATCGCCGTGATGGCCTGGGCCAGGCATTGCTCAGCCTGCTGATAACCAAAGCCGATCTGGCTGTCGCCATGGCCAGCTAAGTCGGGAACATAAACTGTCCAGCCGGCTCGGGCCAGCACGGCCGCCAGGCCCATCATGATGCCCCGATTGCCCGCCAGCCCGTGTACGACGATGGCGGTACCGCTGCGGGCTCCGCGTGCGGGGGCCACAACCGTCGCGGTTGTTTGGCAGCGGTCCCCGAGTCTGATCGAGGAAAGCACGATTCCGGAGCGGCCGCGAAGCGCTGTCAGCACGCCCGCTGCCAGCAAACAGGCCGAAACGATCACCTGCCTCCACGGCCGTTCCACCAGGTGGCTCCGCGATGAGATGTTAAAATTTTAACAACGCCACAGAAGCGAGCACTGCCTTTGGGCCGCGTCGTCAGCGAAGACGAACTCATCGAAGAACTCCGGCGATTCCGCCGCAGCAGCAACCACACGGTGGTATTTACCAACGGCTGCTTCGACTTGCTGCATCCAGGTCATGTGCGAAGTCTCGAGGCGGCACGCTCGCTGGGCGATGCGCTCGTGGTGGCCGTGAATACCGATCACAGCGTCCGACGCCTGAAAGGCCCGGGGCGGCCGCTGGTTCCTGAGCAGGAGCGAGCCGAAGTTTTGGCGGCGCTGGAAGCCGTGAGCTGGGTGGTGCTGTTCGACGATCCCACGCCGCTGCGCCTGATTCTGCGCGTGGCCCCGGAGATTCTGGTCAAAGGGGCGGACTGGCCCCTCGATGAGGTTGTCGGTCGTGCCGAAGTCGAGGCCAGAGGTGGTCGCGTGGTTTCTATCCCACTCGAGCCGGGCTACTCCACGACTGCCCTGATCGCCCGCGTTCGTCAGCATTGCGATGATTCTTCCGCAGGTCGCTGAACTGTTTGCCCGACTGGCAGACCACCCTGCCCTGAGTGTGATAGGGGCCGAGGGGTTTCACGGCCGGTGGCGGCGCCGCGTGATGGGACTGACGCCGGAAGCCGCCATCCTGGCCGAGGCCGTGCTGGCCTGGCAGTCTCGGCGGCCCACACTGATTCTGGTCGCTTCAGAGCGCCGGGCGGAGGCTGTGCTAGGTCCGCTGCGGTGGTTCTATGCCGTGCTCACCGGCGAGCTCGAGGCGGCAGTTGCGCTGTTGCCAGCCCGCGAGCGCCTGTCGGATCCCTATACGCACCCGGCCCTCGAGGCGGCGCGCGCCCTTGCGCTGTGGGAGTTTGCCAGCGGACGGGCCCGCGTGCTGGTGGTCCCCGCCGGTGGGGTGCCCTGGCGGCTGCACGATGCTGCGGCTTATCGGACCCTGGGCTGCGAGATCGCCTGCGGCCAAGAGCTCGAGCGGGACGCACTGATTGCCCATCTCGAGCGGGTCGGCTACGAACGCCAGGAGCTGGTCGAGTCGGTGGGGCAGTTCGCGGTGCGCGGGGGCATCCTGGACGTGTTTCCTTCTAACATGGAGCGGCCCCTCCGCATTGAACTGGTCGGCGATACGGTCGAGTCACTGCGCGAGTTCGATCCGGGCACGCAGCGTTCGGTGGGGCTGGTGCAGAAGGCTGTTCTGGGACCCATGACCGATCGCTGGCTCGAGGCCAGCCGCACGAAAGAGGGCGAAGCGGGTGACCCGTCTGAAAACCTGCCGTCGGGATCGGTTTTCGACCTGGCTCCGGAAACTGTCGTGGTTCTAGAGGAGCCGGAGGAATTTGGCCAGGCACTGGAGCGGTCGTACCAGCGCATGCAGGGCCTGCAGCAGCTCGGTGACGACGGCGTAACGCCGAGGCGGGAAACGGGGCCTGTGTTGCCCCTTGAGGAGTGCCATCAGCGCCTTGCTGCACACCCCGTCGTCGAGCTGGCCAGACTGGACGTTGGATCCCCGGCAGCGGTGGGCGTGCGCAGTATTCCCACAGTCGGCTATCGCGGCAACGTCGCCGCGTTCACGGCTGAGGTGCGCAACCGAATCGCCGCCGGCGAGAAGGTGCTGGTCGGAGCCGCCACACTGGGAGACGTTGCCCGCCTCATTGATTTCTGTCGGGAATACGAGCTGCCATTTCAACTCGGGGAGCTGGACCCGGAGGGCGAACTGACCCGAATGGCGGGCGACGCGCCCACATGGGCGGGTGCAGCGGTGATTCTGGTGCGCATGCCGTTGCCGCACGGCTTCTCGCTTCCGGAGCTCGGGCTTACCGTCTACGGCGCCGCGGATGTTTTCGACACTGAGCTGCAGCGGCGGCGTCGGTCGGCGGTCGCGTTCTCTGGAGCTGCGGTCGACCTGAAGCCCGGCGATCTGGTGGTGCATGTGGACTACGGCATCGCGGAATTTGAAGGGCTGCGCCAGATCGAGGCCGACGGCGTCCCCACCGAGTTCATGGTGCTGCGGTACGCTGATGCCCGTGTTTATGTGCCGCTGGCACGGATGGACCTGGTACAGAAGTATCGCGCCGTCGGGCAGGTACGTCCGGCACTGGATCGGTTGAGCGGCGGCAACTGGGTGGCGCGAAAGGCGCGCGCCCGGCGCTCGGTGGACGATCTGGCGCGGCGGCTGCTCCAGCTCTACGCCCAGCGGCAGGCACTCCCCGGTTACGCGTTTCCGCCGGATACGCCCTGGGAGAGGGAACTGGAGGAAAGCTTCGAGTACGAGGAGACACCCGACCAGCTGCGCGCGATCGAAGACGTCAAGCGGGATCTGGAAGCGCCGCGGCCCATGGACCGGCTGCTGTGTGGCGACGCCGGCTATGGCAAGACCGAGGTCGCCATCCGGGCAGCCTTCAAGGTCGTGCTGGCGAACAAACAGGTGGCCGTGCTGGCGCCGACAACGGTTCTGGCTTTCCAGCACTATGAGACGTTCCGGCGGCGTCTGGCTGCCTTTCCCGTGCGGATCGAAATGCTGAGCCGGTTGCGTAGCCGGGCCGAACAGAAGCGTATTCTCGAACAGCTTGCAACGGGGCAGGTGGACATCGTCATCGGCACGCACCGGCTGCTCTCGCGTGACGTCCGGTTCCACGACCTCGGCCTGCTGGTGGTGGACGAGGAACAGCGTTTCGGGGTGGCACACAAGGAACGGTTGAAGGAGCTGCGGCAGAGTGTGGATGTGCTGACCATGACGGCCACTCCGCTGCCGCGCACGCTGCACATGGCGCTGCTCGGCCTGCGGGATCTGTCCGTGATCGAGACGCCACCCCGGGGTCGCATGGCCATCGAGACCGTTGTGGTGCCTTTCAGCGAGACGTTGATTCGCACGGCGATCGAGCGGGAGCTCGAGCGGGGCGGGCAGGTGTTTTACGTCCACAACCGGATCGAAACCATTGCCGAGACAGCGGCGATGGTGCAACGGCTTGTTCCGCAGGCCCGGGTGGTCATCGCGCACGGACGCATGACGGAACAAGAGCTGGAACAGGTGATGCTGCGCTTCATCCGCTATGAAGCCGATGTCCTGGTGACCACGACAATCATCGAAAACGGACTCGATATCCCGCGCGCCAACACGCTCATCGTGGATCGAGCCGATCGCTTCGGGCTGGCCGAACTCTACCAGCTCCGCGGGCGGGTGGGTCGTTCAGATCGTCCGGCGTATGCGTTTCTGCTGGTGCCGCCTGCCGATCGGCTTTCCGGTGAGGCGCGGCAACGGCTGGCTGCTCTGAAGGAGTTCAGTGAGCTCGGTGCCGGATTCAGGATCGCCGCACTCGATTTGGAGCTGCGAGGCGCGGGCAATCTGCTCGGGCGCGAACAGCACGGGCATATCAACGCCGTTGGCTTCGAGCTCTACTGCCGGATGCTGGAACAGGCGGTCGCGGAACTCGGTGGACAGGCACCCCCGCCCGAGCGCCGCGTGACGCTGCATCTCGGAATGGATATCCGCATTCCGCCCGAGTATCTGCCCGGCGAACAGGCGCGCCTGCAGTGCTACCGGCGGATTGCAGACATTCGCACCGAGACGGAGGCAGAGGCGCTGCGGCGTGAACTTGAAGACCGTTTTGGACCGGTGCCGGCGCCGGTGTTGCACTTGCTGGAATATGTTCAGCTCAAAGCTCTGTGCGAGGCCATGGGGGTGCAGGCGGTCGAGCGGCGCGACCACCGGCTGGCGCTCCGTTTCGATCCGGCCACCTCAGTGGCTCCCGAGCGGCTGGTGCGCCTGGCCCGGCGGCGACGTGGTGCGCGGCTGGAACCCGGCGGCACACTGTGGCTCCCCTGGTCACCCGATCAGGGCACGCCGGCCGCTGTGGCACGGGCCGCATTGCTCGAACTTCAGCAGACCGACTAGAATGAGGCCATGCGACGCCTTTCCCTGTTCGCCGTTGTCCTCACGCTCTTCGTCTGGACGGTTTCAGCCCCTGCGCAGCAGCCCGCTCCGAAAGAAAAGGTCATCGAGGAGATCATCGCACGGGTCAACAACGACATCATCACGTCACACCAGTACGAGCAAGCGCTGGAAACCCTGCGCGAAGAACTCCGCCAGGACTGCCCGTCCTGCTCGGCCGAAGAGCTCGACCGGCGTTATCGCGAACGGGCCAGGGATGTCCTGCGAGACTTGATCGATCAATCGCTGCTCGTACAGAAGGCCAAGGACGAGGGACTGAACGTCGATACCGACGTGGTGCGGCGCTTGGACGAGCTGCGTCAGCAGTACAACTTCGCCACGATGGAGGATTTCCAAAAGGCCGTCGAGGCCAGCGGCATCAGCTGGGAGGACTACAAGGAAAACATCAAGAATTCGCTCCTCACGCAGGAACTCATCCGCCGGGAGGTGGGCGGGCGCATCCAGATCCCTCAGGAAGAGGTTCGGAAGTACTACGAGGCGCATCGCGAAGAATTCAACCGCCCGGAAAGTGTGGCTCTGCGAGAAATCTTTCTGAGCACGCGCGGGAAGTCGCCGGCCGAAGTGGCCGAGATACGGAAAAAAGCCGAGGATCTCCTGGCCCGGATCAAAAACGGCGAAGATTTTGCCCAGCTGGCCCGACGGTACTCCGAGGGGCCCACGGCCAAACGGGGCGGCGATATCGGCGTCTTCCAGCACGGGCAGCTCTCGAAGCAAATCGAGGATGCCGTCTTCAAGCTCGACCGGAATCAAGTGACGCCGGTTCTGGAGACACCCCAGGGGTTCGAAATCCTGCAAGTGATCCGGCACTACCAGGCGGGAATCCAGCCGCTCAGCGTGGTCGAGGATGATGTGATGAATCGGCTTTATATGGAGCGGCTGGGGCCGGCACTGCGCGAGTACCTGAAAGAGTTGCGGCAGCAGAGTTACATTCGGCTCAAGCCCGGCTACACCGATACGGCGGCTGTGGCCACGACGACCATCGAAGAGGTCAGCCCGGACGCAGACGAAGGTGCCGCAAAGAAGCGGGGCAAGAAAACAGACGAATGAAGACCATCTACGTCACCGAGCTGGAGCCCGGGCAGCAGGTACAGTCGGCTTTTCTGGTCGTCGGCCGTGAGCTGCGCCACAGCCGCGAGGGTCGCCCCTATCTGCACCTGGAGTTGGCCGATCGCACGGGAACCGTCGAGGCACGTCTGTGGGAGCATCTGGAGACGGCCGACAGGATCGGTGTCGAGAGTTTCGTCGAAGTCCAGGGGCGGGTAGAACTCTACCGCGGGCGACTGCAAATTTCGATCCAGAAAATGCGCCCGCTGAGTGCGCAGGAAACCGATGAGCGGGACTTCTTTCCCCATACGCCGGCCGCCATCGAACAGCTCTGGGAGCAACTTCTGGGTTTCGTGCGCGGCGTGAGGAACCCCTGGCTGCAGCGTTTGCTGCTGACGCTGCTTTCTGACCCGGAGGTGGCCGCGCGCTACCGGGTTGCCCCTGCCGCCAAGCTCATGCATCACGCCTATCGCGGCGGCCTTCTGGAACATGTCGTAAGCCTGTGCGGGCTCTGCCGGCACGTGGCCGCACAGTACCCGGAACTCGATCTGGACCTGCTAATCACGGCTGCTGTGCTGCACGATATCGGCAAGCTGGACGAACTGCGGGCGCAGCCGCCGGCCGACTACACTACCGAGGGGCGTCTGCTGGGGCATATTTTGCTCGGGCTGGCGCGGGTGCGACGGGCGATCGATGCGCTGCCAGGGTTCCCGCCGCGTCTGGCCTGTGTGGTCGAGCACCTCATCGTTAGCCATCATGGCCACCTGGAGTTCGGATCTCCTCGGCCTCCGCTGTTTCGGGAAGCTTTGGTGTTCCACTTTCTCGATGACCTCGATTCCAAGCTGGGTGCCATGCGGGCGGTTCTGGGTGCACCTGCGTCCGATGCCGAATGGACGGCTCGGGTACCCGCGCTGGAGCGCTCCCTGCTCCGTCTGGATGCGTTTTTGAAGGCACAGGAAACTGGGGCCGAAGCTCCCGGTACCGTGGCTGAAGCGACGCTGCCCCTGTTCGGCGCCGTGGAGGACAGCGGCTCATAACACGGTTGCAGTGAACCGTCCCAGCCAGTTTCCCCGCGGCACCCGCACGGACCGGCGTGCGAGTCTTTACCGAGTCAACTGTGCGCCGCGGGAAGTGTGGTAACAACCCTCTGCCGGGCGGTGCAGAGACTGAGCTCAACCGGGCGATGACACCGTTGCCAAAGCCAAAGGCTGCGGCGTGACTGAAGCATCCTGGGAGCCCGCCCGGGATCGTCTGGAATTTCTTGACGGCGCCTCTGCACTTTGAGTACGGTGAGGCGCGCTTAGAGCCTGCTATGCGAATCCTCTTCGTTGCTTCCGAAGGCGTGCCCTTTGCCAAAACGGGCGGACTGGCCGATGTTGTGGGAGGGCTGAGCAAGGCCCTGGTACAGGCCGGTCACGAGGTGGCCGTGTTTCTGCCCGGTTACCGGGGCACGCCGGATGCACCGGTTCTACTGCCGTCGCTCACCCTTCCGTTTGACCGCGATGCGCGATTTGCCACACTGGTCGGTGGCGAACTCCACCAGGGGGTTCGCTACTTCTTTCTCAAGCAGGCGGAATGGTTCGACCGTCCCGCTCTCTACGGGGAGGCAGGCAAGGATTATCCCGACAACGCAGAGCGCTTTGGTTTGTTTGCGCGGGCAGCGCTCGAAGTCGCCAAGCTGGTTTGGCTGCCCGAGCTCTTGCACTGCCACGACTGGCAGGCGGCACTGGTGCCGGTGTGGCTGCGGACCGTGTATCGCAACGATCCTGTGCTTCATGCTTTGCCGGTAGTGCTGACCGTGCACAATTTGGGCTACCAGGGATTGTTCCCGCCGGACGTCCTGGAGGTGCTGGGGTTGCCGCAGAGCCTGTTCACGATGGACGGACTCGAGTTTTATGGCCAGGTGAATTTCCTCAAGGGAGGCCTTGTGTTTGCGGACTGGCTGACCACCGTCAGCCGGCGCTATGCGAGCGAAATCCAGACGCCGGAATTCGGCTGTGGCCTGGAAGGCGTTCTGCGGCAGCGCCGTAGCCAACTGATCGGTATCCCCAACGGCGTGGATTACGGCGAATGGGATCCCGAACACGATCCCTTCATCCCCGCCCGTTATTCGGCCGCACAGATAGACGGCAAACGCATCTGCAAGGCTGCACTGTTGCAGCACTTCGGACTGCCCGCTGGAGCCGTGGACCGTCCCGTGGTGGGCATGGTCTCTCGCCTGGTGGATCAGAAAGGCTTTGACTTGCTCATGGAGGCCGGTGATCGGCTGCTGGTCGAAGATGCGCTGTTTGTGCTGCTTGGAACGGGGCAGCCAGTCTACGAAGAGTACTTTCGGGCACTGGCCGCGCGCTGGCCGCACCGGGTGGGCGTTCGCATCGCTTACGATAACGCCCTGGCGCACCACATCGAGGCCGGAGCCGATATTTTCCTGATGCCCTCGCGCTATGAGCCGTGCGGGCTCAATCAGATTTACAGCCTGCGCTACGGCACCATTCCCGTCGTGCGGGCCACCGGCGGACTCGACGATACCGTGGAGGAAGTGAACCCCACCACGGGCGAGGGCACCGGCTTCAAGTTTGTCGACTACCGGGTGGAGGCGATGCTGGAGGCACTGGCCCGGGCTATTCGAGCCTTCCACCAGCCCGAGCTGTGGCGGCGCATTCAGCAGAACGCGATGCGACAGGATTTTTCCTGGGCGGCGCCGGCGGCGAGCTACGCGGAGCTTTATGCACGGGCCCGCACCGGCCGAATCTCTCGGCTCGGTGATGCATCCATTAAAGAGGACACCGGCGGCGAGCCTCTGGCTGTGCAATCCTGAAGAAAGGAGCTGAGCGAACAGAAACAATGGCTGAGCAAATTGTCAGTGTGGCCGATACCGACTTCGAGCGCGAAGTGATCGAAGCCAGTCGCACCCAGCCCGTGATGGTCGATTTCTGGGCCGAGTGGTGCCGACCCTGCCTGATGCTGGCCCCCACGGTGGAACAAATCGCACGCGAGTACGCCGGCAGGGTGAAGGTGCTCAAGATGAATGTGGATGAAAACATGAACACGCCGGCGCGCTTCAACATCCGGAGTATTCCCACCCTGTTGATCTTCAAGGACGGAAAGGTGGCCGGGCAGATTGTGGGAGCCGTTCCGGCCGAGAACATCCGCCGGGCCCTCAACGGCGTGCTCGTCTGAAGCCCGGCCGCTGCGCGCGCTGCTTGCGCCGCGTTCTGCCGGCAGGTTAGCATAGCGGCGGACGCGAGCAGCTACCTGTCTTTTCCCGGGCACAGAGTGCGGACACGGGTGCGCGCGCACGGTAACGATGAGCAAAGCCATTGTGGTTGTAGGTGCGCAGTGGGGCGATGAAGGCAAGGGCAAGGTCGTGGACTATCTGGCCGGGTCGTTCGACTACGTGGCTCGCTACCAGGGTGGACACAACGCCGGCCACACTGTGGTGCACAACGGCGAGCGGCTGGTCCTGCAGTTGATTCCGTCGGGCATTCTACGCCCGCGGGTGTGCGCTGTGATTGGCAACGGGGTTGTGGTGGATCCCGCAGCGCTGCTGGCCGAGATCGAGATGCTGGAACGCCACGGCGTCACGGTCGCTGGGCGTTTGTTCGTCAGCGATCGCGCGCACCTGATCTTTCCCTATCATCGCGAACTGGATCGCGCTGCCGAGGTGTCTCGTGCAGCCGGCTCCATCGGAACTACTTCGCGCGGCATTGGGCCTGCCTACGAAGACAAGATGGCCCGCCGCGGCATCCGCGTCTGCGATGTGCGCGACGCCGAGCGATTCCGTCAACGCCTGCTGGCCGTGCTGGGGGAGAAGGATGCGATATCTCGCGCGGTCTACGGCCGGCCGCTGGAGATGGAGAACATGGTCGAGCAATGGCTGGCTCTGGGCGAGCGGCTGCGACCTTTCATTGCCGACACGGGGGCGTTGCTGGCACGGGCTGCGGCCGAAGGCCGTGCCGTGCTGTTCGAGGGTGCCCAGGGGACCATGCTCGACATTGACCATGGCACCTATCCTTTCGTCACCTCCTCCAACGCCACCGCGGGTGGAGCGGCGACGGGGGCAGGATTCCCTCCGCACCGCATTACCGGCGTCATCGGCGTCACCAAGGCCTATACGACGCGTGTAGGCAACGGTCCCTTTCCCACCGAGATGCCCGAGCTCGAGGCTCATCAGGTCCGCAGCCGGGGCGTCGAATTCGGCGCTGTCACGGGACGCCCCCGCCGCTGTGGCTGGCTCGATCTCATGGTGTTGCGCTATGCGGCCCGTATCAATGGAATTGATTCTCTGGTCGTGACCAAACTCGATGTGCTCGATGCCCAGCCTGAGATTCAGGTGTGTGTGGGCTACCGGTATCGTGGTTCACCACTGGAGGAACTTCCAGCCGAAGCAGAGGTGCTCGACCGCGTTACGCCCATCTATCGGACGCTGCCCGGGTGGCTGAGACCGACTGAGGGAGTGCGCGAGCCGGACCAGTTGCCGCGAGCCGCCGTGGATTACCTGAACTTCATCGCCGACCAGATCGGCGTTGAGATCGGCATGATCTCCACGGGCCCCGAACGCGAAGCGACCATTGTATGCCCGCACAGCCGATTGGCCGGCTGGCTGAGTTGAGGGCGGTGCTCACCTGGGAGCAGGCACGGCAGGCGGTGGTGGATGCCGTCAGGAATGCACGGCGCACTCTCGACACGGAAGCCGTGGAACTGCCTGCGGCAGTTGGGCGCGTGCTGGCGGAGCCTGTCGTGGCGGACCGAAACCTGCCGCCGTTTCCTCGTGCGCTGCGGGATGGGTATGCCGTTCGAGCTGTCGATATCCGTGCTGTTCCGGCACGGTTGCAGCTCGTGGGTGAGGTGCGTCCCGGGCACGGGTTTGCAGGCACGCTGCACGCGGGTCAGGCTGTGCGCATCATGACCGGAGCGCCCGTTCCGGACGGTGCTGATGCGGTAGTGCCGGTCGAGCAGGCGCGAGAAGAAGGCGCCACAGTGGTGCTGCAGGGGATTGCAGTGAGCGGGCAACACATAACCCCGCCCGGCGCCGAAGCGACCGCGGGCCAGTGTCTGCTCGCTGCGGGGCGGCGTCTGGGTTTTGCCGAACTGGCTGTGCTGGCAATGGTTGGGCATCAGCCGGTCCGGGTTGTGCGGCGCCCGCGCGTGGCCTTGCTGGCCACCGGGGATGAACTCGTCGCTCTCGACCATTGCCCGGGTCCGTATCAAATCCGAGATGCCAACACGGCGGCGCTGGCTGCGCTGATCCTGCTGTGCGGAGCGGTGGTCGAGTACTGCGTCCGCGTGCCGGACGATGCCGGTGCTCTACAGCAAGCGT
>Ga0209810_1004294_pt1 | contig 13904 bp, 10 predicted proteins | sample Coa_R1_7_FD_187159 | JGI IMG/M metagenome (GOLD analysis project Ga0209810, IMG submission 187159) | Surface soil microbial communities from Centralia Pennsylvania, which are recovering from an underground coalmine fire - Coalmine... | ecosystem: Environmental > Terrestrial > Soil > Unclassified...
CCGAACGCGGCAGCAAGGCGATTGTGTCGCAAGTCAACACGCGTAGAATCCGCGAATGATTTGCAAGAAGCGTCCGAACGGGACGCCTTACGCTTGGTCCGACCTGGTCGCGGAACTCGATCATTGGGCGGAAGCCAGGCGGGTTGCCACGCTGTGGTGGCGGGATGACGACGCCGTGACGACGACCCCGGAGCTGGAGCGGCTGCTGGCGCTGGCGGAGGGCGTGCCGCTGGTGCTGGCGGTGATTCCGGCCGCGGCCGAGCCGGAGCTGGCGGACGCGCTTGCGGCGCGGCCGGATGTAGTGGTGGTGCAGCACGGCTGGCGCCACGCCAACCACGCCGGCGAAGGCAAGAAGAACGAATTCCCGCAACGTCGCCAGCCGGATCATGTCGCGGCCGAACTCGCCGCCGGCCGCGCGCGGCTCGCCGCCCTGTTCGGCGACGCCGCGTGGCCGGCGCTGGCGCCGCCGTGGAACCGGCTCGACGTGCCGTTCCTGCCGTTGCTGCCGCAGGCCGGCATTGTCGCATTGTCGCGGATGGCGCCGCGCGCCGCCGACGAGCCGGCGCCCCCGGTCGCCGAAATCGATGTCCACCTCGATGTCGTGGGGTGGCGCGAGGGTGGCGGCTTCATCGGCGAGGCAGCCGCGCTCGGCGCGATCGTTGCGGAGCTCGAGGGCCACCGGTTCGGCGACGAGGCGGAGGAACCGATCGGCCTCCTCACGCATCATCTTGTTATGGACGACGCGACGGCGACTTTTCTCGGCCGGCTGACGGCGCTCGTCGCCGACCATCCGGCGGTGCGCTGGGCCGGCGCCGCCGAGTTGTTTTCTGCGGGCGCGCGGGGATGACTCAGCACGCGTACCCCGCTTCGGCAATGGTCGGGGATTATCTCCGCGCCGCTGCCGGATTCGTGCCGTGCGCGGCGCTGCTGGCGACCTTGCCGGTCAGCATTCCGGGCGTCGCGATCCTCGGCGGCCTCACCGCGATTTTCGGCGCGTTCGGCGTGCGCACCGCGCTGCGCCACGGCACCCGGGTCGACGTGACCGAGACCGAGCTGCACGCCTCCGGTCCGCGCGCCGCCACGATCGTCTGGGCCGAGCTCGACCGCATGCGGCTCGCCTATTATTCGACGCGGCGCGACCGCCGCCAGGGATGGATGCAGCTCGACCTCGCGACGCCGCAGGCGCGGGTGCTGCTCGACAGCCGCATCGACGGTTTCGACGATCTGGTGCGCCGCGCCGCGCAGGCGGCGGCCGAGCGTGGGCTGGAGTTGAACGAGTCGACCTTAACCAATCTGCAGGCGATCGGCGTCAGGCTGCCGGGACTGGCGGCCGGAGGCTCCCGGTGAGCGACCTTCTGCACGTCCGCGACCTGCACGTCCGCTTCGCGACCCCCGGCGGCTTCATCCGCGCCGTCAAGGGCGTGTCGTTCCGCATCCGGCCGGGATCGACCGTCGCCCTCGTCGGCGAGTCGGGCTCGGGCAAGTCGGTGGTCAGCCAGACCATCATGCAGATCCTGCCGCGCAGCGGCCATATCGAGAAGGGCGAAATCCTGTTCGCCGACCCGCGCCTCGACGGCAAGGTCGTCGACCTCGCGCAGTTGGCGCCCGACGGCACCGAGATGCGGGCGATCCGCGGCGGCCGCATCTCGATCATCTTTCAGGAGCCGATGAGCTCATTGTCGCCGCTGCACACGATCGGCGACCAGGTCGGCGAGGCGCTGCGGCTGCACCGCAAGGTCACCGCCGCCGAGACCCGCGACTTGACCCAGGACATGCTGCGGCTCGTCGGCTTTCCCGACCCGCGGCGGGCATGGCGCAGCTATCCGTTCGAGTTGTCGGGCGGGCTGCGGCAGCGGGCGATGATCGCGATGGCGCTGGTGTGCCGCCCGGCGCTCTTGATTGCCGACGAGCCGACGACGGCGCTCGACGTGACGATCCAGGCGCAGATCCTGAAGCTGATCCTCGAGCTTCAGCAGGAGCTGGGGATGGCGGTGCTGCTGATCACCCACGACCTCGGCGTCGTCGCCAACGTCGCCGAGGAGATCGTCGTGATGTACCACGGCGAGGTCATGGAGAGCGGCACGCTCGACGACATCTTCCGCCGCGCCGCGCATCCCTACCTGAAGGCGCTGCTGCAGGCGGTGCCGCGCTTCGACATGAAGCCGGGCGAGCGCCTCGTCCCGATCCGCGACATCCCGGCCGGAGACGCGCCGCACCTGATGGCGGAGAAGGCACACTGGCCGGAGGCGGTGGCGGACGGGCCGCTGCTCGAATGCGTCGGCATCCGCAAGAGCTACAGCATCCGCAGGAGCGGGCTGTTCGGCGGCGGCCGGGTCGCGGCGGTTACCGCGGTGGACGACGTCACGCTGCGCATTCAGCGCGGCGAGTGCCTCGGTCTCGTCGGCGAGAGCGGCTGCGGCAAGACGACGTTGAGCAAGGTGCTGATGCGGGCGGTGACGCCGGACGCCGGCTCATTGACCTTCAACGACCGCGGCAAGCGCACCGACGTGCTGGCGTTGACCGGCGAGGAACTCAAGGCCTTCCGCCGCAAGGTGCAGCTGATCTTTCAGGATCCGTTCGGCTCGCTGAACCCGCGCATGACGGTCAACGACATCATCGGCGAGCCGCTCGTCATCCACGGCATCGGCACGGCGCAGTCGCGCCGCGAAATAGTCGGCGAGCTGGTCAACCTCGTCGGCCTCGACGTGCGCCACCTGCGCCGCTACCCGCACAGCTTCTCCGGCGGGCAGCGCCAGCGCATCGGCATCGCCCGCGCCCTCGCGCTGAGGCCCGACCTCTTGATCTGCGACGAACCGGTTTCGGCCCTCGACGTGTCGATCCAGGCGCAGATCCTGAACCTGCTGATCGACCTCAAGGAAAAGCTCGGCCTCACCTATCTGTTCATCTCGCACAACCTGGCCGTCGTCGATTACATCGCCGACCGCATCGCGGTCATGTGCGCCGGCCGCATCGTCGAAATTGCGGACCGCGCCACCTTGTTCCGCAACCCAGTGCACCCCTACACGCAGGCCCTGCTCGATGCGGTACCGGCGCCCGACCCGTCGCACCGGCTCGATTTCCGCCGCCTGATGGAGGACAAGGCGTCCGATCCGGCAGCCTGGCCGGAGCCGTTCCGGCGCGCGCCGGACAGCCCGCCGCCACAGCTGATCGAGATCGGCGCCGGCCACTGCGTCGAGGCTACCGAAATTCCCGCGGCGGCGATGCCGCGCCGCGCGCGCGCCGCGCCGCTGTGACCGCCGGCGCGCCGTCCCGCCGCAGCGTGCTGGCGGCGCTCGGGACAGCCGCGGCGCTGCCGCTGGCAACGGCGCGCGCCGTCTTCGCGGAGGCGCGCGAGCTGCCGTTCTTCGCCGCGAAAGTCGCGAACGGCGAGCTGCCGCCGATGCGGGCGCGCATCCCGAGCGAACCGTCGCTCGCCGAGCTCGAAGCCCTTGGCCGGCCGGGCGGCGAATTGCGCCTATTGATGGCGAGCCCCAAGGACTCGCGGTTCATGGTCGTCTACGGCTATGCCCGGCTGGTCCGCTATACCCCGGCACTGGCGCTCGTCCCCGACATCCTGAGAGCGGTCGATGTCGAGGAAGACCGGGTTTTCACGCTGCACCTGCGGAAGGGTCACAAATGGTCCGACGGCCAGCCCTTCACTAGCGAGGATTTCCGCTACTGGTTCGAGGATGTGGCGAGCAACCCGGACCTGTCGCCATCGGGGCTGCCACTGCCGCTCGTCGCCGTCGGCGAGGCGCCGGATTTCGAGCAGGTGGACGAGACCACGATCCGCTACAGCTGGTCGAAGCCCAACCCGCTGTTCCTGACCGAACTCGCAGGGGCGGAGCCGCTCTACATCTACGCGCCGTCGCACTACTTGAAGCAGTTTCACGAGAAGTATGCGCACAAGGGGAAGCTCGTCGATCTCGTCAAGTCGGCGCACCAGCGCAACTGGTCGGCGCTGCACAACCGCATGGGGGGCATGTACCACAACGACAACCCGGACCTGCCGAGTCTCGAACCTTGGGTGCTGAAAACCAAGCCGCCGGCGGACCAGCTGATCTTCGAGCGCAACCCCTACTATTACCGGGTCGACGGCGCCGGGCATCAGCTGCCTTATATAGACCGGGTGGTCATGAACATGGCCGACGCCAAGATCATCCCGGCCAAGACCGGCGCCGGCGAAAGCGACCTGCAGGCGCGTTATCTCAGCTTCAACAACTACACCTTCCTCAAGGCCGGGGAGGCGGCCGGCGGCTACAACGTGCGCTTGTGGCGCACCGGGCCCGGCAGCCAGCTGGCGCTGTACCCGAACCTCAACACCAACGATGCGGTGTGGCGCGGGCTGTTCCGCCGCCGCGACTTCCGCCGCGCCCTCTCGCTCGCGGTCGATCGCCACGAGATCAACCAGGTCGTCTATTTCGGTCTCGCGATCGAGGGCCAGAACACGGTGCTGCCGCAGAGCCCGCTGTATCGGCCCGAGTACCGGTCGGCCTGGGCGAAATACGACATCGACGAGGCGAACCGGCTGCTCGACGGGCTCGGGCTCGGCAAGCGCGACGGCGAGGGCATCCGGCTCCTGCCGGACGGAAGGCCGATGGAGATCATCGTCGAGGATTCGGGCGAATCGACCGAGGAATCCGACGTGCTCGAACTGATCCGCGATTCGTGGCGGCACGTCGGCATTAAATTGTTCACCAAGCCGATGCAGCTGGCGCTGTTCCGCAACCGCGTCTTCTCCGGCGAGACCGTCATGTCGATCAGCAAGGGGATCGAGAACGGCCTCGCGACGCCGCAGATGTCGCCCGGGGAGTTCGCGCCGATCAGCCAGCAGCAGCTGGAGTGGCCGAAATGGGGCCAGTACGCCGAGACCAAGGGCAAGGCCGGCCAGCCGCCCGACCTGGCGGACGCGACCCGTCTCAAGCAGCTTTACGAGGCGTGGATGGCGGCGACCGCCGAAGCGGAACAGACCGCGATCTGGCACGACATCCTCGGCATTTGGGCCAAGGACGTGTTCACGATCGGCACGGTCGGTGGCGTGCTTCAGCCGATCGTCGTCAACGACAAGCTGCGCAACGTGCCCGACCAGGGCATATACAACTGGGACCCCGGCGCCCAGTTCGGCATCTACAAGCCCGATGGCTTCTGGTTCGAGAACGCCGAAGACCGCACCAAATCCGCCGCGCTCAGCAGAGCAAAATGAACCCCGCTCCGCCCCCTCAGGGAGAAAATTACCGCTGGAGCGGATAGTATCGGGTACGGCGTTTTTTCTCGTCATCGCCGGGCTTGACCCGGCGATCTCAGGGGCTGGGGGAAATGGCCGGGTCAAGCCCGGCCATGACGAGGGTGCTAGCTAGTCTAATCTGCGAGGGGGATCAGCCGCCGGCGATGAAGGTGCGCAGCGAGTGCGCCTCGTACTCGATCTCGTCAACCCGGCTCTTGACGACGTCGCCGATGCTGACGATGCCGCACAGGCGGCCCTCGCTCATGACCGGCAAGTGGCGGATGCGCCGGTTGGTCATCTCGGCCATCAGGTCGCCGACGCTGTCGTCGGGGTCGCAGGTGACGACAGGCGTCGTCATGACCTCGGCGACGGTCAGCGACAACAGTTCCTCGCCGAAGCGGGCGAGGCCGAGGACGACGTCGCGCTCCGACAGGATGCCGTCGACGCTGCGGCCGTTATGGCTGACCACGAGCGCGCCGATGCCGCGCGCATGCAATACGTCCACCGCCGTCGCAACCGACGCTTCCGGTCGGATCGTTGCGACCGACCGCCCCTTGTGGCGCAGAATCGTCTCAACATTCATGGGCGTGCTCCTAGCAGTGCCGGCGCAGCCCTGCGGAGAGGGCCGCAGATGCCATCAGACTAGGACAAAATGTCGCATCAGGCCAACAGCATTTTGCCGATGGAAGGACCGGCTGTCTTAGACGGCGCCTAGTCTAAAATCAGGAGACCACGCCCTCGGCGTTCAGAGGGTAAGCGGGGCGGTTATGGCGCGGTCTCCGTTCCAGCCCTGGACGATGAGCCTCCCGTTCGACGGGTTCATCGCGGCGGTCAATCGCGTCCAGCGGTTGACGACCGGCGGCGCCAGCCAGCCATCGTTCCGCGCTTGCACCGCCTCCATCTGAGACTGCCGCTCGCGGCTGTGGCGGCCGCGGGGATGGCCCGGAAGGTCGAACCCGACCCAGTGGTTGGCAACCGCGGTCGGCATCGGGCGGCATAGCGCCGCGTCCGGAAGCCGCTCGATGACGCAGCCTTCGCCGGCATCGACGCCGGCCACCGAGAAGAGCGCCGGCAGGCACAACGGAACCTCGCGCAGCCGTTGCACGGCCTGCGCGTACGTCGCGGCCTGCTCGCAGACCTGACGCAGGAGGTGCGCCGGCGGGAGCGCCGCCGAACGCTGTACACGCACGCGCGCAACCAGCCAGTCGAGCGGCGGCGTCAAGCGCCAGGACATCGCCGGCGGCTGGTTCAGAGCCACGGCAAAGCGTCCCGGGGCCATTGCGGTGACGACCCCGACGAAGCCGGGCCAAGTCACGTTGGCGAACTCTCCGGCAGGACCGCGCTGCCGGGCCACGACCAGCGCCTCGCCCAGGCCCGGCTGTCCCCAATCCAACACCCGCAAAAGACGTACGCCGCCGTCGGGGTCGGGAGCGACACCGCAGGTGCAGCACCACTCGTAACTGGTGTCGAGCGCGTAGACGCCGCTCCTGCCGACCAAAGCAGCGGTGGCGTCGATCTCGTCGAGGTACGGGTTCGCCGCCCGCGCCAGCCAACGCCGCGACGCGTGATCGCCGATCATCAGGATCGGCGGCGAGAGCAGCCGCCGACCGCGCCGGAGCAAGGCGAGCATTTGCGGACGCGCGGCGCGGGCAACCGCCAATGGGCCGCCTTCGCGAGCATCGATCACGGGGATCGGCGGCGGGTTCACTGTCAAGGTTCGTCGCCGCACGATAGTGCTCGGACCGCCGCGAGGGCGGCGCGCGCCAGTGCCGGCGCCAGCGGCGACAGGTCTCCGCCGAGGCGGCTGTAGAGGTGAAACGTCGCCGCCTGCAGCACGACCCCCATCGTGACGGCCGCCCCCAGGACCGGATCGACGCCGGCCAATTCGCCGGCCGCGACGCCGGCGGCGATCGTCTCGGCCACGACATCGATCGGTGCGGGAGGCTCGTCCGCAAGCCGCGGCAGGAAATTGTGCTGCGCCAGCAGCAGGAAGCGGAACAGGGCGGGATCGCGGTCGTAGAGCGCGCAGAAATGCGCGATCATCGCCGCGATCTTCGCGTCGAACCCGGGCCTCGTCGCCGCAATGTCTTGCAGATCTGCTCCGGTCCGGCGGTAGGCGTCGCGGAACAGGCTGACGGCTAATTCGTCCTTGCCGCGGTAATGGCGGTACAGCGCGCCTTGCGAGACGCCCGCCGCGGCTGCGATGTCGGCGATCGAGACGCCCTCGACGCCCCGTGCTGCAAACAAGTCGATGGCGGCTCGCTCGACTTTCGGTTTCACGTCGGCCGCGCGCGCCATCGATTTGCTCTTGTGAATGAACGTTCGCTCATCATATGATCCGCCACGCGGCACGGCAAGAACGAACTTGCCGCGCGCGCCGAGCGAGAGAGGCCGGACATGGATTGGGACGATGCCTTCCCCTGGGTCGCCGCCGCGGTCGCCGCCGCCCTCGGGATGGCGTTGAAGGCGATTATCGACGCGGCCTCGCTGCACCGGCGGGTCGAAGTCCTGGCCGACAAGATGCGCCTGCTCGACCATCGCGTGCTGCGGCTCGCGGAGGGTCTGCAGTCGCTGGCGCCGCCGCCGCCCGAGGCCGGGCCGGCCGAGGCCGCTTCGCCCGCCGCCGAACCGACGCCAGCGCCGGCCGAACCCGTTCCGCCGCCCGTCGAGGCGCCCGCGCCGGCGCCGGAGGAACCGGCCGCCGCGCCGCCGCCGCCGGCGCCGCAAGTTCCGCCGGGGAAACGCTGGGAACAGGTGCTGGCCGAGAACTGGCTGGTCTGGCTCGGCGGCGTCGCGCTCGCGCTTGGCGGCGCCTTTCTCGTCAAGCTGTCGATCGATTACGGTCTGCTGGTCCCGGCCGTGCGCGTCGTCCTCGCGGCGCTGCTCGGAATCGGCCTGTGCATCGCCGGCGACCGGCTGGCGCGTCGCGAATTGCAGCGCGAGCCTGAGCGCCCCGGCCCCTCCTACGTGCCGCAGGCGCTTGCGGCCGCCGGCGCCGCCATCGTCTTCGCCAGCATCTGCGCCGCCTATCAGCTCTACGGCCTGATCCCATCGGCGCTCGCCTTTCCGCTGCTGGCGGCGACGGCGATCGCGACGGTCGCGATGTCACTGCGCCTCGGACCGTTCGTCGCCGCGCTCGGGCTGCTCGGCGCCTATATCGTGCCGCTCCTGGTCAACAGCGAAGACCCGCACGCGCTATCGCTGTTCGGCTATCTCGCCGTCATCACCGCCGCGGCGCTGGCGCTGCTGCGCCACCGCGCGTGGTGGTGGCTGGCGTGGCTGTCGCTGACGGCGGTCGTGCTGTGGGTCATGCTGTGGCTCGGATTTGCGGACCATCTCGAGGCGCCGGTCGTCGCCGGCTTCCTGCTCGTGCAGGTCGGCCTGTTTGCCGCCTTCCGCCGCGGCATCGACCGCATCGGCTTCCTCGCCGGGCTGGCGGACACGGCGATAGTCCGCGTCGTCACGCGCTCGGCGTTCTGGGCGCTGGCGTTCTCGATCTTCCTGTTCGTCCACGCCGACGATTTCGGCGAGGCCGGCCTCGTCTGCGCCTTCGCGGCGGCGGCGTTCCTGCTGTGGTTTGCATGGGCGGACGAGGCGCTCGACGACGTGCTCGCGGTCGCGGGCGCCTTGCTGCTCGCGGTGCTGGCGAGCTGGGAATTGTCATTCCCGGCCAAGGACATCGACCTGATGGCCTATACCCGCGCCCCGGCCGCGATCCGGCACTTCATGACCGCCGCGGTCGCGAGCGCGGCGCTTCTCGCCGGGGTCGGCTTCCTCGCCCTGCGGCATGTGGCGCGGCCGGGCAGGTGGGCGGCGCTGTCGGCGGCGGCGCCGGTATTGGTCCTGCTGATCGTCTATTGGCGGCTGCACGGTTTTGCGCTCGACATCGGCTGGAGCGGCCTTGCGCTGATCCTCGCCGGCATCGAATTGGCCGCCGCGGCCGCCGTCGCCCGCCGCCGCAGCGGCGAGACCGAAATCGAGATCGCGCTCGCCGCCTATGCCGTCGGCGTGCTCGCCGGCACGATCCTCGCCGCGACCTTTGCGCTCTCGACCGCGTGGCTGACCGTGGCGCTGGCGCTGCATCTGCCGGCGCTCGGCTGGGTTGAGGGGCGCATCCGGGTGCCGGTCTTGCGCTGGCTCGCGCTCGGGGTCGCCGCCGCGGTGCTGGCGCGGCTCGCGCTCAACCCGTACGTGTTGAGCTACCCCCTGTCGCCGAACCCGATCTTCAACTGGCTGCTCTACGGCTACGGGGTGCCGGCGCTGGCCTTCATCGTCGCGACGCGGCAGTTCGGCAGCCGCGCTGACGATCTCCTGGTCGCGGTGCTGGAGGGCGGCAGCATCGTCTTCACGACCTTGCTCCTGACCCTCGAACTGCGCCACGCGCTCTACGGCCGGCTCGACGCGCCGCTCTCCGATCTCGGGCGCGACGCGGCGCAGACCGTGCTGTGGCTGGCCCTCGCGGCGTTCGCGTTGTGGCTCGGCGAGCGCCGCAACCGGCCGGTGCTGCTGTGGGGCGGCGTCATCCTGTTCGCCGGCGCGACGGCGCAGGCGGTGTTGTGGCAGGCGCTGGCGGGCAACCCGCTATGGACCGGCGCCTCCGTGGGGCAACCGATGATCGTCGATACCGTCGGCCTCGCCTTCGGGCTGCCGGCGGTGCTGTACGCGGCGGTCGCCTGGCTTCGGCTCGGCCCCATCGCGCTGCGCTGGACCGCGCGCATCCTCGCCGTCGCCTTCGCGTTCCTGTGGCTCACCCTCGAAATCCGCCATGCCTTCCGCGGACCGGTCATCGCCTGGGGCACGTGCAGCCAGGGCGAGTGGTACGCCTACTCTGCGGCGTGGCTGGCCTTCGCCGGCGCCGGGCTCGGGATCGGGCTATGGCGGCGCGACGAATGGCTGCGCCGCGCCGCCCTCGCCGGTATTGGCCTCGTCGTCGCCAAGGTGTTCCTCTCCGACATGGCCGAGCTCGAAGGCGTACTGCGCGCCCTCTCCTTCCTCGGCCTCGGCGGTGTCCTGGTCGGGATCGGCTATGCCTACCGCCGCCTGCGGCCGCTGCAGGCGTGAGGCGCGCGGTCAGCGGCGGCCGAAGAGTCGCTCGATGTCGGCGAGGGCGAGGCTGACATAGGTGGGGCGGCCGTGGTTGCACTGGCCGCTGTTGGGGGTTGCCTCCATCTGGCGCAGCAGCGCGTCCATCTCCGCGGTCGAGAGGCTATTGCCGGCGCGCACGCTGATATGGCAGGCGAGGGTGCCGCACAGGCTTTCGATGCGTTCCTGCAGCATCAGCGCGTCGCCCCACTCCGCCAGCTCGTCGGCGAGGTCGCGCACCAGCGCCTTGACGTCGAGGCCGGGGAGCAGAGCCGGCACCTCGAGGACGATGACGGCCCCCGGCCCGAACGGCTCGACGACGAGGCCGAATTCGGCGAGTTCGCCGGCCCGCGCCGCCACCCGCCGCGCCGCCGCCTCGTCGAGCTCGACGATCTCCGGCAGCAGCAGGACCTGGCGCTTGACCCCGTGCGCCGCGAGCGCCTGTTTCATGCGCTCGTAAACGAGGCGCTCGTGCGCCGCGTGCTGATCGACGAGCACGATGCCGTCGGCGGTCTCCGCCAGGATGTAGGTGCCGTGCAATTGCGCCCGCGCCGCGCCGAGCGGCGCCTCCGCCGGCGGCGGAGCGGGGGCGGGCGCCAGATAATCGGCGGCGGCCTCGGCGAGAGCGCGCGGCGGTAGGCTGGGCGGAAACGCGAAGCGCGGCGCCGCGGCGGTCTCGGGGGCACGGAACGCGGCGAGCGCGCCGGCGGCGACCGTCGTCGCGGCGCGGTGGCCGGCGGCGGCGAGGGCGTTGCGCAGCGAGGCGACGATCAGCCCCCGCACCAGCGCCGCGTCGCGGAAGCGGATTTCCGCCTTGGTCGGGTGGACGTTGACATCGATCTCGTCCTCCGGCCCGTCGAGGAACAAGGCGACGATCGGGTGGCGGTCGTGCGCCAGCACGTCGCGGTAGGCGGCGCGCACGGCGCCGACGAGCAGCTTGTCGCGCACCGGCCGCCCGTTGACGACAAGGTACTGGTCGCGCGGCAGGGCGCGGTTGAGGGTCGGCAGCCCGATCAGCCCGGAGAGGCTGAAGCCGCCGCGCTCGGCGGCGATGGCGAGGGCGTTGTCGGCGAAGTCGCGGCCCAATAGCACGGCAAGCCGCGCCTCCCGGCTTGCCGCCGCCGGCAGGCGCAGCAGCGCGCGCTCGTCGTCGCCGGTGACGGTGAAGCCGATCTGCGGGTAGGCCATCGCCAGCCGCCGCACCGCATCGACCGCCTGGTCGCGTTCGGTGCGCGGCGTCTTCAGGAACTTGAGCCGCGCCGGGGTCGCGAAGAACAGGTCGCGCACCTCGACGCGGGTCCCGGGCGGGTGCGCGGCCGGCGCGGGCGGCGTCTTGGCCCCGGCCTCGACCCTGATTTCCCAGGCGCTGTCGGCGGCGCGCGGCCGCGACACGATGCGCAGGCGGCTCACCGCCCCGATTGACGGCAGGGCCTCGCCGCGGAAGCCGAGCGTCGCGATCCGCAGCAGGTCGTCGTCCGGGAGTTTCGAGGTGCAGTGGCGTTCGACCGCCAGAACCAGGTCGTCGCCGCTCATGCCGACGCCGTCGTCGGCCACCGCGATGAGGCTCTGGCCGCCCTCGTGCAGGGTCACGTCGATGCGGCTGGCGCCGGCGTCGATCGCGTTTTCGACCAATTCCTTGACCGCCGCCGCCGGCCGCTCGACGACCTCGCCGGCGGCGATGCGATTGACGACGACGGGCGGCAGCTGGCGGATCGTCATGCCGCCACTCTACGGCAGCGGCCGGCGAGCCGGAAACGCCGGCCGCGGCCTAGGCCGGATAGGCACGCGCCAGCGCCCGGTGCCGCGGGCGCGCCGCCCGCACCGCCAGAATCGCCGTCCCCGCCACGGCGAGGCCGGCGATCACGTCGAACAGGTAATGGCCGCCTTCGCTCGGGATCGTCGCCAGCATGACCGTGTTCAGCGCCGCGATCGGAGCGAAGCCGTGCCCGCCGCGATGCGCGTAGACGAACAAGACGGCCAGCACCGCGTGAAACGACGGGAACGCGACGATGCCCTTGATCTTGGTCACGTCGAAGGCGGTCGCGCTGCCGTCGCGCAGCCCGATCAGGTCGCCGAGATAGAGGTCGTGGAACCACGGCGCCGCGGTGCACGGGCCGAGGGCCGGGAATGTCGCGAACAGGGCCGTCGTGACGACGAGGGCGACGATGACGGTCAGCAGCAATTCGGCGTTGCGCTCGTCCCAGCCGCGATAGGTGAAGACGAAGACCGACAGCAGGATCTGCGGCATCAGGCTGATATAGACGAAGGCGAAGACCAGCTTCAGCGCGAGATGGCGGTTGACGAAGCCGTACCACGCCGGCCAGTCGAAGCCGAGGCTGCGGTCGATGGCTGCGAACGTGGCATCCCGCAGCGGGCCGGCCTGCGCCGCCGCGGCGTAGGTCAGGATTGCGCCGTCCAAGGAGAAGGCGACCCACAACACGACCCAGAACGCCATCGCGGCGATGCGCGGGCCGCGGCCGCTCCAACGGTAGAAGACGCCGACCGCAGCGATCGCCGCGCTGACCCAGAGGATCCGGCTCCAGTGGGTGAAGGACAGGCCGAGATGCGCGCACAGGACGCCGTCGATCAGCGCCATCGCCGCGAGGGCGGCCAGGATTGCGAGCAAAGCGCGCGGCATCGGCCCCGGAGCCTGCCCCGCCGGAATTGAGATTGCGTTTACTTCGGCGCGATGCCGGCGAGTCGGCACCAGCCGGCCATACCGGGAAACTCGATGAAGCGGTAGCTCAGCGCCGCGGCGGCGGCGGTCGCGCCGAGGTAGAGCGCGATCTTCAGCGCGAATGTCGGCGCTGGCAGAAGCAACCGGTCGGGCACGAGCAGCCACAGCAGCGGCAAATGCCACAGATAGACGCTGTAGCTCATCCGGCCGGCATGCCGCAGCGGCCCCCAGCACAGCGCGCGGTGAACACCGCCCGCCGGCGCCAGCGCCGCGGCCGCGACCGCGATGATGCCGGCATCGAGCACGTCGTTGAGGAAGGCCCGCGCCAGCGGCGGCCACACCCCGCGCAGCACGAGGTCGAAGCCCATCCACGCCACCGCGACGCTGGCGAGGCCGAGGCCGGCGCAAAGCGTCGTCCGCTTCGGCAGGCGCTCCGCTGCCCAGGCCTGGGCCAGCGCCATGCCGAGGACGAAGTCGTCGATCCGGCACAGGATCATGTCGCTGTTGAAGCTCGGCCCCTGCACGAGCGGCAGCCGGGCGATGCCGACGCAGCGCATCGCCAGCGCCACGCCCAGCGCGAGCAGCACGAGCCGCGTCATGCCGATCCGCGCGGCCAGCAGCACCAGTACCGGGAACATCGCGCTGAACACGATCTCGACCCCGAGCGACCACAGCGGCGGCAGGAACGACGGACCGAAGCTGCTCGCGTCGAACGGAAAGGAGAGGGTCAGCACCCGCAGCAACTCCAGCGGGTCGCGGTGCGCTCCTCCCGGCGCGAGCAGCCATACGGCCGGGGCCGCGACGTAGAACAGCGGCAGCAGCCGCCAGGCGCGGCGGCGGTAGAAGGCGAGGCGGTTGGCGAGCGTCGCCATCGAGCGGCTGCCTTGCGCATAGGGTAGGAACAGCACGAAGCCCGACAGC
>Ga0209810_1004299_pt1 | contig 13896 bp, 9 predicted proteins | sample Coa_R1_7_FD_187159 | JGI IMG/M metagenome (GOLD analysis project Ga0209810, IMG submission 187159) | Surface soil microbial communities from Centralia Pennsylvania, which are recovering from an underground coalmine fire - Coalmine... | ecosystem: Environmental > Terrestrial > Soil > Unclassified ...
CGCGCGAAGATGACACTCCGCACGGCGTGGTCGGCAACAGGTAGCCCGCGCCCACGCCGTCCAATGAGCAACCTCTCGTGATCGAGACGTACGATGGAGCCCATGCCGATGCGGCCCGTCTTGCACCAGACGAACTCAGAACAGTAGTCGAACCCCCAGGCGTCGAGCAAGGCGTACGCCTCACGCGCGAGCGGGACGGTCGACCACAGCAGCAGCATGCTGTCCGCCGCGGCGATCGCCGCAATCTGCGGTCCGAGCGCGATCAGGTCGTTGAGTGACGTGGTCGGATAGTGGTTCTCCGCCGCGCCGCGACGTTCGACGCCATCGTCACCGTAGCGCCACCCGGGGTCGGCGAGGATGACGTCATAGGTGCCCGACGGCATGTTCTGCACGCTACTGAGCAGCGCGCAATGACGCTCGTGGCGTTCTCGCTCGCGCAGGTCCTTGTATGCGTCCTTGGCGGAGATCTCGCACGCCGCAACCTTATCAAGAAGGTCGGGCGCACGTTCTTGAAGGGCGATCACCCACTCGGCGGTTGTCGCGCTGCGTGTCGTTCCGTCCAAGATCTTCGCGAGCACCTCGCTCGCCTCGCCTGCGGGCTCGCCCTCTGGGCCGCGATGCGCCTTGCGCGCCGCGCACGCCGCACGGATCGCCGGTAGTGTTTTGCGCGCAATTGCCGCAAGCGCTGCGCCGCGCGGTATGACGCGGCCAGCCGCGTTGATTACGATGCGCGCGATGTCCGGGTCATCGGCGGTGATGCGCTGAACGGCGTACTCGAGGCCCATGTCCTGCGCGATGCGCGCCAGCTCGCGACCGTCGATGATGTCGCCGCTCGTGCCGTCGATGACAACCGGCCGCAGCACGCCGTACGCTGCGACCGACTGCTGCAGGGCGATGTGCCCGTCGTCCTCGCCGGCTTCCCCCACTGGTGGGGGAAGCTCGTGGTTCAGCGCCACTGTCAGCCGTTGCGTCCTGTGACAGGGTGGCGCTTTTCGAAGTCGGCGAGCGAGTTCGCGCAGACGCGCACGAGCCGGCCGACGCGCACGACGGCGTTGCCCTTGCGAATCCCGCGGTGGCTTCGCTGCCGTCCGGTGAGATAGCGCGCAGCGACCTCACCGACGGTGAGGAACGCGGTCTGCGGTTGCAGCGGTGCGTTCGGCGCGGTTTGCCGGTCGTTGGAAGACGATCCCGCTATCGCCGCGCGGCGGTACGGCTGGTTTTTCGTTGCCTGCCCGGAAACTTGGGACACGGGATCTCCGGCTGCTGGAGGCCATGCACCAACACGACGGTCACGCCGCCGGTGATGTCATGGCCCTCCGCTGCCGGACGCGACTCCGTCCTCATCGCAGATTCGTCACCGTCGATAGGCACCTCGACGGGGTCCTCGGTCACCTTCAGGGTGAGGCGTCACGACCGGGATCGTGACGACGTCGGCGGGCCAAGACGCTCAAGTCGGAACGTCCCTGCCCGTGCTCCGGCGACCATTACCGGTCGCGTAGGAAGGGCCGATTGACTGGGATTTCTGTTGTCGTTTTGCATCATATCATGGTGGCGCAACCCCCACGGGGCAGAGCAGACGCCGCCGACGACGCCGGTGACGCAGCTGAATGAGTTTGCTTGACACCGTGTGCGATTGCATCAATGGTCCGACCCCCATGGCGAAGCGTAGAGCGAGTGGCGAAGGGACCATTTATCGCGAGTCGCTACTGGGTCGTGGAACGTCAGTGGACCGACGAGCACGGCACCCAGCGTAGACGCTGAAAGCGGAGGACGCGCACCGTGGCTCGATCAGTACACGCGCAAACTCGGGCCAACGAAGACGGATGGAAGCCGCCGGCGCATTTACCTCCCCCTCGTTGCGTCCGTGCCCGCGAACGCCAACGTCAGCTCGACCATGAGCGCGGACGGACAACGGAACCAGACAACTCCGTGTTGCGAAATGCAGCGGGTGGAGCGATCAACGCATCCAACCTGCGGAGCACGTCGCGTCGCCTACGCAAAGCGCTCGGTCTCGCGGCATTCCGCTTGTGCGCCCTTCGCCGTGCGGACGCATCGCTACGCACGGAAGCCGGCGTGTCGAGAAAGGTAACAGCCGAGCGGCTTGGCCACGAATCGACGCGCCTCACTGAGGCGCTAGTGTCATTTTGGGCCTAGTGCCACTATGCACGGGTCCAAGCCGTAAGTGCCAATATACCGTCGTGCGCGTACGAAAGAGGAAACGGACCGCCGCAATCGGCCCGTTTCCTCCGGTGGTACGTGCCATTTTTGCGCTTAGCCCGGCGCGTCGCTCGTCATCGCGACTTGCGCCGGTGCGCGCCCGCTTCAGCCTGCCGGGCGCGTCCTCGGGCACGCGCTACCGTCCGCACCCTCGATGACATACGCCCAAGCGTAGTCCCCGCTTTGCGCATTTCGCGACATTCCGAGCCTTTGGCTTGTCTCTGCCGAATCAGCGCCCGTATAGACATTGTTTTCGTTGTACCAGCAGACGATGCGCTGTGAGGGCTGACTGCCATATTGCTCGTTCCAGATTCCAACCGCCATAGCGGAGAGGTCCGCGCTCATTGCCGTCGCCGTTGCAGACCACGCCTTATCGTTCGCAGTGGCAGGAGGCGCAGGAAACAATGCCGTCAGCAGTGCCGTACCGGTCGCGCGCGCTCCGCCCCCTGTTAGCGTGTAACGCGAATCCAAGCGCGCGACCGGGTTTTGCGAGGACAGCGTCTTGATTTGCACCCTAAGGGGCTGACCATTCTTCGCTTTGACCCCGATGTCAGCACAAGGGTTCGATTTCCCGAGCCGGCTACTGAATCGGGCGCGATGGTAGCGGTCATCGGGCCATCGACAGGGCGGCGCCGCGCACTACGGCGTTCGCCTCGAGCAGCAGGGACCGCGGTCGCTCGCGCTTTTCCGCGCAAACCGGCGGCGCGCGACGGAGCGACAATCGACCAGCGAGCGGCCCGGTGGCCGCTTGGGTGCTGTCGTGCCTGTCGGGTGCCATTATGCAAAGTACGGTGGCGCGTAAGTGCCTCACTGACGACACGTACTCGCACCTCATGCCAGGCATGCAGCGCGAGGCTGCAGCGCTGGTGGACGACTTTTTCGACGGTCCAGTGGCGCAGAACGGTACGCCAGGCTCGCGCGCGATCTTCACGGAGTGCCTGGCCGTCGTGCCGTTGAGCCACGCGTCGCCGAGATATCTTCGCGTGGCGCTAAACCTCCATAATGCTCGCCCAGAGGCGCGCCGGCCGCCGAACCCACCAGACCCGATCATAGTGCGGCGAAGCGTGCCCGAACGCCGCAGGCCCGCATCGCGAAGGCCCTGCTCAAGCTTCGGTGCGAAGAACCGACGTCGCGGGGTGGCCAAGCGCGAGCCAGACGACGTGGCTGCGAGCCGCTCTGCGATGCGTCTTGCGTTCGTCCGCTTCGCTCATATTACTTGTCACGGCGAAGAGGATGACGGGCGCCTATCGACAGGGCCGAGCACGTCAGTGGGCGGCGCACTTAGAGGCTCCGAAACGACCTTCGATGCTCCCTAACGGCTCTCCGGTGAAAACGACGCCAGGAGCCGAAGTACCGGCTGAATGTCCACAGCGCCCCTCGTGGGGTTACATGTTGTGTACGGCGGTACGCCGGCTCATTCGTTCTTTGCGACCGCTTGCGGATTATGGGCGCCGAGCTCCAGCCCCGCGAGCCTGTGTCGCAGATCGACGAAGTCGGCCTCGTGGCACTGAGCAAAGGGCTCTCCGCTCCCGCACGGGCACTCCACCACGTGGCGAGGGTGGCGACCGTGACGGTATGCTTTAAAGGCAGCGACAAGATCGGTGTCACCGCCTAAGCGTTCCTCAAGATAGAGGTCGGCGATCGGACGATCATGGCGCCATGTCTCGCCGGGAAAGTCGCCAATCGAATCGTATGTGAGTTGACGATCGAAGAAAACGAGCATCTGCTGGAGGAAGTGCTCGAACGCGTTCGGATCTTGAGGATTCCACCCGTCCTCCGCCCGAGCGAACCAGAGGCAGCACGACCGATCCGGTCGGAAATGCCGTTCGGCGTTCTGCGGTTCGAACTGGCCTCGGCGCACGAACGCCAACGGCGACTGTGCGGGGTAGCGGGCGCGGAAGCGGACCGAGGCATCCACGGTCCGCACGATGCCAGATCGTGACTCGATCTCGACCGGTCCGCGCAACGCTACGTCGCCGACGAGCGGGCTGAAGCGCATCTTCGGTACATATATGCTCGCGACGTGGCGATCACGCGCCAGCCGACTTCGGCCCTCCGGATACTGATACCAAGGCTTCACCCATGCGAGCGCGAAGGCACGACCGGGATGCTGTTCGCCGTCGCCGTCGATGTGATCGAGGCCGCACCGCCGAGCCCGAGGTGCACTGCGGTTCCCGCGTACTTGCTGCTCGCCTCTTGTGCGCGCTCGAGGTCATCCAGCAGCTTGGCTTTTGCCACGTACCGCGCTCCGCTCACCGCGAACAGTTTGCGCGTCGCCTCGGACAACTCGTCGTAGACCCGCTTCGACACGGCGGTATCTCCACCGTTCGTAGCGTCTTCGATGTCGGCCGCGGTATCGACGGCGCTGCCCAGACAGATGCGGTCGCGTTGACCGCGCGCCCCGCACCGAGTCGCGAGCGTCCATCCGAAGTCGACGCCCACCGCGAGCGAAAGCGGTTCAGCGACCGGCAGCGCCGATTTCAGCGTGACCTCCATCGACGACTGCATCGCGAGCGCGATTTCGACGGCTTTCTCTGCGATAGCCGGCGCGTCGCCTTTCGGAAGATGCAGGAGGACTTGCACGCGATCGCCTTGGTACTGCACGCGTACACCTTCATAGTCTTGTTTGGCAACCTTCGCGAGTTCTTTGCGGATTGCCGCGAAGACACGCAGCCGCTCCTTCTTCTGCTTCTCAGTACTTGCCGCGGCGACGTAAGCCGTGAACCCGGAAAGGTCGCCGAAAATCGTCGCACCTTGGACGCGCTTGTTCGTGTAGATGCCCAGACCGGAGAAGTCGATCCGCTCATTTGCGTTCTCGTACGTGATTTTGTCCAGCTCGATCTCGTCGCGCTGGGTCTTCACCAGGGCTGCGTACACGTCGCGATCATACACGATGCCCTCGGCTGAGAGCAGCGCGTCGAGCGCCTCTTTCGAAGCACTGATGCGGTAACGCTCCCCGACGCCCCAGCATTGCCGCTTCAGATCGTCCGACAGCAGGTCGTAGACGCGGGTCGTGAGGTAGTGCGTCTCCGAGCCGCTGATGATCTTCGCCGCCTGGTTCGCCGCGTCGCCGACGAAGAGCATCTCGCGATCGCCGCCCAGGCCGTTCTTCGTCCCGATCACCGTGCCTGTGTCGCAGCCGCTGCGGACGGTGAAGTCGGCGATGTCGGTGAACTTCGGGTTGAAGCAGTGCTTCACGAAGTCCGCGATGACGAGTTGAAGCAGCACCGCCAGACGGGCGCGCTTCTTTTCGTCTGAGGGCCGGTAGAAGAGCGCGTGCAGCCGCGGACCCTGGAAGTGCACGCGCACGCCGCCGAGGGTCTCCACGAGCTGCGTCATCACGCGCTGGTAGACGTGCGTCGCGCGGATGATCTTCCGGTATTGCGCCGGAGCCTTGTTCGGGTCTCCGGAAGCCAGATCGGAAAAGTTCGAGACGTCCGCGTAGACATGCGCGCTCTCAAGCTCGCGGCAGTTCGACTCGCTCAAGATCGCCGCGAGGTCGTCGACCTCGCGTTCGAGCGGCTTGATCTCGATCTCCGCCATTGACTCGAGATGGGCTGCGATGCGGTCTTCGCTCTTCTTCTTTGTCCAGGCCATCAGGCGTTCTCCCTGTACACGTGAAGGATTAGATCGCCGGCGACGCCAGCGATTTCTTGCGGCTCGGTTGGCGTGAGCGACCGACGCGCCGACTCCCCAAGCTCGGAAACGAAGGCCGGTCCACACACGACGTCGCCGAGTGTCTTGGACTTGCCCTCGAGCCGCGCCGCGAGGTTGACGGGAGCACCGATCACCGTGAACTGTCGTTTGCGGGCAGAGCCGACGTTGCCCATGAACACGCGACCAGCGTTGAGACCGACACCCGTCCGCAACTCCACGTCGCCGAGCCGATGACGGCGCGAAGCGTTGATCATGTCGATCGCCGCCTGAAGCACATCGTCGGCGCTGGCGCGGTCGAGCCCCGGCATGTTCCAGACCGCGAGAATCGCATCGCCGACGTACTTGTCGACCCAGCCGCCGTGACGGTGAATGATGTTGACCATGTCGTCAAAATACATCGTCAGGGCATTCGCGACGTCGATTGGGTCGTCGACGGCCTCGCTCGCCGCCGTGAAGCCGCGCAGGTCGGAATACAGCAGGAACACGTCGGCGTGCCGCGCCGCTCCAAAGTTGCCGCCCGTGCGGACGGCCCGAAGCAGCGCGTCACGCGCCTCGGGGCCAACGTGCGCGCCGAACTCGGCGAAGAGACGTTCATGCTCGGCGTACCGCTCCCAGCGGTCCGCCGTCGCCTCGCGCAGCTTGGTGGACACGACCTTAAGCAACGATTCGCGGAACGCGGCTTCGGCCTGGTACGCGCGGACGAGTTCCGGCGGCAGGCGAAGCGCGGTCACCATCTCGGACGCGCGTACGATGGCGCTGTGCGGCTGTCCGTCGATGAAGCTTTGCTCGCCGACTATCTCGTTCGCGCCGCGGCCGGCGATCCGGATCCGGTCCAGCTCGATCGCCACGCGGCCCGAAAGGATGACGAAGATCGCCGTTTCGGACGCGCCGGCGTCGATTAGCACGTCACCGGTCGCGTACCGCCGCCACATGGTGTCGTCCAGCAGCGCGAGCGCCGCATCGGGGAGTCCATCGAACAGGGGAACCGCGCGGAGTCGCGCGATGGGCGTCATGGTGAGCATGCAATCCATCCATTGAAGGCGGCGTCAGTGCCAGATGCCTGGCACTGACGACTCCGCTCACCCTCCTGGCGGCGATGGGCCCATTTCGGCTAGCGCCGGGGGCGCCCTAGCGGGCTATGGAGCGCGGGATTGAGCCGTCGAGCGAGGTCAGCGGTGCAAGCTTCCTAGCCAGGCTCGTCGTCCACGACGTAGTCCTCGATCCGCCGCCGATGCACGATGCGTAACAGGAGGCGGTTTTGCACCGCGAACGGATAGATCGCGTTTCGCACGAAGCGCAGTCGAGCCACAAGCCGAGTGTCGTTATGCATCCGCGACCGGTCTTGAACCGCATGATCCGCCCAAGCGCGCTCCGTGACGGCCCATCCTGGGTCGCGACCGCCCTGCCCCCGGCGGCGCGTTCCTCATGGTTCCGGCCGAGCGTCCGGATGCGGCGAGTTACTCGTACAGCGACGCGCGATGAGGATCGGCGTCGAAAACCAAAACCCGACTATGCCGCCAGATCGCGCCCTTCACGAGGCGCTTGAGCGGCTGCTGTGATCGTAAGACCTCGGCGCGTACACGACTTGGAAGATCGCCGAACGCGTGGGTGACCTCGCCCGTGCGGTCCTTTCTGGACCAGCGTATCAGGCCAATCGGTTTGTGAACGCTCGTCCGCGCCGGGCGTCGCATGTTCGGGTTCGCTAACTTGCCCTGTGCGCGACGCTTCTCTTGCTTCTGCTCCTTCTCGCGGTACTTCTGCGCCACCCGATTCGCCCACGCCCAGCCTTCCCGCTCGACGTGTTGCATCAACGCTGATCGGCTGACCCATAGAGCACCGGGTCTGCCCCGTCGGCCCGGCACGGCGTAGCCGTTCACCCAAGCCCACGCCCGGCGAGCATTCACTTTGAGGCTCGTGTTCGCTCTGATAAGCGCAGCCAGCTCCGTAGCGTCGATGGCGTCCTCTCGCACGATCTTTCACACATACCATGCCGGCACCGCTGGTGGCAAATGCTCTCAATTAAGCAGATCGGTGACGAAGTGTTCGCCGAACTGCTCCGCGAAGATCCGCCACGCCGGCTGAACATCGCGGCGCGCCCAGAGTCGCCGCGCAAGCAGATCGCAATGCACCTCTTCGAGCGTCTGTCCGGTGATCGCCATGATGTCAGTGACGGTCACAAGGCCGGTCGGGAAGCGGCGCGAGACGTCCGCGGTCGGCAGCGCCGGGCGGTCCATCAGCCGGCCCGCGCGGAGCATCTTGGGCGGATTGCCGACCGGGTAGCCCACCTTCCGCATGAGCGTACAGGTCCAAAGTTGGAGTCGATTCGTCTCAGGATCGACATCGCCGAGCGTCTCGCGCCGAATGAAGGCGCGCGCCTGTTCGCGCGTCTTTCCGCTCAGCGCGGCCAGAAACACGGGATCCGCGAACATCGGCGGACCAACGATGGCAGCGACCTCCTCGCGCGTCAGCGTGTGCAGGGTCGGAGGTTGAAGGCTCTTCCTTATACACATGGTCTTTTCTCCAGGTTACGCTTGCAGAACGGTTGCAGACTTGGTTGCATGTTCGATTGCAGGTGATGTGGGCAGCAAAGGTGTTGCTCGTGCTACGTCCACGCGATAAAGAGGACGTAGCACGAGTAACCGCCAGCGGACCGCGGTGAGCCGCTCGATGTTCGAACACAAAGGAGTACACTCATCATGGACGATCTTCAACAGAATCAGCCAGTCGCCAAATCAAACGCAGCCGACGTCATCGAACTTCCGTCCACGCAGTCGATCGCGAACCGCATGTCACTCATCGACGCGATCGTTGAAAGAGCAAAGGTTCGACTTGTCGCGTCCGCAGTGGACACGCTGGGATGCGAAAACCTCCACGTCCAAGCACAAAACCTCGAAACAGGGGACGGTGAATCACCGCCGTCCAGCGCGCAGCATAGCGCCTCTACCAGCCAGTCGGGGGTGCGACATGCCACATCGCAACCGCAGTCCGCCGAGGAGTGGCCGATCCGCGTCCGCAGCGCCGATTCAGCGGGTGGCCCGGACTTTACGCAGTCGAAAGAAGCTGATATAGGGGAATTAGACGCAACGGAATCGCGTCGCCCCGCATCCGGTGAACGCGCGACACCTACAGGGCTGGATCCCCTGGTCGCCCCCACCGGCTGCGTCCCCGAAAGAGATCTGCAACGTGACGAACACGACGCTCGAGCATGTGGTACTGCACGGCCCGATGACGCCGCGCGAGCGCCTGCGCGCGGAACTGACCTACACGACGATCCGCCAGGAGGTGCGGGCGCTGTGCGCGCCGGCCCCGCATCGGCCGATGCGCTGGGTGCACTGGGCGGTCCCCAACCGGGCGGCGGTCCTGGCGACGCTGATCGCGTGAGCCTCTCGCTCCCGATCCCGCTGCGCGAGGCGCGAACATCGGCGCTCGCTGCGCTCCTGAAGGTCCGTGACGCGGACCTGCCGCCGCAGCATCGCATCCTCGCACATCCCACACCGGGCGCGCGCATCGATGTGCGCGCGCTCGAAGCCGAAGCCCTCCGTCTGCGCTACGGCGCGGACTTCGACGCGGACGCCATCGTCGGCGACCGCGCCGATGCGACCATCGCGATCCAGAGCGTCGAGGCCACCAAACTGGTGCGCTGGATGGCGGATCAGGGCGTCGAGTGGCCGATCGGCGTCGACCAACTCCTGCGGTACCTCGCGCATCTCGAAGCGCGCGGCATCGTCTGGAGCGGCATCCAACGCGCAAAGTACGGGATCGAAGCGCTCGCCCGTGCGTGCGGGATCGGCGAACACGTCACACGCCATCGGCTCGTCGCCCGCGCCATGAACGCCGTGGCCCGCCGCATCGGTCGAGCGCCGACGTTCGAGAAAGCGGCGCTGCTGCCCGATCACCTCCGTGCCGCGCTGATCTATTATGAAGACCTCGCGCGCACGGAGCCCCTGCGGGCGGCGCGCGACCTCGCGGTGTGCGCGTTCGGGCTCGCAACCGCCCAACGCGGCGATGAAATCCTGCGGGGCCGCATCGAGCTGCTTACGATCGACCGCCTCGGGATGACCTACATCCAGCGCGCCGGAAAGATGATCCAACACGCCGGCGACCAGGCCGTAATTCGCATCGGCCGCGCGCCGGATACGCGCATCTGCCCGGTGGCGACGTACGAGCGCTACGCCGAGGCGGCCCGGCTGGACTCCCCGGGCCCACTCTTCCGCGGCATCGCGCGCGACGGAACGTCGAGACGCTCGGCGCTGACGCGCTCGGAGCTTGTCGCGATCGTCAAGAACGTCGCGATTGCCGCCGGCCTCGATCCGCAGACCGTGAGCACGCACAGCCTGCGCATCGGCGCGGCAAACGCGGCGCGCCGCGCCGGTCTCGGGCGCGAGACGATCAAGCGCATCACCCGGCACCAAGACGATCGCGTGCTGGACCGCTACATGCGTCCGGACGATGACGACGACGACGGCGGCACGACTGCGCGTCTGTTCGCCTGACCGACCACTGCCGCCAACACACTCGCACCTCGATACTGCTGCGTCCGCACACGGACGAAAGGACGACCGACACCATGGAACACGATCGCGACGCCCACGCCTATCCCACCGCGCCGGAAACCCGCAACGGCCGCAAGCATCGCTGGGGCGTGCCGCTGCAGCCCGGCTTCTCCCTGGCGCCCGTCCGCGATGATGCAGCCCCAATGCGTGCGCTGATCGCGCAAGCACGCGGCCCGGATCCGCAGGCCGCGCATGAGGCAAATGAACTCCTCGCCGCAACGTGGGAGCGCGACCTGGTGGTGCAGGACGCGATCGACCGCCACGAAGATGCGTGGACGTCCTGGGCCCGCAGCGCGGGGATCGACCCGTACGCCGCGCCGGCGACCGCGGTCGCGCGGTACATCGGCGGCCTGCGCTACCGCTACAGCATCCGCGTGGTGCGCGACCGCGTCCGCGCGATCTCCGAAGCCCACCTGCGCCGCGGTGCGGAGGACCCGACGACGTCTGACCTCGTCGCGCGCGCCCTGGAAGTCATCGCGCGCAACAGCAAGGCGCGCGAACTCGACATCCGCCCGATCCTCGCCGAGGACTACTTGCGCATCCTGCGCGCGATCCCCATGCGCACGCTGATCGATCTCCGCGACTTCGTCCTCATCGGGCTGGCGTGGGAGACGGCCGGCACGAACGGCGAGCTGCGCGCGCTCCAGGTTCCACGCGATGTCCGCTTCGAGGCGAACGGGCTACGCATCACGTACGGCGTGAAGCGCAATGCGCGCCACCTCTTCGTCGAACGCCGCGCCGAGCTGGACGTGGTAACGCACGTGCACGACTGGATCGCGCGCGCACACATCACGGACGGTCCGCTGCTCCGCTCCGTCGATCGCGGCCGCATCTCCGAAGAAGCGCCCTCGTCGTTCACCCTGTGCAACATCCTCAAGCGACGTGCCGCGGCAGTCGGGCTCGATCCGGAGCATGTCACGTTCAAGAGCCTGCGCGACGGGCACATCGCGACCCTGCTCCTGCGCGGGGCGGATGAGTATGAGGTCATGCGGCGCGCCGGCCTCATCACGCGGGCCATGCTGCGGCGGATGACGGCGGACGTGCTACCGCGTCTGCGCGCCGACTGAACAACGACAAACATCAGGTGCGGCCGCCGGACTGGATCTCCGGCGGCCGCCGCCCACCGGGAGATCTGCGCCCACCGATGAGCACCATGAACGATACCACCGAAACCAGCGGTCCGCAAAACGGGACCGTCGCCCGCGCGACGGCCATGAAGCGCCGCGAGACCTGGAACCGCTTCGCGGCCTGGTGCACCAGCCGCGGGTACCGCGCCCTGCCCCCGAGCGTCGCGGTCATCGAGACCTACGTGCGCGAGCATACGGGCAAGCTGAGCCATCTGACGCTCAAGACGCGCGTCGAACACGTGCGCGCGGTCGCCAAGGCGAACGACTGCGCCTGGCCCGAGGACGACCGTCCCATCCGCGAGGCGCTCGTGCGCGCACGCGAGTACGGAACGCACAGAAGCGGGCACCCACTGAGCGAGCGGGATCTCCTGGACCTCGGACGCCGGCTGACGAGCGCGGGGACGTACGAGGCAATCCGGGACTGGGCGATCATTGCGATCGGTGCCGACGCGGGGCTTGCGGCCGACGAGCTGCGTGAGCTGCGTCCCGACCAGGTCGTCTGGGACGAGGACAGCGTCACGCTCAACGTACAGGCCTCTCGCCCGTGGCTTGGCAATGTGCGCCTCACTGCGCACGATGATCCGCGCCGCTGCCCGCTCCAGGCCTTGGCAGCGTGGCTCGCCGTTCGTCCCGACACGCCCACCCTATTCGTCGTCCCGCACGAACGGGGTGGCCAGCGTCAACTCGAGCCCCACGACATCACGCGCATTCTGCGAACGCGCCTCGTCGAAGTCGGACGCGAGCCGGGCTTCTTCAGCTGGGTCTCGCTTCGTACGACGCGCTGGGTGCTCGCCACACAGCGGCGCTCGCGCTGACGTTCGACCCCCGCCGGGACTGCCTGTGCGCGAGCGCGCTAATCGCACACTCCAAGCCCAAAGGACGAACGCTCATCTTCCGCCTTACTCTCCGCCGGCGCAGGCGCCGACCGGCACGCCCACGCCCCCGGCGCCCTCGCATCACGCCCCGGACGGCGCACGCACAACGGTCGGACCCGGAGCGCGCCGGAAGCGTACGCGCGTACGAGCGCTTCGCGCGCTGGTGCCAAGAACGTGGACTCGAGCCGGATGCGACGAGCGTCGAGGATGTCGTGCGCTACCTCCACGCGCTCGCCGCCGGCCGCCGCCGTGCGAACCGTCGAACGCGCACACGGCGAGCGGCCTTCGAGTCTTAATGCTCGCCGAACTTGAGGCAGCACTGGAGGCCATGCGCAAGACGGACCCGGAACTCCATGCGATCGTCGAACTCATTGCCGAGACGGGGATGACGCTCGAGGAGCTCATGGCCCTGCGCGGCATGCGATGCTTCGCGCTCCAGGGCGGAGCCCTTCGGGTGCCCACGCACGAAGGCGAGAGCGTGTTGGCGTTGAGCGATCGGGCCTACATGGCAATGGTGCATCTCGCCATCCCGGAGCGCCAGGACGTGCATGCGCTGCGCGGACGCTGGTTCGCGGCGGTAGCGCCGTACGTCGTCCCGCCCTTGGAACGCGCGCTTCGCTCCCTCTTCAACGCCCGGTGGAATGCGACACATGTGGCGTCGCTTGACGACGACATCCCGTTCTGATCGGCCGGAGTCAGAAACCGTTTTGGCTCGTGCGTATGTGCGGGCATGCCGCTCAGCGCCATGGAGACATCACCATTGCCCGACCTCACCACCCTACGCGTCAGTCCCTCCTCCCTCGGCTACCTGCTGCACGAGTGCGAACGCTGCTTCGTGCGGGAGCACCGGGACGGGGTGAGGCGGCCCGGCCGCATCGCCGAGATCTACAACGTCGCGGACCGCGCGATGAAGAGCGCGTTCGACACGGGGGAGTTTATCGACCTCGGCGCCCCGCAGGCGCCGCGCTTCAAGGTGCTGGCCCACAACTGGAAGGTCTTCAGCGCGCCCATACCGTTCGAGGAGTTCGGCGTCTCGATCGTCATCGCGGGCTCGTGCGATGCGTACGTCGAGACGGAGGACCGCCTGCGACTGGTGGTCGACTACAAGACGACGACCACCGATGTGAACGCGCGTCGTCTTGCGGGCCAGTTGCGCGCGTACGGGTTCGCCTTGAATAATCCCGGCGAAGGTGCGGGCGCGCAGCCGCAGCCGGTCGACGGACACGCATTGCTGGTGTTTAAGCCGGAGCGCTTCGCGGCGAAGCCGAGCGGGGTATGCGGGATGTACGGCGCGACGGGGTGGCTCGACGTGCAGCCGGATGACGAAGCGCTTTTGGCTACGTTGCGCCGCGTGGCGGCGCTGCTGTCCGGAATCGAGCCGCCGAAACCGAACCGCAGCTGCCCGTTCTGCGTCTACTACGGCGCGGTGCCGCTCGATCCGACGTCTTCGAGTCACGCCCATCGCCC
>Ga0209810_1004306_pt1 | contig 13877 bp, 17 predicted proteins | sample Coa_R1_7_FD_187159 | JGI IMG/M metagenome (GOLD analysis project Ga0209810, IMG submission 187159) | Surface soil microbial communities from Centralia Pennsylvania, which are recovering from an underground coalmine fire - Coalmine... | ecosystem: Environmental > Terrestrial > Soil > Unclassified...
TTTCGCATCACTGTCCAGCGACAACTTGATCATCTGGATACGTTCGCCAGCCGTGAATGGATTCCTAGCTTCATGGCTCTTCTGGGCACTTCCGACCACTATTACGAGATATCGAACATGGTTTAGTGCAAACCTTACAGTAGCAAGGTGGCCAAGGTGAAAAGGTTGAAACCTTCCGATAAAAAGACCGGTCGTCAATATGGCTTGTGCATGATACCTTAATTTAAACAAACGAGCCTTTTGCAGACTAGGTTGTGCTTCGATAACAGAACATTAGAATGCAACGCAAAACTCATTCATAAGCGTTATTAACCTGTATTACAACAGTCCTACGAGACACCAAGGGTTGTAATTTTTGCAGCATTTGCGAATTGATGGTTCGCTTGGCGAAGGAGGAGGGCAGATACTCCGCAGTGCAGTTTCCTTCTCTGCAATCATGGGTCTGCCTGTTGAAGTCGTCAATATACGTGCAGGACGTCCAAACCCAGGCCTGCGGCCCCAACATCTGAGCGCGGTAAAAGCTGTAGCGGATCTATTTTCTGCAAAAGTAGAGAACCTGAAAATAGGATCTGACTGGATTAGGTTTGCCCCTACAAGATTTTCTGGAGCCAGTGCCAAGATAGACATCGGAACTGCAGGCAGCATCCCAATGGTTCTTCTGACTGTTATCCCTGCTGTTTCGCTCTCTGGTACAGGAGTTCATATTGAAATTGCAGGGGGGACAGATGTAAAGGCAAGTCCTACAATAGATTATCTGCGTCACGTGGTGGCGGCAGCTTTCAGAATTATTGGTATCAGGTTTGACATTGAGGTGATAAAAAGGGGTTACTATCCAAAGGGTGGAGGATTGGTAAGGGTAGAAATATCTTCCTGCAAATCTCCTGAGACAGTCGACCTCCTTAATATAAGGAGCCTTGAGCCCAAGGTCGCCAGTGTTTGCAGCAGTTTGCCAAAGCATGTTGCTGAGCGACAGATATCCTCAGCTCTCATTTGGCTGGAAAAGAGTGGAGTAAAGTGCAACAGCTACTCTGCATCCTTTGAAAGTTCACTTTCGCCCGGCTCGTCGGCCCTTGTTTATTCCGTTTCAGATTTTGGTCCTTACATAGGCGGCGATTCAATCGGAGAGATCAGCAAACGGGCAGAAGACGTCGGTCAAGAAGCTGCGCAGAGATTTCTGGAGAGCCACCTTGAGGGCATGGCCGTTGACCCATTTCTTTCAGATATGCTGGTGATTCCCTTGGCTCTATCTAAAGGAAGATCAAGGTTTAGGGTAGCTAGAGTCACTGCACATCTTGAAACCAACCTAGTGGTTGCCAGCAAGATGGTCGGCTGCAGTTACAAGATAAATAGAGCAGAAAAGGGATATATCGTTGAAATTGAAGGAGCCCGCATTTGAGTTGGTTACTTGATTGGTAATCCCATTCTTTCTGCATTAAGCGGGAAAACAGAACTTTTCGACAGGATACAATAGATTGGTGTAGTGTGATGCAAAAGACTCGGACCCTAAAAGCCACCCCGGGCAAGCATTGCGGCAAGCAGAAGAATTGCAATTGATAGAAATACAACTATTCTGCCCAGATTCATTATTCTTGACCTCAGAGATTGGACATAGAGCCCCCCTCCACTTCCTGTCATGAGTTTTTCTTCCGTATCTTTATTCAATAACCTGACATGAACGGCATAGGCTACTATAGTGGCTATAACCAAGATGATCTTGGCAAGAAGTATAATGCCGTATGTTGTTTGAAACATAGCTTGTGGATTTTCCAGAAACGGTCTGGAATTGTAAAGCCCTGTCACTATCAGTATTCCAAGTGACGGAATAGCTATCTTGTTGAATCTTCTACCAACTTTTATCATTAGCTTGACAAGCTCTTCTGTGGACTTGGTTGTGGTCTTGAGCACTGGCACCAAGACGGCTCCAAGAAAAATAGATCCGCCCACCCATATTGCTGCAGACAGCAGATGTAACCACATTACAAGGCCGTCAACAAGGGCCATCAAGCCTGACTGTTATTTTCACAGGTATAATACTTGCTGCTACTGCCATTTGATTTGCCCCTCAATATGCAAGCTAGAAAGGTTTTAATTCAATCTGCCTTGCAGCTAGCATAAAGTGAATAAGATAGATTGGTTCTTGGTTCACGCAAGATCGTCCTTATTGGCGCTATAGCTGCTGTGGCAGCTGCGATTATCCTTGTTCCATATATCCAGAGTCTATCTGCACCTGACATCAACAGGGTAACTGTCAGAGTTATGTCGGTCAAGCTTGACTCTGCACACTCGACGAGCCAGAATCTTCAGCTTCAGGTGACATTTACAATTGACAACCCAACCAACCAGTCGGTTACTACATCAAGCATCAACTACGCAGTAGCAGCAAACGATATTCCTGTAGGCAATGGCAACCTGTCATATGAAGATGTGCCTGTCAATGGAAGGCCTGCTATATTTGCAGCAAGTTCACAGAACCTGACATCTTCATTCTCTCTGCAGTATAGTGATTCAATTGCTTCTATATTTAACAAGATACAGGCAGATCCATCTTCTATTAGGTGGCATGTGACAGGCGATGCAGTTATTGCAACAGCTTTGACTGAGATTGACAGACCTTTTGACTCGACAATCTAGAACAGTTGAATACTGGCAGAGGCAGATAAATACTTCTTGGTTTGAAAAAGATGCGGTCACCGGGATTTGAACTCCCGCTCAGTCTGCTTACCGGACTGAGTCCCGGGTTACGGGCTTGCTCCGCATTCAGTGTCTGTCTTTTACTTTCAGTGAATGCTTGGAAGGCCAGTGTCCTAGACCAAACTAGACGATGACCGCATCAGAATAAGCCGAACATCATTCGATATTTATAGGTAAATCTTTCGGTTACGAAACAACAGGAGTTCAGAACCTTTTGGACAGGATTCTGTAATCCAAAACTACTTTATTCAGGAAATATAATGTTTAGCAAAGTGTCTACTGCCTTGTCTTTTATCTTTTGTTTGTAGTATTCCTTCCCCTTCTTTGGCACATCCAGAGCCTTTTCTCTTTCAACTTCATCAACAGGCCGGTGATCTGGCGCGCCAATGAACTGTGTCCTGTAGCCTTTCATTTTGGAAATCACTGTAGAATTGTAAATGTCATGCAGCCATACAGAGCCAACAAAGTAAATGTATGGCGGATTGGCTTTTGAACCTATCAGATGCAAAATATGGTCAAAGGTCTGTGCAACACTTTCAGAGCCAGAATCAATACCGATTATGCTTTCTTGTACTCCTCCCTCAACTAACATACGCTTTACTTTTTGTGAATCTGGTTCTTTTCCAACTATTATTACCATGGTCCGCTCCTTGTCAGGCTTTGAATTCATTACTACTCTGTAGATATCAAGGCAAGCCCTGATTCTTTCTTTAACATAGTCAGGGAGATCATCTCCTGATGCCTTGCCCCTGAATATAGCATAGAGCACTATCAAGTTTCCATAGGTAAAGCGGTACTCTGACATCTGCTAAACTTTGCATTTTATTGGTAAATATAAACTGTCTTCGGGATAAAGGTGCCAGTCATTGATACCTTGCTTCGCCAAAAGCATCGACCCAGACAAGACAGGAAATAGCAAGAAAAATAAAAAAATTATTTGCAGAAAATCAGGGGCATCAGTACCATGCAGCTATTTTTTTGGGGGCAGATATCTGCCTTTCCAGCTCGTCAAGCCTCTGAATTGACTCGGGATTTTTTCGAAGCTCTGCAAATGGCTTGTCATGCCTTATCCTCTTGATAACTAACATAACCTCATCCATCGTTACGCCGTGCTTGATATCGTACTCTATCTGTTTGGCGCAGCTTGAGACAGTGCTATACTTTTTGAAGTTGCGCTTCTCAAAAGAGGAAGCGTCAGGGGAAATACCCTTGACAAATCGGATAATAACCTTTTCAACATGTTCCAAATGCCAATCTTTCATTGCAAAATTATTGGGCTTCATAATACATTGCCTTCGATTGTTGTACTAGTAAAGGATATTTAATCTCTTGTTTGCTAAGTATTGCACAGGCATATTTCTTGGTCGTTTCAAGTCAGTGCATTTCCTAACTCGGCAAATCTTTGGAATTTAATTTGAATTTGGAATTGGAATTCACAAGTACACCAAAGGAACTGCTATTCTTTGCAACTATGGATGTAATCCTGCAGCTTAATCTTTTCTTCGCCAGGGATCCGGGCTATCTCGAATCTTTCCTTTGGTTTTGCAAGTGTTGCGGTGGCGTCAATTCCAACCTTTGTCGTAAGCAGATTCTGTTGATCGCTTGATGGATCTAGGCTTGAGCCCTTTGCATTCGGAATGATAATAAATGACCTGTCTGCTTGGGAGCGCGTCGCTATCGCATACTCTACCGCAACAGGGTCTTCTGGGTCTATATCGTCATCCACTACAGTTGCCATCTTCAGTGAAGGGTGCGCTGCAAAGGCAGCAAGAAGGGCATTTTTTGGCTCGCCCTCGAGCCGCTTTTTGATCTGTATAACAGCATGAAGCCAGTTGCATCCACCGTCTGTTAAGACTACAGATTGTGTGCTAGGCACGACATTCTTGACACCCCAGAGCATTTTTGATTCAACAGGAAGGCCCATAAGCAGCCTATGCTCCATGAATCCGGGAAGGATGTCATAATAGATTGCTCCTTTTCTGAACCTGACTGCGTCAAGTTCAAAGACAGGTTGCTTGCGTTTGAAATCATAGGTCCTGAGCATTTCTACCATCCATTCCTCATGGCTCGCGTCATTGAGAATCCGGCCCTCCAAGACAATTTCGGCGTGTGCGGGAACTAGTATATCAGAATTGGGACCGGCCTTGCTCATTGCCAGGTTGCCGCCAAGAAGTGAGCATGCTATCTTCATTTCGTCAAGGCCATATGCGGCCTGGTAGGCTGCGGCAATGCTGACGGCAGGATGCACTCCTATGGCGATTGCAACTTGCAAATCTTGTCCGTGATCCTTTGCATAGGTATAGCATTTGTGAAGATGCCGGCCTTCGACCATGCGGATTGCCATATGCCTTTCGTCAAGAAGCAAAAGCCGGTGTGTCGATGAATTCTGGTTTCCCATTTCTTGGTCCACTGCAAAGACTATAGATGAAGTGATAAAAGGCCCTGCGTCCTTCTCAAAATGAGTGACAATTGGCAGGGCATTTAGATTTGTAGATCTATTTTGCGCAAAAGGTGGGTCTCCTGCGAACACCGCTGGTTCGGCAAGGTTTGCAATTGCTTGCATGACTCTGTCATGAATGGGATATTTTTCTCCGGCGTAGCTTTTTCCAAGCGATCTGTCAGCATCAGCATTGGCCGAGATCGCCAGATAAAACCTTCTTCTAGTGCCGCATAAATTGCTTATGACCTTTCTTATCCGTCGGTCATCCTCTTTTTTCTCTATATTTGAGCCCATTACACTGTCGAAAAGCACTGCCTGCTTGCCATCAAGCTTGCTTACAACCGCCGCAAGCTCAAATTCTGTCCTGACAGGCTTGGATATTGATACAAGTTCGTTTTCTCTTACCAAAATCTCCAAGTATCCCCTAAGTCCCGCAGAATCAATACTATCGGTACCTGTCAGCACGTCGCTAGTCCGGCCATTACTGTTGGCTGACTTTGACTTTGCCCTTATCCCCATTCTTGCCTTTGTCTTTATGGTTGTCTCATTTTTCCTGGCTGTTGAATTCATTTCCTCTCTTAGCTCCGCTATCTCCTCTATCCCTGACGATATCCATAACCTCTCCCATAATTGCTTTCATATCATCCAGTGAGAGCTGGCTTTTGCTATATAGTGATGCAAGACAGATGCCGTTTATCATTGCAGATACTTTTTCCGTTATAGTATTGATAAAAACCGAATCAAACTTGCTTGGTATGACCTTGGCCGTATTAACTTTATTTGAAGAGCTTATCGAGATAGAAATTGAGCCTATTCTTCTATTCTGACCTTCAGATATAAGAAAAAAGCAACCATTTTGAAAAAAAAGCGGTTGAATTAAAAAAACCCTACCGCTCTCAGACTGGACAGTTCTTGGACGGTCAGGCTCTGTAGCCATCTCGCTTCACGCTTTAGGAAACGCGAGCCAGTTGGCTAGTTCTTGTCTCCATCTTGGTTCCTTGCCCAAGCGCGCTCATTTGGGACGAGCGGTTGTTACCTACCTGCTCCTAACTGTAATTGGCTTGGTCAATTTTGGTTTTGGTTCCTGCTGTTTTCTATTTCTAGCCCTCAGCTTTGCCTTGTACTTTAGGTTTCTGGGCTTTGTCCTTAACCTATAGCCACAGCATGGACACCACAGTCCGTCCCACTTTATGAATATCTCACATATCTGGCAGCGCTTTTGTCCGCTAGCATAGCGGCCAGAACCAACAGGCTTTTGTGCTTTGTGCCTTATGCATATGCCTTTACAAGTCATTTAAGAACAATGCCAGACGCATATGTTTAGTATATTAATATTGTTAACCTTCTACTATGATTTATCAGTAACAATATTAGCGAAAATAAGGAATAGGGCCCCCAAACAAGAAAAAAGTCGTGCGGCGTTGGTTCTTTACCTGATGGAGATGTTCTTTGCTTGGAATGCTTCGTTCATTGTCAGGTACTCTTCTAGCCTCATTTTGACATCGTCTGGCTCGGTATCCTCCATGCCAGAGAATCCTGCCTTGAATGAAATCTTGTTCCCTGACACATTCACATCTTTGATCTCCATGTCTGCATAGACGTTTGCCAGCTCGTTAACCCAACTCCTTGCCTCATCAGCAGACACGCCTGCTGTATCTATGTTTACAGTTAGCATCTTGGTCATTCAAAACACCTGCAACGACTTTAATTTGGAGATTAATAAAGTTGACGTATAAACCCATACGGGAACTATTTTTGCATTTAAACAGTAAGCCTCTTTTATATATAAAAAGGTGGCTTCTAGCCTTCCTTCTCCTCAAGCCCCCAAGACTTGACAAGCTCCTTCTCAAATTGAGAGAACTGGTCGTCATTGAGGGAATCTCCACAGTTCTTGTGAGTAGGCACTACCCTCATCCCTGCAAGCTTGAAATCCACTTCATAAAACAGAACTTTGGGGCAATTGCACATAATTCACTTTCGTTGAACTACTCATTTATTTATTTACCTCTTGCTTTCCAGCCTGTCTCCAATCAGCCCAACAGTTGTGTAACAAAGAGATTGATAACTGTAATATATTCCAAAATCCATAAAAGAAAAAATAAACATTTATCAATTCGCTACAATCTAGAATCTTTGATGACAAATCAGCGCGTCCACAGAATTTTCGTGTTTGGTTTGACTGCTCTGCTTCTGGCATCCTTTGCAGGCATTGCCGGGAACCATAGTATCACAAAAAATGCTTTTGCTGACGATACTTGGTATATCGGCAAGGGCGTGCAAAAAGGAATGTATGTTGAATACAACCTTATGAACAGAGATTCAGTCGACGGCAGACAGTTCTTGATGATGATATATTTCAAAGGTCAGGACAGCTCTGGCAATTGGCTGGCCTCATCGTGGGTCTCTGACCAAGGCACTGTAATAAGCGGGAACCTTACCTTGAGCTCTGTTTCGCTATTTCCTCTCGCAAATCCGCAAACACCACCAGAAATGGCTCCATACCTTGATGCATACAAGAACTCTCTGGGATGGATTGCAGCATTTGCCTACCCTGCTCAGCCACAGTCGCTAACATCACAGTACTGGGGCAAGATAGCTTCAATCGGTGGTCAGCCTATTGCGCCGATGGGGACAGAGAAAATATCAACTCCAGCCGGGACATTTGACACCACAGTAGTCGGATGGCACAAGGGTGTAGATGATAAGCTCTGGATTCTGTCCGGCTTCCCATATCCTGTGCAGGCTCTAGTATATGCGGAAATTACCCAAGGTCAACCTCCTGTCCAGTTCCAGTTCCAGTTGCAAAAGACAGGCACGTCAGCTACTCCTCCAGCTCCACCAACCGGTTTTGAAAATATACCAAAGCCTCCGCAAAAGCAACAGACTGCTCCTGGAACATATACAATTACACTGGATTGGAGTCCCCAAACTATTGAGCCAGGAAAGAAGGTTCAATTCCTTGTTTCCATAATCGATAATACTGGTCTACCTGTAAACCAAGCATCATACAATTTTGACATCGAGAATAAAAACGGCACAGTTCTCAAGTCGTTTAGCGACCAGTTTCTGAATGGTGGCATAGGAAGTCCGATAACAACAAGCTTGAACAGCACCGGTCCATACAATATACATATTACAATAACTTCGGTCGAAGGGCAGGATATGGGCGTAGAGCTTCAGGATGCAAGGTTCAACGTTGTAGCAACCCAAGTTACGCCAGAGTTCCCTGTAAGCATCGTAGCCCTGACATTGGCGGCTGTCGTCAGCTTGATTGTCCTGGTGACTAGGTTCAAACCCATATCTGTCGGCAGAGACTTTTAAGTCTGCCAGCCAGCTCCTTTCTTTCTTTTTTTCGATATGCTGTTGTCACAATAGATCGTCTTGAGGATTACTAGAAAGCAGTGATAAGGAAGAATATTCCTTGCATCGGTAGGTAGACGCAAAACAGCAAAATTTAAAAAGGCATACTATATTTGTACAGCAAATGACACTACCAAAGGGATACGGAAGTGGCGGACGAAAAGGCGGCGGTGGCGGAGGCGAAAGCCGTGATGATATTGAGCGCATGATAGGCCGCAGAGTCGAAAACATGAAAGGAGTATACATTTTGGGCTTTGCACTGTGCTGGGCAGCAACCGCAGGCGGCGTATACGTGGGAGTGACAGTATATCCTTGGGCGTATCCACTGCCAAGTGGTATCTATGCATTGTCCGTGCTGACTGTAATAGAAGCCCTCGGGTTCTTCTGGATTATGAAGATCGTTGGCGAAAAACCAGTCAGAGCCTAGCCGATCCTTCTTCTTTCTTTCTATTTTTCATTTTTGCGTATTTCCAAAGCTTATTCGTCAGTTCCAGTTCAATGGATTCAAAATGGCGTGTTTGAAGCACAATTAGCTTACTTTCCTGAACGCACCACATTAATCGAACATATGGCTGTCAACCAATACCGAAGACCGTCGAATTGCAGGTTGCCTAGGCAGACATGGGGGCCCTACCACAGACCAAAATAAAATTTTATATACGACCTCTATGTCTAGGTGGATAATGGTCTGGCTTAGACGTACAACACACTACTTGTTCATAGTAGTAGTTGCTGTGAACAGCACCCTGCTGACAATCAATGCAGGAGACTACATCTTCTACACAGACTGGGCATGGACGTCCTTTGTAGTATTCTCAATCTCACAATCGACAATGCTCGCTGTAGGAGCCATCTACTACCTGCTATTCACAGGAGTCCCAGGAACAGCTACATACTATGCGACAATCATGACAATCTACACATGGGTTGCAAAGGGCGCCTGGTTTGCACTAGGTTACCCGTATGACTTCATTGTAGTCCCGGTGTGGATACCATCTGCAATGCTCTTGGACCTCACATATTGGGCAACAAGGAGAAACAAACATGCAGCGATTATTATAGGTGGAAGCTTGGTCGGAATGTCGCTGCCACTGTTCAACATGATCAACCTGTTGCTGGTAGCAGATCCACTGGAAACGGCGTTCAAGTATCCAAGGCCTACATTGCCGCCATATATGACACCAATAGAACCACAGGTAGGTAAGTTCTACAACAGCCCAGTAGCATTGGGTTCAGGCGCGGGTGCTGTACTTACTGTGCCTATAACGGCTTTAGGTGCCAAACTCAACACATGGACCTATAGATGGATGGCCGCATGGAGCAAGTGGGACTAGTCGGTTCCTCTCCATTTTTCATCCCCTTTTTCTTTTCTTTTCCTCTCACTCAAACAGATGCATAATACATAACAACAGCTACAAGAAAGAATCTCATATAACGTGCAGCTAGGACTTAAAGTGCACCAATATCGCCTGACAAAGGCCATTGTTCAATTAGTTGATAGTACGCCAGATAGATTTAATAGATATGCAAAATGACTTTTGCTCCACAGATGCCCGGTAACCGTCGCACGGCTAGAAATCTGGATCTCCTTATGACCGTTGCATGGGAAAACGATTCTGTGGTTCTTATTGACCAGACCAAACTGCCAAACAAGCTCTCATATGTTAGATGCAAAGATTACAATGAAGTTGCCGCCGCGATAAGAAAACTTGTGGTCAGAGGCGCGCCTGCAATAGGGGTGACTGCTGCCTTTGGTCTGGCACTTGCCGCGTCAAAAAGCAAGGCAAAGACACTTGAAGAACTCCATGCGGAACTTGACTCTGCATTCGAAGTCTTGCGTTCTACCCGTCCGACCGCAATAAACCTATTCTGGGCACTAGACCGTGTAATGAGTAAAGCAAGGCAGTCCAAGTCTATTCAACAGGCCAAACAGTCTGTGCTAGAGGAAGCACTGAAAATGGCAGAAGAGGATATAGACATTAACAGACAGATGGGTTCTAATGGCTCAAAGCTGTTGCAGGATGGTGATATAGTACTTACGCACTGCAACGCAGGGTCTTTGGCGACAGTCGCATATGGAACCGCCCTTGGAGTGATACGCTCTGCAAGAGAGAACGGCAAACGCATAAGCGTAATTGCAACAGAAACTAGGCCTGTAATGCAGGGCTCGCGGTTGACTGCCTTTGAGCTTCAACATGACGGTGTCGATGTAAGCCTGATTCCTGATACAGCCGTCGGACACATGATGGCAAGCGGAAGAATAAAGCATGTAATTGTAGGCGCAGATAGGGTACTCCGTACTGGTCATGTGTTTAACAAAATAGGTACATATCAGGTGGCAATACTTGCAAACAGACACAAGGTTCCATTCTATGTTGCCGCTCCGCTCTCCACCTTTGACCTTAAAAGCGATCCAGAAAGTGTCATAATCGAGGAGAGACCAGTTGATGAAGTGATCAGGGTAGGCAAGAAAAGGGTTGCTCCAAGAGGAGTCAGGATATTCAATCCTGCTTTCGATATGACACCGCCGGAGCTAATAACTGGAATAATTACTGAAAAGGGAGTCCTAAAGCCACCTTTTGAAAAAAGTCTGAAAAAAGTGTTAAACCAGACCACAAGGTAGCATTTTTTGTGGTCTATTGATCATGCAGCCCAATTTGGTTCAACTCACCTCCTCAGGACAAGGTATTTATCGTGTAAAGCGCTTTTCTTTTAGAGAGCATGTCCTCTTCACAACAGAGCGTCACAGAAGAGCAGGTATATTCTGCATTGAGAAAGTGTATGGATCCAGAGATTCCAATTAATGTGGTAGATCTTGGATTGATTTATGGCGTCAAAGTGGCCAAGGACAATAACGTAGATATCAAGATGACTATGACGACAAGAGGTTGCCCGCTTCACAATACGCTTGTCAACGATGTCAAGCGGTATGTTGGCAAGATCGACTCCATAGGAAATGTAAATGTGGAAATAGTCTGGGATCCGCCATGGAGCATTGAGAGGATGGATCCCTCAGCACGCGAAAAACTGGGATTTGGCAAGCCGAAGCTTAGATTCACGATAGATTACGAAAAATCAAAGCCGACAAAGGTTGGAAAATTCCTAAAGCAAGAAGACGGCTCGCTTGTCATTATAAATGACAAAGAGCAGGCGTACATGGTAAATGATGCCATAGTCGATTTCTGGAACAGCTGTGACGGCACAAGGACCATAAACCAGCTTACTGACCAGTTCTCCACCAAGCTCGGGGCTCCTAGGGAACAGGTCGAGCAAGAAGTTGTGCAGCTAGTGCAACAGCTTTTGGAAGCTGATCTGCTCAAGGCCTGATCTGCTTTTAATTTCGTTCATGAACCTACGGAATGATGCATTCCAGAACCGGTGGCATTAACCGAGATCTGTTTACAACTACTATATCCGGAGCCCTGCACGTGACTGTGGAGCTTGGTATGGGCGACGGGCGGGTTCTAGAAAAGCTTGCCAAGACGAAAACTCTAGGCGAAATGTCACTTTACATCGGAATAGAAAAGGATGCAGACCAGTACTCCCAAGCTCTGTCAAGGATTAACCTTGCCAATGTATGGCTGATAAACTCTTGCTTTGAAGATATAGTGCCACTTTTGCCAGACTCTTCTATTGATTGTTTTCTAGCAGTTCTTCCCGATCCAGACTATATTGATCAGCATAAAAGCAAAAGCTGGGATAATCTGTACAGGATTCTATACTTCAAGCTAAAACATGGAGGGTTGCTTCAAATAATAACTGAAATTACAAACGATCTCTTTGAGCCTGTAAAGGACGCAGAATACAATGAGTGGGTATTATGGCTCAGAACCACATTTGAATCGATGGGGTTTAAAGTTACTTACCAGCTAGAAGGCGCGCCAGCAGAGTATTCATCACGCTGTCTTGACCAGTTCAGAGGAGGCGGGGAAAGAATCAGAATGGTCACGCTTGTTCTTGTCAGACCCTGAAAAAGCATCCGTGCTAATGCGACTGCATGGGATCAAAAATTATGTTGAATTAGTTAATCTTATCCTATCTTTTATGTCTGAGCGCGCGATGCTCTAACATACAGGTTTTTGAACAGAATTCAAGCTCACATTCTTCAATCTGGCATGGGATAGATTCTATATTGCTGAACCTTTTGTTGCAATACGTACATGTTAGTTCAAGCTCGGGAAATGTTCTATTCATATAGCAAGCGTCGCAGGAGCGTTTTTCTTTAAACCACATTACATCAAAATTTCGTTTCTCCGCATAAGTCAGGACCTTGTCGTATGCCTCGTAAAAACCGGGAGCATAGAATTGTCTGAAAATAAATCTGCCTTCAGGCTGTGATTTAGCATTTGGGTCTCTGAATGCGACGAGCCACTTTTCTTGCGGCATCAGGTCGCGCTCGTCTACTGCAATGCGCCTTGTTTTATGCAATGCCTGTCTATCTATGATGGCGCTGCATTTTAATCTCTTTGCTGGCTTTGCAGGCACTGTAGAGGTTTAATTTTTTTATCTCCTCATGTCTGCCTTGACGAAATAAGGGCATTCTGAAGAAACTGGTGCAGTTCAGATGATTTTATCCTTTGTTGCTGCATGCTGTCTCTATCTCTGACTGTGACAGTGTCGTCCTCCATGGTAGTCTTGTCAACAGTTACGGCAAAAGGAGCTCCTACCTCCTCAAGCCGCCTATATCTTCTGCCGATAGAGCCGGATTCATCGTAAAATGTGTCAAAGTCCAGCTTTAGATCAGAATGTATCTTGCGGGCCTTTTCGTCAAGGCCGTCTTTTGTCATAAGGGGAAGAATGCCAACCAGAACAGGAGCAAGGTATGGTTTTAGTCTCAGTACAATTCTATCGTCGTGTTTGTCGTCCTCCATGTAACAGTGTTCTAGGATAGTATAGATGCTCCTGTCGACGCCCATTGAAAGTTCAAACACGTGTGGCAATACTTTTGTCTGGTCAGAGGGGTCAACGACCTCTAGATTTTGCTTGCTTGTGGATGAGTGTCCTTTGAGATCGTAATCTGACCTGTAGTTGCATGCCACAAGTTCCAACCAGCCTATGCTTGTCTCAACTTCAAAATCGTATGCTACAGTTGAATAGAATGCCTTCTCATCATCAGAGAGCTTTCTGAACCTTGAGCGCGTCATATCTATTCCTGTCTTGCTGTAGAATCTGCCAAGAAGGGCAAGGTAGTACGCTACCAGCTTGTTTGGAACAAGCTCCTTCCTCAGGGCCTCATCGGCAGTAACTTGGATTGTTGATGATCCGTCATAAAGCCTGAGAATTGAATCTTTTACTTTATCAAACTTGGGCACATCGTTTAGCCTGTTTGGGTTGCAAAACACTTCGATCTCTGCTTGGTAGAACTCGCGCAGCCTGAGCAGGCTCT
>Ga0209810_1004308_pt1 | contig 13875 bp, 13 predicted proteins | sample Coa_R1_7_FD_187159 | JGI IMG/M metagenome (GOLD analysis project Ga0209810, IMG submission 187159) | Surface soil microbial communities from Centralia Pennsylvania, which are recovering from an underground coalmine fire - Coalmine... | ecosystem: Environmental > Terrestrial > Soil > Unclassified...
AATTTTGTGGATAATTCTTTTGGGTATTTTCATTTGAGACCTCCTTGTGTTTATTTATCCAATAATGATAGACACTAAGGAGGTCTTCTTTTATATCTCTCTCCTTCCCTCAAGTGTTAATCTCCAGTTATGGTTCTGGGGATTAACGTTTGAGGTCAATAAAAAAGTATAAAAGAAAACCTCCCGAGTGTCTATAATTATTAGAATAAATAAACACAAGGATGGATGTGACGAGTAGGGATATAAGTTTTAGACACTATCGTATCATCCGAGGACTAAAGGGATTTTTCTGTCTCTTCCTTACTTCTGTTCTCCCTTTCCCTTGCTTCACTTAAACTGTTAATCTCCGGTCTGTCCCACTTGACACTCAGCGGCAAAAACAATAACCTAATAGATTTAGGATGAGACAAACAAGGCAGATTACAATAGGAAATATAAAGGTCGGCGGCGGTGCACCTATAACTGTCCAATCGATGACAAAAACGGATACGAGAGACATTCCCGCTACGGTAGCACAGATAAAAGAACTCGAAAAGGCGGGCTGCGACATAATAAGACTCGCCGTTCCCGATATGGAATCCGCAAAATCCCTGGGCATCATAAAGAGGCAGGTAAACATACCTATAGTTTCGGACATCCATTTTGATTACCGCCTGGCTCTTGAAGCGATAAACCAGGGGGTGGATGCGCTGAGAATTAACCCCGGAAACATAGGGTCAAAACCCAGGATTAAAGCGGTCGTTGATGCCGCTAAAGAGAGGCGTATTCCAATAAGGATCGGTGTAAACTCCGGCTCCCTTGAAAAAGAGATACTCAGGCAATATGGAAGTCCTACCGCGGAAGCCCTTGCCGAGAGCGCGTTTAAGCACGTGCGCATCCTTGAAGATTTAGATTTCAGGGACATAAAAATATCCGTGAAATCCACAGACGTAATGACAATGATAGAGGCCTACCGGATTATCGCTGAAAAAACCGACTACCCCCTTCACCTTGGCGTCACAGAAGCGGGAACAATAAAGATGGGGACAATAAAGTCAGCAATCGGAATAGGAACCCTTCTTGCCGAAGGGATTGGGGATACAATAAGGGTATCACTTACAGGTGACCCTGTTCAGGAGGTCTATGCCGGGATAGATATATTAAGGTCATTGGGGATTAGAAAAAACGGCGTAGAAATCATATCCTGTCCGGGGTGTGGAAGGCTTGAGATTGACCTCATGAGGTTAGTGGATGAAGTCGAGGAAAGGGTAAGGAGCTTCCATTTTGATAAGCCGCTCAAGGTTGCAATCTTGGGATGCGTTGTAAATGGCCCTGGAGAAGCCGCAGAGGCTGACTTGGGCATAGCCGGAGGGCGCGGCAAGGGGATGCTCTACAGAGAAGGCAAACTCGTTAAATCCGTAAAAGAAGAAGAACTCGTTGATGCGCTCATTGAGGAGATTGAAAAGATGGCCGTTGAGCAGTAAGGCACATGTTTTTGATTTTATCGTCCAACCAAAGGAACCTCTATCACTAGAACATCCGTTTCTTTATTTGCTTTGATTTTAACGACATCGGTATCTGTTATCCCTACGGCATCGCCATCTCCCAGATTCTTTCCATCTATATTAATCCCGCCCTTTATAACGAAGACATAAACGCCGTGATTTGGACTGTTAATCCCGTGAGAAACCGTAACTCCCTCATCAAGGCTTCCGATTAGAAACACCGCATCTTGATGGATGTAAACAGACCCCTCGCTTTTTATTCCAGATACAACGGGAAGTAATTTGTTCTTACGTAATTCGGGAGGGAATGACCTTTGCTCATAGCTCGGCTTGATGTTTCTCTCTTTGGGATAGACCCAAATCTGCAAGAAATGGACAACGTCCGTCTTTGAGTGGTTAAACTCGGAATGGGTGACCCCCGTTCCGGCAGACATTCTCTGAATATCGCCTGCGGGTATTATCCCGTGATTGCCCATGCTGTCTTTGTGCTCCAGTGCGCCATCAAGCACAATAGAGACTATTTCCATATTGTCGTGTGAATGTGCACTAAAACCCCGTCCGGGTTCGACAATATCCTCATTTATAACACGAAGAACCCCAAACCCCATACGGTTCGGATTATAGTACTCGGCAAAACTAAAGCTATGTTTGCTGTGTAACCAGCCATGCTCCGCAACCCCCCTTTCTGACGATGGATGAATCTCAATTTTCATGGAGGCTCCTTCATATTTCAGTATCTGGCATATTCCGGGTCGAGATATATGTAAAGCCGCTGAATTTTACCGTTTCTAATCTCAAACACATCACACCATTTGCTATCAGTCCACTTTTCGCCGGTCTTTAATTCACCCTCACTCGACCCCTCGGCTACTACGAAATCACCCTGGATTATCCAGTTTATGGAGTCGTGGTGGTGCCTAAACTTTGCTACTCTGGCACCCAGGTCGGAAAAGAGCTTCTTATACTCCCGTGTCCCTCTTGCAACACCAGACCTGGGGAAAAACACCTCCGCGTCTTCGGCAAAGAGATGAAAGAAATCTTTACCTGTATCAAGGCTTTTCAGATACTTTGAAGCTATTGATTTCTTTTCCTCATCTGTCATATCTCACGTATCCTCCTTCTTTTTTATCTCGTTCTATCTAAGAGTATAAAAGCATACATATCTATTTTCATCAAAATATTTACTAAGAGCACCTGCATTGATCGCGTGCCTTAATCAATATAGATGCCCGAATTTCATCGAAGATTCAAAAAGATATGATACAATGGAGCTATGGAGTCGAGACATCCGCGCTACTTTGTCCCTGCGGCTTTGGCAAAAGCCCTGGGTGCATCCCATTTTTGGCGTGACCTGTACCACCTGTTTCTCACAATCTCATGGCCCAGGTTCCTGTCGCTGATTGCTCTACTCTACATAGCCATCAATGTCCTCTTCGCCCTGGTATATCTGGCTGGGGGGAATTGCCTTGAGAACGCTCGGCCCGGCTCTTTTCTCGATGCCTTTTTCTTTAGCGTTGACACTATCGCTACAGTTGGTTATGGCAGCGTATACCCACGCACGCTCTATGCAAACATAATAGTAGCAATCGAAGTGTTTGTGGGTCTGCTTGGGTTTGCTATAATTACTGGCCTTATGTTCGCAAAGTTTTCGAGACCCACGGCAAGGGTGCTCTTTAGCCGTGTGGCAACTGTTGCTCCTTTTAATGGTGTATCAACCCTTATGTTCCGCGCAGCCAATGAGCGCCGCAACCAAATACTTGAAGCGCAGATGCAGGTGAATCTGGTACGCAACGAGGTCACTACAGAGGGACAATCTATGCGCCGATTCCACGATCTCAAGCTGGTGCGCAGCAGGACACCAATATTTTTTTTAACATGGACGGTGATGCACGCAATTGACGAGACGAGTCCGCTCTATGGGGCTACAACGGATTCGCTTGCCGAGGCGCAGGCCGAGATTGTGATTACACTTACCGGGATTGATGAGACCGTTTCACAGACAATCCATACCCGTCATTCCTTTCATGCACAGAAAATCCTCTGGAATGCGCGCTTCGTGGACATACTTTCCAGAACACCGGACGGGCGGGTTTCCATTGACTATGACCGCTTCCATGACGTAGTGTCCATATATCAGGCAGATTAGAAAAGTATTAACTCGCTTTGAGACAGGAAACGCCGAGCTAAAGTGATAGATTTTCAACTAGTATGGTTGCTTTTGGTGAGAAAGTCGGTAATTTATTCTTCCGAGGTAACCCACATTGAGATATTCCAAGTTTTTTCTTCCCACATTGAAAGAAGATCCAGCCGACGCTGAAGTGATAAGCCATAAGCTTATGGTTCGTGCAGGTATGATAAGGAAACTCGCTGCGGGGATCTATAACTATCTCCCTCTGGGACTCCGCTCAATAAAGAAGGTTGAAAAGATCGTAAGAGAAGAAATGAACCGCGCGGGGGCAATTGAACTGCTCATGCCATTCGTTCTTCCGGCGGAGCTATGGAAAGAGAGCGGAAGATGGGATAAGTACGGAAAGGAGCTTCTCAGATTCAAAGACAGAGCCGAGAGGGAATTTTGCCTTGGCCCCACCCATGAAGAGATTATTACGGATATAGTCCGCAAAGAGGTGAGGTCCTATAAGCAACTCCCCCTTACCCTATACCAGATTCAGACGAAATTCAGGGATGAAATTCGTCCCCGTTTTGGAGTTATGCGTGCAAGAGAGTTTATAATGAAGGATGCGTACAGCTTTGATGCCGACGATGAGGGAGCGGATAAGTCCTACTGGGCGATTTATAACGCCTATAACCGCATTTTTGAGAGGTGCGGGCTTGAGTTTCGTGCTGTGCTCGCAGACACGGGCAATATCGGAGGGAATTTCTCACACGAATTTATGGTCCTCGCCCCCACGGGCGAGGACGTGATTATGAGCTGCAATAGGTGCGATTACGCCGCGAATCTCGAACTTGCCGAGATAGGAGAAAACGATGGAGATAGAAGTACCGAAGAGGAGAAAACCATTCAGGAGGTCTATACGCCGAACCTGAAAACTGTGGATCAGGTAGCCTCGTTCCTAAAAGCTGAACCCGGAAGGCTAATAAAAACTATGATAATTGATGCCGATGGAAAACCCGTTGCCGCACTCGTAAGAGGCAATCACGAATTGAGCTTGACCAAATTGAAAAAGGCAATCGGGGCAGATACCGTTCAGCTTGGCTCAGAAAGCACCATCGTAGACGTAACAGGCGGCCCCCTTGGATTCAGCGGCCCTGTCGGAATTAAGATTAAGATTGTTGCCGACAGGTCAATTAAAAACATAAAAAATGCCGTCACAGGCGCAAACAAAAGGGATTATCACCTGATCAATGTAAACCCCAGCAGGGACTTCCATGTAGACCAATTCGCCGACATTCGAGTAGCCTCGGATGGGGATTTATGTCCGAGATGTAATGACGGCGTTCTCCGTTCTAGCAGAGGAATCGAAGTGGGTCACGTCTTTAAACTCGGCACAAAGTACAGCGAGGCGATGAGCGCGACATTTGTTGACCAAAACGGGAAAGAAAGGTTCTTCATAATGGGATGCTATGGGATCGGAATCGGGCGCACCGTCGCCGCGGCTATAGAGCAGAACTATGACGAGAATGGAGTTGTGCTCCCAATTTCTCTCGCACCCTATGAGGTTATAGTTCTCCCGCTCAATATGAAAGACGGTCATGTAAAAAGCGTGTCAGAGGATGTTTATAAGAGGCTGCTTGCCATTGGTGCTGAAGTGATCATTGATGACAGGGAGGAGAGCGCAGGGGTAAAATTTAAGGATGCCGATTTGATTGGAATTCCCATTCATGTCGTAATCGGACAGAAGGTCCTCAGAGAAGGCGCTGTGGAGATAAAACTCAGAAAGGGTGGGGTCTCCAAGAAGATAAATGTTGAGGACGTTGAAAAAGAAATTGAGGCGATTCTGAATACACAGAGCCTGAGTATCTAACTATAGTATGTCACAACAAACCACCGTCCGTCATTGCGAGCGATTAAAAAGAGCGAAGCAATCCTTCTTTGAGATTGCTTCGTCGCGGAGTTTACACTGAATGAAGTGAAGGGCTCCTCGCAATGACGATTACGAAGATTTTTGCTAAAAAAACATGCCTAAACTCAATCTCAAACCAGAAGAACGCATCATATTAGCCCTAGATTTTCCTCATCATGAAGAGGCTCGAAACTGGGTTCAGAGGCTCAAAGGAAGGATTAAAATATTCAAAATCGGGCCTATTCTCTTTTTAGATTCAGGCCCGGCAGGAATTAAAGGATTTACAGACATCGGGGCCGAGATTTTTCTTGACCTTAAATTCCACGATATTCCCTCAACAGTTGAAAGTGCCTCGCGACAGGTCACTGGGTACGGGATTAAGATGTTTACAATACATGCACTCGGCGGATTTGATATGATGAAAAAAGCCGTTGATGCCGTGCACTCAGAATCCGAGAGACTATCAAAGCCAGAGCCGATTGTTCTTGCCGTAACCATACTAACGAGTCAGAATGAGGAAAGCCTAAAGCAGATAGGCATTAACGGCTCTTCTCAGGATGCGGTGCTCAGGCTCGCCACACTCGCCGATAGAGCCGGAGTGGATGGGCTTGTCGCTTCAGGAAAAGAGGTTGAGGTTTTAAGGAAGGAATTTGGAGACAGATTCACATTGGTCGTTCCTGGGATACGCACCGGGGCAAGCGTTGATGATCATTCAAGGGCATCAACACCTGCCGAGGCTGTTTCTCTGGGGGCAGACTATCTCGTAATAGGACGGGCTATAACAAGAGCGAAAAACCCAGAAGCGGCGCTGGATGAAATTGTCCTTTCTATACCCTACAAGATACAATAGGGGCACATTGCAATGTGCCCCTACATTCAATCAGACTACTGCTTTCTTTCTCTGCCCCCTTGTGAATATAAATTCCTTATTCTTATCCACATCCACAACTATTGTGTCGCCCTCTTTAAAGTTCCCCTTCAGAATCTCTGTAGCCAGAGGGTTCTCTATTATTCTCTGAATTGTCCTCTTGAGAGGCCTTGCTCCATAAACAGGGTCATACCCGATTTCGGCAAGCGCCCCTTTTGCCCCATCGGAAAGTTCAACCTCGATTTTCCTCTCGGCAAGCCTCTTCTTCAGATACTCTATCTGTATATCAACTATCTTCTTTAGGTTCTCCATTGTGAGAGAACGGAAGATTATTATCTCGTCTATCCTGTTTAGAAACTCAGGTCTGAAGTGCTCTCTTAGGGTATCCATTACCCTCTGTCTCAATACCTCTTCCCTTATTGCTCCCTGGAGGTGTGAACTCCCAAGGTTTGAGGTCATTATTATGATTGTGTTCCTAAAATCCACTGTCCGCCCATGACCGTCTGTTAGACGACCATCATCGAGTATTTGAAGCAGAATATTGAAGACATCATTATGTGCCTTCTCAATCTCATCGAACAACACCACGGAATACGGTCGTCTCCTTACTGCCTCTGTCAATTGCCCGCCCTCTTCATATCCGACATAACCCGGGGGTGCCCCTATTAGCCTCGATACCGTATGCTTCTCCATGTACTCACTCATATCTATCCGCACCATTGCGTTCTCATCATCAAACATGAATTCGGCAAGTGCCCTTGCAAGCTCTGTCTTTCCCACCCCCGTAGGCCCCAGGAATATGAAGGAACCGATTGGCCTCTTGGGGTCTGAAAGCCCGGCGCGAGAGCGCCTCAGGGCATTGGAGACGGCTCTTATCGCCTCTTCTTGCCCTATAACCCTTTTTGATAATCTCTCTTCCATGTGAACGAGCTTTTCGACCTCGCCCTCCATAAGCCTCGAAACCGGAACCCCCGTCCACTTGGACACGATCTCTGCGATGTCTTCCGCATCCACCTCTTCCTTGAGCATCTTTCTGTCTTTTTGAATCTCAGCGAGCTTCTTACTCTGCTCTTCTAGTTTCTTGTTAAGCTCAGGAAGCCTTCCATAAAGGATCTCTGATGCCTTTGAGAGATCGCCTCCCCTCTGCGCCTTTTCTGCCTCTACCTTAAGCTTGTCTACTTCTTCCTTTATGCGCCTGATTTCAGAGATATAGTCCTTTTCCCTCTGCCAGTGTGCCTTCAGACCGTCTAGTTGTTCCTTGAGGTTGGAAATCTCCTTTTCTATTGCGCTCAGTTTCTCCTTAGAGCCTCCGTCCTTTTCCTTCTTGAGCGCCTCCCTTTCAATCTCAAGTTGCATTATGCGCCTCTGGGCTTCATCAATCTCTGTAGGCATGGAATCTATTTCCATCTTTAGTCTTGCTGCGGCTTCATCTATTAAGTCCACTGCCTTATCGGGCAGGAATCTTCCCGTGATATACCGGTGTGAGAGGACTGCAGCTGCTATTAACGCATCGTCTTTTATCTTCACTCCGTGGTGGACCTCGTACTTCTCCTTGAGTCCCCGAAGGATTGAAATCGTCTCTTCAACCGAAGGCTCGTCTACAAATACAGTCTGAAACCTTCTCTCTAAAGCCGCGTCTTTTTCTATGTGTTTTCTATATTCGTCAAGTGTGGTCGCGCCTATACAGTGAAGCTCACCGCGCGCAAGGGCCGGCTTTAGCATATTGGATGCATCCATTGCACCCTCCGCGGCCCCGGCTCCAACAACTGTATGGATTTCATCTATAAAGAGAATTATCTCCCCCTGTGATTCCGTAATCTCTTTTAGAACCGCTTTGAGCCGCTCTTCAAACTGTCCCCGGTACTTGGCTCCCGCAACGATTGCCCCCATATCAAGTGCGACAAGCCGCTTATTCTTTAATCCCTCCGGGACGTCTCCATTTACGATTCTCTGCGCCAGCCCCTCAACGATTGCGGTCTTTCCTACCCCAGGGTCACCGATTAGAACCGGGTTATTCTTCGTCCTTCTCGATAGAACCTGTATCACCCTCCTTATCTCGTCATCGCGGCCAATCACGGGGTCGAGTTTTCCCTGACGCGCAATCTCGGTGAGGTCTTTGCCGTATTGCTTCAGGGCCTGAAATGTCTCCTCAGGGGTCTGACTCGTTACATTTTGCCTGCCCCTTACCTCTCTGAGAACTTTAAAGATGTTTTCCCTTGTTACCCCAAGCCGCCTAAGCTCGGATTTTATCTCGCCTATTGCATGCTGTACTATACCAAGGAGTATATGCTCTGTGCTTATGTACTCGTCTCCAAGGGATTTGGCCTCCTGCTCCGCTGTATTTAGTGACTGGCTCATCTCACGGCTCAGGTAAACCTGGTCTGTTACCCCCTCTACCTTAGGCAAGAGCCGAAGCTCACGTCTTGCGAGGTCTCGTATAACCTGTGGGTTTACGACGATTTTCCCTATAATCTCAGACGCAATCCCCTTCTCATTAAGGAGCGCAAGAAGAACATGGGGTATGTCAATTACCTGGTGCTTTTCTGTCTGGGCAATAGACTGCGCCTCCTCAATTGCCTCCCTGGCTTTAATTGTGAGTTTCTCCCATTTCATCTTTTAGCCCTCCGGAAATATTGCCTATATATCTAACAATATTACCTACTTCTATGAAATCAAGTAGGATTAATTTGATTTTATTGGAAAATCTCCGGGTGTCGAACATCTCTAGTTAATAAAACCCGACTCTTATACCAACAAATGGAGCAAAGCGAAGAATCCCCAGATTGTAATCTCAATGAACGGCTATTTAGCGACTGTTATTGGCCCACCTAATACTTCATAGCTGATCGTATTCTTACCGCCCTTCTTCACCAAATACATTAGGTCATCAGCCTTCTTTATCACTTCATCAATTGAATCTAGCGGACTGATAAATGTAACCACACCAATACTAAATGTTACAGGCCATCCATTCTTCTGCACAATATCTAGGAGGTTCTTTTGAACCCTAGGAATAACTACTTGAGATGATTCGTATCCAGTCTCCGGCATCAGTATAGCGAATTCATCACCCCCAAGTCGTGCGATTATATCGCTTTCCCGAATATTATTGCGTATAGATTCAGCCACTGAACGCAAAAGGGTGTCGCCAGCATCATGCCCCAAATAATCGTTAATAAACTTAAAATTATCAATGTCCATATAGGCGATGGTAAAAGGGTGCTTATACCTACGTGATCTATTTATTTCAATATTGGCAAGCTCAAAAAATGACATTCTATTTGCTACTCCAGTCAAGTGATCTGTCCTGGCTAACTTTTTCTCGCGCTCTAATGCGGTTTTGAGTGCCGATAAGATATAAGTAACAATTAAAAAGAGACCCAGTCTCGCAGTCGCGTTCCAATAAGGAATGGCAGGATTCGAATAGGTTCCACTCACCATCATATCAGCCACAGTCCACGTTACAGTGCAGGTGATTGATATGAAAACCCCTGCCCCTCCGCCCGTAAACCAAGTAACCAGACAAATAGGAATTAAAAAGGGTATAGAGAAAGAAATCTCTGAATCCGTCAGGTAGTCAACAACCCCCAGCAGTACAACGAGTATAAATACCAATATTACCAATAGGGGCTTGGATGGATTGGATTGCCCAATTAAGTATTCCAGGTATTTTTCTGGGTTTTTCCACATCTTTCTTTTAGGTGTGTTTGATCCTAAGTTCCCATTACATCCGTACACATCATGTATATACCTTTTTGTGAGCACAATTATCTCACCAAAGATAATCCCTTGTCAATAAAACAGTTTTTACATTCTAATAAGCAGATGGATAAAGGGTTTCCTTGACAATATACTATTCTTTTATGACACTAATAATCTTAACAGAGGCTTATATCAGAAATTGGACATTTTGAGAGTCTTAGTAAGAATTGGTATATTAACTTTAGTGGGTTTGCTTTTAACAATCGGCGTCTGCTATTATGCACTAGGCCAAGAAACAGATGCATACACCCACTTTTCTAAGGGGTTGGACTACCTAAATAAAGAGATGTGGAATGAGGCAATTGTAGAGTTTAACAAGGTCATAGAAATGAACCCGGGAGATGCCAATGCTTATGATAATCGTGGGCTTGCATATTATTACAAAGGTCAATATGACGAGGCTATCTCCAATTATAACAGGGCACTGGAAATAAATCCAAGGGATGTTTATGCTTACAACAATCGTGGAAATGCTTATTATCGCAAGGGCCTCTATGACCAGGCACTCCATGATTACAACATGGTACTGGAAATAAACCCAATGGATGCCGACGGCTACAATAATCGTGGGAATATCTATGATAAGAAAGGTCAGTATGACAAAGCCATTATTGATTACAGCAAGGCACTAGAAATAAACCCAAGGGATGCTTATGCCCACTTTAACAAGGCTGTTACCTGTGAGAAGTTGGGTCGCTTCCGAGAAGCGATAGAGGCATACAAAAGCTTTATCCGGTATGCTCCATCTCAATCCCCGGATGTCGAACGAGCAAAACAGAGGATAATAGTGCTGGAGGATAAGCCCTCTCCAACTCGTCATAAAAGAGCGAATGATTAAGAGGGATTTCGACTGATGGTAGTGGTTTTATATTTCCGTGTTCCCGATGCGAATCCATAAGTAAAGTAATTTTTCATATTCCTTTATTATGAAATGCTCAATTCTATTGTGATCAGTAGTTCCTAATCCTTTCAATTGAAACTGCTTCTCCATTTTGCACTCTTACAACTATATTATCGCCAATCCTGAGGTCTCTAATCATCCTTGAATCGGGGATTTCGATCAAATGGATTCCGGCATTCTTGTCTCTAATTGTTAAGATATGCTGTGGGGCGTTATAGTCGGCTACCTGACCCGCGATTTCAGTCGTTGCAGGGGCTACATAGACCGTATATTGCTTTACCAGGGCAAATGAACTCTCCACGTCAAGGATGGTCCCTAAGGCTATAAATCCAGATATAAATAAACTCCTCATCTTTGATCATCTCCCTTGGGTTTCTTGTGCAATATCCGTACCAACAGAGCAGTGTATCAACCTTTAGTGTTTACAGGACGTTATGGAAATTAAACAAGTCCAAGTAAAATAAAGTTGTGTAGTAATGCACTATAAAAACTGTGCAAGTTACACAAATTGATGTAAGTTCTATTTTCACTATTTATCGAGTAGAACCATGAAAAAAGGAATAAAAGATATGTTGAAACACAAAAAGCTAACTCTCAGGGTTTCGGAAGAGGCAAAATCACTTGTCTCGGATTTCCTTCTAGGGCTTGAAGATGCTACAGGCACAGCCGAGGACATAATTGAGGGTGAAGGATTTGAAGTTTCCGCCTATTTCCCCAAAAAAACAGACCTGAGTCCAGCAATAAAGAGTCTGAGAAATTATCTCAATTTTTTAGAGGAGAATTTACCGGGATTCCGTGCGGGAAATATCAAAATTGAAGAGATAGACCTCTCTAGCTGGGTGTTATGGAAACAGGAGCTAAAAACGGTAAGAGCGGGTAAAAGGGTCGTGATAAGACCACCATGGGAGGAATACTCTCCGAAAGAGGACGAAGTGGTAATCGAGATTAACCCATCAATGGCATTCGGCACGGGGCATCACGAGACAACACGGCTTTGTATACAGGCTATGGAGGAAATCTTTGAAAATGTCAATGTTAAGAATGTCCTTGACGTAGGCTGTGGAAGTGGAATCCTCTCCATCGCCGCCGTAAGGCTCGGAGTGGATGGGGCCACGGGATTGGATATAGACCCTGTGGCAGTTGAGGAAGCGAAAAAGAATTCAGAAAAAAATTCAGTCTCTCACAAAATCAAACTCGTCTGCGGCTACTTAGAGACTGTAAAAGAAAAATTTGATTTAATAGTTGCCAACATATCAGTTGAGACAATACTGCTTATGAAAGATGAGCTCAAATTAAGGCTAAACAGCGGTGGTAAACTCTTGGTCTCCGGGATTCCGAATTCAAGAAGGGACGAAGCGGTTTCAGGGCTTGAGAAAGGCGGATTTATTCTCGAGAGAGAACTCAGAGAAGGTGATTGGGTGGCGATTGTATTTACTGGAGATTAACAGATTAAGGGGAGCGAGGAAGAGGGAGATGAGAAAGAAGGAGAAAGTAGAAAAGTTCTTTTAATCCTCGAATGATACGATAGTATTTGAACTTTACATTTTTGCCAAAAGGTTGGCTTAGCTTTACCATCCACTGCAGTATTTTTCCCCAACTCTCAATCTCGAACAAAATACTAAATGCCACAGAAATAAAGTGGTTCCCTAACTTCCCTCCCTCCTTATCACTACCCCAGATCCCGAAGAACCAAGCTCGTATTGCAGATATTCCATCTATCAAGAACTTCTCCATTCTAAATGTCTGCTTGAGGAACCTTATGGGGTCTTCACATCCACTCCATCTGCTGATGTAGTGCTCTACTACCTGTGCTGCATCATCTGCGGTTTCTACTTTCATGTTCGTCAGCACCGCTACAGGCTCCTGGTGGTTTTGATCCGCCCTCATATGGATATAGACCACCACTGTTAGCGGCTCATCTCTATGGGGCAGAGTTATTGGAGAACTAAACCCAAACCTTATCTTTCCCCTCCCACCGTAGTCGCTCAGGTTGTATTTCATCCTTGTATTCCAAGCCACTGTGCTTAGCCGTTTCTTCTTACCTCTTTCATCCCTTATCTGTCTTGATACCTTCGGATCAATCCTGACTCCTATGACAAACCCTCTTTCGTGATCAAGCACACAGTCCAGTACTTTTTTGTTGTCATACCCTCTATCGGCTATCCAAACCCCTCTATTTCCAGAGCTTCTGTAAGCCGCCTCTATCCCATCGAGTATCACAGCAGTCTGGCTCTTAAACCCTTTGTCTTTTGTGGAAAAGGGTTGACACAACAGGTATTATCCTGCCCCCCTTTGGGCTTAAATACACCTCGTTTAGCCAATACCCAGACTTTTTCTTCTCCTGTAGGTCTGAGCCGTCTCTTACTGTGTCTATCGCATCCATGCCCTTTGCCCAGGGCTTCACTAACTCTGAGATGTCTCCATAAATTCGCAAATGTTGATCTTTATTGTCTTCATCCCCTATGAGTCTTGAGAGCCGTTTTATATGAGCCTCAAGTAGCTGATCGTATGACAACTTGGGATGATGCGCAAACCTCAGTACCTTCATCTCTTTGGCTCCTATAGAGGTTCCTTCCATTTTTCTCGCTACATCTGAGGCGTAAGCAGAACCGGCTGCTAAGAGTCCGAATAAAAGCTGTGGGAGCAGGTGTCTTTGTGTGTCAGGCAGGGCTTGTGAATATGGGGCTGATGTATCCTTGATAATTCGGGAAATTTTGTGGATAATTCTTTTGGGTATTTTCATCACAGACCTCCTTGTGTTTATTTATCTAATAATGTTAGACACTAAGGAGGTCTTCTTTTATACCCCTCTCCTTACCTCAAGTGTTAATCTCCAGT